>Ga0209648_10000386_pt1 | contig 33365 bp, 23 predicted proteins | sample GraSoi2013_115cm_FD_185830 | JGI IMG/M metagenome (GOLD analysis project Ga0209648, IMG submission 185830) | Grasslands soil microbial communities from the Angelo Coastal Reserve, California, USA - Sample 9_17_2013_115cm (SPAdes) (version 2) | ecosystem: Environmental > Terrestrial > Soil >...
GTCCGGATAAGCTACAGCCGTAGTGTGCCTAGACCAGCGCGTAACGGAACAAAATGAACGAAAACCGAGTTTCCAAGGCATCGAAAGCCCACAGGCTTCTTCGGCGAGGAGTGCTCTTAGCATGCCTAGTCGCCGGCCGACTTACTTTTTCAGCAACGTCTTTAGCCTGTGGGCTTGAGGCACGGCAACAGAGAATTTTTCCGCAGCCTCTGGCAATCGGCCGCCGGTTAACAACCGGCCCCACAACGGCGATTAACCACCCCGCACCAGCCATAACACGCGCGCCTTGACGATTTCGGACAGCTCTATTCGGGTTACGGCGATCTTCTCCCAATGCGCCGGGTTGTTCGCTACCAAATCGGTCAGCAGGTAATAACACTGCGCGCCGGGCCGAATCCGCCGCAAAACAGCTTCTCCCTGGCGGCTAACCACGTAGAGCCCCTCCGGCGAGACATCCGACCGCTGGCTTTCCGAAGTGTCCAGAGTCGCGATATCGTAGCCCGTTAGTGTTGCGTACATGGAGGGATCTGCCACCAATTGCGCCATTACCAGCCCACGAGGAATGGTCGTAATCCGAAACGGAAGAGGGAAGCGCCTGCGCGGGTTGATGGCGGCCGGCCAGCTCCTCCCGGGGCCGATCGGAGAATCCAGGAACGGCGCCTCGAAAACTGGCTCAGGCGGCCGCCGCTTCTTGAGGTTCGCTTCCAGTTCCTGCAAGGCAGCCAGATCCAGCAGCGAGAGATTAAGATATCTTAATACCGAGTCCAGAATTCCAGGTGAGAGTTTTCGCACCCCCTTGAGCACATTATGAACATGAGGTTGAGATACGCCGATCAAGCGAGCGAATCCTCTCTCCGTCCACTCGCCATTGTGAATGCGATCCCGAACGTGGGCCAGCAACCTTCGCTGCGCCTCCTGAAGGGTCAAGGCGTCTCCTCATATTTCAGTCTGAAATAGGGTCCAGAGTAAACTGGAAGAACGGCACGGCCTGGAACCCTACACTCTAAGTAGTGCCGGAAGCTTGAAAGATCTATAAACAAAAGATCGCGTTACTGTTCCGACTCCCTCCCCAATTGAATACAGAGTACTCCCGTGGGAGCTATGTTTCTTTGACGTTGACGTAATAGCTCAGCGCAGGAAACTGAATTCACACGTCAAATTTACCCGGCTGCCATCCCGGGCTTCGAAGGAAGAGAACGAAATGGAATGGACAAGATCAGAAACGTTGGCGCTCGCCGCGCCGGGGTGTAATACATGCCTCGGCTTGGGCTTGCGGATCGGTCGCAATGACTCGACGCATCCCTGCAATTGCGTGCTGCGAGCTGTTTTCCGGACATGCTTTGAGCGTTTTCGCAACTGCGTGGGCCGGGAAAAGCATATTAGCAAAGTTACGCTGGACCCCCTGCCGGGCAAAGACCACAGGGGCGCATGGGGCCGCAAGGACGAGGAGTTTTCGGCCGACTTTTGTCTGGTAAGCAAACGGGCCCTGACGGAGTTCGAGTACCGTATTTTTAAGGATCACTTCCTGCTAGGCGCCGAGTGGAAGTTGTGTTGCCGGAGACTCAACGTCGACCGTGGGACCTTCTTCCACTCAGTGTACCGGATTGAGCAGAAGCTGGGCCGCGTGTTCCGCGACCTCAAGCCCTATGCTCTTTTTCCGGTGGAGGACTACTTTAACGGGCCGATGAAAGGGGTTGGCGCCTGTGTGCCGCAAAACGCGTTGCCGATCCGGCCGCCGTTGCGGCCGGCTGCGTAGCTTCCTGCGCGAAGATCGCGCAGGAAGCAGGTTGTGGGATGTGGGTTATAGGAAAAACTGGTTGCAGGTTGACAAGGCCTTTCCCACGACCCACAACCTACAACCCACAACCCGATTCACTCAAACTGCTTCTTGAATCCGCGAAACTGATCTTTCAGGTCCTCGAGTTCCGTGCGAAGCTGAGCCACTTCGGCTTCGAGCGTGCCGATCCTGTCAGGACGCGGTGCTTGGGGGGCTTCCGGTTGTTCGGCCGAAACTTCCGGCGGACCTGATAGCAAGTGCGCGTAGCGGGATTCTTTCTCGCCCGGACGCCGCGGCAGCTTCACGACCAACTCGGGCAGCCGTTCGATCACGGATTCCACTTGCGCCAGATCGTCGAACGGATGCATCCGTTCAGCCCGGTTGCGTAGCTCGCCCGGCGTTTGGGGGCCGCGCAGCATCAGTTCGCACAGAATCGCCAATTCAGGCCGTCCGAGATTGAGCTTCTCCGAGATGCGATGTCCGTACTTGGGAACCCGGCTTCCGGCTGCAGTGATGCTCAACAGCAAGCCCTTGTCGCGCAAAGTTGCGAGACCATGCTCCACCGTCTCCTCGTCGAAGTGGACCACCGGGTCGCGATTCGATTTCTGATTGCATGCGTTGACCAGAGCGTTGAGCGATAGGGGATAGTACTCCGGAGTAGTGATCTCCTTTTCGAGCAATGAGCCGAGGATTCGCACCTCGATGGGATCGAGCAGCAAGTCCATCCCTCCAGTTTCACATGCCGCTACCGATAAGGAGGGCATGGTGTACCGGTTGTTCATCGATGTGCTGCGGCGGCGTGTAGAGTTCGGTGAGGGGATTAGTACTAAGGTGGTTGGGCTTGATGATGGGCCGCACTGCTGGATATCCGCCTTAACTGCTTCATTCCACGGGATTTCATCTTGCGCTGCAAAGTGGTCAAGTCCGCTTGACTCGGAAAACGCCACGGTAGTGAAACAGCTACTGAGCGATTTGCAGGAGCCCGGAGTCGATTTCGAAGTTCCACGTCTTTATATCCTAAGATGGCGGTCAAGGACTCCCGAGGACCAGGAAATCGATCGATGGTGCTATGGCGTACACTCAGTTCAGTGCTCTGTGTTTGGCAGTGCTGCTCGCTCTATTTTCCGCGTGTGGAATTTCTGGGTCTTGAATCGTTATGGGGATAGCGGGTCGCGATGTGCCGGTGGAGGCCGCTTGCCAGCCGGCGGAATTTGTCCCGCAAAGGGACGATGGGGTTGAGTTTGCCCGCGGTTTTGAGGATTGCCGGCCGCATCTGATGAGGCTGTGCCGCCGGATCTTGGGGCGAGCCGATGGGACTGAGGACGCAGTCCATGACACGTATTTGCGGGCGTACGGAAGCTGGTCCCGGTTTGATGGCGGCAATCTGGCAGGGTGGCTGTCGCGAATCGCCCAACACGTCTGTATCGACCAGATCCGGACCGGACTTCGCGTTCGGCCGCTGGACGAAGGTAACGAACCGGCTGCCGCAGACGATGAAATGCGATTCCTGACCGCGATACAGATCAGGGACATTCTCCGCGAACTGCCGGAGCGGCAGCGCCAATGCCTCAAATTGTTTTATATCGAAGGGTTCAGTGCGAAGGAGGTAGCTAAGGCGACGGGCTTTACCGAGAAGCAGGTGAAGTCCTATCTGCAGAATGGCCGGCGCAGTTTCATCTTGGAATGGGAAGCGTTGAAAAAGAAGTCATGAGCGATTCCATGCAGTCCAATCCGGAGGAGCGGTCGTTTGCCGCATCGCTGCGGGATGGCGTCAAGGAGCTGAAGGCGGAGCGTGGGCCGTGTCCGAGTTCTGAAGAACTCCTCGCCTTTTTCGAAGAACGATTGACCGCTCCAGACGCATTTCGGGTACGGAACCACGTTGAGGCATGCGGGCTGTGCGACCTTGTTCTAGGCCGGCTGGCGAACACGGATGGTCATGCGCTGGAGCCCACTAACGATTGGCGGCGCATTTGGAGGTATTTGTGGAATCCGGCCGTGGCCTATGGGTTGGTGGCGCTGCTTTTGTTTCCTGCCTACCTGGGCTTGCGGCAGCGGCTCAGCCCGAGGGTGTTCGAGGAATCGACATCGCCCGCGATTTCGATCCCCAGCTTCTCACTGGATAGCCAGAGGGGCGCGGGGATAGCCGCGCAGGCTCATGTGGTGCGCCTGAAGGACCAGGACAAATCGTTTATTCTTGAGTTCTTCGTTCCTATGAGTACGGATCGGCACTACTTTGCGGAGATCCGTGATGGCTCGGGTCGCTCAGCCATCAGCCGGCGCGAAGTGGTGAGCGGCGATTCCCCAGGGAAAGTCTCGATAGTCTGCCGGCGCGAGGCGTTTCGCTCAGGCGACTACACTGTGACGGTCACGGACGATTCGACCGCCCGGCGGTTTGAGTACGTGTTCCAGGTCGAGTGAGGCCATGCGGCTAGTTCTTGCCCTCGTTGCGTTGATTCCGCTTTCGATTGTCGGTCAACCCAGTGGGTCGATGCAGAAGTACAACCGTGCCTGGAGTCTGGTAGGGCAGAGTAGGCCAGATGAGGCGCTCCTGGTCCTCAAAGAAATTCTTGCAGAAGATCCAAGTTTCTATCGGGCTTACAAAGAAGTGATCGAAGCGTTTCGGCAGAAAGGAGATGCCCGTGGAGCTAAGCGCTTCTTTGAGGATCTCCGATCCGGTTTCGGCAGGCCGGAGCCGCACCTCCTATCCGGGGAAATACTGTCGTACTACGCGTCTGGCCAACCTCGCAAGGCTTTGGCAGCGTTTCAGAAGTGCGTCAGCCAACTTGGGCATTGGCCTGGCTGCGCTGGCGATTCATTGTCCGAGGGCGACGCCAAGCTCATGTTGCCCGGGCTTAAGAGGATACTAACCGCAGACCCCAGTAATGGGGCGGCGCGATTCAACCTGGGCGAGGTCTGGAGGGCCTTGGGACGATATTCAGAAGCGGTCGAAGCCTATCAGTGCACATTGCGACAAGGAACAGAAGACCTACTGTTTAAGATGCTTGTGCTCGGGCACCTTGGGGTCGCCGTCACAGATTCTTTTACGGACTGGAGTCGAGGCAAGACCTACCAAGAACAGGCGCTTCAGTTGGCGCTCCAACTCGGGGACCAGGAGAAAGAGTTGGAGTGCCTCTGGGGGTTGATGAACTCCTCTTTTCACCTGGGTGACGCGGAAATCACCCGAAGCTACTTCGAGCGCCAGGTGTCGCGAACCCGAGAGTTCGACAATCCCTATGCCCTTGCGCAGGCTTATATGTTGTGGGGAAGGATTCATCGAGAACAGGGAAACGCCGATGAAGCGGTCGAGGCTTATGAGCGTGCGCTTGAACTTCTTGAGACGTTGCATCGCCGGCAGGAAAGCGCGGGCATGTTGCGCGAGTTGGCCGATTCCGAAGCCCGCCGGGGCGCATATCAGCCTGCCCTTGAACACCTGGATCGCGCCGGTCAGATCGCGCGGGAGACCCAGGACCGTGTCGACGAGGCTTTTGTTCTGCGTTCGAGGGCGGAGATTTACGTTCAATTGGGCGACTATGCCAAGGCGATCGAACTGCACCAACGCGCCAAATGGATCCTCCAGGATATCGGGTTGTATCATTCAGCCGGTGGCACTGTTGGCGATCTCGGGATCGCTTACGAGCGGCTGGGTGACGATGTCAAGGCGGAAGAATGTTACCGGGAATCGCTGCACAGTGCCCGCCGGTTTGTCGATGTATCCGAGCAGGAGCGGATTCTCACCCGGTTAGCAGAGTTGGCAGTTCGCCGGGGAAATAACGTGGCGGCGGCCCAGATCCTTCTTGAATCACTGGCGCTTTCTGCGCAGACCGGCAATGCGCGATTTCGTGCGACTACCCTTCTACTGCTGGGCCGCGTCTGCGCCCGATTGGGCAACTTTCCGGAAGCCTTGAAGAATCTTCATGCCGGTCTGGACGCAGCCAAACCACTGAAGAACACTGAGCTCGAATTCATGGGGGCTCACGGTTTGGGAGAGGTTCTGCTCAAGAGTGGCCGCACCGCTGAAGCGGAGCGCGAGTTCCGGGAGGCGCTGACTATTGGTGAGCAGGCTGGGATACCTGACGCGGTACGTTTGGCTCGGGAAGGCCTGGGCGAAGTCGCTCGTCACGATGGACACCCTGAGGATGCCGCTATGCATTACCGGGCCGCGATCGAGTCGATCGAATCCATTCGCGGGCGCCTGGAGTCGCCCGGGTTCAAATCCACCTTTCTTTCGGGCGCCATCAATGCCTACGAACGCCTGATCGATGTGCTCGCGAGTCAGGGGAATGCGCGGGAAGCCCTCTATGGCGCCGAGAAGAAGCAGGCGAGAGCGTTTCTCGACACTCTAGTCGCTTCGAAGATCCAGGGGAGTACGGGATCGGCCGATGCAAAGCCGCTGGATGCCGGCGCCATCGAGCGCGAGGTGGCGGGCCGGGGCCAGGTGCTTATCGAGTACGCGCTAGGCGAAAAACGATCCTACATGTGGGTCGTCAGCGGAAGCCGCACAGTGATGGCGGCGCTGCCCGCACGCTCTTTGATCGAAGGGCGAGCGGAGCGGTACCGGGCGCTGCTCGCGCGACAGTCCCCCGAGGCCACTCAAGAGGCATTGGCGCTCTATCACATGTTGATCTCACCGGTTGCGTCGCAGCTTGTGCCGGACAGGGTTCTGATGATCGTGACCGATGGCGCGCTGCACTATATTCCGTTTGAGACGCTGAAGTCCGCTCCTGGGCGTTTTTTCGGGGAGGACTTCACGATTGCTTATGTGCCCTCGGCTTCTGTGCTTGGCCAACTTCGGGTGCGGCGGCCAGGACCACTGCGGAAGGAACTCCTGGCTTATGGCGACCCAGATTTTGGCACGGGCACTCCACAGCCTGGGACAATGGAGGCGGTTGTGCGTGGCATTGACCGCAGTCATGGGCTGCGTCTGACGCCCCTTCCCAACACGCGGGTCGAAATCGAAGCGATTGCCGCGCTGTTTCCCGCATCCAACAAGACCTACCTGGGCCGCGACGCCAGCAAGACCTCCGTCGAGCGGGAGCGGCTTGACGAATATGTTCGCATCCACTTCGCCACGCATGCCTTCATCGACGAGGCGCGGCCCGAACGGTCGGGCATTGCGCTTTCGACCACCGATCATTCGGATGGCGTCCTTCGGTTGAAGGATATTCTTGCCCTGAAGCTAAACGCCGACTTAGTCGTGCTATCGGCCTGTCAGACCGGGCTCGGGAAGATCATCCGCGGTGAAGGCATTGATGGATTGACGCGTGCGTTCTTGTTTGCCGGCACGTCACGGGTGGTAGCGAGCCTCTGGGATGTCAATGATATTGCAACGACCGATTTGATGAAAGCGTTCTACCGGCTCATGAAGGTTGGCCTAGAACCCGCCCGCGCTTTGCGGGCTGCCAAGCTGGAGATGATGCACTCTAAAGTTGTCGCCTACCACGACCCTTACTTTTGGGCCGCATTCGTGCTCGTTGGAGAACCATAGAGCGAAGCCCCTCAGAAATCCTGTTTTTCTTGGGGGATATTATGGAATCCAAGACCCTCCGTTCGTTAAGACACTGTAACCCCAGACTTGAAAGTAGCGCCGCAGCGAGGGCGGGTCGCCCATGACCGCCCTTAGCGCGCCACGAAGAAGAAAGAATACTCAGATCAACCAATCGAAGGAGCTTGATGATGAAACAGTTGAAAGCCCAGTTATGGATAATAGTTGCACTCGTAGGCGTGGCCTCGGCCCAGACCTGGGTTCAACTTGCCCCTACCGGCGTGCCGCCAGCCGCATGGAGCGCTGCAAACTATGATGTTACGAACAATCGCTTGATCGCGTATTTCCAAGGCAACCCCGCTGTCAATGCATCGACATCGAATCAAGTCTGGGTTTTGACCAATGCCAATGGGATCGGCGGTACGCCGGTATGGTCACAACTCTCACCGACGGGAACGCCACCGGTGAGCAACGCACTTGGAACTGCTGCGTATGACGCAGCCCGCAACCGGCTCATAATCTACGGCGGCTGTTATGCGAACTGTTCTCCTGCCTTGTCAGATGTTTTCGTGCTTACAAACGCCAACGGCCTGGGTGGAACTCCTGTATGGTCCCAGAGTAGCGTTTCGAACCCGGAGGCAAGGGATGGCCAAACCGCCATTTATGATTCAGTGACAAACGTCATGGTTACCTTCGGCGGAGGCCTTGCCTTCTATGGAACCGACCAAAACGATACCCGCATTCTCTCCAATGCGAACGGAGTTCCATCGCCTTCAAGCTGGAACAGCCTGTCGCTCGCGGGTCCGTTGCCCGGTATCCGGGAAACTCAAACCGCCGTCTATGACCAAGCTAACGATCGCATGACGCTTTTCGCGGGTACTGATCTGATAACCACTTGTTGCCCCTACGCCCAAAGCGACTACAACGACACGTGGGTGCTATCACACGCAACGGGGATCGGCGGAACGCCGGGTTGGACACAACTCACTCCATCAGGCACTTTGCCCGGTGTCAGGTCCCTACACTCGGCGGTTTACGACTCGGCGAACAACAGAATGATCGTATTTGGCGGATTAGTCTGGAACCAGGCGGCGCAAAATTACACCGTGTTGGGAGATCTTTGGCAGCTAACCAATGCCAATGGGCTCGGCGGCCCGCCAGCATGGTCACAGCTTGCGCCTACGGGAACGTCCCCAGGACCGCGCGCTCTCCACAATGCAGTCTTTGATTCCGCTAACCAGCGTATGATCGTTTTAGACGGTCTCGGGTATCCCGGAGGAATCAGCACTGGAGTCTGGGTGCTCGCAATGGGTCCCGTGGGTCCGCTCTATAACATCTGTTTGCTCTACGACCCCACGAAGGCCGTGCACAGCGGAGCTACCGTTCCCATCAAATTACAACTCTGCGACGGCAGCGGCAACGATCTGTCGTCATCCAGCATCAACGTCCACGCCACCAGCGTCACTCAAACCTCCACCTCGATTTCTGGAACGGTCCAGGACTCAGGGACTTCCAATCCCGATGGGGACTTTCGCTTCGACTCGACACTAGGGACAACCGGCGGCTATGTTTTCAATCTGAAAACGAACGGGCTCACGACGGGTACCTACAACCTGAACTTCACGGTGACCGGCGATTCGTTTGTTTACGCGACGCCGTTCCAGGTGAAATAATTACTGCTCGTTCCTACGAAAAACGGCGTCTCGCAAGCGTCGCCATATCAATAACTTGGTTGTTCTGCAACCCCGGCCATACAAAAATCGCAGCGCGGCGCGCAGCGCTTTTTCATCCATCTCGGTGGGCGCGCGGAGCGCGCCTGGCGAATGACGCGCGTCCGAAAAAAATATTTCCCACCCCCTCAGCCACTTACGCGCCCCCGCCCTCTCGCCGCCCACCCCCACAAGCTACGATCATCAATAGAGCGGATCGCTACAGCCTCGGCCATCGGCCGAGCTCAACGCGACTCCGAGTGGCAGTAGACCATCATTCTACCGCCCCTGGAGGCACTTTTGGATGAATAAACGGCTATGGATCAACAGCATACGACATGACACCACACGTGATCAAGAAACGCACCACTCTGCGTGACGCCAGAGGCTCGTTCTGCCGTCACGGAACGCCCTTCTCGAAGCGTAACCAATCACGAATCAACAACATACCACGCGACACCACTCGATGCTCAGAAGAACGACATAGCCCGTGAGACCTTCCTAGTGTTAATTAAAACTCCGTCATCGCGCATCTTCTTAACGCGATTGCGTGTTTAGGTCGATAGCCAGTCGATATAATGAAAGATCGGCGGCTGAGGGTAGGGGAGAACATGGTAACTAAGCGGTCTATCGCGTTACTTCTGGGGATCTCGGGATTGACTCTGATCGGGGTGCTCGCTTCCGACGACGATGCGAGCGGCTTGGGCCCCGCGCTTCCCGTCGAGCATGCCGAGTGCACTTTCTTCGGTCCAAATCACGACAACATCGTTAAAGCCGCTTCTCGAGGATTCGTCGGCGGGCAGCCGGCCTCGCCGATGGCTCAGAATTCAACGGCGACGATGTTGACCGAGGCCGTGGTGGCAGCGCTGCCGCCGGTTCCGCCCGGTACCCGCACGGGAAGCTTGATCGATCCGGCCACCACCAATACGATTGATCGCTACATCTTTCAGGCCATGGCGACCGCCAACGTATCTGCCGCTCCGCCAACCACGGATTACGAATTCATCCGCCGAGTCACGCTGGATCTCACGGGGCGTATTCCAACTGCCAGCCAAGTCACCAGCTTCGTCGCCGACACGGCCCCCGACAAGAGGTCAAAGTATATCGAGGGTCTCCTCGCGAGTTCACAGTGGGTGGACAAGTGGACCAACTACTTCGGCGATTTCTTCCAGAACAATTCGCGCAACACGCAGATCGTTCGATTCCCGGACGGCGTCGTTGGGTTCAACAGCTACATTCGCAATTCTCTGACATCCGGCAAGCCATACGACCAGATAGCGCGCGAGATGATTACCGCAGCCGGGTCGAACAGCTATACGCAGGGTGAACTGAACTATCTGGTGGGCGGCGTCGTCACGGGTGGTCCGGTTCAGGATATTTGGGACCAGCAGATGGCCAACATCGCGACAACCTTTCTCGGTCTCAGCAATCTGAACTGCCTGGAGTGCCACAACGGGCGCGGGCATTTGGATTCGCTCAACCTGTGGGGCGCGCAGACTACACGCATGCAGGCCTGGGGCATGGCGTCGTTTTTGTCGCATACGCCGTCGCCCGGCCGGACCCCGGTCACGCAGGGCAATAACAACATCTATTACTGGTCAGTCACAGACAATCTCAGGGCGGCAGACTATTTCCTGAATACCCTGACAGGCAACCGGCCGGCTCGGCAGCCTGTGGGCAAGGTCACGAACGTTGCGCCGACTTACATGTTCGGCGGCCAGTCGCCGGCTCCGGGTTCAAACTACCGAGCGGCATTGGCGCAAGACATCACCGCGGATTTCCAGTTTGCCCGCGCGGCTGTCAATTACATGTGGGCGCAGTTCTTCGGGTTGGGAATCGTGGATCCGCCCGACCAATTCGATCCGGCGCGGCTGGATCCCAGCAATCCGCCGGAGATTCCCTGGCCGGCCGATCCCTCGCAACCGTGGCCGTTGCAGCCTTCCAATCCACAACTGTTGAACGCGCTGGCGCAGGATTTCGTCAATAGCAAGTTCGATCTGAAGGCGCTTATGCGTGAGATCGCGAACTCGAAGACTTATCAGCTATCATCCCGCTACAACGGAACCTGGGATCCGTCCTGGGAGAGCCTCTTCGCGCGCAAGATGGTCCGGCGGCTGTGGTCCGAAGAGATTCACGACGCGATCACCCAATCCAGCGGCATCGTGCCCACTTATAACATGGGCGCGGTCTACGGCAGCGTCAGTTGGGCCATGCAGCTTCCGGAGCCATTGTCGACGCCCGACGGAGCGAACGGCGCCATCAACAATTTCCTGAATGCCTTCCTGCGCGGCAATCGCGACGATCAGATCCGCCATCAGGACGGCTCCATTTCGCAGGCGCTCGATTTGCTGAACGATAACTTCGTGATGAACCGCGTGCAGTTGGCTAAGGCGCCTCGATCGGGACTTCTGGCCACCGCGGCCGCGATGCCCAACGATCAAGCGGTGAACGCGTTGTTCCTTAACGTATTGTCCCGCTATCCCACCAATGCCGAAATGAGCGCCGCCATGGGCCACCTGGGCAACACGGCCACGCGGAATCAGGAACTCGAAAACCTGATGTGGTCGCTCTACAACAAAGTGGATTTCATCTTCAATTATTAAGGAGGAGGAGCGCGATGTCCCAACAGGAGAAATTCAACAAGTTTGTCGAGCGCTACCCGCATCCGCACGTGACGTTCTTCAACCGGCCGCACTTCACGCGCCGGCGATTCTTCGAAGTGGTGGGCGCGGGAGTGGTCGGCTCCTATTTGGTCGGCAAAGTGTCCGGGGCGGACGACGTCTCCACGCAGCCGGGCGCCGCTACGCAAAACAAGGCGAAGAATTGCATCTTCATTCTGCTGGCTGGAGCGCCCAGCCACGTCGACACGTTCGACCTGAAGGTTCTCAACGGCGTGACCCCTTCGAATTTCACGCCCACGATGGTCAACGGGATCAACTGGCCCATGGGGCTGTTACCCAAGATTGGCGGGGCGCTGGGAGACATTTGCCTGGTTCGGTCGATGCACGCCTGGGCGCTGGTCCACTCGCTGGCCCAGACCTGGTCGCAGATCGGCCGGAATCCCGCGGCGGCGCTGGGTAACATTGCGCCCAACATCGGCAGCGTGGTGGCCATCGAAAAGAACGTGGCCGGGCAGGTGTTCCCGCCGTTCCTGGCGCTAAACTCGCCGACGGCGGTAGGGAACGGCTATTTCCCGGCCCAGTACGCGCCCTTCAAGATTATTCCATCCACGGCCGGTATCCCGAATACCGGCAATCCGCTGGGAGCGCAGCGCCTGGACGATCTTTGGAGCCGCATTCACGAGCTGGACGATCCGCTGCGCACCGCCTCGCCCTACGGCCAGCCGCTGCAGGACTACGATGCGTTTTACAATTCGGCCAAGAGCCTCATCGATTACAGTAAGAACAAAGTCAACCAAGCGTTTGGGTACTCTCCCACCGATAGCGCGCGCTACGGCAACACTTCGTTCGGCAATGCCTGCCTGATCGCCAAGCAGGTGCTGGCCGCGGATCAAGGAACCCGCTTTATCCAAATCACGCTCGGAGGCTGGGACATGCACCAGGACATCTACGGCCAGCAGAATCCTCGGGGGAACAATCTGTACACCATGGGCAAACCTCTGGACGACGGCGTCTCGGCGCTGTTGAGCGATCTGAAATCCAGCGGGCTGCTGGACCAGACGCTGGTGGTGATGGTCGGCGAATTCGGACGCACCGTCGGACCGGTTACGGCGGCTGGCGGCCGCGACCATTATCTGCAGCAAACGGCCGTGTTCGCCGGCGCTGGAGTGCACGGCGGGCGCGCCATCGGTTCGACGACGTCTAACGGTTCCGACACAGTCGACTTCGGCTGGTCGCGACAGCGCTATGTCAAGCCGGAAGACATCGAGGCTACCATCTATTCCGCCATGGGGATCGACTGGACCACCATCCGCAAGGACGATCCTTTCCACCGCGGCTTCGAGTACGTCCCGTTCTCCGAACAGGACATTTACGGCCCGATTAACGAGCTGTGGGGATAAACCCGTTTCTCGTTTTTCGTTTCTCGTTTCTCGTTCGTGTCGTGGTCGGTGCTGGTTCGCCTAAAGTACACGGGCACAATGGTCGATCCCTAGATTAGCGCTAGTGATCGAAGACGTATCCATCTACCGGTCGAAAGAGAAGGTCTTGTTCGACCTCTCCAAGGCCATGCACTTCTCGCCCGAATCTCTGGAACAGAACCGGCGCGGAAAAATCTCAGCCGAGCAGTTCAAACAATACATCAGCCGCTGCGTGCGCTCGGTAGTCATGACGTCGGCTTGCTTCCTGGCTCCGTTCTTGATCTGGACCTCAATGACAGCCGCCCGCCAGCAGGTTTCCTTGGATGCGGCTTTCCGGGTTTTCCTCAGTCAGTTGGTGCATGTGGGCGGGTTGATCGAAGCCCAAGGCAAGTTCGGCGCGCTGACGGAAGTAGGGTCGACACTGATCCTGCTCGGCCTGGCCTTCTACTTCGCCTCGCGCTTTCCGCTCGCATTGTACGTCGATCTGCTGGAGCGGTCCGTGGTAACGAAGGAAGGACGCGTGGTAGCCCGGGAAGAGCAGACCATGCGGCCGAACGGGCGCGATCCGATCGAACGCTACTACTTCGGAATAAAGGGCGACTATTACGACGTCAGCGCGGCTGCTTTCCGCGCCATCGAGAATGGCTCCGTGTACAAGCTCTACCTGTTGCCGCGGAGCCAGGTCTTGATTTCGATGGAACCGAAGGTCGCCGGCTGAGAATCGCGCGACAAGACTGGCCTTACGCTGCGTGATCGATCGGCTGCATCTTGGCCAAATCCATGCGATCGGCTAACTGCGGGATGGCTGTGCGCAACACGTCTTCGATGCGTTCGGCGAACAGGAACTTCATCTCGTTGCGGACGTCTTCCGGCAGATCCCGCAAGTCCTTCTGATTGCCCTTCGGCAGAATCACGGTCCGGAGGCCGGCTCTTCGGGCTGCGAGCACCTTTTCCTTCACGCCGCCGATGGGCAGCACCAGGCCGGTCAGCGTGATTTCGCCGGTCATTGCTATGTCGCTGCGTGCCGGGAGTTTCGAATAGAGCGACGACAACGCGGTCGCCATGGTGACGCCGGCCGACGGGCCGTCCTTGGGGATCGCGCCCGCGGGAACGTGCACGTGTACACCCGCGTTTTTGAATAGCGCCGGGTCGATGTCGAAGCTCGCGGCATGCGACCAGATGTAGCTCTGCGCCGCTTTGGCCGACTCCTGCATCACCTCGCCGAGCTGGCCGGTGAGCGTCAAGCCCTTGCCATCCGGCAGCAGCGTGGCTTCGATGTAGAGCACGTCGCCGCCGGTTTCGGTCCAGGCCAAACCGGTCGCGACGCCCGGAGGCAGCTCGCGCCGCGCTTCTTCCTGGTTGAACGGCTCCGGCCCGAACATCTCAATCAGGTCATCGGGATTGACGCTGCACGCTTCCGGTTGCCCTTCGGCGAAGCGCAGCGCCACTTTGCGCGCGACGCGGCCGATGGCGCGCTCCAATTGACGGACACCAGCCTCGCGCGTGTAGCGCGAGATGATGCGTTTCACGGTTGCGTCCGGGATGGAGCAGCGCTCCGGAGTCAATCCGGTTTCCTTGAGCTGCTTGGGAATCAGATAACGCTTGGCGATCTCCAGTTTTTCTTCTTCGCTGTAGCCCGCCAGGCGCAACAACTCCATGCGGTCGAGCAGCGGACCGGGAATCGTATCCAGGGCATTCGCAGTGGTCACGAAGAGCACCTTCGACAGGTCGAACGGCAGATCCAGATAGTTATCGCGGAACGTTTTGTTCTGCTCCGGATCCAGGATTTCCAGCAGCGCAGCGGCAGGATCGCCGCGGAAGTCGCGCCCGAGCTTGTCGACTTCGTCGAGCATCAACACCGGATTGTTGGCGCCCGCGCGGCGCATGGCCTGGAGCACGCGGCCGGGCATGGCGCCGATGTAGGTGCGCCGGTGGCCTCGCAGCTCGGCTTCATCATGCAGCCCACCCAGGCTCATGCGCTCGAACTTGCGGTTCAGCGCCCGCGCGATCGATTGGCCCAACGACGTCTTGCCAACGCCGGGAGCGCCGACGAAGCACAAGATGGGCGCCTTGGCGTTCGGATTCAGTTTCAATACGCCCAGGTGCTCGAGAATCCGCTCCTTCACGTCCTTCAAACCGAAGTGATCCTCATCCAGGACCTGCCGAGCGCGCGCGATATCGAGCGATTCCTCGGTGCCCTTTTTCCAAGGCAGCTCGAGCACATAGTCGAGATAGGTCCGGATCACGTTGTAGTCTGGCGCTCCGGGCGGCAGTTTTTCCAGCCGGCCCAGTTCGCGGGTGGCTTCCTTCAGGATTTCTTCGGGGAGCTCGGCCTTCTCCAGCCGCTCACGAAGTTGCTCGACCTCGGCCTGTTCCCCGCCCTTCTCGCCGAGTTCCTGTTGGATGGCGCGCATCTGCTGGCGCAGCATGTACTCGCGCTGCTCCTTGCTCATTTCGCTGCGCGCTTCAGTGGCGATCTTGTTCCGCAGTTCCAGCACTTGCAATTCGTGCGTCAGGTACTTGTGCAAAATCCGAAGAGCCTCCAGGCGCGAAGGCGCTTCGAGCAACGATTGCGCTTTCTCGGCATCCAGGCTGAACATGGATGCCAGGACGAATGCAAGCCGCAACGGATCTTCGTTTGTTGCCAGCAATCCTCGGAGTTCCGGGGCGGCGTTGGGTTGCGCCAATGACAGCGCTTCACCGGCCAGATCGACCAGTGCCCCTTGCAACGCTTCGATCTCAGAACTTTTGTCTTCCGGAAGAGGCAAGGGCGTCACGCGCGCTTTCAGAAACGGCTCAGAGTTATCCAGCCGCACCAGCGTGACACGCTCCATGCCCAGTACGAGCAATTCCAGGTGACCACCCTCGGCGCGCGTCATCTTGCGGATAACCGCCTTGACGCCGATGCCGTACAGGTCGTTTTGCGCCGGTATATCGACATCGGCGTCGCGTTGCGCGAATACGGCGATTTCCTTCGACTCGCTGGCCAGCGCCGCCTCCACCGCGGCGATCGATCCGGGCCGCCCCGCCGACAGCGGCATCAGCAGGTAGGGAAACAGCACCGCGTTCTTCAACGGCAAAACTGGCAATGTGTAAACCGATTGTTCAGACATATTCGTTTCCTTCCGTGATCATCCGCACCAGCAGCAAGCCGTCGCGCGCCTGGAGCGTTACTCGGGCGTTTTCCAGGTCGGCGGGCATGTCGATAAATCGCTCGAACCGGTTATAAGAGATCTCCATCGAGTAATAACTGCAGCCTTCCTCCACCATCGAATCGCGCCGGACGCCGCTCACTGAAACGCGGCGGCCGCGCACGCTCACCGTTACATCTTCCAGCCGCACGCCTGCGAGGTCGAACTTGAGCAGCCAGCCGTCGCGGGTTCGATAGACGTCGGCTGAGGGCTGCCAGGGCGCCTCGCCCCCTGCAAGCAATGGCCAAATTCTGCTACGGCTGCTCATAACTCGTTAAACCGACTCCCTTACGGTCGCGGCTCGGTCAAGACTCCTCAACCGTTAGATGCGTGCGGCGACAAAAAGAAGCAGGCCCTCAGCGGACCTGCTTGCCTGTCCCCTCGCTGACGCTTGGGGTTACTTGTTCTGCACTACTACGAACTGGGTGGCTTGGCCGCGCTTCACCAGTAGCAGCGTCGACTCCTTGGATGAACCGGCCTTCACGGCGCTGTTGAACTCCGCAACCGTGTTCACGGCCTTGTGGTTCACCTGGACAATCACGTCGCCGGATTCCAAGCCGGCCGCGGCGGCGGCCGAATCTTCATCCAGATCCGTGATGATCACGCCGGTGGTTCCTTCCGGCAGTTGCAACTGTCGCCGGAGATCCCCTGTCAGCGCTTGGACGGAAACGCCGCGCATGGCGCCCTTTTCCCCGCCACTCGGGAGGTTGCCCGGTCCGCCCGTGTTCTCGGCGGCTTCCATGTTGTACTCAGTGAGAGTGACCGGAACATCGAGATTCTGACCGCTGCGAGCGATCTTCAGATGAATGGTGGTACCGGGTGCGAAGGCAGCGACTTGCAGTCGGAACGCGTTCACGTCGTCCACGGGATTGCCGTTGACAGCCGTGATCACGTCGCCGGTCTTGAGGCCGGCATTCGCAGCCGGACCGCTGGGTACCACTTCAGCCACTGCTACGCCTCTGCCGTTGGGCATGCCGAATGCCTTGGCGATATCGGGCGTCAGCTCTTGCGGAAGAATACCCATGTAACCGCGGGTGACCTTGCCCTTCTTCAGGATCTGATCCATCATGCTGCGGGCCAGGTTGGCCGGAATCGCAAACCCGATTCCCTCGTTGCCGCCCGTTGAGCCTGAAAGGATCGCGGTATTGATGCCGACCAATTCGCCGCGCGCGTCGATGAGCGCTCCACCCGAGTTGCCGCGGTTGATGGCGGCGTCGGTCTGGATGAAGTCCTCGTAGCGCTCGATGCCGAGACCGGCCCGGCCCGTAGCGCTGATGATACCCATGGTCACGGTTTGGCCGAGACCGAAGGGATTTCCGATGGCCAGAACGACATCGCCCACCTGCGCGTGCGCCGAATCGGCGAACGGCAGCGTGGTGAGGCCGCTCCTGTCGATCTTCAGTACCGCGACGTCGGTGTACTTATCGGTGCCGACGATCTTGGCCGGATACTCATGCTTGTCGAAGAACGCCACCTTTACGTCCGTGGCGCCGTCGACCACGTGGTTATTGGTCAAAATGTAGCCATCGGGGCTGACCACTACGCCCGAGCCGAGACTGGTCTCGCGCTGCGACCGGGGCTGCTGCATCTGCGGCATGCGGTCGCCGAAGAATTGGCGGAAGAACGGATCGTCAAACATGCCTCGCGGCATTTGCTGTTGCCGCACGACCTTGGATGACGAAATATTGACTACCGCAGGCATCGCACGCTTGACCACCGGCGAAAAACTGCTGAAGCCGCTCTGCTCAATGGCGGCCGCGCGCGCGACCTGAACACCCGGAACACGATGCGTAGTCAGGGTCACGGCAAGCGCTCCCACCAGCATCGCGATCACTACCATCAGAACAACTGTCGATGTACGAATGTGACCTTTCATATGCTTCATGTGTCCTTTGCTTTTTGTCCCCTCACTTACGTTCGGGGTTACCTCATACTTTCAGAGCCGCTTCACGCTCGCGGCTCGCGATTTCAGATTCGAACTTCAGATTCCCGGACGAATCGAGATCCACCAGAACGCGATGGCCGTCCCGCACCTCGCCGCCCAGGATCTTGCGCGCCATTGGCGTTTCAATTTCGCGCTGGATGGCCCGTTTTAACGGACGGGCGCCGTAAGTTGGATCGTATCCCGAGCGGACCAGATGTCCGCGGGCGCGATCCGATAACTCGAGTTCAATATGCCTGTCAGCCAGCCGCTTGCGCAGCCCGTTGAGCTGGATCTCCACGATCTGCTTGAGATGGTCTTCGGAAAGCGAATGGAACACAATCGTCTCGTCCACGCGGTTCAGGAACTCCGGCCGGAAATGGTGGCGCAGTTCGTCGAGAACCGTGTCCTTCATCCGGGCGTACCCGTCGCCCGCGAACGCACCCCTATATTCCAGGATGCGATGGCTGCCGACATTGGACGTCATGATCACAATCGTGTTCTTAAAGTCGACCGTGCGGCCCTGACCATCGGTAAGCCGCCCATCATCAAGAATCTGCAGGAGAACGTTGAACACGTCGCCGTGGGCCTTCTCGATTTCGTCGAAAAGCACTACACAATATGGACGACGTCTGACAGACTCCGTTAGTTGCCCTCCTTCTTCATAACCCACATATCCGGGGGGCGCGCCGATGAGCCGGGCCACGGCATGCTTCTCCTGATACTCGGACATGTCGATTCGAATCATGGCCCTTTCGTCGTCGAACAGGAATTCGGCGAGCGCGCGGGCCAGTTCGGTTTTGCCAACGCCGGTCGGGCCGAGGAAGATGAAGCTGCCGATGGGGCGGTTAGGGTCTTTTAACCCGGAACGGGCGCGCATCACGGATTCGGCCACGGCTGCGACGGCTTCGTCCTGCCCGATGACGCGCTTGTGCAGCTCGTCTTCGAGATGCAGGAGCTTCTGCATTTCGCCCTCGAGGAGCTTCGAGACCGGGATGCCGGTCCAGCGGCTGACCACTTCCGCGATGTCTTCTTCGTCCACTTCTTCCTTGAGGAGGCGCTTGCCCAGTTGCTTCTCAGCCAGGCGGCTCTCTTCGGCTTTGAGCTTGCGCTCGAGTTCGGTGAGCTTGCCGTACTTGAGCTCGGCGGCGCGGTTCAGGTCGTACTGCCGCTCGGCCTTTTCGATATCGATGCGTGTCTGTTCGAGTTGCTCGCGAAGCGCGCGCAGGCGCTGCACGCCTTCCTTTTCAGCCTGCCACTGCGCCTTGAGCGCGCTGGATTCCGACTTTAGGTCGGCGATTTCCTTTTCGATTTTCTTCAGGCGCTCCTTGGAGGCGGCGTCCTTCTCTTTTTTTAGCGCTTCGCGCTCGATTTCGAGCTGCATGCTGCGGCGCAGCATTTCGTCGAGCTCGGAAGGCATGGAATCGATCTCGGTGCGCAGCTTGGCGGCGGCTTCGTCGACGAGGTCGATAGCTTTGTCGGGCAGGAAGCGGTCGCTGATGTAGCGATTGGAAAGGACTGCCGCGGCTACGAGCCCCGAGTCCTTTATGCGGACGCCGTGGTGGATTTCGTAGCGCTCACGCAGGCCGCGCAGGATGGAGATGGTGTCCTCGACGCTCGGCTGGTCCACGTAGACGGTCTGGAAGCGGCGTTCGAGCGCCGCGTCTTTTTCGACGTATTTGCGATATTCATCCAGCGTGGTGGCGCCGATGCAGTGCAGCTCGCCGCGCGCCAGCATGGGCTTCAGCAGGTTGCCCGCGTCCATCGAGCCTTCGGTTTTTCCGGCGCCGACTACGGTGTGCAGTTCGTCGATGAACAGAACGATCTGGCCTTCCGATGTCTGGACTTCCTTCAGGACGGCCTTCAAGCGCTCTTCGAATTCGCCGCGAAACTTCGCGCCGGCGATCAGCGCACCCATGTCGAGCGCCACGACGCGCTTGTCCTTCAGACCTTCGGGGACGTCGCCGCGCACGATGCGCTGGGCCAGTCCTTCAACGATCGCGGTCTTGCCGACGCCCGGCTCGCCAATCAGCACGGGGTTGTTCTTCGTGCGCCGGGAGAGAACCTGGATTACGCGGCGGATTTCTTCGTCGCGGCCGATCACCGGATCGAGCTTGCCTTGCGAGGCGAGCTGGGTCAGATCGCGGCCGTACTTCTCGAGAGCTTCGTAAGTGGTTTCGGGATTTTGCGTGGTGACGCGCTGGCTTCCGCGGACGTCTTGCAGGACGCGCATCAGGCGCTCGCGCGTGATGCCGAATTCCTTGAAGAACTTGCCGGCAGCGCCGGAGTCGTCGGTGAGGGCCAGCAGGACATGCTCGACGGACGTGAAGTCGTCCTTTAGGCGCTTGGCTTCCTGCTCGGCCTGCGTCGCGACCTTGGTCAGCCGCTGGGTGACGTAGATCTGCTCGGGACCGCCGGCGGGTCCGGTGACTTTCGGCAAGCGATCGATTTCTTGCTGCACGCGAGTACGGAGCGCGGCGGCTGGAATGTCGGCTTTGTTCAGGATGGAAGTCGCCAGGCCGCCTTCCTGATCCAGCAGAGCCAGGAGTAGGTGTTCGACGTCAACCTGTTGGTTTCCGTGCTGGGCAGCGACCGATTGGGCGTTGCGGACGGCGTCCTGCATTTTCTCGGTGAAGCGGTTGAAGTCCATACGGCCCTTCTATTCAATATAGACGCTAGCTCGTTTGTGTAAACCTTAGCGTATCATTATCAACTAATATAAGCATATCACCAGTAGAGATGCCGCGCAAGTGGATCTGCCGGGGGGCCATGAGGTGCGGGTGACGGGGGTGACGCTGATTGGGGAGGTGTATGCGTGTTTGCAAGTTCTTGAATATATAAAACTTGAAGGTGAGATTCGAGCCTCGGAGACGCGGATTCTCAAATCGCCGTCACCGGCGTGAACGGGCTGGCTGGAAGCTCTGGAAGCCGCTGTCATTTGATTCCAGGTATAGCATGCCGCCATCGCGAACCCCAAGGTTCGGGGGGTGGAAGGCTATTCGTCTCAATGAGATGGATACTTTGAACTGCTGTGACCGAGGATGTTTAGGCGGTAATTGTTCCCGAATCACATCGATTGTGGTTTGGTTGCTGGGCAGAACTAGTATTCCACGTTTCTTCCGAAGTGGCTCGATATCCTCGACAGCCCGTCAGTTCGTGCACGGGAGGAAAACACAATCGGTCGTGTTTGTTTTGGCGGTTTGGAAAACGTTGGTGGGGACCTCCCAACCCATGTAGTCCTAAATGCGCTGAAATATTTTGACCCTTCCCCACACTACAGATTTGTACTATCATAGGTCCACTCTAGAGGAGGGCATCGAGATGCAATGCTCGCACCTGCAATCGTCTGAGTACTCGTCAGTCACAAGTCCTCGATGCCTTTTCAAGAGTAGCTGCTGGTCCGTCCAACACGCTGAAAACAGAACGACTTATGCTAACTTTCGGACGCGCTTAACGCTCAAGCGCCGACGGACCGATGATAGAATGGGTGCATTCTGATGCTCAAACGCTCAAGACGTTGTCCCGTGCCGATAAGTGAAAGGAGCCACGCAATTGGATTTGAAGGACAGGCGGGCTCGCTACCAGGCGATAGAGGACTACCGAAAGCGTCCCCTCATCGTTTACGCGACGACTACAAGGCCAGGTGTAGGCGCAATGATGGCCGGTGATGCCGTCCGTGAGTTTGTGGATCAAATTGATGCGATCAAGGAAGGAAACGCAGTGGATATTCTGTTGCACAGCACGGGCGGCGATCCACTAACAGCTTGGAAGCTCATGTCGCTACTCCGCGAACGATTCCAGAATGTGGGGGTGCTCGTCCCCTTCATGGCGTTTAGCGCGGCCACGTTGTTCACTCTCGGTGCCGATGAAATCGTGATGCATCCGCATGCATCGCTTGGCCCGATTGATCCTCAAATCTCTATTACCCAGCCGGACGGTAAGACAAGACAGTTCGCATATGAGGACGTAGGAGCTTTCCTGCGATTCCTTGACTCCGAGGCCAAGATCACCGAGCAGACTCACGTTTCGACCATCATCGATAAGCTCTTCTCGGTAGTAGATCCGATAAACGTGGGGGGAGCAAAGCGTGCGAGCGAGCTTTCATCCGCAGTCGGAGAGCGGTTGCTTCTATTTCACATGACCAGCGATGAGGAAGCGCCGCGCGCTAAGCAGATTGCAGAGAACCTGAACAAGAGCTTCTTTGCACATGGCGACGCAGTTTCCAGAACACGCGCAATGGAGCTTCACCTGAAGGTGAAGGCCTCTGAGCGAGAACTTGAGGAATTGATATGGGAGGCCTACGTCGGTCTTGAGAGCTATTTTGAGATAAGGACACCATTCAACCTGCTTCAACATTATCTCGCCGATCCAGCGGCGGCGGCAGCCGTGCGGCTACCTGCTCCGGTCGCGATGCCGCCCAATACGCCTCCACAGTTAGCGCAGCAGGTGTGGCAGGCAGCGGCTCAGCAAGCCATTCAGTCGCTGGCGAATGCTGGAGTCGAAGTTCCGTACACGGTGGCGAATGCCGTGATCGAAAGTACACGCGTGGCTTCCGGATTTTCTACTTCAGGGAAGCTGCAAGGGTTCAGAAATATCAACGGTGAGATACAACTTTCCGCCATAGACACCATGTCCGGCTGGAAAACGATCACATGAGAACGGACATGAGAGAGGACCTGTTTTGTCATGGATTATGAGAAGATTGAATTGGAGACTGCGATGAGATCCCCCAATCTCTATCGAACGACGCCCTATCAGTTCGCGCTGACAGCGGAACCGCGCCAGGTTGTGGTCACCTGCGGACGAATCGTTTCTGGCAAGCCCGTCGTGGTACCGAGATTCGTCCCACTGTTCCAGCCCCTCCACTTGGAGCCCTTGGCTCCGCCTGTCGCGGTTGAGACCGACGCTGGTCAACCAACTTTTTGACCGAGGACGGTTTGTTGGATTTGCAATTCCACGAAACGATAACGACTAGGGTCGATTCGTCGTCGTGATTCAGCGTTCTAAACGCTCCAGCCGATTGGGACGTCCTCGTTCGGCACAACCATCATGTTGAAGATCATGTCGCATTTGTGCGTTAAGCCTCAGGTCGCCTGGAAAGGCGGCTGCGGCCAAGAAGGACCGCCACATTGATTTCATCACTTTTGGTTGGTTAAGGCCAGCGCGCGCACTGCGAATGCGGTTGCGATCAGCGGGTCGTCTTCCTTGACCAGATTCTCGGAGTTGGACCAGCTTCCGTCGGCTCTTTGGGACTGCAGCAATGCTTGGGCGACGGCGGGGCTCACTGGAACTTGGAGAACGCGGAAAGCCTGGGTACTCGCGGCGGCATAGTAGAACGCAAGACCTTTGGGCCAGCGCTGGTAGGCGTCGCCGACGAATCCGGGAACGGCCATGTCGCGGTGGTGAGAGGTCAGCCAGCGCTGAGCGGCTCGAACGCGGGCGTCATCGAGTGGGTGACCGGTGGCTAGCAGCGCCAGGATGCCGTCGGCGGTGGTGGTTCCATAGCTGCGGAAATGTTGGCCGTCGCGACCGGCCTTGTTGGTGTCCCACTCGGTGGTGGAGAAGAAGAATCCGCCATCGGCGTCGTCGGGATGTTGGGGATCGAAATTCTGGCAGCGCTCGACGAAGATGCGGGCGCGCGTAAAGGCGGCATCTTGCGCGGGAATTTGCGCGGCTTGCAATGCGTCGAGGACGTAGCGGGTCATGGATAGATCGACATGACCCGGATTCGGCGGCGGATGCTCAAATCCACCCATCCCCCAGGCGCCGAACGGCGGGTCAGCGTGTTTCCAGCCGTTCGACTCGCTGAACTGCTGGCGGCGAAGGCAGGCGAGCATGGGCGCAATCTGCTGCTCCCATCCCGGACGCCTGGCGCGGCAGATGGCGCTGACGGCCAGTGCGGTCGCATAGTTGGGATAGTCGGGCAAGGTTGGATCCGTCATCCCGAGGACGCCGTCCGCGTTTGTGTTTCGGCGGATGAACGCGATCGCGCGGTCGATCTTATCTGTTGGCTGGCCGGGAACCAACAAGAGTGCATCGAGAACGAACGGAGTCAGCGACTGGCCGGATCGGAGCAACCCGTATGTGTGACTGGGCCAGCCTCCATCAGGCGCCTGCTGGGTCCAGAGATACTCGGTGGCTCTCGCCAGAGCCGGCTGCTGCGGTCTTCGAGAGCAGCCGGCTCCAAGGAGTGCGGCGAGAGCCGCGAGGGCGAGCGATCTCATGCACTAATTCTACTTGGCGGGTTCGCGGTCGGCCAGCATTACGAGCATGGCGGCGCTGGTGGTGGCGACGCGTCCGGTGATGCAATGGTGTCCGGCCCAGCTTCCATCATCGTTCTGCAGCTTCACCAGTTTGGTTTTCATGTCGCCGTTCCATTTCTCCCATGCCGGACCGCCGGTGCGGCGCAGGCCATCGCTGATGTTGAGGTAGGAGAAGAATTCTTCGCCGCCGTATGAGCCGAATCCCATGACGTAGCGGCTGTCGGAAAGCTGGCCGTTTATCTCCTTTATGCGTGCGGCATTTTCCTTGCGATCCTTGTCGGTGCGGGTCAGTTGCTCGAGCTCCTGCGCACCCTTATACAGTTGCACGCCGGCCGAGACTGCGATGGTTTCGCTGGTGACTCGCCCGCCAACAGCCCCGCCGGTACCTGCACCGATACCATCAGCCGACTTCGCGGTGTAGTCCTGCACCTTCGCCATGGTCGTCGGCGAAACGGCGACGCCCTTCTGCTGCGCCATGTACAGGCTGCGCGACGCCATGGACGTTCCGAGGATCGGCGCCCAGCCTCCGGCCATGTTCCAGCTTCCGTCTTTGAGCTGATTCGTTTCGATCTTGGCGACGCATTTCTGTAGGGCTTGGCGGACGCGGGCATTCGCGCGGGCGTCGCCCATTGTGCCGTCGAGCTCCGCCAGGACTTTGGACGACAAGAACGTATCGATGTAGGGTCCGAGTTTGCGCTGGATCTGCGAGCCGTGCACGGTGGTCACTTCCAGGCCCTCGGCGGGGCTTTCGTCGACGCGGCGCAGAATGAAATCCACTGCGCGCGCCAGTGCCGCTTGGTACTCGGCCTTGTTAGCAATGTTGCCGGCGTGGAGCAGGGCCTCGGCTGCGACGGCGGTATTGGCGACATCGTTGCCGTTGGATTCGAGACGCTCGCCCTGGCGGATGTAGGAGGTCTCGCCTCCATCCTGACCCCAGCCGCCGTCCTTGCCTTGTACCGATACCAGCCACTTGGCGCCTTTTGCGACGGCGATGGCAACCGGATCGGTCTTCGATTCGGTGGTGTTGCCGGAAAAGGCGTGTGGCGCAAAAATGGCACACCCGAGCGCGAGTGCTACGAGGGCCAATAGACTAATAGAAGCAGACTTCATGTTGATCTCCTTTGCGGCCGCCGGGCCGGTACCGGGGGTCCGTGCATTTAGACGGCCACGCAACGGCGAATGTGCCTGGTCCCCGCGCTTACGCTTGGGGTTACCGTTACGGGCCCCGAACGTCAGATGGGACCAGCCTATCCGGCGGCTCGATTGTGAATGCCGCGGGTGTCGGATTCCTTTCAGGCGGAAGTGAGGTCAGCGAAAATGAAGCCGTCGCGTTCTACGATTTCGCCAAGTTGAACGGGGATTGGCTGTGTGAACATCGGTCCATCGTAGACAAAGGAATGAAACTCGCCGTTTTCGCCGCAGGGGTCGATTTTGGGAGGAAGGTCGGCCAGGAAGCCGGCGTCGAAATCGCGGCCGGCGAACTCGCGTGCCAACGCTTTCGGATCGACGCAGGTGATTTTGGCGCGAAGACCGGCTGCGATCATGCTGCGGGCCAATTCCGGCGTCGGAATGTGCCAGACGGGGAACAGCGGCTCGAGCCCGGTTCCCTGAAGTTGCTTCTCGCGATAGGCGCGGATATCGGCCAGGAAGAGATCGCCGAACGCGATGGCTTGCACGCCTTCACTCAAAGCCCGTGTGCACAGGTCGCGCATGCGGGATTCGTACTGCTCGTTGGAGCAAGGCCAGGGAAGCGGCACGGTCCAGAGCGGCAGCCCCGCGGCTTCGGCCTGCTTTTCCAAGAGCACGCGCCGGACCGCGTGCATCGCCACTCGATCGAACTCCTGGTTGAGCGTGGTGATGAGCGAGACAACTTCGATTGCGGGGTCCTGGCGCAGCAAGTGCAGCGACCAAGCGCTATCCTTGCCGCTGCTCCAGGAAAGAGCGACGCGTTTCACGCCGTGACGGCGACGCGTTCCCGCGCGGCGACGATGCGGCTGAGCCAGGCATGCAGTCCGAACAGAACGCCGGTGTAGATCAGGTCGCTAGCCACGGTCCGTCCAAAGAAGGGAATTGCGGCGACGTAGCAGTCGGCCAGGCCCGCCATCGTACGCGGGTAAAGGTGAAACCAGAGCCAGCTTCCAAAATTCGTGAGCACGAAGAATTGCATGCTGTTCAACAGCGAGAATGCCGCGATTCTGGGAATGCTTTCCGTCCCGCGCAGGCGGCGTCCCATCCAAACGCCGATGACGAAGCTCGCGTAGGCGAAGAGCTGATATCTCGAATAGACGGGCACGTGGTAGAAGCCTGCGAGGATCGGATCCGTGATAGCCATCAAGGCGAGCGGCACCAGGTACGCTTGCCAGACGGGGAGACGCGCGCCCGCAAACAGGCTGGTCGCGCCGACGGGCGCGAAATTGGGCGGATGGGGCAACAGACGCAGGATCGCTCCCACGGTTGTGAGGGAGAGGGCAAGAGGGCGCCAGTTCGAGTTCTTAGTCATCAACGATGATTATAAACTGTTCCTTGGTTCCTTGGTTCCTCGCGATTGTTTTTGGCGCTCCCTGCCGGTCGCGGCTCAGTTGGGGCCCAGGATTTTGTTCAGTTCGGCGATCCGCTGATCCAGTTCCTTGCGCAGGACGGCGTAGCGGTCGATGGCGTCGCGGCCAATCTTCTGGTCGGTTGCCGTGGTCAGGCTGTAGAGGTACGTGATGTGCGTCTGGAGCGCGGGCTGGCTGTACCGGATCGGCGGCGTGATCAGGCGCGATGCCAGCTCTTTGAGTTTGGGTTGCATGTCGGCGGGTGCGGCGCGGATGCGCGCCACAGCCTTGTTCACGTCGCTCACCAAGTCGCGCACGCGCAGATTGTGCTCGAACTGCTCGCGCAACGCGGCGGCGGTGACTCCGGTCTTCGCGACGCGCGGATCTTCGATCACGGTGAGCGGTTGCGTGGAAGTCCAGGAGCCGACGGTGAGCCGTACCGAATATTTGCCCGGCAGCGCCATGGGGCCGTTGGGCGATTCCGGGCGCGCGTTGCTCATCCACGGCCCGGGATAGCGAAGGTCCCACGTGAAGCGGTGCATGCCGGCGGTTTTTTCGAGGCGAGTCGGTCCGCCTCGGAAACGGAATCCGCCTTCCTCGTCTTCACTTGGAGGCGCGTCGGCCGTGCGCTCTTCAGCGGCGCCGGCTGCGCTCGTGAATTTGCGGATGACTGCGCCGGTGCTGTCGAGAACTTCGAGCGTAATATCATCCGCTGGAGCGGAAGCCAGGTAATAATCGATGGCCGCACCGGCGAGTGGATACTGCGGTCCGCCAGTGCGCCGTCCGAAGCCGCCGCGCGCGGGAGTGCGGAAGGATTCTCGCGGGCTGTAGAGGAGCGCCTGCATCGAGGCGGACTTTTCGTTCAACTGATGCAGCGGCGTGACGTCGTCGATGATCCAGAACGAACGGCCCTGCGTGGAGAGCACCAGGTCGTTGTGCGCAAGCTTGATGTCGGTAACAGGAGTGGCGGGGAGATTCTGCTGGAACGGCAGCCAGTGCGCGCCGTTGTCGAACGAAATGTGCATGCCGAACTCGGTACCGGCGTACAACAGCCCCGCGCGGCCGGGATCTTCACGCACCACGCGCGTCGGCTCGTCCTTGGCGATCCCGTTGGCGCCGTCGGTGAGACGCGTCCAGGATTTGCCGAAATCGTCGGTGCGATAGATGTAGGGCTCGAAATCGCCCAGCAGAAAACGATAGATTGCGGCGTAGGCCGTTCCGGCACGATGCGGGCTCGGCTCGATGTTTTGGACGCGGCCGCCGGGAGCAAGCCCGGGAGGCGTGACGTTTGCCCAGGTTTCGCCGTCGTTGCGTGTCACGAAGACCAGGCCGTCGTTCGATCCGGTCCAGATCACGCCTTTCTGGACCGGCGACTCGCGAATCGAATAGAGCGTGCTGTAGACCTCTTCGCCCGTGGCGTCGCGCGTGATGGGCTCGCCGCTCGGGCCCTGGGTACCCGGCGGGTGCGCCGTGAGATCGGGACTGATGCGCGTCCATGTGACGCCGCCGTCGCGTGTGCGATGCAGGTATTGCGAGCCGTAGTACACAACGCGCGGGTCGTGCGGCGAAACCTCCATCGGTGAAACGCGCTGGAACCGGTAGATCAGCGTATCGCCGCCGTTGCCGTAAAGCGATTCGGCGCCGATCCAGTAGCGCTCTTCATTTGTGGTGCTCAGATTCAACCGGCTGATCTGGCCCTTGCAGCTTCCGTACACCAGGTCGGGATTGGACGGGTCGGGGATGATGGGTCCGGTTTCGCATCCGGGGCCGGTGCGAAAATCCTGTCCGTTGCCGAGAGGAAGACTCGGAACGATGACCGTGGTGTTGTCCTGCTGCGCGCCGTAGACGCGATACGGATATTGGTTGTCGACGGCGACTTGATAAATTTCGGCTGTGGGTTGGTTGGCTTGCGTGCTCCAGGTGCGGCCGCCGTCGAGGGAGACGTTCGCGCCGCCGTCGTTCGACTGGATCATGTATTGCGAGTCTTTCGGATTGATCCACACATCGTGGTTGTCGCCGTGCGGGACGGGCGACGAGCGGAAGCTCTTGCCGCCGTCGGTGCTCTTGAACCAGCCTTCGTCGCCGATCCAGACGGCGTCGGCGTTGTTGGGATCGACGCCAAGAGTGTCGTAGTAGAACGGGCGCGTGATGATGGAGCCTGAGCTATTGACGATCGTCCAGGTTGCGCCGGCGTCTTCGGAACGATACAGGCCGGAGCCGGGTTTGGCCTCGATCAACGCGTAGATGCGATTCGGTTGGGCCGCCGAGATGGCGACATTGCTACGCCCGAACAGTTCGTTCGGAAGCCCGCCCGCGAGCTTGTTCCAAGTGTCGCCGCCGTCGGTGCTTTTGTAGATGCCGCCCTCGCGCGCGCCGCTGATGATAGTCCAGGGCTTGCGTTGTCCGTGCCACATGGATGCGAAGATGACGTTCGATTTGCCGGGCTGAAGCTCGAGATCGGCGGCGCCGCAGGTGTCGGAGACGAAGAGCACCAGCTTCCAGGTCTTGCCGCCGTCGTTGCTCCGATAGACGCCGCGCTCTTTGTTGGGGACGAACGGATTTCCGAGCGCGGCCACGTACACGATTTCGGGATTCGTGGGATGGATGCGCACGGTGGCGATTTGGCCGACATCGCTGAGTCCGGCGAACGCCCAGGTTTTGCCCGCGTCCGTGGATTTGTAGATGCCGCGGCCGATGGAGACATTGCTGCGGATCTTGGAGGAGCCGGTGCCTGCGTAGACGATGTCGGGATTGGAGAGCGACACTTCGATGGCGCCCATGGAGCCGACGGGAATGAAACCGTCGGAGATGTTGGTCCAGTTGTGTCCGGCATCGGTGGTCTTCCAGACTCCGCCGCCAGTGGATCCCATGTAGAAGGTGTAGGGCTGGGATGGGACGCCGGTAACGGTGGTGACGCGTCCGCCGCGCTCGGGGCCGATCATGCGATAGTGCAGGCCGGACCAGAGGGCAGGGTTGTAGGTTTCGGCGGGGGCGAGAAATGCTAACAGGCTGGCGGTAGCAGGGAGAAGGATGTTTCTGAACATAAGCGTTTTATGATTCTATCTCAGCGGCGGCGTGTTGTGGGTTGATTTGCGCCGCTTGGGCTCGAGAACGCGCAGTGTCTTGCATCATGGTGGTGTACAGAGCTATGTTGTTGCGCTGATTTGAGATAACTGTCTGAAACAAGCTCGGGTGGCGGCAGAATCGTGTGTTGCCGCCACCCGGGGTTTCGTTCAGCCGGTAGATTGCTTCCGAGTTCAATGAGAGGGACGCTGCTCGCATGTGGTGTACATTCGTACGTCGTTGTATTCATTCGAAATAGCTTTCTGGATTTGGCGGCGTGGGAGGCGACAGAATCGCATATTAGCGCCTCCGCATACTGAAACGCGGGGCCAATGAATATGCGCTTTTCAAGAATCGTGGCGTTTCGACGAACATGCGCCCCCTCTTTTTTGTTAGCAGATGGGAGCTGAGATCAAGCTCCAATCGACTCGGCTAGACGCAGGTAAACCCCTTGTTTGGTTGCAAATGGCGATATTTTCCTTGTTTGTGACCGATGTCGTCAAGGCTCATCGGTGTGCCGAAAAGGGGCTGCGGTTATCTACAAAATCTTGATCCACTCGCGAATCAGTTCGGCCCACGCCGGCTGGGCTCTCTTGAACAAGCCATCAGCCTGCTGAAACGAGACGGGACGGGTATGAGTACCGGTCTTTTGATCCTTGGCATGAGCCAAGTCTACTTTGACCCGGAGGTTGTGCACATCCGTGAGCCACGGTGTCGCGTGAGGCAGGACGCCGACCAGCGTGTTCTTGTAGCGAAGCCAGTACCCGTAATCTGGCACGGCCTTGCGATGCTTGCTGGCAAGATAATCGGTCCTCAACGCCGAATGTTTCGCGGAGAAGACCTGTATAAGGCTCTCGTTGAACGTATCGAGCATCATGATACGCGCGCTGGGGTCTCCGACCATAAACTGTTGCAGACGGAGACAGCGCCGCTCAATCGGGCGGAGGTCTTTGCCGAGAGCCTTTCTCCAGTTAATGCGCATTCCGATCTTGTACTGCTCCTGAAAATACATCTCCAGAACGCCCTTCCGTTTCGGGGCGCGTCGGCGCAGACCCAAGCCGGTAATAAGCAGGGCCACGGAGCGATGGGCGGATCGAGAGGGCTTCCAGCTTGTTTTCGTAAACCAAGGCCAGTGACCGAGAAGTAGGGAGGCGGCGTACCGTGCCAAATCAGGATCATCACACTCGGTCAACTGCTTGAGCAAGTCCTCACATTGGGAAGACTGAAAGGGCGCGTTGGGATTCTCGCCGAACAAGCGGTGAATCAGCAATCCTTGTACTCGGGCATCCGGCTGGGATGCAATCAGACGAATGGTCTGTGGTATCGTCATCCGCTTGCCACGAAAACTCGAAGCGGAGATGGGCAACAGAATGGACTTTTCCTCGGAGCGTCCCCTGGCGGTGTGAATCACTCTGCGGTATTCCCTGTGGTTGGCCGCTGGTTCGCACACATCCATGGCATCGATGTAATGGGCCGCAGCCGAGTCATAGGTCGGATCGCGCCGTAACGCTCGAAGCAGGACTTCCGCCGCCCGCACATCCTTCGGAAACTTCTTTAGGTAATTGCTCAACACCCATGACAGTTCCGGGTGACGCGAGAGGAACGGCGCAATACGCCGCAAGACATCGCGGCGGGGTTTGAGACGGTTGAGTGCGTACTTGAATCTGGTGAGGTCATCGATCACCCAAAGCTTTCCCTTCTTTCTCAAGCTTTGGTGAAATGCCACGAGCAGAGCCTTTCGGGTTGTTGGTTTCTTCTGCGCGTCGGTTCCGGCCTGCGCCAGTGAACTGGGAATCGTCTTTAGCACTTCCTTGAGCGAGCGAACTTTGCGGCATTCAATTTTTTGGGCTTGCGGCACGAGGCCGAGACGCTTGGACGCCAGATCAAGTCTGACCAGAGCGCGGCGGATCGGCACTTCATCTTTGGACATCAGCTTGATGTCATCGATGTACCGGAAGTACTTCGATTGAGGGAACGACAACTTGTCGAAATAGAAGAGGAAACATTCGGCAAGGAAGGCGGATGGTTCCGGCCCTTGCGGTACGCCGTGGCCAATGTGGGAGCCGGACGCATCACTCGTCCAGCCTGCCAAGCATTTGAAAAGTAAGTCGAGGAATTCGCCATTGTGGATGCGTTTAGCCAGCCGTGATCGAAGCAACTGATGGTCAATCAATTCGTAGAAGGAGACCAGATCGAAGTCGGCCACAAACTTGTTATCAGCCTTGTACGCCTTGGTAATGGCGTCGTTGTAAGCCGCGTAGCACGTCTTCCACGAGCGGTAAAAGAACGGGCTGTTTTTCCCCGCAAACAAGGCTCCAAAGCTCTGCTTAAGGGCGTGCCGTTCCTGCGTGGCGGCAAATCCTTCTGCTAGATAGTTCGCGATAGCCTGGTAGACAACGAGATCTCGAAGTGACAGAAGGGTCAACGGACGCAGAATGCCGCTTTTCTTCGGTTGGTAAATGATCGTCGTTGCATCGGGCTTGAACGTGCCCTGCCGGATGTCCTCGATTAGATCGCGGAGGTTTTCTACGAGAGCCAAATGATACGATGGGACCAGATGGCGGTAGAACTGTTTGTAATCCTTGTTGCTGCTGCGGACGATTCGCGTGAACGCCAGTTCAAAATTATGGAAGCTCAAGAACCGGCGCGGGAGTGCCATGAGTTGAGTTTACCTGCGATGCGCGATTTGCGCTGAGTATGTGCTGGAAAACGCGTCTTGGCTTCCGGTTGGGGAAAACTGGCTCAGTGGAAGGCAGTTTAGTGCCATAGGGGCATGTTCTTAGAACATTATCGCAATTTGGTTGTGTAGTACGCCGCCGACGGCAGGTTTTTCAGGGCGGCTTACCGAGTTATCTACATAATTCAGATCAATGCAAATGAAACAGCAGAATGACTTACAGCCAGTCATCATTACAACTGCTTGGGGACATTGAGGTCATTTTCGCCTCGGCGATGTTCCCGTACTGTTTCCACCGTTGAGTCGTCCCTCGCTGGGTCAAGTTCCTAGAGTTCTAGTGTGAACATCCAGACGCGCCCGAATCGATCACCGGCGACCACGGTATCATGCCGTGCCAGAGCGCAACCAAGAACGTTCGCTTCACAAGTGAACGTAGCCAGACAAGACCCGCTGGCTACTTCCCACACCTTCATCGTTCGGTCCTCGGAACCGGAAACCGCCAGCTTCCCGTCGGCGCTCAGCGCCACGCCAGTCACCGCCTTCGTGTGACCGGCCAGAGTGCGAAGCTCCCGCCCGCTGACCACTTCCCACACCTTCAGCGTTTGGTCCCAGGAAGCGGAAACCGCCAGCTTCCCGTCGGCGCTCAGCGCCACGCCACTCACCTCGCCCATGTGACCGGCCAGAGTGCGAAGCTCCCGTCCGCTGG
>Ga0209648_10000387_pt1 | contig 33326 bp, 30 predicted proteins | sample GraSoi2013_115cm_FD_185830 | JGI IMG/M metagenome (GOLD analysis project Ga0209648, IMG submission 185830) | Grasslands soil microbial communities from the Angelo Coastal Reserve, California, USA - Sample 9_17_2013_115cm (SPAdes) (version 2) | ecosystem: Environmental > Terrestrial > Soil >...
GCCGAGGTCTTCGGCTGGACGTTGAACTGGACCGTCGAGTAGCCGATCGTGCCGCTGGCCGACACCGCCGGCGCGGACTTCGACAGCGGGTTGGACGCCGACAGGACGTGCGGCAGCCTGGCGAGGTCGGCGACCGACGTGTCGACCTGCGCGCTATGGCTGGCGATCGTCCCGGAGCCGGACTTGATGACGATCAGGCCCGAGTAGCCGCCCGCGCCCTTGTCGCTGGCGGTCAGCAGGTTAAGTCCGGCGTTGGACTGGGTGCCGGACAGGTTCACGTTATCGCTGTACGTCGCACCCAGGCGCCTCGAGCCGGCGAACAGGGCGACCAGCACGAGCAGCCACACGGCCAGCGCACGCCACGGGTGCCTGCCGCACGCCGCCCCCAGCCGCCGCCGCAGCGCGGGCTGCCCGCGCTGGACGCCGGGTGGCGTGCTCACGCTCATCTTTGACAGTTCGCTCACCAGGGCCTCCCGCTCGAATCCGTTCCAGATGCCGAGCCTGCATTAAAGTTTACAAGTTGTCAAATTCTTAAACCTGGCCGAAAATGGAACTGCTCCCCCCGGCCAGCGGCCGGGGACGTCCGCGAAGGAGTGGCATGACCCGCCCCTATCTGCGTTCCGGCGACCGGCGCCGGCAGCTGCTCGCGGCAGCGATGGCCGTCATCGACTCCCGCGGGCTCGCTGGCCTGACCATCGCGAACGTCGCCGCGGAGGCCAGCGTCACCCGCCAGCTGGTCTACCGGCACTTCGACGACGTCAACGCGCTGCTCCTGGCCCTGCTCGCCGACCGCTTCGATGCGGATCGCGCGGACCCCGGCCAGGCGCGGGCCGGTGAGCGCCCGGCCGGGCTCGCCCGGTCCCTGGCGCTGCGGGCGATATCCCGCCCGGCCGCCGACCGCCGCCTGCTGCGGAGCGTCCTCGCCGCGTCGGACGAGCGGCGCCCGGAACTCACCCGGCTCATCGCCGCGCTGCGCGCCGGGATCATCGACCATTGGATCAAGCTCGCCCCCGACGGGAAGACCGACGCGGCGGCCCGCGCGTGGATCTGGGCAGTCTTCAACGCCCAGTTCGGACTGTGGGACCTCGTCGACGCCGGGGAAATCGACCCCGAACAGGCCGTCGGCATCCTCATCGGACTCATCCGGGAGCACTTCTCCCCCGAACGCCGCGATGGCGTCGCGCAGGATCCGCAGGCGGACGCTCCTCGCCAGACCGATTGACATAGCGATCACGCCCCGTGTCGTGCTGGAACTGGATCTCGATCCCGGCGATGGTCTGCCCGGCCTGGCCGGCGCGGCCGTGGGTGAGCAGCCAGCGCGGGCTTTCCGGCAGGGCCTGGGATGCAGATGATGATCACCGCCAGCGCCGGGCCGACCAGGAAGGACAGCCGCCAGCCCAGCGGCAGCCCGATCACATTCAGGAACAGCAGCGAGACCGGGGTGCCGATCAGCGACCCGGCCCAGTAGGCGCCGTTCACGCCGATGTCCACCCGGCCCCGGTAGCGGGCAGGGATCATCTCATCGATCGCCGGGTTGATCGCGGCGTGCCCTCTGCCGATGCCAGCCTCTGCAATGAACCTTGTCAGGTACAAGAACGCGGCCCAGCCCGGCGCGGCTCCCGAGGTGGCCGCGGTCAGCCCGCTGCCGCCTTCCCAGCACCCGCGGCTGACGCGCTCCCGCGGGGGCCGTCTGCGGTGGAATCACGCCATCATCACGAAGGTTGCTACTGCTATGAATGTCGAGATCTGGTCTGACGTCGTGTGCCCGTGGTGTTACATCGGCAAGCGCCGGTTCGAACGCGCGGTTGCCTCCTTCGGCCATCCTGGGGAGGTCACGGTCACCTATCGGTCCTTCGAGCTCGACCCGAACGCGCCCGCGCAGCGCACCGCAACCCCTGCCGAGCATCTGGCCCGCAAGTACGGCATGACGGTCGCCCAGGCCGAACAGGCCAACCAGCAGATGACTCAGCGCGCGGCCGCTGACGGCCTGGAGTTCCGGTTCGACCTCATCCGTGGCGGCAACACCTTCGACGCCCACCGGCTGCTCCACCTGGCCAAAGATCACGGGCTGCAGCCAGAGATGAAGGAGCGCCTGCTGCACGCCACCTTCACCGAAGGTCTCCCGATCGCCGACAAGCCCACCCTCGTGCGCCTGGCCACCGAGGCCGGCCTGCCAGCCGCGCAGGTACAGGCCGTCCTCGACGGGGACGCCTACGCCGACGCGGTGCGAGCCGACCAGCAGCAGGCCGCGCGGTACGGCATCACCGGCGTGCCGTTCTTCGTCGCCGACGGCAAGTACGCGGTCAGCGGCGCACAGCCGCCCGAGGTACTCCTGCAGTTTCTGCGACGTGCTTACGATGAGGGAAGCCAGCTCTCGCCTGTTGCCGTGACGACCGACAGCAACTCCGGAGCGAGCTGCGACAGCGACTCCTGCGCGGTCGACTAACCCGTCCACTCACAGGCCGGCATCCGAAGGCGCAGTTAGCCTCTGGCTCAGACGCTCTGATTGGTCTGTCCAGAAACGGGCGGATTGCTCTAATTTGGCTCGGGGGCACTGGTCATCCGTCTGGGCCAACGGTGGAGGTGAGGGGTTAACCGTCGGCTCAGCCTTCCCAGATTCGAATCCTGGACCGGGCCGGCAGGTGCCGGTTCTCACCGTGGCGGGCGTGGTGGGGCCTGGCCGCGGAGTGCTTCCTTCTTAGCGAGGTTGCCGCAGGTGTTCATCGAGCACCAGCGCCGCGTGCCGGGCCGGGAGCTGTCCAGGAACATGATCTGGCAGTCTGGGTTGGCGCAGTTGCGGACCCGGGCGATGGCACCGGAGACGACGAGGTCGAGCGCGTCCCGGGCGACCAGGGCCAGTACGGCGGGCACCGGCTCGTCCGCGTGCCAGGTGAGCTGGCCGGACGCGGCCAGCCGCGGCACTGGGACGGGGCGCGCCGCCGCGCGGTTGACCAGCTCTCGGGCGGCCGGCTGGCCTGACCCGGCCCCAGCGCCCGAGCGGGCGGCGGTCAGCAGCTCGAAGATCGCCTCCCGCAGCTGGTGCGCTTCCTGCAGCAGCGCGCTGCTGGGCGGGTGCGGTGAGCCGGGGCCGTACGGCCCGAACTGGCCGGCCCACGCCGCGAGCGCCGCCGGATCGGGCAGCTGCTCCGTCTCGCCGGGGGTCCCCCGATAGCGCAGGGTCCGGATGAAGTCCAGGCACAGGCGGCCTGTTCCGTACCGGAAGCGGGGGACGTCTGCCTGGCTCACCCGCCCAGTCTAGCGCTGGAACCGGTTTAACTGGTACGGTCTGGAACCAGTTAAACCGGTTCTACTGTGAGCGAGGGACAGGCATGAGGCTGCGGCGGTTTCCCGGCACCACGGGCGGCCCCGGTCATCCCGGTGCGAACGGCACGGCCTTCGCCGGTGCCCAGGCCACGGATGCTCAGGCCACCCGTCCGCAGGCTGAGCCTGCCCCGGCCTTCGGTGCCCCGGCCGACGGTGCCCAGAGCGCGAGCACACAGACAGCGAGCCGGCAAACCAGCGGTCGGCCGCCCGCCGCATCCGCTCCTGCCACTCCCGGGCCGGCCAGGACGGCAGGCAACGCGACCGCCCCGGCTGGCGAACAGGCCGTGGCAGCCGACGGCGGGGCCGCGCGAGGGGGTGGCGCAAATACCTCAGCCGGCCGTCGCAACCGCATCACCGCGGCGCGTGCGGCCGCGGTGGCGGCCAGAGCGTTCCGGGAGGTGGTGGTGCGATCGTTCACCGGGTTCCAGGCTGCGGTGACGCTGCCCGGCCGGCTGCTCCCCAAGACCCCCAGGGATCCAGACCAGCGCCGTGTCCTGCTCGCCTCTCTCGCCGACGCGCTCGGAACGGGCCTTTTTCTCCCCATATCAGTGATCTATCTGACGCGGATCGTGGGACTCTCTGCCACCCGGGCCGGCCTTGGTCTCACGATTGCAGGCCTGGTGGCGGTAGCCGCGGCTCCCTGCGCGGGCCCTCTGCTCGACCGTTTCGATGCACGGACGATCGTAGTGGCGTGCTTCACCGTGAGCACGCTGGGATTCCTGGCCTACCTGACCGTCGACTCGTTCGCGACATTCATCGCCGTGGCGATCGTGCTGCAGTTCGCCAGCAGGATGGAGCGCCCGGCCGCAGCCGTCCTCGTCCTGGGCGTAGCACCAGGCCGGGACCGGGCTGTTGCCCTGGCGTGGCAGCAGACCATACGCAATCTCGGGTACGGACTCGGCGGTCTGCTGTCCGGACTGGCGCTGCTGATCCGCGGCAGGGCTCCCTTTGACGTGCTGCTGGCCTCGAATGCCGCCTCGTACATGGTAGCCAGCGCCCTTGTCCTCCGGCTGCCCGCCATCAGGCCGCTCGCGAGCCGGCCCAGAAACAGGAGCGAAGGGCCCAGCTATCTTCAGGTCGCACGTGATCGCGTTTACCTGGGCCTGGCCTGCCTGAACGTCCTGGTCTGCCTCCATGACAGCGTGCTGACCGTGGCCATGCCTTTGTGGATCTCTCTGCGCACCAGGGCACCCCTCTCGATACCCGGGCTTCTCTTCGCCCTGAACACCGCCCTCGTCGTGCTGCTGCAAGTTCGCGCCACCCGCAGCATCACCAGCCCTAAGGGAATCACCCGCAGCTACCGCTCGGCCGCGATCGGCTTCGCCCTCGCCAGCGCCTGCTTCGCGATAACCGCTGGACCCGGAAGGGTCATGGCAATACTGCTGCTCATACCGGCGGTGAGCGCACTGACGATTGGGGAGCTTCAGGTCACCGCCGGCGAGCAGTTCCTGTCAACCGAGCTCGCGCCGGAGCGCTACCGGGGCCACTACCTCAGTGTCTACAAGACTTCCATGTCAGTGCAGCAGGCAATCGGGCCGGTACTGGTGACGGCCCTGCTCGTTGGCTGGGGACGCGCTGGCTGGTCCGTGATCGCGCTGATTCTCGTAGCGGGATCGCTAGGCAGCCAGCGGCTCGGCGCCGGGCGAGCTGCCCTTCGCCTTTCGCAGGAAGACCAGCTAGAGGCATCGGCCTAACCTGGAGGCCTGGCGTCACGTCGATCAGCCGGCCGTCATGCACCACGCGCGGCATCTGCCGATGTTGTGCCGCTCGACTGGACTGGTGAACGAACGAACGGGCTCCTGCATGCCGTGCTCGTCCCGGCCGCATGGCCCCCTGCCGAAAGGCGCTGCCTGGTGTTCTCGTACCTGACTGACCTGAGCTGTCCGCGCTGTGGCACCCGATACCCGGCCGACGTCGTCCAGGGCGTGTGCACCTGCGGCTCGCCGCTGCTCGCGCAGTACGACCTCACCCGGCTAGCCGCCGAGTCGTCGCGGGCTGTGTTCGGACGGCGCGAGGCCTCGCTGTGGCGCTATCACGAGCTGCTGCCGGTGTCGCGCGAGGAGAACATCGTGAGCCTGGGCGAGGGCATGACACCGCTGCTGGCGCTGCCGCGTCTGGGCGAGCGGCTCGGCGTGCCCGGGCTGCTGATGAAAGACGAGGGGACGATCCCCACCGGCTCGTTCAAGGCGCGCGGTGCCGCAGTGGGCGTGTCCCGGGCGGCTGAGCTCGGGGTGCGTGGCATTGCCGTGCCTACGAACGGAAACGCCGGCGCGGCGTGGGCGCTTTACGCCGCTCGGGCCGGGCTCCGCGCGCTGATAGCCATGCCGCAGAAGGCGCCCGCGATCTGCATGAGCGAGGTGGCCTCGGCGGGGGCCGAGCTTTACCTGGTGCGCGGGCACATCGGCGACTGCGGCCGGCTCATCAATGCCGCCATTGCGCGCCGCGAGGGCCATCAGGAAGTGTCGACGCTGAAGGAGCCATATCGGCTCGAGGGCAAGAAGACGATGGGCCTGGAGATCGTCGAGCAGCTCGGCTGGACCATGCCGGACGTGATCGTTTACCCGACCGGCGGCGGCGTCGGCATCATCGGCATCCATAAGGCACTGACTGAGCTGGCCGAGCTGGGCTGGATCAGCGGCCCGCTGCCGCGGCTGGTCGCGGTCCAGGCCAGCGGCTGCGCCCCGATCGTCACCGCGTTCGAGGCCCGCGCACGCGAGAGCTCGCCGTGGCCGGATCCTTATACCACCGCCTTCGGCATCAACGTGCCGAAGGCGCTCGGCGACTTCCTCATCCTCGACGCGATCTACAGCACCCGCGGGTGCGCGCTCGCCGTCAGCGATGCCGAGTTGCTGGCGGCGCAGCGCGAGATCGCCACCACCGAGGGGGTGCTGGTCTGCCCGGAAGGCGCGGCGACCGTCGCTGCGATCCGGGTGCTTCGCCAACGCGGCGAGATCAGCGAGGGCGAGGTCGTCGTCGCGCTCAACACCGGCGCCGGAATAAAGTACCCCGAAACTCTGAACGCGACCGCGCTGCTGCTCGAGCCGGACGGCGAGATCCCGGCGCCACAAGTGTGACGCCTCGCCCCAGACGCGGGTGCGCAGCGCCTCCTCGGCCGCACCGACTGCCGGCCGCTCCCTGCATCAGCCGGGCGAAGATCAGTAGTGTGGCCGACGGGGCGACGGTGCACAGCAGCGATGTGACCGCGTAGCCGGCCGCGCCGATGAGCAACGGTCGGCGGCGGCCGTGGCGGTCGCTTGCCGGCCTGGTGATGAGCTGGCCGAGCGCGAGCCCTGTCAGGCAGGCCGTCAGGGTGAGCTGGATCACCGAAGGGCCACTTCCCAGGTCGCGGCCGAGGGCGGGCAGGGCCGGGAGGTAGGAGTCCATGGACAGCGGCCCGATCGCGGTTAGGGCGGCGAGGATCAGCACCAGCGCGGCCTTACCCGGCCCGGACGCCGTGACCGGGCCAGTCGGCCGGGCATCCCGGGCGGACCACGGCCGTAGCGGGGCGCTTCCTCATGATGCCGCCGCTCCGGGGATCAGTACCCGACCGTGAACCGGGCACGGACGAAGGAGCCGTTCTCCACAGTGTCGACGATCGCGGCGGCGTAGTCGCCGACCGAGATGCGGCTCTCGCCGCGCTCGTCGACGAGGGGGGTGTCGCGGGCTTCGGCACGGTAGCAGCCGGTCTTGTCCCCCGGCACCAGGTGCACCGGGGGGTGGGCTGACATACGACCAGATGCCGGATCGGCGGCATCGACGCTGCTGCGGTTCAGCGCGGTGACCTGGTGTCCCCCTGGCGGTTGCCTCATGGGTGACCGCGCTGCCGAGGTGACCGGTGGCGCCGATGACGGCGATCTTCATGGCAGGATCCTTTCTGCTGGGCCGTTTGAGTAGGTCTTGTCGAGGAACGCGGCGATCATCGGGGCGATCTCGGGGAGGTTCTCCTCGAGAGGTCCTCACCGGGCCCGGCGGGCTGCGGCTGGCGCACCTTCTGCTCGTCATCACCGCAGCCGGAGCCGGCCTGGCCGCGGTGGCGGCCACGGTGCGGCCGGTGCTGCGAGCCGGAGCATGCCTGCGGGCCCTGGGCGTCAGCCAGGCGCCCGGTACCACCATCGCCGAGGACCTCCACGGTGCCGCCACCCGGCTGTACGCAGCCGGGCAGCGCCACGTCCCCGGCTGCTGCCCCGCTGCTGCAAGCAGGAGCCCGGCATGCTGCTTCGTGCGGCACCACCGCGCGTGAGCGGGCCCGTGGCTGGCGGACTGGCTAGATGGCCGCCGCCACCCGTGGCGTTTCGCCTTGCTCGCGCTGGCCCCCCTGGCCGCGCTCACCGTGACCTACGGAATCGTCCAGGGCCTGCTCACCGGCGGCTCCGCCTGGAACATCGCGGCATTCGCCGATCCGCTGCTGCTCGCCGTCTTCGAATGCGCGCTTGCCCTGGCCGGGTACGCACACTCGGCCCCTACCTCGCCTTGCGGCAACACCGAACGCGCGGCCTATCACCCTGAGGCCCTCCCCCACCAGCACCCGCACAGGTGAACGCAACGGCATGACCAGCGTGACACCAGACATCCCGCTCGTGCCGCATGGCGCACACGGGTGCCGCTGGCCACGGGGCAGCATCAGCCCAGCGGAGCCCGCCATCACTACAGACGCTGAGCAAGTCAAGTTCCCGCCGCTTCCCCGTAACCGTTTCCGTCTTCCGCTCATGCGCCGCTGGATCCGCACCCACCGTCGCACACCGGCCCGGCAACGCCAAAGAGGTGCTGACCGGGCACTACCGCCACGCACATCCCGAAACGCCCGGCATCCTTCCCTTCAGCCGGGCCCCGCAGCAGGTTTATCGCACAGTACTGATCCGACTCAGTGAGACAGTCCGGAGCGGACAGCCGTGTTCGGACATCCGAAAGCGCATACAGCGCGCCAGGTCAGACGCGACGTGGCCGCCTCGCCGCCGTGCGCTGCGCCAGGTCAGACTTCATCCAGCGATCCACGGTGGCCTCTGGCGCGATGGTCGTACCGGCCAGTCGGGATCTCGACCTCGACTACTGGATCTTCGGCCTTACGCTGAGCCACGAAGAAGGTCAGGGATAACGCACGCGTAGCCGCCTGATCGGCTGCCCATTCGGTCGCCGGGGTAATCGGCGTGGTACCGAAAGATCGTTCTGTGCTTCCGCTGGTTCTTGTTCGTTCCCAGCTGGTTCAATCCTGGCGCCGGGCCAGCAGATACGCGCGGCGCGTCTCCACCTCCCCGGGGTAGCTCACGCGGTCCAGGCGCATCTCGGTGCGAAAGCCCGAGCGCTCTATCGCGTCGGCGATGTCCGGTGGCTCGAAGAAACGGAAGTCGACATCCACGGCATGGCCCCACCATTGGTCCAGGTGCCGTACCTCCGAGCCGGCATGAAATGAGACGAGCACAAGCCCGCCGGGTCGCAGCACCCGGTGGATCTCCTCGAACGCCCCGCCAAGCTGCCCGGGCTCCAGATGGATGATCGAGTACAACGCAACGGCCGCCGCGAACTCACCATCTGCCGCCGGAAGCGCAAGCAAGTCCCCTTCCCGGAACTCCACCTGTGGGTAGTCCCGCCGGCCCGCCGCGATCATGCCCGGGGACAGGTCGATCCCGACCGCGGCCACGCCCCGGCCGTCCAGCCAGGCCGCGACGTGCCCGGGGCCGCACCCCAGATCCGCGACCGGCGCACCGTCGCCAGCCTGCTCGGCCAGGCAGGCCAGCAGCGCCCGGTCGAGCGGTTTACCGGCCAGCTCATCGCGGAAGCCGGCCGCGTACTCCTCGGCCACGGTGTCGTAGCTGAGGCGAACCGAGTGATGCTGCGGGTTCAGGCCCTCCATGACGAAAGTCTGCACTGCCAGCCGGCCGCCCAGTGACCAGACCCCGACCGGGCATCGCGGACGCGATGCAGGATCGTCGCCGCACCCTGCAGCCAACTCCGCTGGTCACTCACGAACCGGATCCGCCGTTAGGGTCGGCTCCGGGACATCGGTACTGGTCAGCTGGGGCGCGCACGAACGGGTGATCTGCGTGGTCCGGTTACTCGGCCCTGCAGGGTCTCTCCTTGCGGTCGGCCTGGCTCAGGGGTACGGCTCGGGATGGTCCCTGGCCGGGGAGAAGGCAGGTTCGCGGGCGTGGCTGACTCGAAAACGGATGTGTCGCCCGCCCCGCAGCGCACGATCTCGGGCTAGTCCTGGCAGTCCCGCGATCACCGGTCTCATCGCCGAACGCGCCGGAGTTTCCGTCGGCAGCCTCTACCGCTACTTCCCGGACAGGGACAGCATCGCCGAGGCGCTCCTCGCGGGGTGGCTCGAGGACCTGATGAACACGTTCCGGCGGTCCGACCCGCCCAGTGAGGCAGGCTCCTTCATCGAGCAGGCGATCGACACGTACGCGGAGGTTTTCCGCCGCGTACTGGGGTTCCGCCAGGTCTTCTACGCCGCGCCGCGCAGCCGCGAGCTTGAGCGGCAACAGCGGAAAAGCGACGACGATCTCGCGGGCCTGCTCTACGACGTGCTCACCGCCCGGTACGGCCTGCCCGCGGACGGGCTCGCCGCCAGGTGCCTCGTCGCGGTGCGGGTCGCTGACCACCTGGTCGGCCTCGCGTTCCGCGACGAACCCGATGGCGACCGCCGTCTTCTCGGCGAGGCGAACACGATGATATGCCGCTACCTCGGCGCGTGACGGCTGGAAGCCTGCCACAACCCACGGCGGGACCCTCGCCGAGATCGCACGGCCTGAGTACGAGCTGGGCTGAGTGCACCTGGGCGCTTCAGCGCAGCCCCCGCAGCGTGATGTGATGCGGAGCGCCAACGGGAACTGCAACCCCAACCCCGGCCATTCATAACCGGCTGATCTGCATGCAGACAGCTCAGGCCTTCGGCAAGCTCCGGCACGCTCGTATTCGGCGAGAGCGAGCACGTGTGCGGTGAGTGGTGCTGGCGCGCGAGTCCTCCGCGGTGACATGGCGTGATCGGTAGAGCCGTCTTACCGTGGGGTTTCTCGTCGTCGCTGCCGGGCTGGGCCCGCCAGCGGGGCACGCACTGATCTCCCTGCTGGCCCTCAACGGGCTGCGCGTCTCCGAAGCCACCGGCGCCGACATCCAGGCCATGGGCATCGAGCGCGGGCACCGGACGCTGGTGGTCACCCGCAAGGGCGGGAAGGTCGTCACCATTCCGCTCGCGCCGCGCACCGCGCGAGCGATCGACCTGGCCATCGGCGAACGCTGCGCGGGGCCGGTCTTCCTGGCCCCGGACGGCTGTCGGCTAGACCGCCACGGGGCTGCCCGGATCGTCCGCCAGGCCACCCGCCGCGTTGGGATCACCAAGGCCATCGGGCCGCATACATTGAGGCACGCGTTCATTCCCGCGGCGCTGGATGCTGGGGTGCCGCTCCGGGACGTGCAGGAAGCCGCTTCACACGCAGATCCGAGAACCGCTATGCGTTACGATCGTGCCCGCGCGTCCCTGGACCGGCACGCGACGTGCATCGTCGCCGCGTATGTCGCTGGCGCAGCGCGATAGACCCTGGAAAGCCGTGATCGTCCGCCTGGCCGCCTGAGAACCGGCCAGGCGGACGCTGAAGATCACCGGCATTGATGAGGCACCGCGCGATGCAACCAAGCGTGAGCAGCATAAGCCGCACGAGCCGCCGTTATGCGCGGCCCGGCGGTCGTTGAGCATGATCGCCAAGCTCACGCAGAACAGGGAGTTCTGTACGCTGTGCTCGTCTCGGCGGTACGCCAGGCCGCCGGGTCAGCGCAGGAGGGCCTGGAGCACGCGCGCGGCCCGGTCGGCGTCCGGTTCCTCGCCGGTGATGGCCGCCCGGTGCACGTAGGATTCGACCACGCGAACCGCGGTGTAGGCCAGGTCCTCCAGCGGCACCGTCGTCTGAAGCCGGCCCGCGGCTACGTCCTCGGCCAGGAGGTCGCGCACGAGCAGCACGAACCGGGGGTGGAAACCGTACCGGGCGAGGGTGAGCAGGCGGAACGCGAGCGCTTCTTCGTCGCGCTGAAACTGCCGCATCCCGGGATTTGACAGGCAGTCGCTGACAAACCTGCTGAGCAGCCTGGCGACCCGGTTGCCGGTGATGTCCTCGGCCTCGACCCGTTTCAGCCGGTCGGACAGTGTGCGTTCGGCCAGCGACCAGAGGATTTCCACGAGGAGCTGCTCGCGGGTGCCCACCCAGCGGTACAGGGTTACCCGGTTGACACCGAGCTCGGTCGACAAGCCGCCCATGTCGACCCGTTCTCCGCGCAGGAAGCGCCGCCTGGCCAGCGTGAACGCGTCCAGGGCGGTCGCGCGGCGTGCCGGCGCGCCTTGCTGTAGCTGGCGTTGCAGCGCCGTCTGGCCTGCCGGGTGCTGATCCGGAGGGTTGGCCGACGCTGCGTATTCATCCATCGGTTGACAAGTTTATCCGGGCAAAGTAGGAAGGTTTGCAGCATCTTTGCCTGATATTGCTGTCTGCGCAAGAATCCCATGATGTTGCGTGCGCCGACGCCGCCGGGGGGGCTTCGGCGGCACGCGGCAGAGTCTCTCGGAGGTGCACAGTGATCGGTTGTCCCCGCTTCCTGCGCCCAGTACGTGCCCCTTTGCGCGCGGCCCGTAAGGCCGCATCACGTGTTGCGCCCGTTGTCGTGGCCGGCGCGGCGGTGCTGGCCGGCACCGGCCTGGTGTCCGCGGCCGGGGCGGCGCCAGCTACGGCGCCCGCCGCGCGCGCCGCGGCGCCGCTGCCGACGCCTGTGCCCGCTGTCACCGGCCCGGTGACGGGCGGCACGCACGGCTTCCCGATGACGGCGTCCTCGGTGGACCTGCGCTCACACGGCTACGCGGAGCGGGAGTACTTCTTCTCCGGCACCGCCCGCAGCTTCACCTCGCAGCAGCCGCTGGCCAGCGATGGCAGGTGGCAGGTCCAGGTGGCGTCAACGGCACCTTACAAGTCCCGGATGATCGTGAGGGCGCCGATCGACCCGCGGGAGTTCAACGGCACCGTCATCGTCGAGTGGCTCAACGTCAGCGCGGGGCGCGACATCGACGTCGACTGGGACTACGGGTACAACGAGCTGCTCAACGCCGGTTTCGCTTACGTCGGAGTCACCGCCCAGGTCGTCGGCATCAACGGCCTCACCACATGGGACCCCGCGCGATATGGCTCCCTGAGCATCCCGTCCGACGACTTCTCCTACGACATCTTCAGCCAGGCTGGCAAGGCGCTGCTCTCGTCCAGCGCCACAGGCCCGCTGCACGGCCTTCGCGTCAGGCACCTGATCGCCGACGGCGAGTCGCAGTCCGCAGCCCGCATGACGACCTATTACGACGCCGTCGCGCCGCTCGCGCGGGTCTACAACGGCTACCTCATCCACAGCAACGGCGCAGCCGGCACGATCTTGTCCGGCACGCTCAGGCCTCCGAGGCCGACATTGCTGCGCACCGATCTCGACCAGCCGGTGCTCAACTTCGAAACCGAAACCGACGTGCTCTTCCACGTCCCGGCGCGACAGCCCGACAATCCGAACTACCGCCTCTGGGAAGCGGCCGGCACGGCCCACGTTGACGGCAACGACCTGACCCTCATCGGCTACCAGGAACACAGCCAGACGCCGCAGGCGGTCGACCCGTCGTGCACATCCCCGGTCAACACCGCTCCCGAGAACTACCTCTTCGACACCGCGTACGCCGACCTGCGGGCCTGGGTGAGCTGGGGCAAGCCCCCACCGAAAGCGCCGCGGATGCAGATCAACGCCGCCGGCACCGACGTGGCCAGGGACGCCTTCGGCAACGGCATCGGAGGAATCCGCCTTCCGCAGCTGCAAGTGCCGACCGCGACCCTGACCGGAACCGGCAACCGACCCGCCGACACCAACCCGGTATCGCTGTTCTGCGTCCTGTTCGGCACCACTACCCCACTCGATACGGCCACCCTGTCCACCCTCTACCCCACCCACGCCGCCTACGTGCAGAAGTTCACCGAGGCAACGGAGAGCCTCGCCAGGCAGGGCTTCCTCCTGCCCGGCGACGAGCAGGACGCCTTGTTCACCGCCCAGCAGGCCCCGATCCCAGGTCCAGCCGGCTGACCCGACACGGGAGGGGGCGACGCAGCCAGGGCGGAATCGCCGGGAGCCGTGGTAGCGCCAGGAGCGGCGCCACCACGGCGGGTCCGGGCCGCACGGTGCCATTACGTCCACTCTCTGGCAGACGAGGCAGCCGACGGTACCGGCCCGGCCTGGTGAAGCGCACCATTAACAATGTTGCTGTTCAAGAACCCGTTGCGCCATATCCGGTGCCAGGCCGCCACGCAGACACCGATGCCCGGTTCGCTGGGCAGACGGAGATCCGAGCCCCCGGGCAAGCTGGCGCCCCTCCCCCGAGGCAGACTCACGCAGCGTGATCGGCTCTGACCTAGACAAGACGCAGTCCCGTTATGCGCGCGAGCCGCTGGGGTGGCGGAACGCTCCTGGGGCTGTGCCAAGGGTGACGAACCCGAGGCTCTCGTAGAGAAGGACCGCGGCCGTGTTCGTATCAACTACGGCATTGAACTGGATTGCCGCGAATCCGCTTCGTCGTGCCCAGCTGATCATGTCGGTGGTAAGGGTACGTCCCACGCTTTGCCGCGTGCCTGCTTGGCGACCATCAGGCTGCCGGATGCGACGTGGCTTCCCGGACCGGGCCGGTTCGTGTACATGTTCGCGGAACCAAGTATCAGGTCGTCACCGGCAGCGACGACCACCCTCGCCGGTGCGCTCAGCAGCCAGCCTCGCTTCGCGTCGTCCTCGCTCATGGCGGGGTCATAGGCGAACGTCTGCTGCTCGGTGATGACGTCATGAATGATCGGCCAGATCTGCAGCCAATCATGCTCGCGAGCTTCACGGATCGCGAAGGTCCATGCCATAGGACCCTGCGGATCAGCCATATGGTCCACCGCTGACACCACTGCGAGCGGGTATGACAGTGCCACTCGCGATGCCGCGCAGATCTGGGCCATCGGCTTGGCAGTCGGCGCCCGCTCGTGCCGAGAAGAGTGCCTTCGGTACTTGCCTACACAGGTGGCACCAAGGCGAAGAAGCGGCTGAGCAAGGACGCGTCGCCCGGCACATCGAGACTGCCGGTCACGTCACGCTGCCAAAGGAAAAGCGCCAGATCAGACGCCGTGCCTGATATTTGAATGTCGTAGTTCTCCTCAGGCATCCCGAGCAGCACCGCGTCACCATCGAAGTGCACCGTCCACGTCCCCGGCCCGTCAGAGCGCTGGAATACAAATCTCTCGCCCTGCCCTGCCGGAGCCTTCGCCACCGCACGCCGCATCGGAGCCATGACCTCGAAGGTCTGCGCGATGGCATCGGCGGCGAGTGCTGCCTCGACAGGCTCCGCCGTACCTGTCGCATGCTGGGCATCCCACCGATGGACGGCAGCCTCGATTGCCTGCATTCGCTGCCAGAAGCCGACACTTTGGTCTGCTGACCAGGTCCACACCCGCTCACCTGGGTCAGCCGCGCGGAATCGCTCGTGCAATTCCGCCGCCCCGGCATGGAACCAGTCGAGTAAAGCCGCTGGCACCGGGGCCTGCCGTCGTGCGCGGCCAGGAGGGAGCCAGTCCCGCCATTCCCCTCGCAGCCCGAGCCACGACCGGTCACCTGCCTCTGGCGGCTGTTGCATCCGCTCGCCGACAACGCGTGCCACAATTCTGTGCACCAGTCCGAGATGCAAGACCAGGTCGGTCAGAACCCATCCCGGGCACGACGGCACAGCCGGAGCGGCTTCAGAGCTCACCGCCTCACACCCAGCGGCCTCGAAAGCGGCAACCTCCCGGCCGAAATGTCCAACGTAGTCCACGCGGCCCTTCCTCCACCTCACCCCGCAGCCTCCGTCCCTACTTTGCCACCTTAATCCTGAGATGGTCCATATCCGCACATGCTTGATATACAGGTGAGCGGGCTCCGCGATATCGCAGCTGGGATGTCTGTTGTTGGCGGTAGCCTGAGCCGTTTGCGGCGGTTCGGGTTTCGCGCCTCGGTCGTGGTCATGCTGTCGTACAGCGTGCGCGGAGGGTGGCGACAAAATCGCCGTCGAGTTCGTCGCAGTAGGTCACGCGGCCGGCCATGGCCATGATCAGGGCCAGGGTGCTGCCGGACACCAACGGCCCGGAGTCGGTGGCAAAGGGGCCGTCGCTGGCTTGCAGTCGTAGGCTGACGATCCGCCCTTTGGCGAGGACGACGAGGTCAGAGCCCTGGTAGTAGTTGGCCAGGCGGGTGAGTATGGTGATCGGGTAGTCGCGGTGGATGCCCAGCGGCCGGCGGATGTCCTCGGCGTGCACGATCGTTTCGCCGAGCATCGCCGCGGTCGGCAGCGGTGGTTTGATCTTGCTGGTGACGACGCAGCGGAACCGTGCGAGCGTCTCAGTTGGTGTGGCGCCGAGTTTCTCGGCCAGCCGCATGGCGACCTGTTTGTCGAAGTCGAACCGGCAGCGGATCACTCCGGCCAGCCACCGCACGGGGTTGAGGCTTGCTCCGGCGGTGAGGTGTGCCAGCACCTGGCGCACGGTGAACCCGGTGCACAGCGACAGTGTCGCCCACTGCTGGTCGGTCAGGTCCGCGAGGTCAGCGGCCAGGGCGGCTCGCTCGGCGTGCACCAGCGACCAGATGCCGCTCGCGTGATGCAGGTTGGTTGTCGATTTTGGTGTAGTCATTCTGACGAATCTCCTGTGTCCGGGGCGCTCGAACGTTGGTCCGTGTGGTCAGCGACTGACCAGCCCGATTCGGTTGCCGTCGGGGTCGGTGAACACGGCGATGCGGCTGACAGGGGTATCGACCGGGTCCAGGACGCGCCTACCACCGAGCCTTTCGGCGCGGGCGAGTGCACTGTCCACATCATCGACCGGGAAGTAGACGACAATCCCGACATACGGGCTGCTCGGGCCAGCCTGGCCGATCCCGCCTGCTGGCTGGCCGCCATGGTCGCCGACCAGCGCGTAGGTCTCGTCGATGAGCTTCACCGGCCAGCTGAACAGTTCCTGGTAGAAGTGTCGTGCTCGCGCCGCGTCGGGGGTGGAGATGTCGAACCAGGCGGGTCCGTGTGGGCGGCCATTCGGGCTCATGAGCAGCCTCCTCGGTGAGTCGGTCGTGATTGTTCACCAGTGGGACTGCGGTCGCTGGGGCAGAATCGTCGCTCGTGGGCGAGGTTTTTTCAGGGCAGTTCGCGGAGGCGGCGGCAGACGGCGCCGAGCAGGCCGAGTTGGCCCGGGCCCGCGACGGCGACGACGCCGCGTTCACCCGCCTGGTGGCGCCGCTGCGCCGAGAGCTGCACGCGCACTGCTACCGCATGCTCGGCTCGGTCCACGACGCCGACGATGCCCTGCAGGAGGCGCTACTGCGCGCGTGGCGGGGGTTGGCGCGCTTCGAGGGCCGCAGCTCACTGCGCACATGGCTGTACACGGTGGCCACCCGAGCCTGCCTCGACCTGGTCGCCGCCCGCGGCAGGCGAGCCCTGCCCGCCGATCTCGGCCCGTCCAGCGAGCGCGCGGTACTCGACCAAGTGCCGCGCACCGACGTCGCTTGGCTGGGCCCCTACCCCGACAGCGGCCTCACCGAGGGCTGGCAGCACCCCGAGGCACGCTACGAGCAGCGTGAGGCCGTGGAGCTGGCTTTCGTCGCCGCCCTTCAACATCTTCCAGGCAACCAACGGGCTGCGCTGGTGCTGTGCGACGTCCTCGGCTACTCCGCTGCCGAGATCGCCACCATGATGGACACCTCGACCACCTCGGTGAACTCCGCGCTCGCGCGAGCCCGCAGGATCGTCGCGAAGAAGGCCCCCGCCCGCATCCAGCAGCAGACGCTTCGCACGATCGACGACGCGCGTGTGCGGGAGCTGGTCACCCGGTTCGCCACCGCGCTGGAACGCGGCGACGCCGACGCCCTGGTCGCGCTGCTCACCGAGGACGTCACTTGGTCGATGCCGCCGCTGCCGCACTGGTACCACGGCATCGCGGCGGTCACCGACTTCGCCGTGCAGGTTCCCATGACTCGCTGCCCGAGCTGGCGACACCGGCCGACCAGAGCAAACGGCCAGCCCGCCGTGGCGTTCTACCTCGGAGCCGACGCCTCCAGCCCACACGATGCCTGGTCGATCACGGTGCTGACCCTGCACGGCCGCTACATCGCCGAGATCACCTCATTCCTCGGCGCCGACCATTTCCGGCCCTTCGGGCTGCCCACTTCGCTGCCCTGAGCCCGCATAGTGGATCTGCGCTCATGACACCCCACCATTCACCATCCACCCAGAAGGCTCGCCCACCAGCGAGCACTGTCTTGGGCAACGGGGCTTGGCAATGAACTGCCCGAAACAGAGCACCCTCTTCTGCTGTGATGAGGTACGGCATCCCCTGGAGCGGGAGCCAGAACTGGGTGCTCTGCGCGCGGCGCGCGGCCCATCCGGCGCGATTGCGGGCCGCGCAGAGTCGGCATCGTTCGTCGCGGCTGATCATCCGCGCCGACCCCCTGGGATGAGACCATCGGGCCATGAGCCCGTCGGGCGTGGAGGCAAGGTTAATCGTGCTTTAGTTGGAATCTCGGTAAGAACGATGCTGTTGTCTTTGCTGTCTGGAACCAGGCGTCCCGACGGCGGCACAATCAGCACGTTCGCCATGACGGTGGCCGCGAGCGCCGCGGCGCTGGCGGTCGCCATCGTCCGGCTGCGCGCCAGGGAGATCTGACCACGAGGTCAAGCGGTGCGGGCGGTGCCGCCGTCTGGCTCAATGCCGTGCTCGCGGAGCAGGTCCCGCAGGCGATCAAGCTCGCGGCGCGCTTGCTGGTTTTCCGCGATGACGGCCTGGATGTGCCGGCCGGGTTCCAGCTGGTCCTCCAGCCGCAGCTTGTCCGCACGCAGCTGCTTTTCCCGGTCGCGAAGCGCCGCGGCGCTGTCGAGGTCGCCCGCGTCGAACGCGGCCTCCTTCTGCCGCTGCACCTGGGTGAGCTGCTCTGCGGCCTCGGCCAGATCATCGACCAGCTGCCCCTGCCGGTCTGCCTGCTCGCACGTGCTGGTCAGCAGGCTCAGCACCCGTTCCCGGACCCCGGCGTGGTCGGCGCCGAGCCTGGCCAGCGCCTGGGCGGCGACGCTCTCGCCCTCGCGGAGCACGGCCAGCAGGAGGTGCTCGGTGCCGATGTCGTTGAGGGCCAGGAACTGCAGCATGGCCGCCAGCGCGACCTGCTGGTTGCCGCGCCGCAGCGGCCGGTGGCGCACGAGCGCATGCAGCAGCGCGGCGGCCTGGCTCGCCGGGTCGCCAGGTTCGCGGCCCGGCCGCGCCTGGGCCAGGGCGTGCTTGGCGGCGGCGGGGTCGAGCAGGTCGAGCACCTGGCCGGTGTCCAGCCCGAGCGTGCGGCCGGCGATGATGACCAGGTCAGCGAGCTCGAGCGCGATCACTGGTCGTCGTCCCGGAGCAGCTTGAGCGCCTGCTGGTGGCGGGCGAGGTTGTCGTCCAGCAGCCGCAGGAAGCGCTTGTCGCGGCGGCGCTGCTCGACCAGCTTGATGATGGCCTCGCGCACGACGTCGGAGACCGAGCGGCCCTCGACGTCGGCCACGGTCTGCAGGCGCTCGGCCAGGTCGTGGTCGAGGCGCAGCAGCAGGTTCTTGGTGCTACCTGGTTTCATCGGCATGGTGCTATCAAGATATCACCAGTCTGCGGGACAGGCTGGGTGGCACGGCCGAGCCCCGTCTCCCCCGTCTACGTCTCCCCCGTCTACGTCTCCCCCGTCTACGTCTCCCCCGTCCGCGTCTCCCCCGCCGCGCTGGCTAATCCGGTGGCGCGCCCGGCGGGCAAAGGCGGTATCCTCGGCAGTCACCTGGACAGAATTTGATGGCAGCTTGGCGACCAGGACAAAAACGCCTAAAGAGTCTCGCGCCACGTCCGCGCGTCTCTGGGTTACTCGAAGGAGCGCGGTGATGGCGAGTGCTGAGGTCATAAGGGACCTGCTCGACGAGCGGATCCTGGTCCTGGACGGCGCCTGGGGAACCGCCCTGCAGGGCGCCGGGCTCGCGGCGCAGGACTATCGCGGTGACCGGTTCCGCGACCACCCGCGCGACCTCACCGGTGACCCGGACCTGCTGAACCTGACGCGGCCTGACGTCATCCTCGGCCTGCACCGGCAGTACCTGGCGGCCGGCGCCGACATCGTCACCACGAACACGTTCACGGCGACCAGGATCGGCCAGGCCGACTACGGCCTGGAGGCCGCGGTACCCGAGATGAACCTGCAGGGAGCGCGGCTGGCCCGGCAGGCGGCCGACGAGGCGGGCGGTCGCCTGGTAGCCGGCTCGGTCGGGCCGCTGAACGTCACGCTGTCCCTGTCGCCGCGGGTCGATGACCCGGCGTTCAGGACCGTGTCATTCGACCAGGTCCGGGACGCGTACGCCGAGCAGATGGGGGCGCTGGCCGAAGGCGGTGTCGACCTGCTGCTCATCGAGACGATCTTCGACACGCTGAACGCGAAGGCCGCCATCGCGGCCGCGCGCGAGGTGGCGCCCGACCTGCCGCTATGGATCTCGGTCACGATCGTGGACCTGAGCGGCCGTACGCTGTCCGGGCAGACGGTGGAGGCGTTCTGGGCGGCCATCCAGCACGCGGACCCGCTCGTGGCGGGCGTGAACTGCTCGCTGGGCGCGGCGCAGATGCGACCGCACGTCGAGGAGCTGTCGCGGCTGGCGCATACCTACACCAGCTCTCACCCCAACGCCGGCCTGCCCAATGCGTTCGGCGGGTACGACGAGCAGCCGGCCGACACCTCCCGCCTGCTGCGCGAGTTCGCCGATGCGGGCCTGGTCAACGTCGTCGGCGGCTGCTGCGGGACCACCCCGGCGCATATCGAGCAGATCGCCCGCGCGGTGGCCGGGCTGCCGCCGCGCCCGGTGCCGGCCCCCCGGACACGGTCGCGGTTCAGCGGGCTGGAGCCGTTCGAGATCGGCCCGGACACCGGGTTCGTGATGATCGGCGAGCGCACCAACGTGGCCGGCTCGGCGCGCTTCCGGCGCCTCATTGAGGGCGGCGATAACCAGGCGGCCGCGGACGTGGCGCTGGAGCAGGTCCGCGGCGGCGCGAACCTGCTGGACGTGAACATGGATGCCGACCTGCTGGACGGCGAGCAGGCGATGACGGCGTTCCTGAACCTGATCGCCACCGAGCCTGAGGTGGCCCGGATCCCGATCATGATCGACAGCTCGCGGTGGAGCGTGCTGGAGGCCGGGCTGAAGTGCGTGCAGGGCAAGGGCGTGGTCAACTCGATCAGCCTCAAGGAGGGAGAGCAGGCGTTCCTCGAGCAGGCCCGCCGGGTCAGGGACTACGGGGCCGGCGTGGTGGTGATGGCCTTCGACGAGCAGGGCCAGGCCGACACCGTGGAGCGCAAGGTGGCCATCTGCGGCCGTGCCTACGACCTGCTCACCCAGCAGGCCGGGTTCGCGCCGCAGGACCTCGTCTTCGACCCGAACATCCTGGCGGTGGCGACCGGGATGGAGGAGCATAACGGCTACGCGAAGGCGTTCGTCGACTCGCTGCCGCTGATCAAGGAGCGCTGCCCGGGCGCGCACCTGTCCGGCGGCATCTCCAACCTGTCGTTCTCCTTCCGCGGCAACGACGTGGTGCGCGAGGCCATGCACTCGGCCTTCCTGTTCCACGCGATCCGCGCCGGGCTGGACATGGGGATCGTCAACGCCGGCCAGCTCGCCGTCTACGAGGACCTCCCCGCCGACCTGCTCGAGCTGGTCGAGGACGTCATCTTCGACCGGCGCCCGGATGCCACCGACCGGCTGATCGTCTTCGCCGATACCGTGCGGGGCTCGGGCACCCGGCGCGAAGTCGACCTGTCCTGGCGCGAGGCGCCGGTCGAGAAGCGGCTCGCCCATGCCCTCGTGCACGGCATCGTCGACTTCATCGAGGCCGACACCGAGGAGGCCAGGCTGCTCGCCGAGCGCCCGCTCGATGTGATCGAGGGGCCGCTGATGGACGGCATGAAGATCGTGGGCGACCTGTTCGGGTCGGGACGGATGTTCCTGCCGCAGGTGGTCAAGAGCGCCCGGGCGATGAAGCGCTCGGTGGCCTACCTCGAGCCGTTCATGCAGGCCGAGAAGGAACAGGCGCTGCGCGAGGGCCGGGCGGACGGCGGGCGGGCCCAGAGCAAGATCGTGCTCGCCACCGTCAAGGGCGACGTGCACGACATCGGCAAGAACATCGTCGGCGTCGTGCTCGCCTGCAACAACTACGAGGTCATCGACCTGGGCGTGATGGTCCCGGGCGCGAAGATCCTGGACACCGCGGTGGCCGAGGGCGCCCAGGCCGTCGGGCTGTCCGGGCTGATCACGCCCTCGCTCGACGAGATGGTCAACGTGGCCACCGAGATGCAGCGGCGCGGCCTGGAGCTGCCGCTGCTGATCGGCGGGGCCACGACGTCACGGCAGCACACCGCGGTCCGGATCGCCCCGGCCTACGAGCGCCCGACGGTGCACGTGCTCGACGCCTCACGCGTCGTCGGCGTGGTTTCCGATCTGCTCGACCCGGGCCGCGCCGCCGACCTCGACCAGCGCAACCGCGGCGAGCAGGAACGGCTGCGCCGGGAGCACGCGGACAAGCAGCGCCGGCCGCTGGTGGCGCTGTGGCAGGCCCGGGCGAACCGCGAGCAGGTCAGCTTTGACGACCTGCCCGTGCCCGCGTTCACCGGAGCCCGCGTGATAGCGCCCGACCTGCGGGAGCTCCGCGAGCTGATCGACTGGCAGTTTTTCTTCGCTGCCTGGGAGCTGAGGGGCAAGTACCCGGCCATCCTGGAACAGCCCGCGGCCCGCGAGCTGTTCGACGACGGGGTCGCCCTGCTCGACGAGATCATCGCCGGCGGCCTGCTGCAGGCGCGCGGGGTCTACGGATTCTGGCCCGCGCACGCGGACGGCGACGATATCGCCGTCGACGGCGGGCCACGCTTCCCCATGCTGCGGCAGCAGGCAGCGCGCGGCGACACGCGGCCGAACCGCTGCCTGGCCGACTACATCGCCCCGGCCGGCGACCATCTCGGCGCCTTTGCCGTCTGCGTCCACGGCGCGGAGGACCTGGCCCGCCGCTACGAGGATGCCCGCGACGACTACCGCGCGATCACCGTGAAGGCGCTCGCCGATCGCCTGGCCGAGGCCTGCGCGGAGCACGTGCACCTGCAGGCCCGCCGCGCCTGGTTCGAGCCGGACGCGGCGCCCAGGGTGGAGGACCTCCACAGGGAGCGGTTCCGCGGCATCCGTCCCGCGTTCGGCTACCCGGCCTCCCCCGATCACTCGGAGAAGACTAAGCTCGTGGATCTGCTGGACGCCGGCCGCCTGGGCCTGGCGCTCACCGAGTCGTTCGCCATGACTCCGGCCGCGAGCGTCAGCGGCCTTATCTTCGCGCACCCGCAATCGCGCTACTTCGCGGTCGGCCGGATCGCCCGCGACCAGGTCGAGGACTACGCGGCGCGCAAGGACGTCGCGGTGGCCGAGGCCGAGCGCTGGCTGCGGCCCAACCTCGGCTACGAGCCGCCTGCAGGAACCCCGGTCTAAGTGGACAACCGCGCGGCTGCTTGAACACTCGCATGAACGATCGCGGTTCTGTGATGAGCTATCTCGGCGCCTGCTTCACCGCGGGTTCCCCTGTCGCTGGGCCGCGATGGCCGCGAACTCGCCGGCGAACTTCTGGTCGGCCTGCTCGGCCGTGAGGCCGAGGCCAGTGAGAGTGTGCGCCGCGTCGCCGTCGGCGAGCAGGATCCCGAGCAGCAGGTGCTCGGTCCCGACGTAGTTGTGGCCCAGGCGGAGGGCGGCCTTCACGGTCTCCCGCAGCACGGCCCGGCCGGCGTCGGTGAAGCGCAGATGGCGCAGGTCGTGCGGGTGCGGGTCGCCGACGGAGGCCGGCTCCAGGCGGAATGCGGCATAGACTTGCCCGTCGCTGAGGCCAGCGCCGTGGATGACCTTCGCCGCCAGCCCGTCAGGCTCGCTCAGCAGGCCGGCCGCGAGGTGCGCCGCGTCGATCAGTTCCGTTCCCGCGTTCCCGGCGACCTGGTCGGCCACGGCGAGCACGTTCCGGGCGCGCCGGGTGAACCGGGAGAAATCGGCGCTCTCCCAGTGCGAGACGAACCGCTGCTGCGCCGCCTGCTTGGACACGCCCATGCTGGCGCCGATCTGGCTCCAGGAGGCGCCCGAGCGCCGGGCCTGGTCCACGAAGTACCCGATCAGGGCGTCAGACTGCACCTCAAGCTGGGCTGAGACGCTGACGGCGTCCGAGAGGTTCTCCAGCGGACCCCCGCCGGGGTGCACCGCGGTGACGTAGGAGATCAGGTTGTCGAGTGAAATCGGAGGAGTCGCCATTCGTCAAGGATAGCTTGACGATCTGTGCGGGTCAACCGAAGGTTGACGAAGCTCGTGCGGCTGGTCGGCGCCGGAACACTGAGTCCAAATGGGCTTCAACGCCCCGTGCACTTCAGTTTCTTGCCCGGATCCGGGCAGAAAGTTGGCACTGGAGCCGCGCGGACGGCACGATGATGCGGTGCCTGAACACGATCTCATCGACCGGGTCGCGGGCTCCACCGGACTCACGCCCGGGGAGGCGGCCCGGGTCGTGGAGGACGTTCTGGCCTGGTATCGCGAGCCCGTCGAGGACTACGTGAGGCGGCGGCACGCCCACTACCGGCTCTACGGGAAGCGCAATACCGAGATCTTCCCGCTGATCGCCGGCGAACTGGCCACCCGGCTGGTCGCCGCGCCATCCCTGTCCGAACGTCAGCTGCGCCGGATCGTCTACGGCTGAGCCCAAGGAGCGTACCTGCATGTGCGGAATCGTCGGCTACGTCGGCAACCAGAACGCGGCTCCGGTCCTCATCGAGGGCCTGTCCCGCCTGGAGTACCGCGGGTACGACTCGGCCGGGATCGCGGTGCTGGGCTCGCGGGACGCCCAGGTGTTCCGCAAGGTCGGGCGGGTCCGCGACCTCGACGCATCGCTGCCCAGGCGCCTGGCTGGCAAGGTCGGCATCGGCCATACCCGCTGGGCCACGCACGGCCCCGCCACCGAGGAGAACGCCCACCCGCAGGCCAGCGAGGACGGCCGGATCAGCGTCGTCCACAACGGCATCATCGACAACGCGGCCGTGCTGCGCGAGCGCCTGGACGCCAGGGGGGTGAAGTTCAGCTCCGAGACCGACACGGAGGTCATCGCCCACCTCGTGGCCCGCTCCGAGGCGGCCACGCTCGAGGCGGCGGTCCTCGACGCGCTGTCCCGGATCACGGGAACGTACGCGATCGCCGTGCTCGACCAGCGGCACCCGGACCGGATCGTGGTCGCGCGCAACGGCTCCCCGCTCATCGTCGGCGTCGGCGACCACGAGATGTTCGTCGCCAGCGACCTCGCCGCCCTGGTCCGGCACACCACCTCGGTCGTCCACCTCGACGACGGCGAGCTGGCGACCGTGACCGCGTCGGGGTTCCGCACGTTCAGCCGGGACGAGGAGAACACCGCCAAGATCCCGACCACCATCGACATCGACCTGGAGGACGTGGGGCTCGCCGGGCACCGTCACTACATGCGCAAGGAGATCCTCGAGCAGCCGTCCACGATCGAGCGGATGCTGCGGGGCCGCCTGGACGAGCGCTTCGGCACCGCGCGCCTCGACGGGCTCAACCTCGGGCCGCGCGAGCTGCGCTCGTTCCGGCGGGTGAAGATCCTCGGCTGCGGCTCGGCGTACTACGTGGGCCAGATCGGCGCCGCGATGATCGAGGAGCTGGCCCGCATTCCGGCCGACGCGGAGCCCGCCTCGGAGTTCCGCTACCGGAACCCGATCGTCGAGCCCGACACGCTGTACGTCGCCGTCAGCCAGTCCGGGGAGACCGCCGACACCGCGTTCGCCGTGCAGGAGGTCAAGCGCAAGGGCGGGCGGATCGTGGGGCTGGTCAACGTGGTGGGCTCCACGATCGCCCGGGAATGCGACGGCGGGATCTACCTGCATGCCGGGCCCGAGGTCGCGGTCGCGTCGACCAAGGCCCTCACGCATATGGCCATCGGGTTCGCGCTGCTCGCGCTCAGCCTCAGCCGGGTCCGCGACCTGTCCATCGCCGACGGCCAGCGGATCATCGCGGGCCTGCGCAGCGTCCCCGGCCAGATCGAGAAGATCATCGCCGACGAGGACCACATCTCGGAGGTCGCCCGGGGGCTGGCGGGGGCTCAGAGCCTGTTCTTCATCGGCCGTGTCCGCGGGTTCCCCGTCGCCCGCGAGGGCGCCCAGAAGTTCAAGGAGATCTCCTACCGGCATGCGGAGGCCTACCAGACCAGCGAGCTCAAGCACGGCCCGCTGGCGCTCATCGACGAGAGCCTGCCGACCGTGGCCATCCTGCCCGACGACGAGCTCACCCACCGCAACCTCGCGGCCCTGCAGCAGATCGTCGCGCGCCGCGGCCCGCTCGTGGTCATCACCCATCCCGGCGTCGCACTGGGCGAGCTCGAGGCCCCGACCGTGACCGTGCCCAAGAACGAGCGCGAGCTCGACCCGATCCTGCTGACCGTGCCGCTGCAGATGATGGCGTACCACGCCGCCCTCGCGCTCGGTCACGACATCGACAAGCCCCGCAACCTCGCCAAGTCGGTCACCGTCGAGTAGACGCCCGGCCCGGTAGGCGCCGGTCCGGTTACGAGGACTCGACGACGAGGCAGATGGGTATGGTCGACGCCGAAGTCCCCCTTTCCAGCCTCCAGACAGCGAGCGCCAACCCGAAAGGAGGCAGCGCATCATGACGGACGCCAGCGACGCGGCACCGAAGATCCTCGACCTGCCCATCGGCTTGCATGCCACCGGGATGCGGCGGGAGTTCGACAGCCTCGGCGATGTCGAGGTCCCGGCCGACCGGTACTGGGGCGCGCAGACCCAGCGCAGCCTGGAGCATTTCAACATCGGCCACGACCGGATGCCGAAGGAGGTGTACCACGCCTACGGCTACGTGAAGAAGGCGGCGGCCCTGGTGAACACGCGCACAGGCCGGCTGCCCGCCTGGAAGGGCCAGCTGATCGAGCGGGTGTGCGACGAGATCATCAGCGGGGCCCTGGACGAGGAGTTCCCGCTGTACGTGTGGCAGACCGGCTCGGGGACGCAGTCCAACATGAACGTCAATGAGGTCATCTCCAACCGGTGCATCCAGCTCGTCGGCGGGACGCTCGGCTCGCAGCAGCCGGTTCACCCGAACGACCACGTGAACATGGGGCAGTCGAGCAACGACACATTCCCGACCGCCATGCACATCGCCGCCTACACCATGGCGACCCAGAAGACGATCCCGGCGCTCCGGCGGCTGCGCGACGCGTGCGAGCGCAAGTCGGGAAAGTGGGCTGAGGTCGTCAAGACCGGGCGGACGCACCTCGAGGACGCGATCCCGCTGACCGTCGGCCAGGAGTGGTCCGGCTACGCCGGCGCCCTCGACGACGCGATCGCCGAGGTCGAGCACGCGACCCGCGGCCTGCTGACCGTGGCCATGGGCGGCACGGCGGTGGGGACCGGGCTGAACGCCCCGCCCGGGTTCGGCGAGCAGGTAGCGGCCGAGATCGCGACGATGACCGGCGCCCGTTTCGAGACCGCGCCCAACAAGTTCACCGCCCAGGGCACCCTCGACCGCATGGTCCGGGCGCACGCCGGGCTCAAGGCGGCGGCGGTCACCCTGTTCAAGATCGCTAACGACCTCCGCTGGCTGGGCTCGGGTCCCCGTACCGGGATCCACGAGCTGATCCTGCCATCCAACGAGCCTGGGTCCTCCATCATGCCGGGCAAGGTCAACCCGACCCAGGCCGAGGCCATGCTGATGGTGGCCATCCAGGTCATCGCCTCCGACGTGGCGGTCACGATGGGCGGCGCCGAGGGCAACTTCGAGCTGAACGCGTTCCGCCCGGTGCTGATCAGCAACTACCTGCACTCGGCGCTGATCCTGGCCGACATGTGCGACCACTTCCGTAAGTTCATGGTCGAGGGCGCCGAGCTGAACGAGCCCAGGCTGAAGCAGAACATCGAGCGGTCGGTGATGATGGTCACCGCGCTGTCGCCGGTCATAGGCTACGACCAGGCGTCGGTGATCTCGCATTACGCCATCGACCACGACCTGACCCTCAAGCAGGCTGCCCTGGCCAAGGGGGTCAGCGAGGACCTGTTCGACCGGGTGGTCAACCCGATCGCCCTGACCCGCGGGGGCTCGGCCGACCTTCAGCCCAGCCCCGGGAAACGGTGACATGAGCCCGGTCCCCCCAGCTGCACCCTCATCCGCCGGCGGCGTGGAGGAAAGCAGAGAGGCAAGAGCGGCGCGGCGGGCCCGCCTAGCCGAGCCCCTGGGCCGGGCGGCGCTGATCGCGTCCGTCGGCGGGCAGCGGGGCTGGGCCGACTGGACTAACCCCGGCCACCGGCTGCGGCGGCTGCTGGCCGAGTTCATCGGCATGGCCGGGCTCACGTTCGTCCTGTCCGGCGGGGCCGCGGTCCTGGGCCGCTACGGCGGGCACGCCCTCCAGCCCTGGCAGACCGTGCTGGTGCTGTCGCTGGTCTCGGCCCTGTGGCTGGTGGTGGCGGTGTTCTTCCTCGGCGACATCTCGGCGCACTTCAACCCGGCGACGACGCTGGCGTTCGCGCTGCGCCGGGACATGGGCTGGGTCATGGCCGCGGTCTACTGGGTCGTCCAGTTCGGCGCGGCCATATGCGGTTCCCTGCTGGCCCGCGCGTTCTTCGGCCCGGCGGGGCACCTGGCCGCCACCATGCCCAAGCCCGGCCAGTCCTGGCAGGCCGCCGCGTTCGAGGCTGTGCTCACGTTCGGCCTGGTGCTGATGATCCTCAACCTGGCCAACGGTCCGAAGCTCAACGGCCCGTTCGTGCCGCTGGCTGTCGGCGCCTACATCCTGGCCTGGGGCACGATGGGCGGGCCGTACGAAGGCGCCTCGATGAACCCCGCCCGGAGTCTCGGGCCAGACGTCGCGCTGGCCGACCTGTCCACCTGGTGGGTGTACCTGATCGGGCCGGTGGCGGGCGCGGTGATCGCCGTGGGCGTGGCCTACGTGCTCCGCGGGCCCGCCCGGGTGCAGGAGGCCAGCGCCGCCGAGGGAATTCCCCTGCACCGCACCACCTGAGGCTGAACGCAGCAGGCACTGTCCCGCCCGGTACGGTGCCGTGCATGGTCTCTTACCGTCAGCCGGGAACCGTGCTCACCGACCACGCCTTCACCGTCCCCCTGGATCACGCCCGGCCCGGCGGCGAGCAGGTCCGGCTGTTCGCCCGGGCGGTGGTCGCGGCGGACAAGGCGGCGGACGACCTGCCGTGGCTGCTGTTCCTGCAGGGCGGGCCCGGGTTCGGGTCTCCGCGGCCCGTCGGCCGGGAGAGCTGGCTGGACCGGTCGCTGAGCGACTACCGGGTGCTGCTGCTCGACCAGCGCGGCACCGGGCGCTCCTCCCCCGCCAGCCGGCGCACGCTGGCGGGGCTCGGCAGCGCCAGCGCCCAGGCCGAGTACCTGTCGCACTTCCGGGCCGACGCGATCGTCGCCGACGCCGAGCTGATCCGCAAGGAACTCGCGGGCGACGAGCCGTGGAGCGTCCTCGGCCAGAGCTTCGGCGGCTTCTGCACGGTCAGCTACCTGTCGCTCGCGCCGGAGGGCATCCGCGAGGCCCTGATCACCGGCGGCCTGCCCGGTCTGGACGCGTCGGCCGACGATGTGTACCGGGCGACGTATCCGCTGGTGGCGCGCAAGAACGCGGAGCACTACGCGCGCTACCCGCAGGACGTCGAGCTGGCGATGGACATCGCCAGGGAGCTGGCGGCGGGAAAGACCCGGCTGCCCAGCGGCGCGCCGCTGACCGTGCAGGCGTTCCAGTCCCTCGGCCAGATGCTCGGCACCAGCACCGGCACCCACACGCTGCACTACCTGCTGGAGAACGCGTTCGCGGGCGGCGAGCTGTCCGACGACTTCCTGTACCAGGCGCAGGCGCGCCTGACGTTCTCGTCCGGCCCGCTGTACGCCCTGGTGCACGAGGCCTGCTACGCCCAGGGCGGAGCCACCGGCTGGGCGGCGCAGCGCGTCCGGGCCGAGTTCGGTGAGTTCGACGCCGGGGCCGCGCTGGACGGTGACGGCCCGCTGCTGTTCACGGGCGAGATGATCTACCCGTGGATGTTCGATAACGACCCGGTGCTCGCCCCGCTGGCCGAGGCGGCGGAGATCCTGGCCGGGCGAGATTCGTGGCCGCCCCTCTACGACGCCGACCGGATGCGGGCCAACGACGTGCCCGCCGCTGCCGCCGTCTACGTCGACGACATGTACGTGCCGCTGCAGCTCTCGGTGCCGACGGCCCGTGCCATCCGGGGCCTGAGGCCGTGGATCACGAACGAGTACGAGCACGACGGCCTGCGCGTCAGCGGCGGCAAGGTCCTGGACCGCCTGATCGCCATGGTCCGCGGCAACGCCTGACGGCGCGCTCGCCGCGCCCGGCGGCCCGAGGACGACACGGGCCTCGGCCACCAGGCCGCGGGGTGTGCGTCAATCAGGCTAACCCGAGAGGAGCAGGCCGATGCCGGACGCCGTCTCCCGGTTCTCCCGGGTGGCCGGCCAGTACGACGCGGTCCGGCCGCGACCGCCCGCCGACCTGGTCAGCGTGATCGCGCAGTGGGCCGGCGCGGCCCGCCCGGACGTGGTGGACCTGGGCGCAGGCACCGGCCTGTCCACCGTGATCTGGGCCGGCCGCGCGCGGCAGGTCACCGCCATAGAGCCGTCCGCCGCCATGCGGCAGCTCGCCGGGCGCCGGATCGCCGCGGCCGAGATGGAGTCCGCAACGCGGTTCCTGCTGGCCGACGCGACGGCGGAGGACACCGGGCTGGCGGACGGCTGTGCCGACGTCGTGACCGCGAGCCAGGCGATGCACTGGTTCGACCCCGACCGCGCGCTGCCGGAGATCGCCCGGCTGCTGCGTCCCGGCGGCGTGCTCGCGGCGTACGACTGCGACTGGCCGCCGTGCGTCGACTGGGAGACCGAGGCCGCCTGGGAGGCGGTCGTCGGCCGGGTCGACAATCTGCAGGCCCGGCGCGGCCTGCCCGTCCTGCATGGCGGCAAGGATCACGCGGAACGGATACGGGCCAGCGGCCTGTTCCGGCACTGCGCCGAGATCGCGGTGCACGGGCGCGAGCAGGGCGACGCGGAGCGGCTGGTCGCCCTGGCCCTCAGCGCGATCGGCCGTGCCGCCGAGTTCCTCGCCCGCGGGTCCACCGAGGACGAGCTCGGCCTCACGGCGCTCAGCGAGGTGGCGGCCCGGCGGCTCCGGCAGCCGCAGACCTGGTGGTGGACCTACCGGATCAGCCTCGCGGTTAGGTAGTTGCCATCAAGCAACTTATTCGCGATACACTCTAGCGAGTGCGGACGATCGCTGAACGAGGCCAGCCCGGCAGCAACGGGTCCCGGAGTTCCGGTGACCGCTACAAGTGGATAGCGCTCTCCAACACCACGCTCAGCATGACGATGGCCACGATCGACGGGTCGATCGTGATCATCGCGATGCCCGCCATCTTCCGCGGCATCCACCTGAACCCGCTCGCCTCCGGCAACATCAGCTATCTGCTGTGGATGATCATGGGCTACCTGCTGGTCCAGGCGGTCCTGGTGGTGAGCCTCGGACGGCTCGGCGACATGTTCGGCCGGGTCCGCATCTACAACCTCGGCTTCGTCGTGTTCACGGTGGCCTCGATCGGCCTGTCCCTTGACCCGCTGACCGGCGGCGGCGGCGCGCTCTGGCTGATCGGCTGGCGGGTGGCGCAGGCGTTCGGCGGGGCGATGCTTATGTCCAACTCGGCCGCCATCCTCACCGACGCGTTCCCCGCGAACCGGCGCGGCATGGCCCTCGGCGTCAACCAGATCGCCGGGATCTCCGGGCAGTTCGTCGGGCTCCTGCTCGGGGGGCTGCTGGCGGCGTGGGACTGGCGCGCGGTGTTCTGGATCAACGTGCCGATCGGCGCGTTCGGCACGGTCTGGGCCTACCGCAGCCTGCACGAGCTCGCGACCACCCGGCGGGCGCGCATCGACTGGGCCGGGAACGCGACCTTCGCCGCGGGCGCCGGGATCCTGCTGGCGGCCATCACCTACGGCATCCAGCCCTACGGCGGGCACGCCACCGGGTGGACCAGCCCCTGGGTGCTCGCCGGCCTGGCCGGCGGCGTCGCGCTGCTGATCGGGTTCGGGATCATCGAGACGAAGATCGCAGAACCGATGTTCCAGATGAGCCTGTTCAAGATCCGCGCCTTCGCGGCCGGGAACGCGGCGAGCCTGATGGGATCCATCGCGCGCGGCGGCCTGCAGTTCATGCTGGTCATATGGCTGGCGGGGATCTGGCTCCCGCTGCACGGCTACGACTACCTGGCCACGCCGCTGTGGGCCGGAATCTACATGCTGCCGCTCACCGCGGGATTCCTGATCGCGGGCCCGATCTCCGGAACCCTGTCGGACCGGTACGGCCCGCGCCCGTTCGCCACCGCCGGGCTGCTGGTCGCCGCGTGCGCGTTCGCCGGCCTGATGCTGCTGCCGGTCGACTTCCCCTACTGGGCGTTCGCGCTGATCATCTTCGGCAACGGGCTCGGGTCCGGCCTGTTCGCCTCGCCCAACACCTCAGCGATCATGAGCGCCGTTCCGGCCAGGTACCGCGGCGCCGCCTCGGGGATGCGCTCCACATTCCAGAACTCGGGCATGTCGCTGTCGATCGGCATCTTCTTCTCGCTGATGATCGCGGGCCTGGCGGCCACGCTGCCGCGCACCCTGACCAGCGGGCTGCGGGCGCAGGGCGTCCCGCTGAACGTCGCCTCGCACGTCGCCCACCTGCCGCCAGTGAGCACGCTGTTCTCCGCGCTGCTCGGGTATAACCCGGTGCGCAGCCTGCTCGGGCCATCCGGAGTGCTGTCCAGGCTGCCGCAACGCAACGCGGCCGTGCTGACCGGAAAGCAGTTCTTCCCGCACCTGATCTCGGGCCCGTTCCACCACGGCCTGATCATCGTGTTCGGCGCGGCGATCGCGATGTCGGTAGCCGGCGCGCTCGTCTCGCTGCTGCGCGGCGGCCAGTTCTACTACGACGAGGAGGGACCGGCCGATCAGCCGTCCCGGGCGCGGCCGGACGTGACCGCCACGCTCGGCGTGAGGTCCGACGTCCAGAACGGGGACGGCGGGGCTGGCACGGCGGCCTCCCGCACCTTCTCCTGAGCCTCTGGCCAGCACCCCTCGACGGCCTCGATGGCCTGGGTGACGCACTGACCGAGATGATCTTCGCCACGGCGGGCTCGAGCGCTTACACTGGGCTCGTGCCACGATACGAATACCGCTGCCGCGCCTGCGGCGACACTTTCGAGCGGACGCGCCCGATGAGCGAGTCGTCCGCACCCTGCACCTGCCCCCAGGGCCACGACGACACCGTGAAGCTGCTGTCCACGGTCGCGGTCGGCGGCCGGGCACGCTCCGCGGCGCCGCAAGCCGGCGGTGGCTGCTGTGGCGGTGCCTGCGGCTGCGGCTGACCGCCACCGCCAGCTGAGCTCATCCCGGACGGGAGCCGGGCCGGCGGCGGTGGCCTTACATATCCACATATCCGTCATATGGCGTTACTTGCGCGTAACATACCGCTAATAGCGTTGCGTCTTCTCGATCTACCCCGCGGCCAGGCCTCCATGATCACGAAAGCCGCCTGCCCGCCCGCCGCCCGCGTGAGTCACGGGTTGCATCAGCTCGGCCCGCACGGCAGTGAAGCATCTGGCGCGAAGGAGAGGATGCGTCATGGAGATCGGTGCGCGGGACTGGTTCGAAGCGCGTTCCTTCCACCACCGGGACTTCGCCGGCCTGGCGGAGCCGCCCGCAGCCGGGGCGCGGTCGCCGGCCACCGTGAGCCTGGTTCTCCCGACACGCAATGTCGCGGAGACCATCGGCCCGATCCTGGATGAGATCACCCGCCTGAACCTGCGCAGCCGGCTGGTCGACCAGGTCATCGTGG
>Ga0209648_10000389_pt1 | contig 33229 bp, 33 predicted proteins | sample GraSoi2013_115cm_FD_185830 | JGI IMG/M metagenome (GOLD analysis project Ga0209648, IMG submission 185830) | Grasslands soil microbial communities from the Angelo Coastal Reserve, California, USA - Sample 9_17_2013_115cm (SPAdes) (version 2) | ecosystem: Environmental > Terrestrial > Soil >...
AGACACTCGCCTTCGACAGGCCGACCCGCTTCGCGATGTCGTTGATGGTCGTGCGCCTGGGCGCTCCCGTGGTCGCGTGCTTCAGTTCATCGTTCATATCTGGAACCGGTTCCGTAACCGGTTACGGGAAGCATAGTTCGGATTTTTCCCGAGTGTCAATCGTCCAGTTCGGGCGCCGGCCGACGCAGCGCGTTATTGCCGCCCTGGACGCCAGAACTTGGTTCCGGTCTTGGGTTCACCTCGTGACCCAGACTCGCACGCCTCCCGCGCCGGTGATCAGCAACCTCACGGCGCAATCATCCGCGGAGAGTAGTCTGCGGGCACGTGGGCACGATGATTCGGTGGCTTCCCGCGTCAGGCCTGCTCGCGGCGATCGCGTTTGCACTGACCGGCCTCATCTCGCCTCCGCCACCGGTCGCCGGCGCTGCGGCGGCAGACGTCATCCGCTATTACGCAGGTCACCACACAGGCCTTGAGCTGGAGAGTCTTGCCGACGGGATCGGCGCCACCCTGTTGGTGGTCTTCGCGGCGACGTTCCATTCGCGCATCAGGACGATGCCATCCCTGACAGCGTTGGCCGCAGCGGGGGTCGTCGGCGCGTGCGTCTTCGTACAGGTGGCGGCTTTCCAGGCGCTCGCCTTCCGCCCCAACCCCGACCCGACGCGCGCCGCGCTTCTCAACGACCTCCAGAGCTTCACGTTTCAGGTCGCGACTTTTCCAACGCTGCTGTTTCTCGGCGCGGCCGCAGCGGCGATCCTGACGTCGCGCTCGCTCCCGCGCTGGACAGGACTGGCGGCCATCGCAGCGGCAGTCTTGCAGGCCGTGTCCTGGATCTCATTTTTCGCGCCTTCGGGAAACCTGGCGGCGGGTGGCCTGCCCAACGTGCTGTCATTTGCGGCACTGCTGGCGTGGCTCGTCGCCTGTTCGCTCATGATGCTGGCCCGAATCCCACGTGTGGAATCGCCGGCGAGCTGAGGAAGGTTGCATTGGAGGTGAGCACATTCAAGAAGGACGTGATCGACGCCGCCGCGCGTGAGAGAGAGGTCACGCTGACCACCTTCGGACGGAAGACAGGCAAGGCGTCGGACGTCACCATCTGGATCGCGACCGACGGCGACCATCTGTACATTCGCTCCGGCCAGGGCATGCGCCGGCACTGGCCGCAAAACCTGGTGGCCCGCGGCGAAGGCGTGCTGCACCTGGGGAACCTGGACGTCAAGGTCAGGCCGCGGCGCGTGACCGATCCAGCCGAAGCCCGCGCGAGCTCCGAGCTTTACATGCGCAAGTACCGCAAGATCGTCGTGGCTTCGAAACCTGGCGAGCCTCTCACGCTCGGCGAACAGGCGAGCTTCGAACTGCTCCCCGCCCACTAATGAGCCGAGACCGCCGCGCGGTCTCCGTCGCGTTCCTCGCGTTCGGCGCGATCATGGGCAGTTGGATCCCGCGCCTTCCGACGCTCAAAGACCATCTTCATCTGACGGACGGCCAGGTCGGCTACGCGCTGCTTGCGCTCGCGGTGGGCGCCGTGATCGGCGCCGCCATCGCGCGCATGGTGCTTGGTCGAGGAGCCAGGGCCTGGGTGCGAGCAGGCACAGTCGCGATCGGCGCGGCTCTGCTGGGCCCGGCGCTCGCCGGCTCCTTCGCGGCGTTGTTCATCTCGCTGGTTCTGCTGGGCGTCTGCGCCGGTTTCATCGACATGCTCGAGAACGCACAGGCGGCGGAGCTGGAGAGGATCGCGGGCCGCCCACTGATCAACGGCTTTCACGGTTTCTGGAGCCTCGGGACTCTTTTGGGAGCGCTCCTCGCGGGCGGCGCCGCTTTCGCCGGCGTCTCGCCGCTGCCGCAGTTCGCGCTGGCCGCGATCGTCGCTGTCGCCGGATCGGCGTTCTTCCTGCGCGACCTGCCGGACACTCGCTCCGGCGCACCGCGGATGGCGCCAGGCGGAGCCGGACGGCTGTGGCTGACCGGGTTCGTGGTCGCGGTCGCGGCGATCTCGTTCTGCGCGATCCTCGTGGAGGGCGGCGGCGCGGACTGGAGCGCGCTCTACCTCAGGGAGTTCAGCCACGCCGACCCGGGCATTGCGGCGGGAGGATTTGCGGCGTTCGCGCTGGCCGCGACCCTGGTGCGATTTCGCGCTGACTTTCTCACCGCGAATACGAGCCCGGCAGTGGTCGCGAGGCTGGGCGGACTGATCGCGGCTCTCGGGCTCGCGCTCGCGATCGCCGTGCCGGCGCTGCCCGGCGCGATCGTCGGTTTCGCGTTGGTGGGCATCGGCACCGCAGTGCTGGTGCCGCTTGCATTGAGCGCCGGCGCCAACCTCGGCGCCAGCGGCACGGCGCTCACGCTGGTCCTGGCTGTCGGCTACCTGGGATCGATCGCCGGCCCCGCGATGATCGGGACCACCGCCGACCACCTCGGCCTGAGGGTGGCACTGGGGATTCCCCTGGTTGGCGCGATCATCGTCATAGCGCTGGCCGGCAGCCTGAACCGCGGGCCGGCCGACAGCCGGCCGGCCACCGCGGTCGAAACGTCTAGTGGCTGCTGAGGCGCACGCAGGCGGCGTCGTATTGAGAGACGGTCGCCCCGCTGTTCGAGTTGGCGAGAGAAGCAGTCGATGGGTTGCCGGCGTACACCACGCCCGCCTGACCGGCCGCGTTGAACGGAGATCCGGGTGAAGTGGCCGAAGCCCCTGGGGTCATCGGGTTCGCCGTACCGCACGTGTTGGTGGGTGCGCCCGGCTGGCCCGTGGTCGGACTTTGGAAGGTCTCCCCACTGGCCAGCGCGGTAGCCCCGGTCGCCACGCTCAGGGCGATGACGCAGAACGCGGTTGCCGTGAAATTCCTGACAAGTCTTGCCATTAGAACCTCCCCGTAATGGTGATTTGGCCGCAGCCTTCACCCTTAGCTACCGGAGAGTGTTACGCCCGGGCCAGACCACAGATGAAGCGGATCACGGCTTCGATCCCGCGGTAGTAGTTGTCGATCACGAGGCGCTCGTTGGGCGAGTGCACAGCGGAATCGGATTGCGCGATCCCGCTGATCACGAGCGGAGCGCCGACCGCCTCCTGGAAGTCGATCGACACCGGGATCGACCCGCCCACCCTGATCAAAGAGGTCTCCTTGCCAAACGCCTCCTTGTAGGCCGCACGAATTGCCTCCGCCGCAGGGTGGTCCACCCCGCAGGTCACCGGCGGCGCCGCGCCGAGCAGGTCGACCTTGATCTCGACTCCGGGCGTGGTGAGCTGCTGGACTTGCCTCTCCAGGGCCGCGAGGATCGTCTTCCAGTCCTGGTCCGGCACCAGCCGCAAGCTCACCTTGGCGGACGCGCGCGCGGGGATCACAGTCTTCTTGCCTTCGCCGATGAACCCGCCCACGATGCCGTTCGCATCCAGGGTGGGCCGGCTGCCGGTTCGCTCCAGCGCGAGGAAACCTTCCTCACCCTCCAGCGCCCGCGAGCCCGACATGCGCTTCACGGTTTCGATGTACTTCGCATCCTTCTTCTTCCAGACGGCGAGCTCCTCCGGGCTCGGCCTGACCACCGCGTCGTAGAAGCCCGGGATCGTGATGTGGCCGTGCCTGTCCTTCAGCTCGCCGATGATGCGGGCCAACGTGTTGATGGGGTTGGGCGCCACGCCGCCGTACACGCCCGAATGCAGGTCGACCGCCGGGCCGCTGGCGTGCAGCTCTACGTAAAGGAGGCCGCGCAGCGCCGTCGCGAGGGTCGGATGGCCGTTTTCATCCAGCCCGCTGTCCCAGATGAGCACCGAATCAGTCTTGAGGCGTGACCCGTTGGAGCGGATGTAGCGAGGCAGGGATTCGCCGCTGATCTCCTCTTCGCCCTCGAAGACGAAGCGCAGGTTGATCGGCGGCCCACCGGCCGCGAAAAGATGCTCGACCGCTTTCACGGTGGCCATGTGGTTGCCCTTGTTGTCCGCCGCGCCGCGCGCGAAAAGCTTGCCGTCGCGCACCTCAGGTTCGAACGGCGGGGACTCCCATTCGTCCATGGGGTCGGGCGGTTGTACGTCGTAGTGCCCGTAGATCGTGAGATGCGGCTGGCCGGGTCGTCCGTTCCAGTCGGCGACCACCACCGGCAGGCCCTTTTCCATCACGTCGATGATCTGCGTCTCGAAGCCGACCTTCGCGAGACGGTCGCGCAGCCATCGCGCGTTGCGCAAACAGTCCTCGCGTCGCTCGGGAAGGGTGCTCACCGACGGGATCGTCAATTCTTCGACGAGGTCCGCCAGGTCGGCCTCGCGGCCGGCGGCGGCTCGAGCGATTGCGTCCTGTTCGACTGAGTGAGTCTTCATGACTTCCCCCTTGCTCGCTTGATCTGCTCGGCGTGGTCGTGTGCGTGAGCGGCGTAGATCTTCAGCCAGTCCTCGGCCGAGTAGGCACCGCTCTCGGTATGCGTCCCGACGATTTGCCACTGATCCTCTGTCATCCGCTCGAGCAGCTGCGCCGATGTCTCGCGCGCCCATCGCATCGCCTCGAGGGAGGGCTCGATGGGCCGATCGGAGGTCAGCTTGCGGGCGAAAGTCGCCTCGTCATAGCCGAAGATCACCGGCTCGTCCTCGGTCAGAAGGCGCCGGATCCGGATCGCCGACATCATCTCGCTGTCCGCGAGGTGATGGGCGGTCTGCCGCGGGGTCCACTCGCCGCTCGCCGAGCGATCGAGCTCCTCATCGGTGATCCCCTTGAGTGCGTCAATCACGACGCGGTGCCCGTCGCGATACCTCGTGATCAGCCGCTCTCTTTCCGCAGCGTCCATCAAACCCTCCATGGGAGCGGGCAAGGTCCCCGAAGCGAATCGTATTCGAGACCCGCGCGGCGACGCGCACGAATCAACGCAGCATTCCGCGCGTATGGCGCCAGCCGCTCGCATTGACCCTCCGGTTTCCGCACGTTTGGCGCCAGCCGAGCGTTTACACGCCGGTTGGAGCCGGCGACAGGAATCGAACCCGTAACCTGCTGTTTACAAAACAGCTGCTCTGCCAATTGAGCTACGCCGGCATCCTCTCCGAAGGTTAGCGCAAGCCTTCAATCGACCTACGCCACTGTTGAATTACCGGGCGCTGTTACCGCGAATGCTACGAATAGCGAACCTTCAGCCGATACAAGCACTTCGCGAGCCTCTTCCTTGTTGAGGCCCCGCATGAGGATCAGTACGGCCAGCCTTGCGTCTCCGGCGCTATCAGCAAGTGCTCGCTCCACGCGGTCCACGGGGGCGTTGGTCAGCTCGCCCACGATTCGCACCGCGCGCCTGTGCTGTTTGTCGGTGTCAGCGACGACCCCAACCGTGCGACCACGATATGTGTAGCCGAGCTTTGTGAACAAAGAAGTGCTGATCATGTTCAGGGCCACCTTCTGCGCAGTCCCAGCTTTCATGCGCGTGGACCCGGCGATGACTTCAGGGCCAGTCGGAATTTCAATCGCAATGTCGGCATTCACCAGCACTGGCGAAGCGATCGCACACACAAGCACGACGACCAACGCTCCGGCCGCCCTGGCCTCCTCCAATGCGGCGGCGACATACGCGCTCCTTCCGCTTGCCGTTACGCCAAGCGCTACGTCGCTGGGCCCGAGTCCGGCGAGTTGTGCCGCTTGCCGGCCGGCACTGGGGTCGTCCTCGGGTGCACCTTGTCCCGATTCATGCACCTGTACCAGGTGCCTGTCGACGCCGAAGGTTGCCGGACATTCGGCGGCGTCAAGTGCTGCGATTCGGCCACTGTTGCCAGCACCGAAGTAGTGCAGCGTGCCGCCCGCGCGCAGCCGGAGAAGGATCTCGTCCACCGCAGAACCGATCTCTGGCAGGCTGCCCTGGACAGCATCGAGAGCGTTGCGATCCTCGCGATGGATTAGTCCCAGCAGGTCCAAGGTCGTAAGAGAGTCAAGCTCATCTGCGCGGGGGTGCGGGTTGTCGCTCATGATGGCGGCGGTCGATTTTCGACGTCTTGTGGCCCGCTGGCAAGCGAACCTCCATGTCTGCCACCTGGCCGACAAGGTGTCCCTGGGCGGAGATGCGGCGTTCCAAGCATTGTTCGAGTTTATATACTAAAACCGTTTAGTTGCGAAGGGGGCTGTAACCGTGTCACCAACGTCGCACGCCGGACGCCTTGACCTCGATCCAATCCTTGACGAGCCCATTGACTGGCGCTACAAGTCGTTCCCAGTCGGCCCGCCAATTCCCCTTCGGGCCGTGCGCGAGCGCGGATGGAACGTGCTCGGAAGTGACTTCATACCTCCGGTTTTGGTCCTGAAGGATTCGGCGCTACGGCACAACAACGAGGTGCTTGCGTCGTTTTGCGGCCGACGCAACATTTCACTTGCCCCGCACGGCAAGACTTCAATGGCGCCTCAACTGCTTCAGATGCAGTTCGAAGCTGGGGCGTGGGCGGTGACGGCGGCAACCATCGGACAAGTGCGTATCTGGCGGCACTTCGGCGTGAACAGGGTCATTCTCGCCAATGAGCTGGTAGACCCGGCCTCGATGAATTGGGTCGCGAGCGAGCTTGGACGCGATCCGGATTTCGAGTTCTTCTGTCTAGTTGATTCGACGGCCGGCGCGCAGTTGCTCGAATCCACGCTCGCCCAAGCGAATGCAAATCGCCCTTTGAATGTGTTGGTCGAACTTGGAGTTGCTGGTGGGCGTACGGGTTGCCGGACCCTGGAGGAGGCGCGTCAGGTGGCGCAAGCCATTGCGAACTCTCACCACCTTGCGCTGGCTGGCGTGGAATCCTTCGAGGGAGTGATTCACGCGGACCAAATTGGGACCTCGCTTGAGGCGGTTGATTCTCTCCTCGCGGACTTGCGAACGCTGGTGATTGACCTCGACCGCGCTGGCCTTTTCCGAGAAGTGCCAGAGGTGATTGTGACGGCAGGGGGGAGTGCCTTCGTCGATCGAGTGGTGGCGGACCTAGGTGAGCCTTGGGGAGAGCTCAGCCGCCCGGTTCGGCTGGTCCTTCGAAGCGGCTGCTATCTGACGCACGACGCGGTCCACTACGCCCTACTTTCGCCATTCGGGAGCAGGATCCCGGACACAGAGCAACTTCGCGAGGCGCTTGAAGTGTGGGGCGTGGTGCTGTCGATGCCCGAACCCGGCCTAGCCCTGGTCGGCTTCGGGAAGCGCGACGTTTCCTACGACCTTGAACTTCCAGTGCCACGCCTGATCCACAGGAGCAGTCTTGCGCTACGGCCGTTCCGCGAAGAGGCATCGATCGTGGCGCTGAACGACCAGCACGCCTATATGAAGGTGCGCCCAAACGAAGATCTGCAAGTCGGCGACCTAGTTGGCTGCGGTATCTCCCATCCATGCACCGCCTTCGACAAATGGCGCCTGATACCAATCGTTGATGACGACTACCGCGTCCTGGACGCTGTTCTCACCTTCTTCTAGGGGAGCGGCTTGAGCATTCCAATCACGATGCTCCCTAACCGAGGGAAGAGGGTGCAACTGGTGACCCTCGGCGAGGCAATGCTTCGCCTGTCCGTCCGGGCCGGCGATCGTTTGGAAGATGCTCCAGCCTTCGATGTTCATGTTGCCGGCTCTGAAGCGAATGTTGCGTTTGCCGCTGCCCGAGTCGGCTTGCGCTCGGCCTGGATCTCCGCTTTGCCCTCCAATCCGCTCGGTCGTCGGGTGGTCGCTACACTCGCCGCGGGCGGAGTGGACACGTCACTCGTGCGCTGGGTGGAAGGCGGCAGGCTGGGTCTCTATTTCGTCGAGATAGGTGCCGCGCCGCGGCCAATTAGCGTGGTCTACGACCGCGCCGCGTCGACTATGGCCCTGGCGAACGCGGAGGCATTCGATTGGAACACAGCCGCAAACACTGAGTTCCTGTGTGTGTCCGGCATCACCCTTGCCCTGTCGAGCTCCAGCCGAGAGATTGGGCGAAGGGCAATGCAAGAAGTGAGGCGCAGCGGAGGCATGGTGGCGCTGGATGTCAACTACAGGCAAAGGCTCTGGGTCAGCGAAGAAGCCGCCGCGGCCGTTCGGGCAGTGGCTCCTTTTGTCGACGTTCTTATCTGCACAGCTGAAGATGCACGTGACCTGTTCGGTGCGGCTGGCACGCCGGAAGCCATGCTGGCGAAACTTCAGGATCTCCTCGGCGTGGAAACTGTCGTGCTAACGCTTGGAGCTGATGGGGCGATTGCGTCGCGCAGCGAAGTGACTGTCAGGCGGGGCGGCTTCGCAGTCGACACGGTCGACCGGGTGGGGGCGGGCGACTCCTTCGTGGCGGGCCTGATTTGGGGACTTCTAGATAGCTCGCTGGAACTTGGCCTCGAGCGCGGCCTGGCCATGAGTGCCCTCAAGATGACTTTGCGCGGCGATCTCTTCCGTTTTGATGCCGGCGATGTCGCCGCGCTGCTGCATAGCAATCGGCGGGAGATTGGTCGTTGATCATCGGAGCATCTGCTGTCGAGCGGCTGCTAGCGGCTCGCTTGGTCGCGATTGTCCGCCTCGACGACCTTGAGTTGGCGGTTGCCGCCGCGGGAGTGGCCATCGAGGCGGGAGTGGGATCGGTCGAAGTCACCTTCACGATTCCGCAGGCGGCCGTCGCGATTCAGCGCCTGCGCCACAACTACCCGGCCACCCTTATCGGAGCGGGAACGATCCGCCGGCTGTCGGAACTGGATGACGCAGCTGCAGCTGGAGCGGAGTTCTTGGTGGCGCCTGGTCTCAACCCGCCGCTGCTCGAGGCGGCGCAGAAGTGCGGGCTGCCAATGTTGCCAGGAGTGTTCACAGCCTCCGAGATCGATCTAGCTCTGCGTCTCGGGGTCGAGTTGTTGAAGCTCTTCCCGGCTGAACCGTCCGGACCTTCATATCTCGCCTCGCTGCTGCAACCATTCCCGCAGGCGAGGCTGGTCCCGACCGGAGGCGTCTCGGCTGCTAACGCGTCTGCGTACCTGTCGGCCGGTGCTGCCGCGATCGCCATGGGGTCTTCTATATTTCCCGCGCGCCGCATCATGGCCGAGGGGCCGCAGGTAGTGGCACCGTTGGTTGCCGAAGCCCTGTCATCGCTCAACTCGGCCGACTGATGGCGGAGTCAGTTCTAGCCAGCAATTACCGCGTCGACTTCGATATCGAAGCCAGGGAGGTTGGATTGAATCGTGGTCCTGGCCGGCATCGGATCTCGGAAGAACTCCAGATAGATGCTGTTCATCGCAGCGAAATTGGACATGTCGCGCAGGTACACCCCGACCCGCACGGCGTCGGCAAGCGAGGCTCCGGCGGCGGCGGCAACCGCCTCGAGGTTGCGGAACGTCTGGCGTGCCTGTTCGTCGAATGCTCCTTCAACCTTGGAACCGTCGGGCCGAAAAGGTCCTTGACCAGCAAGGAAGAGCAAACCGCCGCTGCGGATGGCCTGCGAGTATGGGCCGGCTGGCTGGGGAGCATCCGGGGTCTGGAAGGGGATCCGCTTGTTCATCCGATCGATGCAACCTCCACAACGGCGGAAAGCGCCTTGAACTCGCCATGACGTCGCCGATCGAGACCTCGTTCTTCGCTTTCGCCACGGATTTGCGGGATGAGGGAATCGAGACGGTTCTGGAGAACGTTGCGGGTCGGGCGGGCGCGGGCGGCGTCACGATGGCAGCGGCATACCATCATGGCCGAGATATATTTCCCCACAACCCCGTTGGGAAGGTGCGTTTTCTGGACGGAGGCGCGATCTTCTTTCAGCCCGACCCGAGGCGATATCGGGATCTTCTTCTTCAGCCTCACGTGAGCCGGCTGGCCGCAGAGTCCGACATTCTGGCCGACCTGTGTCGCGAGGCGTCGGAACGATCGCTCAATACGCGAGCCTGGGCAGTCTTTCTTCACAACTACGCGCTCGGAGAAGCCCACCCGGAATGCGCCAGCCAGAACGCTTTTGGCGACGCACTCCTCACCGATCTCTGCCCGGCTAATCCACACGTCCGGGCTTACGTCCGTGCACTTGCCGGCGACATGGCCTCCAAAGGAGTTGCTGCAGTGGTCGCGGAATCGCTTCACTATCATGGCCTCGTTCACGGATTCCACCACGAGCGCTACTTCATCGAGCTCGGAACGCTGGGCCGCTTTTTGCTCGGGCTTTGCTTTTGCAACTCCTGCCTGACGACCGCCCAGCGACACGGGGTGAACGCCGAGAAGGTTCGCAACGACACCCGACTCGAGCTCGAACATCGCCTTGCAATCGACCCTGGGCCGGAAGAGCCGGAGTTGGTGCGCGAGCAAGTGGAGGGATTCGCTGGCGGGGAGCTTGGTCGCTACCTCGAGAGCCGTGCAGAAACGGTCGCCTCCTTGGTTGGAGAGGCGGCTCAGGCAGTGGCTGACGAGGGGGCTAGGTTCGCCTTTGTCGACATCTCCGGTGCAGTAAAGGGCTTCGCCAATGGTCTGCCCCTGGGAGGGCCGGTAGCGGAAATTGCGTGGCAGTTTGGGATCGATTTGAGGAGTATCGGCGACGCCTGCGGTCAAGTAGAGGCTATTGGGTACGCGACAAACCCTGAGCGCCTTGAGCTCGACCTCGATACCTACCGATCGTCTATTGGGCCCAAATGCCGCCTGTCGGTGATCCTCCGCCCAATGCCTCCCGATTGTGATTCCGCTGACAACTTGGCTCGAAAGCTGGCAGTGGCGCGCGAGGCGGGTACGGTTGAAGTCGGGTTCTACCACTACGGCCTCATGCGCCTTAAATCACTTGACCTCGTCCACGCCGCGCTTGCTTGAGGTCGCCAAGCCGACCGGATCACGAGCGACCTACGATGCGGCCTGGCAATCTGCCAGTGGGCTGCCCGTCTGTCACTACCATTTCGCCATTGACGATGACGTGAACGATCCCGGCGGGGGCCGCGCGACCGTTCTCCCACGTACTTCTGTCGGCCAGGGTCACCGGATCGAAGATGGTCACATCCGCGGCGCGACCAGGCTGAAGGAGGCCCCGGTCTCGTAGTGAAAACCTCTCCGCAGGTTGGCCGGTAACTTTGTGCACCGCCCGTTCCAGGTTCACGGTCCCGTTGCGAACATGTTCGCCGACAATTCGCGCGAAACTCCCGAAGCCACGTCGATGCGGTCGGCTTCCCATATAGATTCCATCAGTAGAGCCGATGTACAGAGGATGGTTGAGCGTCCTTCGGATGATCTCCTCACCATCGATGCTGTCGGGCCAACCATAGATGGCCAAGGCCCGGCCGGCATGCAGAGCCAGAAGATCCAAGAGAAAGTCGACGTCAGCCTGGCCCAATCCGTGGGCGAGATCTCCCAGCACGCGACCCTCCAACTCTTGACCGCCCTCGATGTAACTGAGGGTGATGACTCCTCGCTCCGCGAGGCGACTTGCCGTTTCGGGCCGGAGCCGTTTGCGCTCTTCCGGTTCCGCGAGTCGCACCATGGACGCCTGATAGCCACCAGCTTGAGCCCACTCGGGGAGCATCATCAGCAGGTGGGTGCACGCGGCGGAATATGGATACATGTCGAAGCTGATGTCGACCCCTGAAGCCTGGGCTTCGTCCAAGAGCCCGGCGGCAGTCTCGTCTATCGCCAAATGCGAAATATGAACCTTGACTCCGGATTCACGTCCGATTCGGAAGCTCTCCCGAGCTGCGGCAGGCAGCCTTTGCCAGTAGCCGCGCTGATGGGGGGCGTAGACCCCTCCGGCCTCCGCTAAGACCTGGCAGAGCGCGATCAGCTCGCTGGTGGGGGAGAAAGCGCCCGGCTGGTACTCAAGGCCCGCCGCCATGCCGACGGCGCCCGCATCGATCCATTCGGTGAGGTGTTTCTTCATCCCGGTCAACTCATCAGGCGTGGGCGATCCCGATCCCCATCCCATGCCTGCCACTTTGATGGCGAGGTGCGGCGCCTGCGGCACCAGGTTGTTCGGGATTCGGTCCTGGAAAATCCTTAGGTAGCTCGCGACCGACGGCCAGTCCCAATCTATGTCGACATCCCCGTAGAAGGCCAGCAAATAATCCTTCACCTCACTCAGGCGATCTGGTGGGAGGCAGGCCCAACCGAATCCGTCCGGCGACATGAGCTCGCTTGTGACGCCATCGAGGACTCCGGCGAATTGATCGACACCCCCTAGTCGCGCCAACTCCGAGTGGACATGGACATCGATGAAGCCGGGGGCGACAGCCAGGCCCTTCGCCTCGATGACGCGTTCTGCCCCCGACCCATCGAGGCGGCCGATTGCCGCCACACGGTCACCCACGAGGCCCAGGTCTAGGCGTTTCTTGGGTGCGCCCGTGCCGTCCACCACGTCACCCCCGCGGATCAGGAGGTCGAAGTCCAACCTAAGGGTTCAGCTCCCTGCCTGCAGATTCAGCCAGAATGTCGCGCGTCATTGCGAGGTTTCCCGCAAGCAACCCGCCGTCGACGCAGAGCACCGAGCCCGTGATCCATGACGCTTCGTCGGAAGCGAGGAACAGGACGGCGTTGGCGACGTCGTCTGGCTCCCCAATCCGGCCTAGCGGATACCACTTGACGAGGCGCTGAAACACGAGCGGGTCGCGATCGACGCGTTTCTCCCAACTCGGTGTTCGGATCGTACCCGGCGCCACGGCGTTGCATCGGACACCATGCACCCCGTAGCGAACCGCAATGCTCTGAGTCAAGCTGATGACGCCGGCCTTCGCCGCGCTGTAGGCCTCGTTCCCCAGCGCAATGATCCCGTTCACCGAGGCGATGTTAATGATGACCCCGCCTCCGCGCTGAATCATCGACGGAAGGACAGCCTTTGAGCAAAGAAAGACGCTTTTGAGCACGATATCAACGTCGCGTTCCCAGACCGGCTCCTCCATATTGACAACGTCGTCACCCTCGCCAATCGCGGCGTTGTTGACCAGTATGTCCACCGGGCCGAGCTCCTTGGTAACAGTGGCGGCCATCGACTCCACGTCGGATCCGCTGCTCACGTCAGCGTGTTGGGCCATCGCTTTGCCGCCAGATTCTTGGATCTCAGCTATCACGGACTGAGCACGGTCGCCCAGCTGATCAACAACGCCAACCTTTGCTCCCTCGGACGCGAACCTGATCGCTAGCGCCCGGCCGATGCCCGATCCGCTGCCGGTCACGATTACGACTTTGTCCCGAAAACGCATGCTGTCGGCTCTCAGAGGACGCCGTGGTCCTGAAAGACGGTTCTGATGCTGGCTCCCTGGAGCAGGAGTTCACGGACGGTGTTCTCGCCTGCCACCTTGGCGAGAGCTTGGGTAACCACCTCGGCCTCCACGGCAGATGGCACTACGACGCAGCCATCCTCATCGGCCACAACGAGGTCGCCGTCAGCGACAGTTACACCACCGACTGGTATGTCGCCTCGAATTGAAATCACCTCGAGCCGTCCTTTTGAGTCGGCTGGCGAGGAACCGGTCGCAAAGACGGGGAATCGCATGTCGATGATCGGCCTGCTGTCGCGGCAGAGGCCATCAAGTACCGCGCCGCGGCCTCCCTGCGCACGCGTATGCGTGCTGAGCAGTTCGCCCCATATCGCAGCGCAGGCGGTGCCTTGCACCCCGGCGACCACAATCTCGCCTGTCTTGATGCTGTCGAGGAGCTCCATCAGAAGGCGATAAGGCTTTGCGGGTACGTCGGAGACCTCTACGACCAACATCGTTGCTGCACGGCCGGCGACTTTGGCGCCGCTGTAGAGAGGCCGTACCTCAGGCCGCATGACCTGATGCCGGAATCCGAGGCCGTCGAGAATGTCAGCCAGCACCGACGTGTAGAGGTGGCCGGCGATGCCGTCCAGGTAAGCGGTCGAATACCTATCCTCGGTGCGATTCAAGCCTGCCGCTGCCTCCTCGCCAAGATTGGGACTTGACAGAAGAATACTAAACGGTTTTAGTATTCCCGAGGGCATCAAACCGAGGTCAGCCTTTAGGACCGTGGGACAGGGTGCTTTGGACAACTCAACATTCGGCACGACTACGGAGGTGGACCGTGAAACCCATAGGTCGAGTAGCGAGTATTACGGCAGCATCCGCGCTATTGCTGGCCGTAGCGTGCGGAGGCGGAAGCCCTGCCGCGGCAACAGTCAATGGAGGCAGCGGGAAGGGCACCATCGTGGTCTGGGCCGATCAGAGCCAGTCCGGTCAGGACAAGGCCACCCAAGCCGAAGTTGCTGCCTTCAACGCGTCACAGACGGATGTGAAGGCGGTACTCAAATTCATCCCGGACGCTGATCTCGATAAGACGACGCAGGCGACCAGTCCCAGCCAACTTGGTGATGTGGTCGAGGTTGACGGTCCTTACATGCAGGCCTGGATCCGTGAAGGAAAACTGGGCCCGATAGATGGGCTGGTCAGCGCTCAGACAATCCAGAACCAGATCCCTTCGGTGATCGCCCAGGACACTGTCAAGGGAAAGCTGTACATGATCGCCCAGATTGACTCTGGACTCGGCATCTATGGAAACAAGGCGATGCTGGATGCCGCTGGTATCTCCTACCCCACAACCCTAAACAACGTTTGGACCGCTGATCAATTCACCGCCGACCTCGCCAAGTTGGCGGCGAAGAATCCGTCTGGTAAGGCCCTAGACGTCAAGTTGAACTATCAGGGTGAGTGGCCAACCTATGGCTTCTTGCCAATCGTCTACTCAGCCGGCTCAACCGTGATGACGGGCGGCAAGGCTGCTGGCAATCTCAATAGCGCCCCAGTGGTCGCCGCGGCGAAAACGTTTGCTTCCTGGAAGCCGTATGTCGATGCAAACACGGACGATTCCGCTTTTGTCAAAGGCAGAGTGGCAATGTCCTGGGTCGGTCATTGGGTCTATCCCGCGTACAGCAAGGCGCTTGGCAACAACCTGGTTGTGATGCCTCTTCCGGATTTCGGCAACGGCACCAAGACCGGTCAGGGTTCCATCGCCTGGGGCATCAACACCTCGCGTGGCAACGGCAAAGCAGCAGCCAAGCTTCTCGACTTCTTCGCCAATGACGCCAATGTGACTGACTACACAAGCGGAGCCGTGGACGGTGATGGTGCGGTCCCGGCGACCAAAACAGCCCTTGCCGAATCGACGCTCTACGCGCCAAGTGGCCCGTTGTACCTCTTTGCTCAGCAGCTGAACAAGACGTGCGGCAGTGGACCAGCTACGAAGGACTGTGTTGCGGTTCCGAGGCCACAGACCCCTGGTTACCCTGTGATCAGCAGCGACTTCTCCGCGGCATGGTTCAACATCTTCAACGGCGCCGATCCGCAGGCCGAACTCACCAAGGCGGCACAGCTGATCGATACCGATTTTCAAGACAATGGTGGATATCAGTTGAGCGGCTGACCGTAGTCGGACCGGGCACCCCGGCCGAGATTGCGGTTGTTGCAGGAACGACGAGATGTTCACGAAACCTAAGACGGTTGCCGGCCCGGCGATAGCATCTATTCAGCAGGACACGAGGGCGGCGGTGGTTATGGTGACCCCCGCCTTCCTCGGCCTTCTGGCATTCATCGCGATTCCTTTTCTACTGGCCATCTTTCTATCGACGCAGAATTTGCAGTTCGGATCTGGTCTCGCTCCGACATGGATGGGTCTCGAACAGTACCGCCGCATACTGCTGGACCCGCTCTTCCGAGCTGACTTCTATCGGGCATTGATAAACAACGCGACTTTTGCCGTTGTTGTCGTACCGGCGCAGACAGGTCTCGCCCTAGCTATCGCGTTGTTGCTAAACCGCCGCCTTCGGGGAATGCCAGTGTTTCGCACGCTCTTCTTCATGCCCGTGGTCTTTCCGATGGCTCTCGTCTCGGTGATCTGGAAGCTCATTTACGCACCGGATGACGTTGGCATGCTGAACACCGTCCTCAAAGTTGTCACTTTTGGCCACATCCAGCCACATGACTTTCTCGGCGACCCGAAGACTGCGTTGGCCGCGATCATCGTGACATCGATCTGGTCAGGTGTTGGGTTCCAGATGGTGATCATCCTCGCTGGACTTCAGTCGATCTCTGCAACTTTGTATGAGGCAGCCTCGATAGACAAGGCAAGCAAGTGGCAGCAGTTCCTAAACGTGACTGTGCCGGGACTCCGGAACACACTGGTGTTCGTAGTGATGGTGACCACTATCCTTTCGTTGCGGCTCTTCGACCAGGTCTACATCATGACCAGAGGTGGTCCTCTAAACGCGACCACGACTGTCATGTATCAAGCAGTCACCTCTGCCTTCGACCAGGGCAACATTGGCCGTGCTGCCGCGATCACAGTCGTGTTCTTCGTGCTGGTTCTTGGCGTGGCGCTCATCCAGCGTTGGTTCCTGCGCGAGGAGAGGGAGATCGTGTGAGCAACGCATCCATACCCCGTCACCAAGTCATGACATTGTCGCCGAAGGTTCGCGATCGCACCCGAATCGGGCGCCTCGGGCCGTCTCGGCTCCGAATCGCGGTCAACTACCTGGTGATGGTCCCGGTAACCCTCCTATTCGTGTCGCCGATCATCTATATGTTCATCGCAAGCTTCAAGCCCAACAACGAGGTTCTGTCGGGATTTGGGGTTTTCTCGCTCCAGGATCTCTCGTTCAACAACTACCTCAGCATCTTTTCGCGATTTAGCGGGTCCGATACCGGCACCTTCACCGGATTCCTCACGACCTCGCTGATTGTGAGCGCGGCCACGGTGATCGGCGGTCTGGTTGTTAATTCGATGGCCGCCTACGCCTTGGCCCGGCTACGCTGGCCCGGCCGCAACCTCTTTCTGCTCGCCGTGATCGCTCTGGTAATTGTTCCGTTCGAGGCGATCGCGGTTCCTCTCTTCTACATGTTGGATGGGTTGCGAAACACTTACTTGGTCCAGTTCCTGCCCTTCATCGCCAGTCCATTTTCGATTTACCTCTTTTATTCGTTCTTCGCTGGCCTTCCGAAGTCGCTTGAGGAAGCCGCCCGGGTTGATGGTGCCGGCGCTTGGCGCACCTTCTTCTTCATCATGCTGCCCAACGCTAGGCCCGTATTTGCGACAGTCGCAATCCTCCAGTTCATGGCCTCGTGGTCCTCATTCCTTTGGCCGGTCATGGTCATCGACGATCCGACGGTGCGTCCGCTTCCGCTGGCCATTTCTGTTTACGTAGGCACACCACCTTATGGGTGGGGGAACATCATGGCCTTCGGCGTGATGATGGTCTTGCCGATGCTAGTCATGTTCCTGATCTTCCAGCGATGGTTTATTCGCAGCGTGGTGACTTCGGGGGTTAAAGGCTGATGGCCACGATCAAATACGACAACGTTGAGAAGACCTACCCCGATGGAACCAAGGCCATACCTGGAATCTCTCTCGAGGTCCGTGATGGCGAGTTCATGGTCTTCGTCGGGCCGTCGGGATGCGGCAAATCGACCGTCTTGCGGCTGACCGCAGGCCTCGAAGACATCACCGGAGGCTCGCTGTTTATCGGCGACAGAGTCGTCAATAGCCTTGCCCCGCAGCAGCGCGACATCGCCATGGTGTTTCAGGACTACGCGCTGTATCCGCACATGACCGTGCGCGACAACATCGGCTTCGCCCTTCGCATGATGGGCCGGCCCAAGAGCGAAATTCGCCAGCGGGTAGAGGCTGCTGCCGGTCGCTTGTCGCTGACAGCACTCCTTGACCGCAAGCCGCGGAATCTCTCGGGCGGGCAACGCCAGCGGGTCGCGATGGGTCGCGCCATTGTGCGCGAGCCGCAAGCCTTCTTGATGGACGAGCCGCTGTCGAACCTGGACGCAAAGCTGCGTGTCCAGATGCGCGCCGAGATCTCATCACTCCAACGCCAGCTGGGAGTCACTACGGTCTACGTCACGCACGATCAGGTCGAGGCCATGACTATGGGCGACCGAGTCGCGGTGATGAAGTCAGGTCTTTTGCAGCAAGTGGCACCCCCCGAGGAGCTTTACGAGCGACCGGTCAATATTTTTGTCGCCGGCTTCATTGGAAGCCCGAAGATGAATCTGTTTGAGTCTGTGCTTCGCCGTGATCGCGACGGCGGCACATTCGTCACCTTCGGTGCCCAAGAGCTGGCGATTCCCAAAGAGGTTCTGCGGGAACGTCCGTCGCTTGGCCAACGCAAGGACGGGCCAATCAAAGTCGGCATCCGGCCTGACGGATTCATCCTTACACCGAACGGATCGTCCGATCAGAGCATCGAGGTCACCACGGAGGTGGTCGAGTCACTCGGCAACGAGCGCATGGTTCACTTCATTGCGCAGGTTCGGAAGGCGTCCGACGCTGATACGCGCGACCAGAGGACCGATCTAGAAGAGATCGCCCCCGACGCCGGGACAAGTATGTTCATCGCGAGGGTCCCTCCTTATCCCAGAGTGCACGAGCGAGAGACAATCCGTCTCGGCGTCAACACGAAGGGTCTGTACTTCTTCGACGAGGAGGGCAACTCGCTGTTCTGATTCAGGAGGCATTCATCGAGTCGGGCGCCCCGCTGGATCCCGTCGATGAGTCCCGGCCCGAGGGGTTCATATCACGTTGTCGCCAACCCAAACGATCTATGGAGCACCCATGTTCATGAAGGATCTGAGCTTATTCGGCTGTGGCGACGCTTGACATTCCGACCAGAGGTCGCGTGTTGCCAGAGGTGACCGGCCACGCGACCGATCCTTTCGACAGTCAATGGATTCATGCGGGCGCCGGGCCAATCGCAGCCGGCGAGACTGACGGCTCCGATCCTTATCGCCCGCAGGTCCACTTTGCTGCACCCTCAAATTGGATGAATGACCCCAATGGGGTCATCTACTGGCGTGGTCGTTATCACTTGTTTTACCAATACAATCCGCATCGCCCGCTACCCGATGACATCCATTGGGGACACGCGGTTAGCGAAGACTTGGTTCGCTGGCGTCATCTGCCTATCGCGCTGGCCCCAAGTCCAGGCGGGCCCGACCAGGACGGTTGCTGGTCCGGCTGCGCGGTAGTGAAGGATGACGTCCCGTATCTGCTATACACGGGAGTTCGCGGCGCAGCCCAGCTGCCGTGCCTTGCGAGGGCCGATGACCTCGAGCTGTTGACTTCTTGGCGCAAGTACCGCGGCAATCCCGTCATATCCTCGATTCCCAGGGGTCTGAAGACCACCGGGTTCCGCGACCATACCGTTTGGATGGAAGACGGCCACTTCCATCAGTTGATAGGGACTGGCATAGCCGGTCAGGGGGGTGCGGTGCTGCACTACCGCTCTGCCGACTTGATGAATTGGGAGTACGTGGGTCCATTTCTGACCGCTTTTGAGAGTGGCCTAGAACATGCCGGCACCATGTGGGAATGCCCAGACTTCTTCCGACTCGGCGACCGCCATATCCTCATGCTCTCGATCATCGACGACGGAAGGCGCGGAGCCGAGTACATCGTTGGCTCCTACGACAGAGGTCGCTTTAGACCAGAGGGGAGAGGTACGGTCGATGCGGGCGATCATTTCTATGCATCGCAATCGATGATCGACGCAAATGGTCGGCGGCTTGCGTGGGGCTGGTTGCGCGAGCATCCCGAAGAAGTAGCTCCTCATCATCCGAAGCGCGTCGGCCTGATGTCAGTGCCGCGAGTCCTGTCGCTGACCGAGAACCGCCAACTCCAGTCCGAGCCGGCACCAGAGCTGGAGAAATTGCGAGGGGACCACTGGCATCATGACCCGATGGTTCTCGAAGATGGCCTTGTGGTTGCGTTGCCCGAGGTCGTGGGCCAAGCCATCGAGGTCAAGGCAAATATCCGCTTCGGCGAAGCGACTGAGATCGCACTCGTTTTGCGCTTTCTTAGCGAAGTAGGCGACGCCGTATTGCTAAGGATCGATCGCCGAGGCGGCTACATTGCGCTCGACCGGCTCGCAGGTAATCAGGTTGAGCCTGGGTCCCGGGCGGCGTTTCGCTCTTCCGCCGAATCCGTGCAGCTGCATGTCTTCGTCGATCGTTCCGTGGTCGAGGTTTTCAGCGACCTGACAGCGCCGATTACTGACATGGTCTATCCAGCGCAACCCCAAGTTTCAGGCATCGAAGTCACTTCCAGGGGTGGTAGGGCTCGCCTCGAGAAGCTAGACGCGTGGCAACTGGGTTCGATTTGGGCACCGGTGGACGGATCCTGGGGAGTTGCTGCAGGATGACAGCCGTGAAGTCACCAAGGCGAAAGACGCCGAGGCCGCCGACGATCATGGACGTGGCGCGTCGAGCCAAGGTGTCGGCCACGACCATCTCGTTTGTCCTGAATGGCGTCAATCTGCGTGAGATCTCCGGCGAGACTCAGGAGCGAGTCAGAACGGCGGCCAGGGACTTGAACTATCGACCCAACGCAATCGGCCAGCTGTTGAGGACAAGGCAGTCTCACACCATAGGCTTCATTACCGACCAGATCGCCTCGACCCCATTCGCAACCAAGGTCATCGAGGGAGCGCAGCAGGCGGCCTGGACAAAAGGCAAGATCCTCATGATCGTCAACACGTTCTCGGACCTAAAGCTGATGGAGTCGGCTGTGGGCGTCATGCTGGAGCGCCAGGTCGAAGGCATGATCTATGCCGCGATGTCCCATCAGGAAGTGCGTCTGCCTGAGGCCTTTCACGATATTCCGTTGGTGCTTCTCGACTGCTATTCAGAAAATCGCGCCTGGGCCAGCGTTGTGCCTGACGAAGTGGCGGGCGGGCAGACTGCGACAGAAGCTCTAATTGTCAAAGGCCATACCAGGATTGGTCTACTCAACCTGCCCGAAGGTATGCCCGCGACTATCGGCCGCCTCAAGGGCTACCGACGCGCATTGCGCAAACACGGACTAACTTTCGACCAGCGGCTAGTTCGCCACAGCACCGGGAAGGCTGACTCCGGTTATCAAGTTGCGCGAGAGTTCATGGAGCTGGCCAATCCTCCGACCGCCCTTTTCTGTGCCACGGACCACAGCGCGATGGGTGCCTATGAGGCACTGAAGGAGCGAGGGCTGCGCATCCCGGCCGATATCGCGGTGGTGGGCTTTGACAACCAGGAACTCATCAGCGCATACCTTCGACCTCCGTTGTCGACCGTGGCTTTGCCTCACTACGAAATGGGTCGGTGGGCGGTAGAACACACGATTCGACAGACTGAGAAGGGAGAAATCATCCCGATACAGCACCAGATCCAAGGCGCCTTCATCGAACGAGAGTCAATCTAACCCGACCGTGATACTCGTCTGCGGAGAGGCCTTGATCGACGTGGTCGTCGGTGCGGGTGGCGGGCGACGACGGTCGGCTGGCGGAGGCCCATTCAACACGGCTCGCGCGCTGGCGCGGCTTGGTGTTCCAACGGCATTCTTGGGCCGCTTGTCCGGGGATCCCTTTGGACGTTGGCTCGCAGGCCTGCTAGTGGATGACGGCGCGAGTTTGGCCATTGCTAGTGCCAGTCCAGAGCCCACGACCCTAGCTATCGCTAAGGTCAACCATGCCGGCCAAGCGGCCTATGACTTCCACATAAGAGACACGTCCGCGCCGAACCTAACGTCAGCGATGATGCCCGACCAGTTGGCGCCCACTGTTGATGCCCTTCATGTTGGCACACTCGGGCTTTTACTTGAGCCGATGGCATCGACGCTGGTTGCTTTCGTCAAACGAGAGGGCCCTGGCCGCCTAGTGATGCTCGATCCCAACATCAGGCCAGTGTTGGTCGACGACGAGGATAGGTACCGCCAGCGTCTCAATTCCGTAGTTGGTCGAAGCACAATCGTCAAGGCGAGCCAAGAGGACCTAGCGTGGCTATACCCCGACCTGAGCTATGAACAGGCCGCGGAGACGCTTATGGGGCGCGGCGTACGCCTAGTGATTGCTACGTTGGGCGCCCATGGCGCCTATGCGGTGATGCGCGGTGTCCGCGTCAGTGTCCAGGCAACTGAAGCTGTCGTAGAAGATACGATCGGCGCTGGCGATGCCTTCGGCGCGGCGCTCCTGTCGTGGTTGAATGACAACGGCGCGCTGCAGGTGAACTTCACGATGAACGAAGGTCAGCTCAGATCAGCGCTCGAATTTGCCTGCCGGGTGGCCTCTATTACATGTAGCCGCGTTGGGGCTGATCCTCCCCGGCGCGAAGAGTTGGTCGGTCGGTTTTCCCTGAAACACTCGGCCTGAAACCGCTTCACGTCATATCACGATTTGTCCAACTCCTGACGATCACATCCGCACGATTACGGGTTTCGGCTATAAGGCCGGCGTTCGATTCGTCGCTACCCTCTACCCACTCTCGTGCTGCTTGAAGGGATTTGCCGTAGCGGACGTGCCGGTCGACGAGCCGTTCGTTCCGGGTCTGGTCGCTCAGCTCCAGGTACCAGACTTCATCTAGGAGGACTCGCAGGGCTGCCCAAGGCAAGTAGTCAAGGAGTAGGTAGTTACCCTCAGTTACCACCAGAGGAACGTGGTGCGGTATAGCGATAGCCCCGGCAATCGGCTCATCGAGCTCGCGCCGAAAAGCGGGGGCATAGACGACTTCATCGTCTTTCGCTTTCAGGCGTCGCACCAGTGAAACGTAAGCTGCCGCATCAAAAGTATCAGGGGCGCCTTTCCGACTTCGACGGCCGAGGCGCTCAAGCTCCGAGTTCGCAAGATGAAAGCCATCCATTGGTACGTCCACAGCCTCGCCATCGAGTTGGGCGATGATTGCCCCAGCCAAGGTCGACTTCCCCGCGCCGGGGGGCCCCGTGATTCCAAGGATTTGACGCCCTTGAGTGGCCATGTGCTGAGCACGCACGACCAGCTCTTTGAACGTGCGGACCTCAATCATGAATCATGAAGCCGGCCAGCGCCGGTAGGCTTAGCAAGCGGTTGCGCAAGCGTTTGATACATGCTCGGATCGAAATCGACCAGGAGGAATGGGCGCAGATGACCACAATGGCTGACGTCGCTCTTAGGGCGAAAGTGTCCGTATCGACGGTGTCGCACGTTATCAACGGAACCCGCAAAGTTGCAGATGCAACCCGAGCGGATGTACTTGGCGCAATCCAGGAACTGGGTTACACGCCAAATACGATTGCCAGGTCGTTGGCTACGGCCAGTACTCGCTCGATCGGTCTGGCCATTTCCGCGATTTCGAATCCTTACTTCACGAACCTGGTCCACGTTATTGAAGCGAAGCTTTCTGAACTTGGCTACATGCTCCTGCTGGCGGAACCTCACGAGGATGCCGGCCGCGAGTTGCAGGTCGTGCGCGGATTGCACGAGCGGCGCGTCGATGGGATGTTGATCGCACCCGGGGCCGAAAGCCGCCAACATGCCTTGCGGTACCTCGCCGAACATGACCTCCCGACCGTCCTCGTCGACCGCCTGGCGTGGGACCATTTCGATCAGGTCGGGAGTGAGAACGAGAAGCCGACTGCGGACCTCGTCAACCATTTGGCCAAGCTCGGGCATAGGCGCATCGGCATGATCTCTGGACTTCATGGTTTGAGCACGACCGATGAGCGCATCGCTGGCTATCGCCTAGGTTTGGCCAACGCTGGCTTGCCTTTCGAGCCAGAGCTGCTCGAGAGCGGAGCTTCGGAGGGCGACACCGCGCATGCGGCGGTGATCCATATGTGGGCTGGAAAGCGGCCGCCATCGGCCCTGATCGTCGCTAACAACCAAATGACCATCGGTGCAATGCGTGCACTCCGCGATCTCGGCCTCGCGGTGCCCAGCGACGTGGCGCTGGTCGCGTTTGACGATTTTGAATGGTCTGACCTCTTTCATCCGCGTCTGACCACCATGGCCCAGCCTGTGTCATTGATGGGCGCCGAGGCGGTGCGACTGTTGCTGGCGCGCATCGAAACGCCGGACCGTCCGCCGCGGACGATTCGCTTATCTCCGACATTCATGCACCGAGACTCATGCGGCTGTAACTCCCAACACGGACAAAGATTGAACCCGACCGCCACGTCGGGTGCGGGAAGAACTGAGCCGACACGTCGGCCGGTACCTCGCCGATAGATTGTAACGCGCAAGCGCTTGCCGCAAGCGCTTGCGTGTGCTATAAACCACCTCGACAACGGCAGGTGGCGTCGGCACGAAGTAGTAGTTGCGACCCGAGCCTCTGAGGGTTGACTGCTGGCCGACATCTAAGGAGGTTCGTGAGATGGCAAGGGTGGCCACGGTCGCTAGGAGAAGTTCTTGTTGCGGCCTGAGACTCGCTCGGGATCCCCGCTTTGAAGGAGTAGCCAACAATGCGAGGATTTAGCGTTCCGCAAGATCAGTCTGCAGCAGTCGTCACCGCGGCAATTGATGAACATCACCCAAAGTCGGGTGGGCGCGAAATCGGGGATGAAGTGTGATGAAACCCTTGCCGCGCCTGATTGGAGTGGCTGCAATCCTTGCCTTGGCCGGATCGGTTGCCTGCGGAGGGGGATCGACCAACGGAAACACGGCGACAGGTTGCAGCGGAAGTAGTGCCCAAACTGGCCACACGACGGTAACGGCGTGGTACCACGGTTCCCTAACAGTGCAGCCGGGCTTGACGATGGCGAAACTCGCCGATGACTTCAACAAGAGTCAAAGCAATGTCACGGTCAACTTTGTGGCGCAGGCGGAGGCGACATACAGCACGACAGTCAAGGCCGCAGCCGCTAGCGGCGGTCTGCCCGACCTGCTCGATTTCGATGGACCGAACCTTTACAACTACGCTTGGTCGAAAGACCTAATCCCGATGGACAATTGTCTGAGCTCCGGCGTGAAAGCAGACCTGACGCCAGCTAACGTCCAACAGGGAACCTATGCGGGCAAGCTCTACGGCGTCGGTTATTACGAAGGCTCCCAGGGAGTATTTGTCCGCCGCTCAGTCCTACAGAAGAACGGGATTCGGATCCCAGCTGGCCCCCAGGACGCCTGGACGGCTGCCGAGTTCACCTCTGCGCTCCAAACTCTCCAGAAAGCCGGTTTCGCTCATCCCTTGGACATGAAGATCAACTACGGGATTGGTGAGTGGTACACGTGGGGATTCTCGCCCATTCTCCAATCGGCCGGGGCCGACCTCATAAATCGAAGCAACTATCAAACAGCCACGGGAACCCTCAACAGCGATGCCGCCGTTAAGGCCCTCACGACAGTACAGTCATGGTTCAAGGCGGGGTACGTTGACCCTAACGACGACGACGCATCATTTCTCAAGGGCCGGACGCCAATTTCCTGGGTGGGGCCGTGGGTGTACGACCCATATGCTCAGGCAGCTGGCAAGGACCTAGCAATCGTTCCTCTGCCGAATTTCGGTAATGGTTCAAAGGCCGGCAACGGTTCCTGGCAGTGGGGCATCACCAAGCAAGCCAAGAATCCAGCCGCAGTGGCGGCCTTTATCAACTACATGCTCAGCCCCGACCACGCTTTGATATGGGCAAATGCTGGTGAACAGGGATCCCCAGTCAAGTCGGTGGCGAGCGAGTCAACGCTCTACGGGCCCAGCGGGCCGCTGAATCTGATAACACAAGTCCTCGACGGCGGATTCACAGTTACCCGACCTCAGACTCCCGCATATCCCACGATTACCGATCAGTTCGCTAGGGCTTTTAAAGCAATCGCCGATGGCGGCGACGTAAAAACAGCACTGACGGCAGCAGCCACCGCGATCGATCAAGACATTAAGGACAACTCCGGCTACCCAGCCCCTGGAACGTAGGGACATCTAGCCTGTGGCGGGTCGCCCAACGAAGCACTCTCTATTCTTCGTTGGGCGACGCCTTCAGGCCAAATCATGAGCGCACTCACCAGGCCGAGGCATTTCGTCACGGCGGCCGTTCAGCGAAGTGGCGTTCTCGTACTGATAGGGCCTGGTATGGCCGTACTTATAGCGTTTCTGGCCATCCCATTCCTGGCCGCGATTGGGTTGTCCCTGACCAACCAGCGCTTCGTCTCCCCGTTGCCAACTCGTTTCGTTGGTCTTGAGAACTACACACGGATCCTGGAAGACCCGCGCTTCATTCATGCCCTTACCAACAATGTGGTCTTCGCACTCATCGTGCCGGCGGCTCAGACGACGCTGGGACTTGGCCTGGCGCTGATGGTCAACCAGCGACTCCCCGGAATATCGATTTTCCGAGCGATCTACTTTGCCCCGGTGGTAATGGTCCTGACAGTCGTAGCGGTTGTCTGGAGGCTCATGCTGGCGCAAAGCGGCCTGATTAATGCTGGCATCGGGGTGTTTTCCGGCGGGTCCTTCCAGCTGAACTGGCTCCATGATCCTCACCTGGCCTTTCCGGCGATCATGATCATGTCAATCTGGCAGAACGTAGGCTTCCAGATGATCCTGTTGCTGGCTGGTCTCCAGGCCATTCCAGCCGAGTTGTACGAAGCTGGTCGCGTCGATGGCGCGAACGCTTTCAGACAGTTCTGGCACATCACGCTGCCCGGCATGCGCAACACACTCGTCTTTGTCCTGACGGTCTCGATGATCTCGTCGTTCAGCCTGTTCGATCAGCCCTACGTTATGACCGGCGGCGGGCCCCTCGACGCGACGCAAACAATGATGTTGCTGATGGTTCAGGTCGGCTTTGACGAGGAGCGAATTGGGGAGGCCTCGGCCATTGCAGTCATCTTCTTTATTTTCGTCTTGGCCCTTGCCTTGATCGCCCAACGAGTTGGCCGGCAGCGAGGCGAAATGGGCTGATGATGCCGGGACCCAGGCGAGACAGGATTGTCGGCCTTATCGTCAGCTACGCGCTGCTGATCTCAGTGGCAGCAGTCTTCCTTGTGCCCTTACTGTTCATGCTCGTTGCCTCGCTCAAGCCTGACCTCGATGTTCTGGCCGAAAGCAACAGCCTGAAGGCGTTCTGGCCGGGTCGCCTCGAGAACAACTACTTTGAGGCATTCATCACTAGCGACTTCACTCGGATATTTCTCAACTCTGTGATCATCACTGGGTCGGTCGTGGCGCTCGGCACGCTCATCAACAGCATGGCGGGCTACGCCCTTGCTTGGGTGCCTTTCAAGGGCCAGAGGTTGGTTCTTGCGTTTGTCGTTGCGATGTACATCGTTCCGTTCCAAGCAGTGGCAATTCCGCTACTCCTGTTCTTCTCCGGAGTCCAGATCGTCGATACCTATCTGGTCCAGATCATTCCATTCATCGCAAGCCCATTCTTCATTTATCTCTTCTACTCGTTCTTCTTGGATCTTCCGAAGGAACTGTTCGAGGCGGCACGCATTGACGGAGCCGGCATTGTCAGAAGCTACGTGTCTATCGCGCTGCCACTGATCAAGCCAGCTCTCGCTACGTCGGCGATTCTCAGTTTCTTGTTGATCTGGGGTGGGTTGTTCTGGCCAGTCATGGTTACGCGGACTGAGGCTTCGCGGCCTATCACGGTCGGACTGTCGCAGGTGGCCGGCATGCTGCCGACGCAGTGGGGCGACATCATGGCGATGTCGGTCGCGATATCGGCACCGATCTTGATCGTCTTCCTAATTTTCCAGCCCGCGTTCATCAGGAGTATTGCAAGCAGTGGCCTCAAGGGTTAATCGGTCATTGCCTTCGCCATATGTCTTCGAAGGCAAGCCACATGGCCGGCCACCGCACATGCCGGTTTGTCACTTCCGACCTGAAGGAAACTGGGTCAACGATCCACTCGGGCTCACAAAGGTCGGCGATCTGTATCACCTCTTCTACCAATACAACCCGGTTGGCGCCGAGCCTGGCCTCAAACATTGGGGCCACGCTATTAGTCAGGATCTGGTCGCCTGGGAGATCCTGCCTCTGGCGCTGAGTCCGACGCCTGGAGGACCCGACGAGGGCGGCTGCTGGTCAGGATCGGTCACAACTCTGGTCGATCCTCCACATCTCTTCTATACGGCCGTCCGCCACGACCCAAGGCGCGGACGAATAGAAACCGTGTGTCTTGCACTCGGTGATGCTGGCCTTCGAGAGTGGCGAAAGCATCCTGATGTCCTGATTCCTGGCCCTCCCGCCGATCTGGACACCTTTGGGTTCCGCGACCCCTTCGTCTGGCGGGATGGGGATCAGTGGTGTCTCCTCGTGGGTTCTGGTATCCGGGGCGTCGGCGGTGCCGTACTCATCTATCGCTCGGACGACCTGCGCAGGTGGCGCTACGACGGCGTCTTCTTCTCCATGGCCGACATGGGAGCCGAATACGAGACAGCCGCGATGTGGGAATGCCCGCAACTCTTTCAGTTGCAGGGCCGCTACGTTTTGCTGCTTTCAATAGATAGCGCGGCCCATCCCGTCCTCTACGTCACGGGCCGGCTTGATGGCAGCAAGTTCGCGGCCGAACGGATAGGACGCCTTGACATCGGGCCTGAGTTTTATGCGCCGAGCTGTTTCGTCGACGACGATGGTCGGGCTTTGGTAATCGCGTGGGCACCGGAAGCTCGTAGTGGCGACGCCCAAGTGGCAGCGGGGTGGTCTGGCGTGATGACCCTGCCAAGAGCGATGACTCTCGATACAAGCGGACGGCTCAGAAGCAGTCCGACCGGAGAGCTCTCGCGTTTGCGACACAAGCACTGGCAGGCAGAATCCATTGCCCTTCCGAGCGGAGTGAACGTCGTTCTACCCATTGCCGGCTGCCGCCTCGAAATGATGGCAACCGTTCGGGCCAGTCAAGCATCGACGCTTGGTCTTCGCATTCGGAAATCGCCCGACGGTCGTGAAATGACCGTCCTATCTATCGATATGTCGACCGGCACTGTGATATTTGACCGTTCGGCTTCTTCTCTGGCACCTGAAGTCATGCCGACGGTTCATGAATTCAATGACGGTTGGCTACCCGGTGCGTTCATCCAGTTGCACGTGTTCGTCGATGAGTCGATCGTCGAACTGTTCATCGACGATGTGCTTGCTCTTACTGGGCGGGTCTATCCATCGCGCACGGACAGTGTTGGAGTCGAAGTCTTTTCTCTAGGCGGGAACGCTGTGATCGATAGGATCGACGCTTGGCAACTGGACATGCCAGAACCTTCCAAACCGCGAGGTCTGGGTCTTTCATGACGGGCTATGTCCGAAGGCTGATTGACAGCAACCCGTCGGCTTTGATCCAACGACGGATCATCGATCGGATCGATGGTCGCCTGAGGCCGGCCTCTGTCTCACGCACGCATTGGATGCGCTAGGCCGACGTGGACGCCGCACTCAATCGAGACCTGGCCCAGTTACGGGTGCATCTGCGAACCGCCCTGGTGGCGGACGCGCTCGACGCGATTGGTCGCCGAAATCAGTGCCTCGGATCCGGAATCTTGCCACTCCAGTCCAACGTGGTACTCGTCGGCCGCGCCTTCACAGTCAGCGCCATCCCTGCAGACCATCCAGCGAGTCCTCCCTACGTAGGCCTCCTAAAGGCTCTGGGTGAGATCAAGGCAGGAGAGGTGTTCATATACCCGACCGGCCGATCTAACCGAGCTGCCGTTTGGGGTGAGCTGGTATCCGCGGCGTGCCTGGCTAGAGGAGTGGTAGGGCTCGTCACCGACGGGCTAATCCGCGATGTCGCGCGAGTGCGCCAACTCGAATTTCCGGTCTTCTCTCGCGGACATTTGCCGTATGACGTGAATGGAAGACTCGAGGTAGTCGATCAAGGGAAGGTCGTGGACATCGACGGTGTCCGAATCACCCCTGGCGATCTCGTTATCGCCGACGACGATGGAGTGGTGATCGTGCCCGCGGATATTGAGGCTGAGGTTATCGAAAGGTCTCTCGTCAAGGATGCTCAAGAGAGGCGCTTTCGAGAGGCAGTTGAACACGGAGACTCTGCCCTGGTCGCGTTCGAGCGCTTCGATGTGCTCTAGCCGGCCAGGAAGCAGCTTGGCCCTAAGACTTGCTTATGGTCTCTCGGCGAAAACAAAACTCGGTTGGTCACCATCGGCCGACCCCGACGAAAGGACTCAGCAGTGAGAATTGCCAGCTTTGAAACCGCTGTCATCGAAGCGAACTTCGACTGGACCATCGTTCGGTTGCAGGCAGACGATGGAACATCGGGGCTTGGAGAGTGCTTTTTTGCCCCGGGTCTATCGAGTGCCCTGGCAGAATTCAGTGAGCTAGTTGTCGGCCGCGACCCGCGCGACTCATCGCCGCTTGTCAGTCGACTGATACAAGCCTCATCCGGCGCGGGTGGAATGTCTGGTGTTCTGCACAACGCGATCTCGGGCATAGAGGCAGCCCTCTTGGACCTCAACGCTCGAAAGCTGGGAATCCCGCTTTATCGGCTCCTCGGAGGTCACTATCGGGATCGGATTCGCATCTACGCCGATTGCCACGGGGGCGGTCCGCTCGAGAGTTACGGACCTCTGCTCCTCCGACGACAACCGAGCTGGTCGCCCAGCGCCGTGGGCAAAGGCTCGCTGTGGGAGAGGCACCTCGACTTGGAGCCTGACACACCCAGCGCCTACGCGGAGCGAGCAAAGACGATGGTCGCGAAAGGGTTCACAGCCCTGAAGTTTGATATCGACGTTCCAACTCCTTATGCCCGCGATGAAGCCAACGGCTCAGTCAGCAACCGCGAACTCGACCACGTGGTTGAGTTGGTTCGCGCGGTTCGCGATTCGGTCGGTGCCGACGTGGATATAGCCGTTGACTGTCACTGGCGTTACGCCACGACGGATGCGCTTCGCATTGCTCGGGCGCTCGAGCCATTCGGGCTCCTCTGGCTCGAGGATCCTGTTGCTCCCGACAACCGAGAGGGATTGGCCATCGTTAGCGAGAGATCCGGAATCCCGCTCGCGACAGGTGAGAATCTCTATGGAACCAGGCCGTTTCGCGATCTGTTCACGACTCAATCGGTTGCGGTCGCGACGCCTGATCTGCAGAAAGTGGGTGGCCTGCGGTTGGGGCAGCGTATTGCCGAGTGCGCGTCCGAATACGGGATCAACTGCGCATTCCACAACATCTCTGGTCCAATCGGAACAATGGGGAGCTGCCACGTGGCGGCGGCCATCCCGAACTTCTTGGTCCTCGAGTACCACGCAAGCGGCGTGCCGTTCTTCGATTCACTGGTGGGCCGCAACGGCAACCCAATCATCCGCGATGGCCATGTGGAGTTGAGCGATCTCCCGGGACTGGGTATCGACCTCGACCTCGATGTCGCGAGGACATTCGCCAAACCGGGGACGTCGTTCTTTGGCACCGAAGTCCCGTCTGCGGTTCTTTGATGCCGCCAGTACTGACAGTTGGAGAAACCATGGCGCTGTTCGACCCGCGCGACGACGGGCCCTATGAGTACGGGACCCGGCTCGAGCTCCGGATCGCTGGCGCCGAGTCCAACTTCGCGATTGCCGTATCCCGACTAGGAATCGGAGTCTCATGGATTTCGTGCGTCGGCTGCGATCCCTTCGGGGACGTGATCCTCACCGCGCTCAAGTCGGAAGGAGTCGACATCTCGCGCGTCCGACGTGATCCTGAAGCACCGACCGGTGTCTTCTTCAAGTGGCGAAGCGAGGGGCGGAGCTTCAACGCCTACTACCGCCGCGGATCCGCTGCCAGCGGCCTATCAGTCAAAGATGTTCCTGACGATGCCTTGGACGGCGTACGTCTTGTTCACCAGTCCGGAATCACCACCGCCCTCAGCGAGAGCTCCCGCGAACTGGTTCGTGAGCTTGCCTTCCGCGCCCGCCGTCGGGGACTGCTCACGACGTTCGACCTCAACTATCGGCCCAGATTGTGGACTCGACCGGCCATTGCAGGCGAGGCTGCCCGCGAGGTCTTGGCCAATGTCGACTGGTGCCTATGCGGTCTCGACGAAGGCAATCTCATTTTCGAAACGACCGGTCCTGACGAGCTATCCAACGTTCTACACGGGGCGGGTGCTCGCAATGTCGTCATCCGGTTGGGAGCGGAGGGCGCATTTGTCTCGGCAGGCGACAGCCTCGAAAAGGTCAAGCCGCCTCGCCTCGTAGAAGTAGTCGATGAGGTCGGCGCAGGCGATGCGTTCGCCGCGGGATTCGTTTACGGACTTCTAAATACGTGGGCTCCCCAGGCATGCGTGCGGGCAGGAAACCTCATTGCTGCGACTGCCCTACGCGGGACCGGCGACTGGGAGACCGTAGCGCGGCTTTCGGAGATCCAGGAGGATCTGGTCGCATGCCAGGTGTCATAGCAAACGGAGGCAACGTGCTCGATGCGATCACGTCAGAGCGTGTGGTCGCAATCTTGCGCGCCCCAGATGCGAATCGTTTCCGGGACGTCACCCTCGCACTAATTGATGGCGGTGTGCGAATCATCGAGTTCACGCTCACATCGCTCGGTGCTCTGGACGCCCTTCGAGCCTGCACGGCAGAACGGATCAGCGGAGTGGTGATTGGCGCAGGCTCGGTAATCAACGCCGGCGCCGCCAAATCCGCTGTGGAGGCCGGAGCAGCTTTCCTCGTGTCGCCGACGCTGACCGGTACAGTGATCAAGCTTGGTAACAGGCATGGGGTCCCCGTCATCGCGGGAGGATTCACGCCAAGCGAACTAGATCGCGCGTCGAAGTCGGGTGCCGCGGCGGTGAAGCTTTTTCCAGCCTTTCTCGGGGGCCCTGCCTACCTGCGAGCCTTGCGCGAGCCGCTTCCTCATCTTCGGGTCATCCCGACCGGAGGAATCGCCGCGGATGACGTGCCAAGGTACCTGTCCGCTGGAGCTATCGCGGTCGGGGTCGGCACTGATCTTGTCCAGGACTCCGCGCAGAGCGGCGACTTTGCGGCCATAACCCAGCGAGCCAAGAACCTAATGAGTCGTGTGCGCGGACTTGAGGGCGATGCGCAACGGCCGGGGTAAGTCATAGCGAAGCGCGTGAGCGCGAATCAAGGAGGCCGAGACTGTGAATCCATTGGAGCTTTTCTCGCTGCAAGGCAAGACCGCCCTGGTCACCGGAAGTACCAGGGGCATTGGCAGGGCAATCGCTGCTGGCTTTGCTGCGGCAGGGGCGCGGGTGTATGTACATGGGCGTGACGACGCTGAGGGGCAGCGAACGGCCGACGAAATCGGTGCCTACTTCATTCGCGCCGACCTCGCACAATCGGACGATGTCGAACGCATCGTCGCCAAACTCTCAGCGAAAGAGGAACGATTGGATGTCCTCGTCAACAATGCCGGGTTCGGGGTCGAGGCGACGCTCGACGGCATCGGGGTCTTACTGCTGGCGAAGGTCATGCGAGTCAACTTCGAAGCTCCCGTCCAGCTGACACGTCTCCTGCTGCCCTTACTACGGAAATCGGTTTCGGCTTCAGTGATCAATATCACCTCGATCCACGACCAAGTGGCCTATTACGGGAACGCCGCCTACTGTTCGTCGAAGGCCGCCCTGGCCATGTTTACCAAGACCATGGCAGTCGAGCTTGGCCCAGAGGCAATACGCGTGAACACGATCGCCCCCGGGGCGGTCGAGACTGACATCAACCGGCCGATCCTTGACGAGATTGGCCGCGAGA
>Ga0209648_10000390_pt1 | contig 33226 bp, 36 predicted proteins | sample GraSoi2013_115cm_FD_185830 | JGI IMG/M metagenome (GOLD analysis project Ga0209648, IMG submission 185830) | Grasslands soil microbial communities from the Angelo Coastal Reserve, California, USA - Sample 9_17_2013_115cm (SPAdes) (version 2) | ecosystem: Environmental > Terrestrial > Soil >...
GCATCGTGCTTGCATGGACGCTCGGGCTCGGTGTGCTGTTCATCTCGCTCTACACCGGCTACGCAACGGAGGCCTACGCTTTGCTCTTCGGCGAGATTCTCGGGATCAGCTCAAACGACGTAGTCGTGACCATCGTCGCCGGTGTCATCACCATCGCAGCTCTCGTCGCGATCTACCGACCGCTGCTTTTCGCGTCCGTCGACGAAGAGCTGGCTGGCGCAAAGGGCGTCCCGGTCACGGCGCTGTCCATCGCCTTCATGGCCATCCTTGCGGTGGCCGTCACCGAGGCCGTGCAGGTGGTCGGCGTGCTGCTGATCTTCGCCCTGATCGTCACGCCAGCCGCCATCGCCGTGCGTTTCACGAGCCGTCCATCCGTGGCCATCGGGGTCGGCATCGTGCTGGCGCTGCTCTTCACCTGGCTCGGCCTGGCGATCGCCTATTACTCGCCTCACCCGGTCAGCTTCTTCATCACCTCTCTGGCGTTCTTCACGTACGTCGGAGTCCGCCTGTCGGAGCCTCTTCGGACCAGGCTCAGGCGGCGTTTCGCGCTTGCGCCGGCCGCCGGTTAGCTATGTTTTTCTCGGCATGCGGATTCGGATCGGGATCTTCCTTCTGCTCGCCGTGGTCGGTCTCGCGACCTGGAACTATCTTCGCCCCATCCCAGACGTAGCCGCCAGCGGCGGCCCATCCGCCAGCGAGGCGGTAGCGGGCACGCCGCCTGTCATGCCCTGGCCGGCCCGTGGTTCGGCCGCGGTCGGCGTCCAGAGCCTCGGCTTCATCGCGAGCTCGGGCAATGAGCAGGCGATCCCGGCCGCCAGCGTGGCGAAGGTCATGAGCGCTCTCGTGATCCTCAAGGACAAGGCCCTCGCCAAGGGCGACCCCGGACCCACGATCACGATCACCGATACGGACGTCCAGTCCTACAACGCCGACGTTGCGGACAAGGAGTCAGTCGTTCGAGTGCAGGCGGGCGAGCAGATCTCGGAGCTGCAGCTCCTGCAAGGCATGTTGATCCCGTCGGCGAACAACTTCTCGGAGACGCTGGCACGATGGGACGCCGGTTCGGTCGACGCCTTCGTCGCGAAGATGAATGACCGGGCGGCCAACCTGCACCTGACCCACACGAAATTTGTGGACACGAGCGGAGCCAATCCCGGCACCGTGAGCACCCCGAGCGATCTCATGACGCTCGGCATGACTGCCATGAAGCAGGAGGTGTTCGCGCAGGTCGTCGGCATGGCATCGGCCGAGCTCCCGGTCGCGGGCACCGTCTACAACGTCGACGGCGTCCTCGGACAGAGCGGGATCGTCGGCATCAAGACCGGCTCAGGCCTGAACACCGGGGCGAACTTTCTTTTCGCCGCGACCATCTCGGTCGACGGAATTCCCATCACGTTCTATGGATGCGTCATGGGCCAGCCGACGCTTGACGACACGTTCGCTGCCGCCAAAAAACTCATCGGGGCAATGCAATCCGCGTTGCATGTGCGCAAGGTCATCGTCAAGAACCAGACGGTGGCCACGTACATCACGCCGTGGGGCGCACAAACCGACCTGGTCTCGACGGTCGACGTCGAGCTCATCGAGTGGCCTGGCATGGTGCTCCGGCAGCGCCTCGACGCGCACTCGCTCGTGCTCGACAAGCCGCTGCCGGCCGGCACGCAAGAAGGCACCGAGCACATGGTGCTCGGCGATTACAACCTAGACGTCCCGCTGGTCACCGCCGACCCGATGTACCCGCCCGGTCGCTTCTGGCGCCTGACCCGCTTGCCGAACCTATGATCCGGAGGAGATCCGGCATGCAATCACCGAGGAGGTGAGGAAGTGGCGAAAGTGAAAGGGGACGGCACCAGGCAGTCACCCTGGCAGCTGACGACGCCGAGCGGGTCGTCCGAGTACCAGATGTACCGGGACGAGGCGCTCGACCCGCCGGCCATCGTTTGCGTGGTGGGCAAGACCGAGCTTCGCTACAACATGCGGGCGATCGACGACCTTCACGCCATGCTCAAAAAGCACGGCGACTGGATGCCGTTGGGCAGCGCGGACGAGCAGAAGCCGGCAGCCGAGGGAACTGTTGAGGCCTGGGGCAGGTCGCCCAGGAACCCGGTCGGCGGATGGTACGGCCTCAAGAAGGGCTTGCGCGGGCGATTCGGGATGTACGTGCCGCCGTTGCTCGAGGCGTTGGGATTGGCCGAGGTCGAGCACAATCCGAAGAACAACCGAATGCGGGCCAGATGATCAACCCGCTCCATGACATACGGATCGAATACTGCGTCCCTTGAGACTATCTCGACCGGGCCGTGAGCCTGGGCGACGAGCTCTTGAGCCGATGGGCCCCGATCGTGAGGGCGCTCGAGCTCCAGAGCGCGAGCGGAGGCCGCTTCGCCGTCTACCTGGACGATGAGCTGGTCTTCAGCAAGCAGGAGGCGCGCCGGTTTCCCAGGCCGGGAGAGGTCGCCGGCCTGTTCGAGCGGACGCTCGGCCCCGCGCTCGAGTGGCGAACCGGCTAGGAACGCCTTGTAACAATCCGCGGACTTCCGGCACAAAGGCTCGATGAGCCATTGCGCAACCCTTGCCGGCTGAACCGCACTCTTATCCTTGGCCCAGGGTGGGTCAGGCGAACGTCGACTCCGAGCTGGAGGCGTTGAAAGCCGGCGATGAGGCCGCCTTCCAGTCGCTCGTGCAGCGCTATCACACCTCGATGTTCAAGCTCGCCATGACATACGTGGGCGATCGCGGCGTCGCCGAAGACGTCGTCCAGGAGGCGTGGCTGACCTGCTTGCGCAGCCTAGACCGGTTTGAGGGTCGCTCTTCGCTCAAGACGTGGCTCTTTGGAATCCTGGTCAACGTCGCTCGCGCGCGGCGGCGCAAAGAATCGCGCATCCTGCCGTTCGCCTCGTTCTTTCGCAGGGACGATTCGGACAGCCACCGGCCCACTGTCGATCGATCGCGTTTCGGTTCCGACGGGATGTGGAGCGACGGCCCGCACAGTTGGGACAACATTCCCGAGTCGAAGGTGCTCGGAGACGAAACGCTTCAGCACGTGAAGTCCGCCATCGACGCTCTGCCACGGAAGCAGCGGGAGGTCATCCTGCTGCGCGACGTGGCTGGATTTGACGCGGCGGAGGTGAGCTCGCTGCTTGGCATATCGGCATCCAACGAGCGAGTGAGGCTGCATCGCGCTCGCGCGGCGGTTCGGCAGCAACTAGAGGAATACCTCAAATGAACTGCCGGCAGGTGGTGGAGTTGATGACCGACTACCTCGAAGGCGCACTCTCCACGCTCGACCGCGCGCGCTTCGAGCAGCACATCGCCGGCTGCGACGGCTGCACCGCCTACCTGGCGCAGCTGCGGATGGCTCGCAAGATCATGGGAAGGCTCGCGGACGAACCGGTGCCGGCCGCTGTCGAAAAGGAATTGCTCGAAGCGTTCCGGAGCTGGCGGTCGACCAGGTAGCAATCAGCTGGTCCCATCCTTATCGCCGCTTTGCGCGCGGGTGTAACGCCCTACCGCCACCGAGACACTCACCACGGACGAGGCACGTAGGTGGCTCGAAGGATTGCAAGGAGGACCCCCTTTGTTGCGAGCATTGCTGCGAATTTCCGGTGTGGGCGCCATGCTGGCGATGGCTGCGGGCCTGACGCTCACGGTCTCGGCCGCGCTTGATGTGGCGGGACATGTTTACGTCAACGACAACACCGCGGGCACGAACACCATCGCCGGATTTGACCGGCACAGCGACGGCAGCCTCACCACGCTGGCAGGCTCTCCGTTCAGCGCGGGCGGCCAGGGGACTGGAACCATCGTCGGCTCCCAGGGAGCCCTCCAGTCAAGCGGCGACGGCCGCTATATCCTGGCGACCGACGCCGGAAGCAACCAGATCTCGGTGCTTCGCATTCTTCCGGGCGGCGTTCTGCTACCGGTCGGTGGAGGCCCTGTCTCGTCGGGTGGGGTGGAGCCGATCAGCATCGCGGTCCACGGCGACCTCGTCTATGTCGCCAACGAAGGCGACAAGGTCAGCGGCACCGGAAGCAACTACACCGGATTCACGCTCAACCCCGGAGGCCAACTGGTGCCGTTGGCGGGATCGACGTTCAACCTGCCGGCCACAGCGAACCCCGGCGACATCCTGTTCAACGCGACCGGGACCAATCTCATCGGCGTCGAAGTTGGTACCGCGGTCGCAAGCACTTTCCGCATCGACAGCTTCGTCGTGGGATCCGACGGGCTGATCACGCCCGCCGCGGGCTCTCCATTTCCCGCCCAGTCAGCGGGCCCTTTCGGGAGCGAGTTCTCGCCGGTCAACCCTGCTCACCTGTATGTCTCGAACGCGCATGGAGGCGCGGGCAACGGTTCGGTGTCGGCGTTCAATGTCACGAATGCCGGGGCATTGAGCTCGATCGGCTCGTCGCCTTTCGCGGACGGTCAGACGGCGCCCTGCTGGGTGGAGATCTCGCATGACGGCGCGTACCTCTGGACCGTCAACACCGGAAGCACAACCATCTCGGGCTACAAGATCCTCGCGGACGGGTCGCTGAGCCTGGTGACCTCGACCGCATTCAAGAGCGGCACGGGCATCCGTCCATTCGACGCGCGGCTCTCCGCTGACGGCAGCACCCTGTATGTCGTCGACGCGGCGATCGCCAAGGTCAGCGCCTTCGCGGTCTCGGGCGGCCTCCTGAGCGAGCTCGCCCAGTCGCCGTTCGCTCTCCCGGGTGGAGCAACCCCGTTCGGCATCGTCGCCCTCTAGCGCAGGTAACAAGAGCGCGGTGGTCAAGGGACCGCCGCGCTCTACTATGCCCAAAGGAGAATCGATGAGCTTCATCTCGCGTGGATTCAAGGGTCGCCGGCGCGACAACGTGTCGAGCTCGCGGGTGCCGCCGGGGCAGCACGTGGTAGGGGACTTCCCCGTCCTGTCGGCGGGACCAACCCCGCGCGTGTCTCTCGATCAGTGGAACTTCACGATCGATGGAGAGATCGACGAACCGAAGCGGTGGACCTGGAAGGAATTCAGTGAGCTCCCGCATGAGACGTTGACGAAGGACATCCACTGCGTCACGAAGTGGACCAAGCTCGACACCTCGTGGACCGGCGTGTCGGTCGACACGCTGCTCGAAGGCGTCGAGACAGCTGCCGAGTTCGCCACCGTCTACTCGGACGGGGGCTACACGACGAACCTCGCCCTCGACGACCTGTCCGGCCATAAGGCGTGGGTGGTATTCGAATACGACGGCCAGCCGCTGCATCCCGAGCATGGCGGCCCGTTGCGCCTGCTCGTGCCACACCTCTATTTCTGGAAGAGCGCGAAGTGGGTGCGCGGCATCACCCTCCAGAACGAGGAGCAGCCGGGGTTCTGGGAATCGAACGGCTACCACATACGCGGAGACCCATGGCGGGAACAGCGCTACTGGGGAGATTGACCTGGCAGCTCGGTGAGGTCACCGGGCTGGTCCAGGAGACGCCGCGCGTCGGCACGCTGCGCCTGCAGATGCCGGAATGGCCCGGCCACCTGGCCGGCCAGCACGTCGATGTACGCCTGACGGCGGACGACGGCTACCAGGCGCAGCGCAGCTACTCCATCGCGTCTGCGCCCGATGATTCGCGACTCGCGATCACAGTTGAGCGGCTCGAGGATGGTGAGGTCTCCCCATACCTCGTCGGCGAGCTGAAGGTGGGGGACAAGCTCGAGCTGCGCGGCCCCATCGGAGGCTATTTCGTGTGGAAAGCAGGCGAGCTGCGGTCTCTCCTTTTGATTGCCGGAGGCTCCGGGATCGTGCCGTTGATGGCGATGATCCGGCACCGCGCATTGGTGGGCGACAAGGCGCCGGCGAGACTTCTCTACTCGTCGCGCGCGGTCGAGGACATCATCTACAGGGAGGAGCTGGACCGGCTGGCCGCGGCCGGGGACGGATTCACCGTCGCCCATACGCTGACGCGCCAACAGCCCGCGGGTTGGCAAGGCTACGCGAGGAGAATCGATCGCGACATGGTGCGCGACGTGGCGTGGCCGAAGGACCAGGCACCACTCGTGTTCGTCTGCGGCCCGACCTCGTTCGTCGAGACCGCGTCGGGGTTGCTCGTGGATTCCGGATACGACCCGTCCTGGATCAAGACCGAGCGTTTCGGCGCCACAGGAGGATGACGATGGACGTTGCGGAGATGAAGGTGGACGGCAATGCGATCGGAGGGCTCTTGCGCGAGATCTTCACGATCGAGATGACCGCGGCCGAGACAACGTGTGCAGAATGCGGCGCGGTCAACGCCGTGGGTCGCGTCGACGTGTACATGCAGGCGCCGGGCGTGGTGGTCCGCTGCCCGGAGTGCAAGCAGGTGCTGATGCTCATCGTGCGCGGGCGCGGCCGGTACTGGGTCGACCTGCGTGGCGTCCGCCGCCTGGAGTTTGCCGCGGCCGACTGACCGCCTGGCTACGGAAGGTAGTCCCGCTCAAACGAGTCAGGCGACCCGGATCCACCCTCCGACCGTTGTCCTACCAGGCGTTCCTCAAGGAATCGGAATCAGCGTCTGGTACGAACCTATGGGAAGGAGGGTCCCCCAGTGGTTGCCTACCCGGTGTCTCATGTCAAAGGCTGGTTGGAAGCCGTCGCCGTCCTCGGCCACCTGGTCAAGGATCGGCAGGCGCTCGGCCACAATCGCCGCGTCGCGCAGCTGTGCGTCCAGATCGGTCGCCAGATGGCCATGACGACCGCCGAGCTAAGGGTCCTGGCGCGAGCAGGTTTGCTGCACGACATCGGCAAGAGCGGCATCCCAGACCAGATCCTGGGAAAGCACTCGCCGCTCGATGAATCCGAGTGGGCATTGATGCGGTCGCACCCGGAGATCGGCCTTTCGATCCTGGGCGACGGCCGGTCGAGGCGGGAGCTGCTGGCGGTCCTCTATCACCACGAGCGCCTCGACGGGAGCGGCTACCCATATGGTCTGGGCGGTGAGGCGATTCCCATCGAAGCCCGCATCGTCGCAGCGGCGGACACCTACGACGCCCTGACATCCGACCGGCCGTACCGCAAGGCGCGGGCACCGATGGAAGCGCGGCTCGTGATGATGGAAGAGGCCGGCCGGCGGCTCGACTCGAGGGTCGTGTCCGCGCTGCTCGCGGCCCTGGACTCATACGCCGTCCGGATGACTTCAGCCGCCCGAGGCAGGTCGCTCGCCAGCTAGAGGCCCGGCTCAGCAGCTTCGACCGTCGAAATTTGACACGATGTTCTAATGAAGTTCGGCGTCGCCATCTTTCCGACCGACTACGCGATCTCGATGTCGGAGCTGGCGCCGGCGGCCGAGCAGCTGGGTTTCGAGTCGCTGTGGGTGGCCGAGCATTCGCACATCCCGCTCAGCCGCCAGAGCCCGTACCCGGCCGGCGGGGAGCTGCCCAAGCACTACTTCCACACGATGGATCCGTTCGTGGCCCTCACCGTCGCAGCCGTGGCAACCAGGGCGATCAAGATCGCGACCGGGATCTGCCTCCTCATCGAGCGTGACCCCATCCACACCGCCAAGGAAACGGCCAGCCTCGACCTGGTTTCGAACGGGCGCTTGATCTTCGGCGTCGGCGGCGGCTGGAACCGCGAGGAGATGGCAGATCACGGGACGCAGTTCAGCACGCGGTGGAAGCTGCTGCGCGAGAGGGTCGAGGCGATCAAGGCGATCTGGACTCAGGAGGAGCCCGAGTACCACGGCGACATGGTCGACTTCGGGCCGACATGGTCCTGGCCGAAGCCGGTTCAGAAGCCGCATCCGCCGGTCCTGCTAGGGGGCAGCGGGCCGAAGATTCTCGAGCGGGTCGTCCGCTACGCCGACGGCTGGATGCCGAACCGGGGACAGGCCGTGGAGCGGATTCCCGAGCTGCAGGAGATGGCGCGAGCCGCCGGGCGTGGGCCGATTCCCGTCTCCTACTACCCGAAGGCTGAGGCGAGCGAGATCGAGCGTCTTGCGAAAGCGGGCGTCGAACGCTGCATCTGGTACGTGCCTCCCGACGGTCGAGACCATGCGCTGTCGAAGCTCGAAGAGCTCGGCAAGCTGATCCAGCCGTATCTAACGTCCGCCTAGCAGCGTCGGCGGGATAGACGCCCAGGTCCCGCCCTTGCGGCGGTATGCGATGCCGGACAGCATCTCGAGGACGACCCGGTTGGCCAGGAACGAGGTGATCTCCGCCGAGTCGTAGGGCGGCGCGACCTCCACCACGTCGATTCCGACGACCGGCAGCTCGATGGCGATCCGCCTGACCGCATCGAGGAGCTCGCGGCCGGTCAGGCCGCCAGGTTCCGGCGTCCCGGTTCCAGGCGCCATGCCGGGGTCCACGACGTCGAGATCGACCGACACGAAAACGCCATCGCAGTCGTCGACCGCGATCGCGAACGCCTCGTCGAGCACCGCCTCCAGGCCGCGCTGCACCACCTCGTGCATCTCGAAGGACCGCATCTTCTGCTCCGCCATCCACTGCAGCGTGGGCGGTTCCGGCCAGTAGCCGCGAAGCCCGATCTGCAGGAAGCGGTCGCCGCGGCACGCGCCGGACTCGATCAGCCGGCGCATCGGCAGCCCGTGGCCGACGAGGCTGCCGAACTGGATCTTGCCGGTGTCGGCGTGAGCGTCGAAGTGGATGACCGAGACCCGGCCCCAACCCTTGACCCGGGCCACCCCGGTCACGTCGGGCCAGGTGATGGTGTGGTCGCCGCCCAGGACGATCGGGATGGCTCCTGCTTCGGTCGCGACGCGCACCGCGTTCTCGAGGGCGTCGAGGGGAACCCGCTGCTCAACGCCCGCCATCTCGACATCGCCCGCGTCCAGCACGCGCATCTCCTGCAGCGGGTCGACCCGCAATGCGAGATGCGGACGGGACGAGTCGTGCGGAAGGTAGTCGGTGGTTCTGATCATCTTCGGCCCGAAGCGGGCGCCGGCCCGATACGACGTGCCGGCATCGTAGGGCGCCCCGATGATCACGATGTCCGCGCCCTCCAGCGTGCCGGGCTGCGCGAGGTCGCAGCGCTCCACGCCGAGAAAGGTCACGTCCGGGCCGTACATGCCTCCCAGGCGCGACACGATAAGGGGTTGTCTAGGACCGGAGGTCTTTCGCCATCTCGGCGAAGTTGTCCACGTAGCGCTGAACGTCGTCGATGGAGTGCTGCACCGAGAGCGTCCAGTTCTCCTCGGCTCCGGGCGCCATCACCACCCCGCGATTGCATTGATACAGCCAGCTGAGGTAGGCCAGAGACTTGTCGATCTCGAGGTAGTCGCGATAGTTGCGGACGCGCTCGGCCCGGTATGTGATTCCGCCGCGCGCGGCGAGCGTGATCACGTGGAATGGCAGCTCGCGGTCGGCAATTACCTCGTCGAGGCCGCCCTGAAGGGTTTCCGCGAGTGCATCGAAGTGCGCATAAGCCGCCGCGTCGAGGATCTCGAGCAGAGTGACCTTCGAAGCCGCCATCGTGAGCGGGTTGCCGTTGAACGTGCCCATCTGGGCGACACGATGGTCCTCGATGACCTCCATCACATCGTCCCGGCCGCCCACCGCGCCGCACGGCAGGCCTCCACCGATGGCCTTGGCCAGGGCCACCAGGTCGGGCGTGACGCCGAACCGTTCGGTCGCGCCGCCCGGTGAGATGGTGGCGCCGGTCTTGACCTCGTCGAAGATCAGAAGGGCTCCGTGACGGTGGGCGACCTCCTTGATCGACGCGAGATAGCCCGCGTCGGGCAGCACGATGCCGACGTTCATCATCACCGGCTCGACGATCACAGCCGCGACCTCGTCCCGATGGCGCGCAAACGCCTTCTCGAGCGCGGGCAGGTCGTTGAACGGGACCACTGTCGTCAGCTCGACGATCGCCGCCGGAATGCCTTCGCTCTGTGGCACCGACGCGGGCGCGCCGGGAGTCCCCATCAGGTCTCGCGGCGGTTCGACCGAGACCATGAGCGCGTCGTGGTGTCCGTGGTACGAAGCCTCGATCTTGATCAGGCGCTCCCGACCGGTGAAGCCGCGGGCGATTCTGACCGCGTCGAGCGTGGACTCGGTTCCCGAGTTGGTGAAGCGCCACTTGGGTTGGTGGAAGCGCCTCTTGAGCTCACGGGCCACGATGATGCTGTTCTCGACCGGCTGGGCGAAATGTGAGCCCAGGGCGATCTGCCGGGTCACCGCCTCGACGATCTTCGGGTGGGCGTGCCCGACCACCATGACCCCGAACCCGTTGTGGAAGTCCACGTACTCGTTGCCGTCCAGATCCCAGACTCGGCTGCCTTTGCCCCGGTCCACGAAAATCGGCTGCGGGGCGGCGTCCTGGAAGGAAGAGGGGACCCCTCGGGGCATCACCTCACGGGCCTCCGTCCACAGCTTCAACGATCGGGGCCGGGCGTTGCGGAACGTCTCTTCCTCGCCGGCGATCAGCTCCGCGACGCGGCTTGTCGGGACCTCGCGCTTGGTCGTGGTCGCCATTCGTTTCTCCCCTTGTTCAGGCGGCCGCCTTGACAGCGCTGCCCTGTGGATCTCTAATTGTCGCGAATTTCAGTCCTGTTTCATAAGCCTGGGAGGGTATGAATGGGGGAGACAGCAGCCGTAGCTGAGCTCGTTGCTGAGAAGCGAAAGCTCAAGAAGTCGTTGTTCCGGTTCGACATGATCTTCTTCACGGTCTGCGCCATCGTGGCGCTCGACACGATCGGGCAGTCGTCGTCCTATGGAGCGCAGGCGGTCTTCTGGCTCATCATCTCCGGCGCTACCTTCCTGATCCCGTACGGCCTGATCACGGCGGAGCTCGGCGCCGCCTTCCCGACCGAGGGCGCCACGTATGACTGGGTGCGCCTCGCGTACGGACACTTCGCCGGCGCGGTCGTGGGCGTCCTCTACTGGCTGAGCAACCCGATCTGGCTCGGTGGCACCCTGACCGCGACCACCATCGCCGCCCTCGATGCGCTCTGGGGCAGCAGCTTCACCGGTAACCAGGGCGCGGAAACCGTCATCGGTTTCCTGTTCATCTGGACCGCCGTCGTGATGAACATCCTGTCGCTGCGCTACATGAAGTGGGTGCCCAACTTCGGCGCCATCCTGCGGCTCGCACTCCTAGCATTCTTTGCCCTGCTGGTCGTCATCTCAGGCGTCTCGCACGGTTTCCACGGCACCCTGTCGGGCTTCTTCCCGACCGACACCACCGTCTTGATCGGCGTCATCGGCGTCATCGTCTTCCAGTGGATCGGATTCGAGCTCCAGACCAACGCCAGCGAGGAGATGGACAATCCGCAGAAGGACATCCCACGGGCCGTTTACGTCTCGGGTGTGATCTCGTTTCTCGCGTACGCGATTCCGATCCTGGGCGTGGTCTTGATCCTTTCGTCAAGCCAGCTCAGCAACGTCGCCGGCTTCGTCGCGGCCTACCAGTTCGCGTCCAGCAGCGTCCTCGGAGGGGCGGCTCCGTTCTTCAACCACGTGGCAGGTCTCGCGATGGTCTTCGTGCTGCTGTCGAGTGGCACGACATGGCTCATGGGCTCGGACCGCCTGATGGCCATCGGCGCGCTCGCCGGCTCGGGACCCAAGCAGCTGGGCTACTTCTCCAGCCGGTTTGGAACACCGATTGTGGTGAATGTCACCTCCGGGATCATCGCCACGATCTTCATGTACATCACCTTCTTCGTCACGGGTGGCAGCCTGCACGGCTACTTTGCAGCGGTGCTCGGCCTGGTCATCTCGACCACCACCTTCTCCTACATCCTGATCTTCCCGGCCCTCATCACCCTCCGCCGGAAGTACCCGAACGTCCCTCGGCCGTTCGTGGTGCCTGGCGGCGATGCGGGAATGTGGGCTTCGGTCATCCTCACGATGTTCTGGGTCGTCGCGGCCACGGTATTCTCGTTGTGGCCGGGCCTGCTGACATCTACGTGGAGCGCGGACACAGCCGGCGTTAGCCGGACTACGTTCGAGGTCTACACGTTCGTGACCGTCGCGATCCTCATCGCGATCGCGATCATCTTCTGGGCGGTCGGGCGTGGACACGCGATCCACGGCGGCCCCGTCACCACGGCGGCTGGTCCAAGGCCGATGCCGGCGGGCGCGCCCGGAGCCTGAGAACCACAACAAGCTGACGGGCCGGGTCCTCTCGGCCCGTCAGCGCTCGTGCACGACCCGGCCGCCGACGATGGTGGCCGTCACCTTCAGCCCGTGCAGGTCTGAAGGTGATGTGGTCAGGATGTTCTGGTCGAGCACGGCGATGTCGGCCAGCATGCCGTCTCGCAGTGTCCCCTTGCGGTCCTCGGCATGCTCGGCATACGCGCCGCCGAAAGTCCACCCGGCCAGGGCCTCGGCGAGCTTCAGCCGCTGGTCGGGGAGCCAGCCGCCAGCGGGTTCGCCCCGGCGAGTCTGCCTGGTGACCGCGACGTGGAGGCTCGCCGCGGGGTCGAGCGGCACGACCGGCCAGTCCGTGCCGAATGCAATCCGCGCGCTCGAGTGGAGGATCGTGCGCCACGGCCAGGCATGTGCGGCGCGTTCAATCCCGAGGTTGGGCAGCCACATCTCGAACAGGTTGCGATTGGGCTCGGCGTGCTGCGGCTGCATGCTGGCGATCACGCCGAGCTCGGCAAAGCGAGGTAGGTCGAGCGGCGATGGCGACTCGATGTGCTCGATCCTGTGCCGGCGATCGAACGCGGTCGCGGCGAAGGCATCGAGGGCTTGCCGGATCGCGGCGTCGCCGATGGCGTGAACCTGGACCTGCCAGCCCCGCGCATCCCCGACGCGCACTGCGTGCACCAGCTCATCGCCGTCCCACAGAGGAGTTCCTAGCTCTGAAGTTCCTTCGTAGGGCTCGAGCATGGCGGCGGTGCGGGACTCGATCACGCCATCGGCGAACGCTTTGAGGATTCCTGTTGCGATCCATGGATCGGCCTGGCGGCCATGGGCAAGCTCCTCGTAGAGGTCGAGCCGCTCCCTCCAGGTTTCGGCATCCAGGCCGGGGACCATGTCGAAGGCGAGCCTCACTCGAAGAGTCAGCTCGCCGGTTTCCCGCAGCGCATCCCAGAGCTCGAGCTGGTCCTGGCCGCCGCCGGCCTCCTGGACCGACCCGATGCCGTGTTCGGCCGCTAGGCGCATTCCCGCTCCCAGCGCTTCGAGGTCCTCGGCGCTCGATCGCGCCGGGATGTGGCGCGCCACGCCCAGCATTGCCGATTCTTTGAGCACACCGGTCGACCCTAGGCCCGCGGTGGCCAGCGCTCGCGTGTTGGCCCAGCCGGTGTGCGCGTCGTAGGACTCGATGTACGCGGGCCGGTCGGGGATGAGCCTGTCGAGCAGCTCGACCGTGGGCAGACCACCCGGAAACGCCGAGTAGAACCAGCCTCTTCCGACAACCCACGGCCCCTTGTGCCGCGCCGCGTAAGCGGCGATCCGGCGCTCGACCTCACCCAGGGTCTCGGCTCCCTGAAGGTTCAGCTCCGACAGCGACCGCGCGCCCTGCAGGAAGTGAACATGCGCGTCGTTGAACGCGGGGAGGATGGTGCCTCCGCGCGCATCGACGACTCGCGTGCGCCGGCCGCACAGCGCGCGGATGTGCCTGTCCGACCCCGAAGCGGCGATGCGATCTCCCCCCACCGCCAGGGCGGTGGCGCCGTCTCGAGGAGGCCAGACCTTGCCGTTGACCACCGCGAGGGTTGCCTTTGGCTCGCCTGCCATCGCGGCATTTGTAGCGCACGCCGCGCGACAATGTCGGCTGATGGCCAAGCTCGACGCCAAGTTCCGGACCGACCTGGCGAGAGCATCGACGCTGCCGTCAACCTCGTACCTCGACCCAACCATCCTCGAGCGTGAAAAAGACCGGATCTTCTACCGCACCTGGCAGCTCGTCGCGCACATGAGCGAGCTCGCGAGGGTCGGTGACTTCAAGCCCGCGAGCATCCTCGACGAGCCGATTCTCTTGACGCATGCACAGGACGGAAAGTTGCGGGGCTTCTACAACGTTTGCCGGCACCGCGCCGCCCAGGTTGTGACCACACGCGGCAATCGCAAGTCGCTTCAGTGTGGCTACCACGGCTGGGTCTACGGTCTCGACGGCAAGCTCCAGGTGGCGCGTGAGATGGAAGGCACAGAGGATTTCGACAAGGCCGAATTCGGTCTGGTGCCGATTCGCGTCGACACCCTGGGACCATTCGTCTTCGCCAACCTCGACTCGAATGCCGCCCCGCTGGCCGACTGGATCGGAGCCATCCCCTCAGAGATCGCCTCGGCCGGATACGAGATGTCGAACATGCGCCGGGTTGAACGTCGCGACTACGACATCGGGTGCAACTGGAAGGTGTACGTCGACAACTACCTCGAGGGATATCACCTGCCGATCGCGCACCCCGGCCTGTTCAAGGAGCTCGAGTACGACAACTATCGGGTCGAGACATTCCGCTACTACTCGAAGCAGCATGCGCCCATCCGCGAGCTGAAGCCCGGGGAGGTGCCGGGGCGCGACCGCCGCTACATACGCATGCCCGGCGCGGAAGACAACGCCCTCTACTACTGGATCTTCCCCAACACGATGCTGAACATCTACCAGGACAACATCAGCACCAACGTGATCCTCCCGATGGGAGTCGATCGCACCCTCACGATCTTCGAATGGTTCTTCGCCGAGCCCGGCACCGGCGCGGGTTGGGAATCGATGCAGCAGACGATCGCCTTCTCAGATGAGATTCAGCAGGAGGACATCGGTGTCTGCGAGCAGGTGCAGAAGGGTCTCCGGTCGCGCTCGTACAGCCGCGGCCGCTTCTCCGCTCTGCGTGAGAACGGCGTGTACCACTTCCAGTCGTTGGTGACCGAATTCCTCGACCCCCAGCAGCTCTAGGCCGACGCTTTCGGCAGGGTCATGGGCAGCGCGAACCGGAAGTCCGACCCCGAGCCCACCGTGGTGTCAACCCAGATGCGCCCGCCGTGCATCTCGACGATCTGCCGCGCGATCGCCAGACCGAGCCCCGTGCCGATGATCTTGCCGCTCGTCTTCTCGTAGCGCTCGTAGCGGCTGAAAAGGCGCTTCGCGAACTCCGGAGCGATGCCAACGCCGTGATCGCGGACGCTCACCTCGACGAACCCTTCGCCGGCCTGGCTCGAGACCAGGATCTCGCCTCCATCGGGGGAGTACTTGACCGCATTCGTGAGCAGGTTGGCGACGATCTGCGCGACTCTGTCGGCATCGCATTCCGTGACCGGCTGCGAGGGATCGAGCTTGACCTCGATCGTGTGACGTTCGCTCGACGCGCGGGCGCGCTCGACAGCGTCCTGCAGCACAACGTTGATGTCCACCGATTCCAGGCGCAACGTGAGCCGGCCGGCCTCGATGCGATCGAGGTCGAGCATGTCGTTGATCATCCGGTTGAGACGCTGGGCATCTTTGTTGATGTCGGCGGCAAACGCCTTGATGTCTTCCCGAGCCAGGTCGTCCGCGTCTCGAATCATCTCGCTAAAGCCCTGGATGCCGACCAGCCCGGTGCGAAATTCGTGGCTGACCAGGGTGATGAACTCGCTCTTGAGCTGGTTCAGCCGCTCGATGCCGGCGAGGTGAGCCGTAGCCGCTTCGTTGGCGGCGTGCTGAGCATCGGTGTCCTCGTACATCGCCAGGAAGTACTCGACGCGTCCCGCCGCGTTGCGCACCGTGGTCGCACTCCAGTGAAGCCATGCGCTGGTCCGGTCACCGCGGACGGCGCGGCTGTCAGATTCGATCGAATCGACGTCGCCCGTCCACAGCGGTTTGAAGAGGTCGAAGACGCGCGTGAACTCGCTCGGGTCGAGGTATGCCGCCACCGGCATGCCGACCATCTGGCCCGCATGCGCCCGCATGAGGGCGGCCATTCTCGGGTTCACATCGATGATCCGCATGTCGGGGCCCACTCGAACGATGCCGAGCGGGGCATGGCTGACGATCTCGTCCAGCAGGTTGTTGCGCCGCTGCAGCTGGTCCTCGATGCGCCGGCTGGCGACGAGCAAAGACAGCGAGTCCCTGTGCGAGAGGACCTGGCTCCCGACCAGCAGGAGCCCGATGCATCCCGCCAGCACCGTTTCGAAACGGTCCAGGACCTGGTTGTTTGAGACGAGCTTGATCGCGGTGAGCGCAGCCGCCACGACGGCCGCCCATGGAAGCGCGAGCTGCCAGAGCTCGATCGGCCCTTCGGATCTGACCTTCTCCGTGTCGGTGGCCGGCCAGATGGGCGCCAGCGCGATCATCAGGTAGCCGATCACCCAGCCGGCATCGAGGAGGCTTCCGATCGCCCCGTAGGCGCCGCTGGCCGTCAGGTAGGCGAAGGCGCTGTCGGCCGCCGCCGCTGAAGCGAGACCCCCGAGGAGCAGGAACAAGCTGCCAAGCTCCGTCCTTCGTGCACGCCGGAGCGCAAGCACCAGGACGGTGATCGTGACGATGTCGCCGAGCGGGTAGGCGAGGCCGATCAGCCGGGCCGGCGGCGACGCCGTGGACGTGTCATAGACCATGCCGAGCCCGAGGGCCCAGGCCACGAACAGGAGGGAGAGCGCCACGATGGCGCCCGCCAGGAGCGCCTCCCCGCGCGTGGCCAGGCGGGCCGGGGCGGATGTGAACGCGAACACTCCGGCAACCGCCAGGGGAATGGCGAGGAGAAAACCCGCATCCGCCGCCGACGGGAACGGGACGCTGACCCCCAGGCCGACCTCGTAGACGGACCACACCACCTCGCCGATGCCCCAGCTGGCAGCCGATGCTGCGAAAAACGCCCAGGCCAGGCGGGTGCGGTTGGTGGTGCGAGCCGCCGCGAAGCCACAGCTGACCGCGGCGATCAGTGCGGCGACGGCCTCGCCGATGTCGTCGACAGCGATCGTGGCCTGGTCTCCGCCGATCCGCAGCGCAGTCCACACCACGAACGCGACTGACAGGATGCCCGCGCTCGTGGCGGCGATCGTGAAGGCGCCCCATCCGCGAAAACCGAAGCCCCCGACCACTCGAACCGATTCGCGTGAGGGCGATGAGAAGAGACCGGTCTCGGGCGCCTGTCGCAGGGCCGGTGCGTAGGTCGGAGAGGGCGATCTCGCCACTACTTCTCCAGGTCCATGTTAATTCATGCGGATTTCAATTAACATCAGCGGGCAGTCCTTTGCAGCACAGCGGTGTGGATACGCAGGGACTGCGGTCTAGGAGGCACTGCCATCTTGGCAACGAGCGTACAGCGCGACTCTTGTGGCTGGTCAGTCCTGGATGAGCCCGACGTCGAGCTCGAGCCAGCGAGTTTGACCTCGGCCCTGGCGATGCTCGGGATTGCCGCCGCGGCCCTCGGGCTGGCGCTGCTGCCCGCAATCGTCGCCTTGCGATTGCTCGAGGTGCCCTTCGGATCGATCGGAGCCGGCATCGGATTTCTCGGGGCTGCGGTGGGCGGGGTGAAGTTGATAGCGATGGCCTGGGCCGTCGGAGGCCGGCTGCGAGCCGGTCACCCGGCGCGCCCTGCCGTCGCCGCCGCTGATTGAACCTCCTTTCGGTGCCAAAAGCGGAGCTGGTCTGCCCCGCAAAGGAGGTGATTTGAATGCGAAGGCTCATCTTTGCCGCCATCCTGGCGACGATCCTCGTGCTGGCCCTTTCGATGGGCGTCGGCGCCGACAACGTTCCGGGCTGTTGCCAGTAGACCGTCGATAGTCGTCAATTCATGTGTGTCAAGTGACAAATAGTCGGATAAGCTGATGTTATGTCAGAGGTGCATACACACCCGTCAGCCGAAGACGGCCCGAGGGGGACAGGGAAGGCATCCTCGGGCCGTCGGGGCCGCCGCCGCGGTGTCGAGATCAAGCCCGGCACAGTCAAACAGGCGAGGTCTGATGCCGGCCTGAGCCTGGCCCAGGTGGCAGGGGACGAGATCAGCCGCACGGCCATCTACTTCGTAGAGACGGGGAAAGCGAAGCCTTCGATGGAGACCCTCAAGCTCATCGCCGAGCGGACGGGGCGCCCCCTCGACTTTTTCCTCAGCCGGCCGAGCACAACGGAGCCTCGTTCCACCGCCAGCACGGCAGAGCTCGAACGGCTGATCGTGACGGGGGATCCCGCGGGCGCTTTGGCCGCAGCCGAAGCTCTTCTGAACGTCGAGCGCGACCCCGAGATGGTGGCGCGGATCAAGTTCCAGATGGCGACGGCGCAACTCCGGCTCGCGCACTGGGTGCCGGCGCGCCGGCTCGCCTCGACCGCCCGAGCGTATTTCGAGCAGTCGGGCGACATGCTGATGACGGCAGAGTGTCTCGGCAGCGAGGCGTCGGCGGCTTACATGATGCAAGACCCCGGCGCACTCGCCCTGGTGGAGGGAGCGCTGGCGACGTGCCGGTCGCTGCGCCCGGTACCAGCGATTACCGAAAGCCGGCTGCTGGGAGTGCTCGGCGGAGTACACACCGCCGATCACCGTTGGGAGGCGGCGATCAAAGCCTTCGAGCAGTCGGTGGCCGCGGGTGAGGTGGTCCAGGATCTGCGTCGCCTGTCGATCCTCTACGCCGGCTTGAGCTTCGCGTACCAGGAGCTCAACAACGTCAAACAGGCGACCTACTACGCCCAGCGGGCGGTGGCGCTGCACGAGACCCTCAACGACCGCATCTCGCTCGCGCGCACCGAGAACAATCTCGGGCTCATGCTGCTGAGGACAGGGCGGGTGGCCGAGTCGCGTAGTCACCTCGACCGCTCGCTTCGGTTGTCCCAGGAGGCCAAGGCAGACGATGAATCCGTGGCTGCCCTCCTGCTCAGCCATTGCGAGTTGAACCTCGCAGAGTCAAACGTCGACGAGGCGGAGCGTTTCGCGGCCGAGGCCCTCGAGCTGGCCGGCCAAAGCCATGCGATCACCTCGATCGCCGACGCGCACGCCTGGCTCGGGCGTGTGGCCTCCGTCCGGGGCGATGACGCCGCCGCCGACGCAGAGTTCGCAGCCGCCTTCGAGGTGTTACGCGAGCCTGCGGCATCCCGTGAGCTGATGAGTCGCACCTATGCGCGCTACGCCGACATACTCGAGGCTCGAGGCGACATAGTCGGCGCCGTTCAGCAGCTCAAGCGAGCGCTGTCGTCACGCTCCAGCGGCATGGCCCTCGAAGCCGGTTACGCCACCGCCTGATCGACCTGCGGCCAGCTGCGCGTACTCCAGGGAATCGATCAGCGCCAGCAGCGACGCCTCGATGATGTTGCTCGAGCAACCGACCGTGGTCCATCGCTTGAGCCCCCTGCCGGATTCGATCAGCACCCGCGTGGTCGCCGCCGTGCCCGCATCGCCGTCGAGGATGCGGACCTTGTAGTCGTGCAGCGTGACGCCGCGCAAGCCTGGAAACCGCGGGCTCAGAGCTTTTCTCAACGCCGCGTCGAGCGCGTTGACCGGGCCATTGCCTGACGCGGCCGTGTGGTAGACGGTCCCTGCCACCTCGACCTGCACGGTTGCCTCGGCATTCACGGAATCGCCGTTCTTGCGGACGTTGGTGGTGAAGTCAGCGACGGTCCATGGCGCCTTGTAACCCGGTTGGAGCCGGCGCACCAGCATCTCGAAGGACGCATCGGCGGCTTCGTACGAATAGCCGCGGTGCTCAAGCTCCTTGAGGTGCTGGACCAGCCACCTGGTCTGCGGGTCGTCGCGGTCGAGCTCGAGACCGAACTCGCGCGCCTTGGCCAGCACGTTGCCGCGACCCGACAGCTCCGAGACGAGCACCCTGGGCTCGTTGCCCACGACCGCCGGGTCGATGTGCTGGTACGAGTCCTTGTGGCGCAGCACGGCAGCGACGTGCTGGCCTCCCTTGTGGGCGAAGGCGCCATAACCGACAAATGGCTGCTGCAGTGGCAGCGCCAGGTTTGCGATCTCAGCCACGGTGCGCGACAGCTCCGTGAGACGGGCGAGCGAGGTCGCCGGCAGAGACTCCATGCCGAACTTGGTGGCGAGGTTGGCCACCACAGACACCAGGTTTGCGTTTCCGCAGCGCTCGCCGTATCCGTTGATGGTGCCCTGCACCATTTCAGCTCCGGCCAGCACCGCCTCGAGGGAGTTTGCCACCGCGAGCTCGCAGTCGTTGTGCGTGTGGATTCCGACCCGAACCGGTCGGTCGAGATCCGCGAGAGCGCCTCGCACGGCTTCCACGCCGCGCCTGACGTCGGCCGGCATGCTGCCACCGTTCGTGTCGCACAGGACGACCCAGGAGGCCCCGGCACGGGCCGCCGCCGTGCAAACCTCGAGCGCGTACTCCGAATCGCGCGCAAAGCCGTCGAAGAAGTGCTCGGCGTCGAAGATGAGCTCGCGGCTGAGGCCCCCGCCGTAGGCGATGGATTCCTCGACCATCGCGAGGTTTTCGCTGGGCGTGGTCTGGAGGACGGTAGTGACCTGCCACGGGTCGCTCTTGCCGACCAGGGTCCAGACCGGCGCTCCGCTCTCGGTGAGGGCGCGCAGGTTGGCATCGTCCTCGCAGCGGCCGTTGGCGCGGCGAGTGGCTCCGAACGCCGCGAGCCTGGCTCGCTTCAGGGGCTGCTTGCCGAGGCTTGCGAAAAGCTCCTCATCCTTGGGGTTCGATCCTGGGAAGCCACCCTCCACGTAGTCGAAACCCAGGCCGTCAAGGGCGCGGGCGATTCGCACCTTGTCCGCGGCGGAAAAGGACACGGCGGGGCCCTGAGCCCCGTCGCGAAGGGTCGTGTCGTAGATGACGATTCGGCGACTGGACATAAAAAAACCTCCCGACCCTGTTGCCGGGAGGTCCAACGACTCGAGCGGAGTGCGCTAAGTCGGGGGACCTCCCCGGATAATCACGATCGCGATTCCGCGGCTGATGGGCATCGCACGCAACCTTAGGACATCGACGGCCGATCTGCATGGATTCGGCAGCCAAATCAACGGCGGTCTATTAGTGGGGTACGGACAGATCCCGGGTCCGGACGCTCACGTCCATGGCCCCGGTCGCCGATCCGATGTAGATGCCGCGGGTCGGGGCGGCGTCGCTGTAATCCCGGCCCACGGCAAGCCGGACGTGGTTCTCCCCCGCCCGAATGGGATGGGTCGCGTCGTAGCCGACCCACCCGCGTCCGGCCACCCAGGCCTCGGCCCAGGCGTGAGACGCGGTGGTGGCCGCCCCCGGCGCGTGGATGTAGCCGCTCACGTAACGCGCCGCCACGCCCATCGTGCGCGCGACCGCGATGAACAGGTGGGCAAAGTCCTGGCAAACGCCCGCCCGCAGGGCGAGCACCTCGTCCACCGAGCTGTAGACCGTGGTGACCGCCCGGTCGTAAGCGAAGTCCCGGCTGATGGCCAGGGTGAGCTCGTCGAGAGCCTGCTCGATGGAGGCGCCCGAGCTCGGGTCGGCGATGGGGTGCCGGCTCGCCAGCTGCCGGATGCCGGGAACGTCCTTGACCGGCGACCGGAACCTGAGGAAATCATGGACCAGCTCCTCCCCGGGCTCCACATCGAGCTCGAGGCCGGTCTCCACCACCGAGCGGCTGGTCACGGTCAAGCTCGAATGAGGCCGGACCAGGTTGAAGTAATGCACGGTGTTCCCATAGCCGTCGAGGTAGGAGCGCGGCTTGATCTTGGAGCTCAGCTCGAGCTCGAACTCCAGACAGCGCTGACCGTTGCCGTCCATCGGCCGCAGCCGCACCTCCATCACGGTCTCGGCGATTGGCCCTGAGTACCGGTAGCGCGTGGCGTGCACGATCTCGAGCTTCACCGCGCAAGCGCCTCCCGGATCGGTCTGTTCACTGTTGCTGCTGCTGCGGCATGGCGCGGCCCTCATCGCCGATTACGTTCGCCGGCACTTTGCTCGGATGGAAGTACGTTTCGCGCATGGCAAGTTCGAGCTGCCGCAGCAGCTCCCGGGTCTCGCTCTCGAACTCGCGCGGGTGTTCCGCGACGAGATCCGCGCCTGCCTGGACGAACGTCGCGTGCAGCCGCGACAGGAAGCGCCTGGGCTTGGACCGGCGTCCCGGGCCGTCGATCCTCGAGACCGAGTTGAGCGCGACCTGCGCCGAAAAGCGCGCGGAGCGCGGCAGAGTCGGGTCGAGCAGCAGGCACTCGATCACACGCTCCGCCGTCACCCCGCCCGAATACCGCGACTGGTAAGACTCGAATGCGAAGCAGGACTTGAGCACGGCCGACCACTCGAGTGCGTCCTCGGGCGCCTCAGCGAGCTCTGCCGACTTGCGCGTGACGATGGTGGTCACGTTGGCGGTCCGCTCGACGAACTTGCCGAGGCGGACGAAGTCGCGCGCCTCGTCACGCTGCATCGTGTCCATGAGCAAGCCGTCGACGAGCCGGATGCTCAGCTGCACGTCCGTGAGAAATGGATAGAGATCGGGCTGCCAGTTGGGCTCCTGGACGCGCCAGTGGAGGGCGTTGACCTGCTCGTACAGCTCGGAAGGCAGCGAGGGGCGCACGGCCTGGGCGGCGAGGCGAGCGGCGGCGACGCTCGCCCGCACCGAGGGGCCCAGCGAACCGGTGACGATGATCTCGACGGCCTGGTCGCGCCGGGTGGTGTCGCTCCCCGGCCACCCGGCCAGCTCCATGAACCGCGTCCAGAACTCGGGGCCCGGCTCGTCGGTACGGTCCAGCGACAGCGCGACGTGAACGCCCAGGATGCGTGCGAGATGGTCCGCCCGTTCGAGATGGCGGCCGAGCAGCGTAAGCGAGGTCGCGGCCCGGCTAAGCATCGGGGCTCTCCGTTTCGTCCTCTGCCATGACCCACGTGTCGCGGCTCCCGCCTCCCTGCGAGCTGTTTACAACGAGCGAGCCAGCCTTGAGCGCCACCCGTGTCAGCCCGCCCGAGGTCACGTACACCTCGGGACCGGTGAGCACGAACGGACGCAGGTCCTGGTGCGTGCGGCGCAGCCGGCCGCCGTCGAGGATCGGCTGCACGGAGAGAGCGACCACCGGTTGCGCGATGAAGCTGCGCGGCCGGGCCGCGATGCGGCGTGCGAACTCTTCTCGTTCCTCCGCGGTCGACTCAGGCCCGATCAGCATCCCGTAACCGCCCGACTCGTCGACCGTCTTGACGACCAGCTCGTCCAGGTGCTCGAGCACGTAACGGCGGTCATCGTCGAACGCGCAAAGGTAGGTCTGGACGTTCGGGAGGATGGGATCCTCGCCCAGGTAGTAGCGGATGATCTTCGGAACCAGGGCGTATACCGCCTTGTCATCCGCGACGCCATTGCCGAGCGCGTTTGCGATCGCGACGTTCCCGGCACGGTAGGCGCTGACCAGCCCTGCCACGCCGACCAGAGATTCCTGGCGCCCGAAGATCGGGTCGAGCCAGGCGTCGTCGATCCTCCTGTAGATCACATGCACCGGCTTCAGCCCGCGCGTCGTGCGCATGAAGACGTGGTCCTGGTCCACGACCAGGTCTGTTCCCTCGACCAGCTCGATCCCCATCTGCTTCGCGAGATACAGGTGCTCGTAGTAGGCCGAGTTGTTCAAACCTGGTGTGAGGAGCACGACCGTCGGGTCGTCCACTCCCTGGGGCGCGAGCCACCTCAGGTGTCGCAGCAGCTCGTGCACGTAGCCCTCGACCGGGCGCACCGGGTAGCCGGCGAACAGGTCGGGCACCACGCGCTTCATGACATGGCGATTGGCCAGCACGTAGGAAACGCCGGACGGCGTGCGCAGGTTGTCCTCGAGCACGAAGAAGTCGCCCTTGTGGTCGCGGACGAGGTCGATTCCCGCGATATGGCAGTGGATGCCGTGCGGTACCGGCAGGCCCTCGATCTCCCTGAGGTACTGGGGACTCGTGAGGACGATCTCCGGTGGAATCGCGCGCTGCTGGAGGATGAGCTTGCGGCCGTACACGTCGTCCAGGAAGAGGTTCAGCGCCGCCAGGCGCTGCTTCAGTCCGGCTTCCAGCCGCCTCCAGGTGCCGGCCGAGATGACCCGCGGAATGATGTCGAAAGGGAAGACCTTCTCAGTTCCCTGGGCGTCCGGGTAAACCGCAAAGGTGATGCCGTGGTTGCGGAACATCTGGATCGCGAGGTCGTGGCGGCGGCCGAGCTCCCTCGGCCCGAGCCGGTTGAGCTCGTCGTACAGCCGCCGGTACCCTGGTCTGGGCCGGCCGGAGGCCGCAAGCATTTCGTCGTAGAACCCGTTGGTCTCATAGCCGGCGTCTAAGGAATTCAACCGGTCCCATCCTCAACGCCGCTTTGCACGATATTCACGGAGGCCACCGTTATAGTGTCTGCGCCATCTCGAAATCAGGCAGAACGATCGACTTGCGGGTTGGCTGCGAGTTCGCGTACGACGTGAGCGCCCCGACTCCCGTCACGGTCCAGGTCCGTCCACGCTCCGATTCCAGCCACCGGCTGGTGAGCGAGTCCTGGTCCACGGCGCCGTCTCTACCGGTGGACGAGTACGCCGACGTCTACGGCAACCCGATCAAGCGCTTCGTCATGCCGGTAGGACCGCTCAAGCTGCGCTACGACGCGGTTTGCGCGGTCCCGGACGAGCCCGACCCTGACGCATCTGCCGCCCCGCAAAGCCCGGTCGACGAGATGCCTGGCGAGCTGCTCCACTTCACGCTGCCGAGCCGGTACGTCCTGTCTGACGTGCTTTCGGGGATGGCCTGGGAGCTGTTCGGCCAGACCCCGCCCGGAGGCGCCAGGGTGCAGGCGATCTGCGATTGGGTCCACGGCAACATCGCGTTCAAGTACGGGACGAGCAATCCGCTCACCACTGCGGCCGACGTGTTGAGGGACCGGATCGGCGTCTGCCGGGACCTCACTCATGTGGCGATCAGCTTCTGTCGTGCGATGAACATCCCGGCGCGCTATGTCTTCGGCTACCTCCCGGACGTCTACGTTCCCGTCGATCCCTCCCCGATGGACTTTGCGGCGTGGATGGAGGTCTGGCTCGGAGATCGCTGGTGGACCTTCGATCCCCGGAACAACAAGCGGCGCACCGGCCGCGTGCTGATCGGTCGCGGCCGAGACGCGCTCGACGTCGCGATGATCACGACCTTCGGGCCGGCCGCCTTCCGTTCGATGACCGTGTGGGCTGACCAGATCCCCACGAACTCAGAGGCAAAGCCGTGACTTCGCGGGAACCCCTGAAAATGAAGGAATCTTGATGGCGATCGAACCCTCGAGCGTCGACTGGGCGGCTGCGAGCCGCGTGTCGTATCTCGTGAGGCAGACATTCCGCTACGTGTACTCCGAGCCGATCCGGGAACTGAATCACCGCCTCGTCGTGATCCCGCCGGAGCGGTTCGGCGACCAGCTCAGGCTCCGCCACGACCTCTCTGTCACGGGCGACGGGGTCCGCTTCGCGGATCGGACCGATCGCTTCGGGAACGTGGTCTTCGACGTGTTTGCGCCCCGCGTTTCGAGAGAGATCGAGTTCGTGGCGGAGATCTCCGTCGAACGCCACGCAGCCGAGCCCAACCGGCTTCTGGATGGCTGGCTCGCCGACGGCTACCTGCTCGAGCCTTCGCCTCTCACCGCCGCCGACGGCCGTATCAAGCGAGCGGCCGAGACCCTGGCGGCTTCGCACGAGTGGGGTTTGCCACTGGCGGACGGCATCAACGACTGGGTGTACCAATCGATGACGTACCACTACGGGCTGACCGGGGTGCGGACCACGGCGGCGCAAGCGCTCGCCCTTGGATCGGGTGTCTGCCAGGACTACGCACACGTGATGCTCGCCGTCTGCCGGGCATGCGGACTCCCCTCGCGCTACGTCTCCGGCCACCTGCTGGGCCAGGGGGGCACCCACGCCTGGGTCGAGGTGATCCTTCCGACCAACGACGGCACCGGCGACGCGATCGCCTGGACCTTCGACCCGACGCACGCGAGCCGCGGCGGTCTCGGTCACCTGACGATCGCGGTCGGCGGCGACTACTCCGACGTTGCCCCGACTTCAGGGACATACGTGTCGCCGGCCCGGGGACGCCTGGTCACCACCAAGCGCGTCACCCTGACCGACCTCGACACCTACGCGGAGTAGATGAGGGTGGGGCCCGAGGCCCCCCCTCCCGTTACTACATCGCCGGCGTGATTTCGTAGACCGTGATCTTGCCGCCGGAGGTCAGCACCGGGCAGCCTTTTGCGAGATCGACAGCCGAGTTGAGGGAATCCGCCTTCAAGATCGAGTACCCGGTAGCCGGTGTTCCGATCGCTCCGTCGTGGACCGTGCCGCCGTTCGAGACGTTCTTGGAGTGGGTGCTGAACGGGTTGCCGGCGTCGACGATCTTGTCGCCGAGCTTGCCGAACCAGGCGCCCCACGCCTCCATGATCTGTCCTCGCTCGGCTTCGGTCGCGCCGGCGCTGCCACCTGAGTACAGCAGTACGAAATTCGCCATCTCTGATCTCCTTCGTGAGTGAATGTCCCCTTATGGGCTACCCAAGACGACGAATGCAGGGACGGTTTTTCGACAGCCCGTCCCGCGCAACTTCTTACCAACGCCTTATGCGGCGCTTATATAGCTCTTGAAATGAGTGGCTCACGGATCCTGGTCGTCGAAGACGACGCCCGGCTGGCCGCGACCCTCGATCGTGTGCTGACCGCCGAAGGCCACCATGTCGACCTGGTCGGAGATGGGCTGCAGGCGCTCCGGCTGGCGCGTGAGCAATCCTTTGATCTCGTGGTGCTCGACGTCATGCTCCCAGGCCTGGACGGGGTCGGCGTGTGCCGCCGGCTCCGGACGACCGCCCAGGTTTCGATCCTGATGCTCACGGCTCTCAGCGGCACCGATGACCGCGTGAAAGGTCTCGACGCCGGGGCCGACGACTACCTTGTGAAGCCATTTGCCTACGAGGAGCTGCTGGCGCGAGTGCGAGCGCTGCTTCGTCGCGCCGGTCCTCACGATCACCTGCGGTTCGCAGACGTCGTGCTCGAGCCGCCGAGCCGCGGGGCGTGGCGCGGGGACAGGTCGATCAACCTCACTGCCACCGAGTTCGAGCTGCTGGAGCATTTCATGCGAAATCCACGCCAGGTGCTGACCCGCGACCAGCTGCTCGAGGCGGTCTGGAAGGGCGAGCCGGAAAACGACAACGTGGTCGCCGTCTACGTCGGGTACCTGAGGCAGAAGCTCGAGGAGGGGGGCGAGCCGCGGCTCCTGCACACCGTGCGCGGCGCCGGCTACGCCCTCCGCCTGTAGTGCCTTTACGGCTGCGCCTCGCGCTGTTCGGCGCAGCTGTGGTCGCGCTGACCCTGGTCCTCTTCGGCTCGCTGCTCTACACACTGCTTGCGCACAGCGCGACGACAAACCAGGACGACGCCTTGCGCAGCCGAGCGCGCCAAGCCGTCGCGTCACTGTACAGCGGAGCCGACCTGACCCCGCGCGGGCCGGTGGCCCCCGCTGACCTGAACACCAGCACAGACGTATTCGTCGAAGTGCTCGATCAGAGCTGGTCGGTGGTCTATTCGACAGGCGAGGTGGACGGCGCGCCGCCACCGATCGCATCAACTCTGCGCGCGAAAGCCACTGAGGTGTCTGGCGGCGCTTTCGACACCGAAGGCGGCGTGCGCCTATACGCGATCCCATTCAACGGAGGCTTCGTCGTCACCGGGCAGTCGACGCGCGTCGTGCAATCGAATGTGTCCGGAATTGTCGGATTCCTGGTCATCTCAGGCGTCCCCACGCTCCTCGCGGCGCTTATCGCGTCGTGGCTCGTCGCCGGCCGCGCCCTCAAACCGTTGAAAGACGCCGCGGTGACCGCCGACGAAATCGGGCGCGCCCGCGATTTCGGCCGGCGGCTCCCAGCTCGGAGGAGCCGCGACGAGGTGGCAGTGCTTTCGACGAGCTTCAACCGGATGCTGGAGCAGCTGCAAGACTCGTTCGAATCCCAGCGGCGATTTGTCGCCGACGCCTCGCACGAGCTGCGCACACCGCTGACCACGATCCGGGGCAACGCGGGCCTGCTCGCGCGCGGACCGGCGATCTCTGATGAGGTCCGGCGCGCGGCAGCGGCCGATATCGCGGCCGAAACATCGCGCATGACTCGACTCGTCGATCGGATGCTGACTCTCGCGCGGGCGGATTCGGGCCTGAAGCTGAAGCTCGCTCCGCTCGAGCTCGAACCGGTCGTGGTCGAGGTTTGCCGCCAGGCGAAGACGGTTCATCCAGAACATGAGCTGGTGACCCAGGTAGACCGCGCGACCATCGCGGGCGACGAGGACATGATCCGGCAGTTGATCTGGATCCTCCTCGACAACGCGCTGCGACATGCGCGGTCACGCGTCTCGGTGACTCTGTCGCGCGAAGGGGAATGGGCGCGCCTGACGGTTTCCGACGACGGACCCGGCATCCCGGCTGCCGAGCGCGAGAAGATCTTCGAACGCTTTTATCGCTCGGACCGCGCCCGCACCGGGCACGGCGCCGGGCTGGGTCTTTCCATCGCTCGGTGGATCGCCGAGCAGCATCGCGGCCGCATCCTCGCCGGCGAAGGGCCAGGCGGCGGAGCCGCGATATACGTGGATTTGCCGGCGCGCGCAAACGGCGGCAAGGACGGGACCTGCTGATTGCTTACGTTCTTCTTAGTTTCGACCGGGAGGCTGGTGGCATGTTCGACATCGCCCCGGATCACGCGATCGGTCTCTACGCCGGACTCCTGGCCCTGCCATTGGCGCTCGTCGCGATCAGGCTGCGTCCCGCTCGCCGCCGTGTCCCTGGAACCGTGCTCGGCGCGTCAGTCCTGCTGGCGATGTCTGGTGCGGTTCACCTTGCGCTGATCAGCACCCATGTCAGCGAGCCTCTTACCTCGTGGCTCTTCCTCGCGAACGGCACCGGCTATCTCGCTCTTTCGTTCGCATTCACGTGGCGTTGGTGGCGCGTCGCGTCGGCATCGATGCTCATCGCGACCCTGCTCGGATACGTCGTCTGGATCGCGATCGGACTCGACTCGCCCGACCAGGTCGCGCTGGCCACCAAACTGCTCGAGCTCACGGCGCTGGGTCTGGTGCTTGTGCCCGTGCGCGGGGTACACATGGCGCATCGGTCATGGCGATGGGCCTCGCTGGCCGTTGCCTTGCCGCTGCTGACCCTGGTCGCGACCTCGGCGATCTGGATCGTCGACGTTGCCCGGCCAGACCCGCAACACGCGCACGCCGGCGCCGTGCTCCAGGCGACCAACGACGTCGCAACGCCGGAGCAGATCGCAGCCGCGGCGCAGCTCTATGCCGATACCAGGTCGGCGCTCGTCCCCTACCACGACTGGCATAAGGCCTGGGCCGCCGGCTATCGACCCGGAGGCAACGGCCTGGGGGGCGCGACGCACTGGATGAACCAGCGCAACGTCGACGCGGGGTACGTGATGGACCCAGCCCGCCCGCAGGGCCTGGTCTACGCCAACTCGAAGCATGGCCCGGTGCTGATCGGCGCCATGTTCCAGATGAAGCGCATCGGCCAGTTCGGTCCGGACCCGGGTGGCCCGATCACCGCGTGGCATCAGCACGAAAACATCTGCATCACACCGATCGGATTGGAGTTCAGCCTCATGACGCCGTTCGCGACCTGTCCGATTGGCGCGATCGACATCAGCGTCTCGCCGATGCTGCACGTCTGGATCGTCGACAACCCCAAGGGCGGACCGTTCGCGGTGGACATCGACCCGGAGGTGGTGAAGTCAATTGATCGCACCTGAAGCCATGACGCGTTCCTCGAGCCGGCCCGAGGCAGCGTTCGTGCTGCTCACGATGCAGGCACTGCTGTGGACCGTGGCGGGCGTTTCGGCGCTGCCGTTCGCGCTTGCGGGCGAGGTGTACATGGTTGGACTTGGCCTTGCCTCCATGCTGCTGGCCCTGGCCACGTGCCTGCTCGCGATCGGAATCCTGTGGCGCCGGGATCGAGCGCAGCGGTGGGCCATGAGGTTGGAGATCGCTTGTCTCGCCGGTTCGCTACTCCTACTGCTCGTGCCGATCGGCGCCAATCACGGCCCGGTCGCGTGGATGACGAACGTCGCTCTGCCGGTGGGGTTGATCCTCCTCCTGCGCAAACCGCAGGAGGCGTTTACCTAGAAGCGACCCGCTTCTTTCGGGTCAGGGCTTCATCCGCGTCATCCGTGTCCACGACGCGGCGCCGGAAGTTTCTCAACGCAAATCGGTCGCAGGCTGTCTCAGCAGCCGATGCCTTACCCAGCACCTCGTGCAGGTACCAGTGCATCCACTCGTGGCAGTACAGGAACCGCAGCACATCGCGACGGCCTCGAAACAGGACCGTCTCGGAAGCCCAGGCGAACCGCATGCCTTCCCCGCGCTTGCGCCGCGCGGCAAAGATCACCGGCTCCTTGAACGGCCGGAAGGGAATCGGAACCTGGAGCACGATCCGCCTCTCCTCGAACTCGCAGCGCGCGGCCAGGTGGGGGTTGGTCCGGTAGCGCAAGGGCTTGATCACGACCTCGTAGTCGCACCGCGGCAGGCCATCCAGGGCCCGCCGGGCCTCGGCGCTGCTGTACCCGGGGAGGTCACTGTGGATCGCCATGGCCGAACAGGGTACGCGCTAAAGCTATGAGCGGAACCCGGGAAGCTGCGCCCCAAATGGTGAGGAGTGTTGCGAAAAGAGGGGAATCGAATCCCTCGAAAGCCGATTCGCCGCACACTCGACGCCTGCCGCGGGCCGGCCACCCGGGCGGCCGGGTAATCACGCCTGGACGAGCGTTGACAGCAGTGGGGAGCCTGGCCTGAAAGGGCCGGGCTTTCCACCATTCGGGCTTGCCTCCGCATCTCGTGTACCGGGTCGCCGCAGCAGGCTTTCCCGCGTAGGCGCCTTCCACGACGCGTTCAAACAGCGAGGCAATTGGTGCTCCACGGTTCCCGCGCACGACTGACCGAGTGACTCGAATCCGGCGCGCTGCCGACCGCGTTCGGACGTCGGTGCCGTTTCGAGTCATCACGACGTACGGTGAGAGCCAGGCGAGCAACTACGCCGCTGCGCTCGCGTTTGCCGCGTTTCTGTCGATGTTCCCGATGATCCTTGGAGCGCTCTCGATCATTGGCTTCGCGATCCGCGACCCTGCGACCGAAGCTCGATTTCAGAATCTGATCCTGCAGCTGTTTCCCGGCAGTGCGCAGCTCGAGCTCCAGCGCGCGATCCTCGGCGTGAGGCAATCGGCCGGCTGGCTGGGCCTCGTCTCGCTCGCCGGCATCGTGTGGAGCGCCAGCGGAATCTTCGCCACGATGGAATTCGCCCTCACCCAGATCTTCGGGACCACGCAGCGCAGCCTGCTGCGGCAGAAGGTGATGGGCTTTGTGGCCATGATGCTGGTCGTGGTCGCGCTCGGGATAACCGTGGCGGCGAACGCCGCTGCGGGCTACCTCTCGAACTATGTCCCTTATGCGTGGGTCCTCAGCGTCGTGATCGGCGCGAGTGTGATGGTGATGCTCCTCGCGCTGCTGTACCGGTTCGTTCCGAACCGAAACTTCAGCCTTCACGAGGTGCTGCCCGGCGCGCTGCTGGCGGGCGTGCTGATCGAAGCCGTCGCGCTGGTGTTCCCGCTTTACGCACGCGTCGCGAGCAGCTTCAACACCTACGGCGCCCAGTTCGGCCTCTTCTTCGTGCTGGCGACATGGTTGTACCTGCTCAGCCTGCTGCTGCTGCTCGGAGCCGTCTTCAATCGGCTGCGCCTCAGCCAACCAGGTACGACAGCCCTGGTCGCGATTCCTGCCGGTGATTCGCGGACGGCGGGCGACCATCGAATGTCCTCAACCGCAAAAAAGCGCACGGGGTGACCGTCGGGTAGGACAGCCCAGTACACCGAGCGGCGGTGGGCGTTACCCCTTTGAGCGGCCGGCATCTCTCTGAGATCGGAAGGAGGGCCGCCAAGGACTGAGGAGGTCAATTCTTGGGAACATTGCTGTTCATCGTTCTCGTGATCCTCGTGCTCGCGCTGCTGCTCGGCGCCGGCGGGTACAGCGTTCGCCGCTACTGGAGCCCAGCGGGGTCCGAGGTCGTGGAGACGAGCGATACGACAAGCGGGGCCGGGGCCGGCATCACGGCCGCGATCCTCGCTCTTCTCGTGCTGATCCTGCTGTTCTTCGGCTTCACGCAGTGGAACTGGTTCGGCGCCCGGACGTCCGGAGCCCCGGCCAACAATCCGACCGTTACGAGCCCGGCGCCCACCACTGCCTCCGGAGCAGGTTCGGGCGTTGGTACGCAGGCGTCTCCGTCGGCGTCCGCGAAGGCGTCGCCTTCGTAACTCCCCTGACCCACCCCAGGAGAGTTGAGGGCCGAGCCTGTGCGGGCCGGCCCTCATCCGTACCGGGATCCGCGCCCACGAAATCAAAGGAGGTCAACAGAAGCATGCCGACCACCAAGAACCGCTCAACCGTCCTGAGTGCGCCACAGAAGAACCGCATGGCGGCTGGAACATTCGCCTTTCCCAAGGAGCGCAAGGAGCCGCTGAACGACGCGCGGCACGTGCGCAACGCGATCGCCCGTTTCGACCAGGTTGAAGGCGTCACCGAGTCGGAGCGCGACGCCGCCTGGAGGCGAATTCGCGCCGCGGCCAGGAAGTACGGCGTCGAGGTGAAAGCCAAAGGCTGGCGCTCGCTGATGAAAGGCGGCAAGACAGGTACGCGGCGCAGCTCATAGCGGGAAGCACTTCACGTAGTAGGAACGCCTCCTACACCTGTACGGCGACAGATCTTGGGCGCCGCGGATACTTCCTCCGAGGGGCTCCGGCTGGCTGTCGGGAACAGGGGAGGAAGGGCGATGGGCACTGTTCAACTGCCCGGGGTGAGGGGACGTGGAGACGGGGAGAGGGCCGCGCTGAGGCGCGGCCTCGCCTCCGGAGCGGCTGTGCGCCTTACGACTGTCCGGGCCGTAGGTTCGGCTGCCGCGGCGCGCTACTGCGCCGGTTGCGCGGGGCCGATCGAGTTTGGGGCGGTCACTCACGCAGGCGAGGCGTACTGCAGTATCGAATGCTCGCTGGGGGGAGGCCACACGGCGTAGCCACGCACTAACGTTGCGGGTGGTGTTGCGAAGCTTCCTGCTTTGGTGCGCGTCAAATCCCTGGCTTTCGTCGCACGTGCCGACCTGGGGATTCGCCCGCCGGGCGGTCAGGCGCTTCATGCCCGGCGAGGACCTGGAAGCCGCCTTGAAGGCGGCGGCCGAGTTCAAGGCGCAAGGCGTCGGATCCCTGCTCACGCGGCTTGGGGAGAACGTGAAGAACCTCACGGAGGCGGGCGAGGTGGTCGAGCACTACGAGGCCGTCTTCGCCAGGGTGGCGGAGGCGGGCCTCAGCTCGGAGGTCTCGGTGAAGCCGACGCAGCTGGGTCTGGACATCGACGCGGCAGCCGCCTACGCGAACCTCGAGCGGCTCGCTCGCGCCGCTTCGAAGGCGAAGTG
>Ga0209648_10000392_pt1 | contig 33215 bp, 32 predicted proteins | sample GraSoi2013_115cm_FD_185830 | JGI IMG/M metagenome (GOLD analysis project Ga0209648, IMG submission 185830) | Grasslands soil microbial communities from the Angelo Coastal Reserve, California, USA - Sample 9_17_2013_115cm (SPAdes) (version 2) | ecosystem: Environmental > Terrestrial > Soil >...
AGACGGTGTTGAAAATCGAAACCGAATTGGCGAAGGCCTTCATGGACCGCACGCTGCGGCGAGATCCCAAGACTCGCGATCATAAGATGAGTGTCGTTCAGCTCCAGGCGATGGCTCCCAATTTCCATCTGGACCGCTATTTCGCGATCTCCGGGGCTCCGTCCTTCAAAGAGCTCAACGTCGGAAATCCGGACTACTTCAAGCAGGTGAACCCGGTCATTGAATCGACGTCACTAGATGACTGGAAGGTATACATGACCTGGCAGATCCTCAACAGCGCGGCAACCTGGCTCTCCGACGACTTCGTGCAGGAAGACTTCAAGTTCCAGCAAGCCATCACCGGACAGCAGGAGCTTCCCGTGCGGTGGAAGCGCTGCGTCAACGTGGTTGACGGATCCCTGGGTGAAGCTTTGGGCCAGCCTTATGTGGACAAGACCTTCGGCCCCGATGGCAAGAAACGCATGCTCAAGATGGTGGATGCGTTGGAAAAGTCGTTGAATCGCGACATCGCGGATGTTCCCTGGATGAGCGAAGAGACCAAGAAGCAAGCGCTGATCAAGCTGGCCGCCATCCGTAACAAGATCGGTTATCCCGACAAATGGCGCGACTACAGCAAGCTCACCATCACGCGCGGTGACATGGTAGGCAATCTCTTTCGCGCCAGCGAATTCGAATCCAATCGCCAGTTGCAGAAGATCGGCAAACCCGTAGACAAGCTGGAGTGGGGCATGACCCCGCCGACCGTCAACGCCTACTATAGTGGCAGCCACAACGAAATTGTCTTCCCTGCCGGCATTCTGCAACCTCCGTTCTTTGACAACCGCATGGATGACGCGGTGAACTTCGGCGGCATCGGTCTGGTGATCGGCCACGAACTCACGCATGGCTTTGACGACGAGGGGCGCAAGTTCGATCCCAAGGGCAACCTGCGCGACTGGTGGACCGCGCACGACGGTCAGGAATTCGAAAAGCGCGCCGCCTGTGTCGACAGCGAATACAGCGGGTTCGTCGCCGTGGATGATCAGCACTTGAACGGAAAGTTGACCTTGGGCGAAAACACGGCGGACAACGGTGGCGCGCGTATCGCGCTGATGGCCCTCCACGAGATGATGGCGCAAACCAAGCAAGATCCAGGCCAGAAGATCGACGGCTACACCGCAGACCAACGCTTCTTTCTCGGCTTTGGACGGGTCTGGTGCCAGAACATCACCCCGGAGCTGGCACGACTTGCGGTACGCACCGATCCACACTCGCCGGGACGCTTCCGCGTGAACGGCGTCGTGCAAAACATGCCGGAGTTCCAAAAGGCATTTGGCTGCAAGGCAGGCCAACCGATGGTCGCAGCCAATGCTTGCAGAGTTTGGTGAGGATGGCGTGGAGCAGGACCTCTTTTCTGAAATCCAGAACGCAGTTAGGGATCCCTATCCTGTCGACAAAGATCGCACGGAACCGCGAGGCTAGCTCTCTGGCCGTTTGTCGTGAGCCGTACCGAAACTGCGAAAGCTCTCGACGTGGGATGACTTAGCGCCTCTGAATACTCCAAGCGCCGTTAGGCGCGACAAGAGTTAGCCCACCCTGGAGGCGGAGCGGCGAAGCCGCGAGCCGGGAAGGGTGGGTGGCATCCCAAAACGGTCGAGCCCCAGCGGGGCGGTACAGTGGTGAGGTGGCCCCGCATGTTCTTAGAGGAGGCGGGATAAAGAGACGCGGCTGGTCAAGGAGCGACTCCAGATCAGCCGAGGACTTGACGGCGCACAGCAAGATTCAGCCTTTGGGCTAGTTTCAGTGTCGCCCCTCCGGGGCTCGAGATCATGTTGGCCCTTAACTTCCCGGCTCGCGGCTTTCGCCGCTCCGCCTTCAGGGTGGGCTAACCTGTTTTCGCGCCTACGGCGCTCAGGACTTGTTGCCAGACGGCTCCGTGCTGCCCTTAGGACCATTCGTCGTAAGGGCTCACTCCCCATACTCAAACAGTCGTGATACTAGAGACCATAGGGATCTCTCTCCCGCATCGCGGGCTCGAGATTTCAGAGAGAAGGCCTGCTCCACCCTCTTCACGCGGGAAACTGCATCACCGGCTACGCGCAGGTTCTGCGTTACGGAGATATGCGTCGGACTTGTTGAGCCAGTCCTGCCGCGGTGGATAGAAGACATCCATGTCCACGGTATCTTCAATGGCTTCAGCTTTGTGCGGCATGTTGGAAGGAATGCATAGGACCTCACCGGCGCGCACCACGATCTCCTTGCCGTCAATCCAGAACTTCAGCGCACCCTCTACGACATAGGTGAGCTGCTCGTTCACATGGCTGTGCTCCGGAACCACACAACCCTTCTTCAACAGGATGCGTGCCAGCATGAGCTCGTCTCCGGTAATCATCTGCCGGTCGAGCAAAGGATTCAGCTTCTCCAGTTCAACGTCACTCCAGCGAATGTGCTTCAACATAGCTCGACATTCTACCAGCGACGGCTCATGCTGGAACCACCTCGTCCGAAATATCGTTCATGCAGTTCGCTGGCTAGGCAAGTCTTGAGAGTCGTGCGCCTGCAGGTGCTGATCCACCGAAGCTGTAATGCGTTCGACGAAGCCTGTCGGGGTTTCCGACGCAATAGCAGGTTGGCGCAGCGCGCGCAGCAACTCCGTTATCTGTCCGAGTCGCATGTTTTGCAATTCGCGATCGGATTCGAGGATCGAATGTGCTGCCGCCGCGGAGTTGATATAGCACCACAGGAAACGGCTCAGCTGGTCGATCGCCGTCTTCATGTCTTCGACCAACCCACTGTTGAGTAGTCCGTTGAGGATTTTTGTCTTGTCATCACGGCTGAATTTCTGAAAGGTACTCCACTGCAACTGGACCGTGAGTGCGCGGAGTTCCTCCGTGATTCGTATGATCCGATCAGAAGTATCTTTCATTATCATTCTCTGCCCTCATTCCACACTGATGTTTGGGGACCCTTGACGCCCTGTTTTGAAACGTTGGTCTTCGGAAACGAGCCCTGAAATACAACCAGCAATTGTGGAAACGACTGGTAGAGAAGTGGCTGTTCCGTACTATCCGTACTAAAGGCAGCTTGAGGGCCAAACGTTCCCGCTGTCGGCAATTCCCACGGAGAGGCAGGTGCATAAGTCGCTGATAATGCGGGTTGTTTCCCCTTGCTTCACATGTACTCGCAGGCGGCGACCTACTTAATCCTAAAAGCCATGTTTGGGCATGTCTCTTGGGCCAAGTGAGAAGATTTTTCAGTCCAGGATCAGCGGGTGAGCATAAATTTCCAGGCGAAAGGTTTACGAATATCATCTACAATGACGTGATGGTTTCCGCCGTTTCTGATCCCCTGGCTTGGGCTCACCCGTTGGTTCAAGAGTGGTTTGTCGGCAAGTTCGGCACACCTACTGAGCCTCAGGAACAAGGCTGGCCGCACATCCTCGCCGGAAGCACCACTCTCATCTCTGCGCCAACCGGCTCGGGTAAGACGCTAGCGGCTTTCCTCACTTGCATCGATTCTCTCGTGCGTCAAGCGCTTAGCGGAAACCTGATCGATCGCACTGAGATCCTTTATGTTTCCCCACTCAAGGCGCTGGGAAATGACATCCAGAAGAACCTCGAGGGACCTTTAGCTGAGATCGCGGCTCTGGCCGGCGCCAAAGGCTTGCTGATGCCGCAGATTCGCGTGGCCGTCCGCACCGGCGACACACTGATGCGCGAGCGCCGGCAAATGCTTCGGCGGCCTCCACACATTCTGGTAACCACGCCGGAATCGCTCTACATCCTGCTCACGGCTCAGCGCAGCCGCAACATTCTGCGCGACATAAAGACGGTGATCGTCGATGAAATTCACGCAGTCGCTGACGATAAGCGCGGCGCTCATCTCACGCTTTCACTTGAACGCCTCGACGTCCTGACTGGCCGGCGATCAGTTCGTATCGGTCTTTCAGCCACGCAGAAGCCGATTGAGACAGTAGCGCACTTCCTTACCGGCAACGGGCAGCCCGACCCCGTGGTAGTCAATATCGGCCACAAGCGTGCGTTGGATCTCGCCATCGAGATTCCCGGCCAGGAGCTGGGACCGATTGCCACCAACGAACTCTGGGATGAGACTTACGACCGAATCTGCCGGCTCGTGGAACAGCATCGCTCCACGCTGGTCTTCGTCAACACACGACGACTGGCGGAACGAATTGCTTTCAGTCTCGCTGAAAGGCTAGGCGAGGACGCGGTCGCCGCACACCACGGCAGCTTGGCCCGCAAGTTGCGCCTGGACGCGGAAAATAAGCTCAAGAACGGCCAAGTCAAGGTTCTGGTGGCCACTGCTTCATTGGAGCTGGGCATCGATGTTGGCTACGTTGACTTGGCGTGCCACATCGGCTCGCCGCGGTCCGTGGCTGTGGCCCTGCAGCGTTTTGGACGGTCCGGTCACTGGCGTGGCGCCGTTCCCACGGGCCGCTTCTTTCCCACCACGCGCGATGAGCTGCTCGAATGCGCGGCCCTGGTGCGCGCGATTCATCTCGGCGAACTTGACCGGCTGATGATCCCCGAGGCTCCTCTAGACATTCTGGCGCAGCAGATCGTGGCCATGTGTTCCGCCGACGAATGGAATGAAGATGAGCTGTTTGCGACGGTCGCCCGTGCTTATCCCTATCGCCAGCTTGAACGCACGGACTTCGACGATCTGCTGGTAATGCTCTCTGACGGCATCGCTGCCGAGCGTGGTCGTTTCGGTGCTTACCTTTATCGGGATCGCGTCAACCAGCGGCTCAAAGCCCGCCGGGGCGCGCGCATGGCCGCCATCATGAACGGCGGCGCCATCCCGGAAACCAACCTTTACACCGTGGTCGCCGAGCCTGAGGGTACGGTTGTCGGCACACTGCATGAAGATTTTGCCGTCGAGAGCATGAAGGGCGACGTGGTGTTGCTGGGCAACACCAGCTGGCGCATCCGCCGCGTGGAGAGCGCAGGACGCATCCTGGTGGAAGATGCGCATGGCGCTCCCCCCTCAATTCCCTTTTGGCTGGGCGAGGCTCCCGGCCGGACCGAAGAGCTTTCCCGCCAGCTAGGCGAGCTGCGCCAGAAGATCAGCGATCTCACGCCCAACGTTGCGCCCGGCTTCGTCAACCAAAAGTCGGACGAAGTGCATGAGGCCGTGGACTGGCTTAAGCGCGAATGCGGCCTGGATGATTCCGGCGCCGAGCAAGCCATCGAGTACATCGTCACCGGCAGGACCGTCCTGGGCGCAGTACCCAGCTTCGACACCATCATTGCCGAACGCTTCTTCGATGAAGGCGGTGGCATGCAGCTCATCGTTCATGCCCCGTTCGGCGCGCGCATCAACAAAGCTTGGGGACTTTCGCTGCGAAAACGCTTCTGCGTCTCCTTCAACTTCGAATTGCAGGCCGCAGCCACCGACAATGGAATCAACATCGCCCTAGCTGAACAGCACAGCTTCCCGCTCGCCGATGTGTTCAGCTTTTTGCACGAGAACACCGTCAAGGAGGTCTTGCAACAGGCGGCGCTGCTCTCTCCCCTGCTCGAGACTCGCTGGCGTTGGGACGCGAACCGCTCGCTGGCCTTGCTCCGCTACTGGAACGGCAAGAAGATTCCGCTGCAGGTCCAGCGCATCCGCGCCGCCGACCTGCTGGCTTCTGTCTTCCCCGACGTTGCCGCCTGCCAAGAGAATGTAGATGGACCGGTCCAGATACCGGACCATCCTCTTATCCGCGAGGTGATGAAGGACATTTTTCAGGAAGCCATGGACCTGGAAGGCCTGAAAGATGTTCTGCGCAGAATTCGCTCCGGCGAGATCAAGTGCCTGGCCGTCGATACTCCAGTGCCTTCCGTCTTCTCGCACGAGATTCTTAACAGCAATCCCTACGCGTTTCTCGACGATGCGCCCCTCGAAGAACGTCGCGCCCGGGCGGTAGAGCTCCGGCGAGCGCTGCCGGAATCGGTATTGAAAGAAGTAGGCGGTCTGGATCCTGCTGCGATTGCCGAGGTGCGTTCCGACGCCTGGCCCGACGTCCGCGACGCCGATGAATTAGCCGATGTCCTGCACACATTGATCGCGCTACCGGAAGCCTGTGGCACAGCCGCCCCCGGCTGTGCTGTCTGGGAGCCTTTCTTTGAACAGCTCCGTCAAGTTAACCGCGCAACCCGAGCAACGGTCAGCATTTCGACCGCTGAGCAAACTAGAGAATCGGAAGATCGGATCATCGGATCATCGGGCCATCAAGATCACGATTTCAGTTCACCCGATCACCCGATCACCCGATCACCCGATTCTGGACGTTTCTGGGTTTCAGCCGAGAAAGCCAAGGCATTTCACGCAATTTATCCCTCAGCGCAATTCGAAGAACAGCTACCTGAGGTTGCGGGCGAGATACCTTCTCGCGAAGACGCGCTGAAAGCCATCCTCACGGGCTGGCTCACCCATCTTGGACCTACCACAGCCTTGACCCTCGCTCAACTGCTACGCTTGCCGGTCGCTGAAATCAACAAAACGTTGCTGCGCATTGAATCGACCGGCCTCATTCTTCGGGGGAACTTCGAGAAGCTAAACAACGATGAGCAACAGTGGTGCGAGAGAAGGCTGCTGGCGCGTATTCATCGCTTGACCCTGGGATCGTTGCGCAAGCAAATCGAACCGGTCACGGCGGCCACCTTCATGCGCTGGCTGCTGCGCTGGCAGCATGTGGCTCCGGGATCGCAGCTGCGCGATGAGCGCGGCACGCTCGAGGTCCTGCGCCAGCTGCAGAGTTTTGAAATCCCGGCTAGCTCCTGGGAGCGCCAAGTTTTGTCCCGCCGGGTTAGCAACTACGATCCGAAGATCCTCGACCAGCTCTGTCTCACCGGCGCTGTCGGCTGGGGACGTCTTTCGCCGCACCCGGCGATGCTCGAGGAATCCTCGGGCCGCGCGCGACGTGTGGTGCCAACCAGCGTGGCGCCGATCACATTCTTCGTCCGCGACGACGCGGAGTGGATGGCGTTGCCCAGCGTTCACTCGGCACATCGGGAAGCACAACAAGAAATCAAAGGGTTGAGTCCGATTGCGCGTGCGGTGCTGGATTTTCTGCGCTCTCGTGGCGCGTCGTTCTTCGCCGACATCGTCCGCGGCAGCGGCAAACTGAAATCCGAAGTCGAGACCGGCCTGTGGGAGCTCGTGGCCGCGGGCTTGGTGACGGCCGATGGTTTCGACAATCTGCGGGCTCTCATCGATCCCAAGCGCCGCGCCGGCCAAGGTTCGGGCAAGACCAACCGTCCGCGCCACAGCGCCGGGCGCTGGTCGCTGCTCTACCCGCTCGAAGGTCAAGACGAAAGCAAAGCTTTGGAAACCGTGTGTCGCGTTCTGTTGCAACGTTACGGCGTGGTGTTTCGCGAGCTGCTGGTGCGCGAGAGCATGCTGCCGCGCTGGCGCGATCTGCTAATCACCTTCCGCCGGCTGGAAGATCGCGGTGAGATTCGTGGCGGCCGCTTTATCAGCGGCTTTATCGGCGAACAGTTCGCCTTGCCCATCGCCGTGGAATCTTTGCGCGCGATGAAAAATCTGCCTCCGAGTGGTGAGACCATCACCCTTGCCGCGGCCGATCCCTTGAACCTTGCCGGCATCGTTGTCCCCGGCGAGCGCGTACCCGCGATTTCCGGAAGACAAGTAAGCTTCCGTGATGGCGTGCTGGTCCAAACCCCGGAGGTCCAGCCTCTCAGCCTGGTGGCCAGGTCATGAACGAGGAACATCCCGACTTGATCGAAGGCGAAGATTTTTACATGGAAGACGGTAACTGGGTCTTTACAGCCAAGTATCTGTTGCGACGCGGCTACTGCTGCCGTTCCGGCTGCCGGCACTGTCCGTATGGATATGTTCCCTCCGAAGTCCCGAGCGGCAGCGAGGGATCCCTATAGGAACCGCGCACTTTAGGGCTTGCCCCGCAAAAGCCACGACAATCCTCAAGGGTATGATGATTCGAGTTAATCGTTGTGATAGGGATCCCTCGCTGCGCTTCGGGATGTTAGAACAAAGCTTACTCGTACCTTAACGCGATCACCGGATCGAGCCGGGCGGCTTTCATGGCCGGATAGATCCCGAAGAACAGACCCACGCTGCAGGAGACTGTCAGAGCCAGCGTGATTGCCCACATGGGAACCGCCGAGGGAAAGTGTATGGCCTGCAATAGCAAGCTGATGAGCAGCGACAGAATCACGCCCAGGATGCCTCCGACACCCGTGAGGGTCATGGCCTCGGTGATGAATTGGAAGCTGATATCGCGTTTGCGCGCGCCGATGGCTTTGCGCACGCCGATCTCGCGCGTCCGTTCCGTCACCGACATGAGCATGATGTTCATTACGCCCACGCCGCCTACCAGCAACCCGATCGAGGCCACCACCACGACATACTTCAATATGCCGGCCATGATGTCCGCGAACTGATTTCCCATGGACTCGGCGCTGCTGATCCCAAAATTGTCGGGTTTGTTCAAGGGGACTCGGCGGCGCAAGCGCAGCAGACCACGAACTTCATCTTCGGCGACTTCCTTCTTTCCGGGTTGCGCCATGGCGATAACGAAGTTCTCATCATCCTGAGGATAGTGCTTCCGATAGGTGCGGTATGGAATCAGCACTTCAACGTCGCCCTGGTGGGCAAAGGTGTTCTTCTTTTTCGCGAACACGCCCAGGACGGTGTACAGATTCCCGTCCACCAGCAGCTGCTTACCCACTGCCGATTCATCGGGAAACAAGGCCTTTTCCGCGTCGAAGCCGAGGATGACCATATCTTCGCGATGTAAATCCTCCAGGTCGGTAAAGAAGCGCCCTTCCTTCATCTTGCCGTTGACGACTTCGGAATAACTCGCCGTCACGCCGCGGAAGATAATGCTGGTGAGCTCATGGTTCTTATTGCGCGCGGTGCGGATGGGCTGCGGACCTTGACCACTAATGTGAAACAGCGCCTCCACGGTCACATTCTTTAAATGCGGCAGGTCCAGAAGCGCCTGACCATCTTCAAAGGTCAGCGACTTGCGCACACGTTCTTCCGGGGACAGATTCCCAAAGCGAAAGCCGGGATCAAACTTGAAAATGAAGAGGTTGTCGACGCCGAATTCGTTCAGCGAATCCTGGACGTTCTTCTGCACGCCAAGAAGAATCGAGGAAACCAGTATGGCTACACTGACGCCGATGACCACGCCCAAGACCGTCAGAAACGACCGTACTTTGTGGGCGCGAATCGTCTGCAGCGCCATCTTCATGTCTTCGGCAATCAAGTTGGAGCGCATCATGGCTAGATTTCGAACCTCAAGGCTTCGATCGGATCGAGCTTCGACGCTTTGTAAGCCGGGTAGACACCAAAAATCATGCCAATAACGGCTGCGATGACTACAGCGGCCACGACCCAACCCAAGGGCAACGACATCGGAAAGGGCGTGAGAGCTCCAATCGCAAACGACAAGGCCATCGCGACCAGGATTCCCACCACCCCACCAATCGTGGCCATGACTCCGGATTCGATCAGGAACTGCAACAAGACGTCCTGGCGCGTCGCCCCCACGGATTTGCGCACGCCAATTTCCCGCGTCCGCTCCGTGACGCTCGAGAGCATGATGTTCATGATCACGATCCCGCCAATGACCATAAAGATCAGAACTACTCCAATCGAAGCGTTGGCTAAACTGCCGGTCAGGCTTTGGAAAAGGTCCATCAGCGCCGAAGGCTCGAGAATCCCGAAGTTGTCTTCCTGTTTGGGATTCAAATGGTGGCGCGCGCGCATCAGCATGCGCGCTTCGTCTTCTGCCGCGGGCATCATCTCGGCGGAAAGCGCTTTGATATTAATGTGCACGCTCTGATTGCTGCCGTACACCTTGAACCAGGTCCGGATCGGAATATAAACAAAGTTGTCCTGGGATTGGCCAAAGGCACTGCCCTGTTCCTTGGCCACACCCACGACTTCATAAGCTTCGCCGTCGATATAGATCGACCTACCCTGGGGATCGACGCCGGTGAAAAAGCGCTTGGCCACGTCGGTTCCGATCATGGTGACGTTGGCTCGGTGCTCATCATCGGCATTGGCGATATAGCGCCCGATCGCGGGCTCCTCCACATCGATGTCAACCATGTTCGCGGTCACTCCGCGGACGTCAACATCCTGAATCGATTCCGTCTTGTATTTGACGATGCCGTTGTGGTCTACCTGCAGGCCAACCGCCTGCGCCAGTCTCATGTTGTCGCGGACGTACTCAAAATCATCCCACGTGATCTTCTTATTGGTGCGCTGCAGCTTGACGTACATCTCCCGGCTGGTGATGAGAGGAAACTGCTCAACCAGGAAGACGTTAGCCCCGAAGTTGGCCACCTTATCGGCCACGTATTTGTTGGTTCCCTTCACGACCGACGTAACCACAATGAGGGTGGAAACCGAGAGAATGACCCCGAGCAACGTGAGAAACGATCGCAGCTTGTGCGCGCGCAGAGTATCGAGCGCGATCAGCATCGGCTCTCTCAGAGAGATCCCTCGCGACCTGACCGCCGGAGATGCGGCCTGCACCGGAGTTCCCTGTGCCGAATTCGACGACAAATTCATGGCGCTTAATTTAAGGATCTCACGCTTAAGTCTACATTCCCTCTAGCCGCGAGACGCAAATTCTTACAAAAAGTTCCCTGATTTGTTAAGGAACGGAGTCTCTCTGGGTTTGACTCGCGCCCTTTTGTTTTGTTTGACGATTTTTCCGGGGTCGGCGACAACAGAGTGATCGCGATTGTGGGCCTGTGGCGCAGCTGGGAGCGCGCTTCCATGGCATGGAAATCCCGAACAGGCCGGCCAATGATTCCAAACAACTTAGTTAAGGGCGATAGGGCTATTTAGCGGAATTTTCGCCGCTACTTGGCACGAATTTGGCACGGTCAGGGGCTGCTTCGGCGGGGTGCAGCCCTTCGCCTTTTGCTCCTGCGCGGCTCGCGCCTTTGAGATTTCGGAACGTCCACATCCGCACGACTCCTTCCCAACACTCAAATAGAGCGAACTTGATGGCGGCCGCTCCTGACGACGCGAAGAAACTGCTAGCGGTTTGCGATCATACACCTGACCCCAGTTCATCTCGTCTCTTGAATAAATTGCTCCACTTCGGCTTTGGATCGCATTCATCAATGCTGATGATCGCGTCGTTACCAGGATCCATTTTCGCCGCGAGGTCCTTCAGCCGACGCAAAGACGCACGGCAGGTGCACCCCACGTGTCCCAAAAATCCAGCAGGAGCACTTGCCCTTGAGGGTATCCATGGGGAGTCACCCCCAAAACCCCCGGGAGGGTCGAAATCATGACCTAAGGGGCAAGGGGCCAGCATCCAATCTAATATGGACAGCCGTTAACTTTTGCAGCTTTGAGGAGAATCTATCCCTGGGCAGAGAGACCCTGGCGGTTCTCTACTCATATCGGTCTGAAAAGAGGCACTAAGTCTGACCGAAGGTATGGAAGATGGCCGCAAATACCAAAATTGCGAGAACTACCCTCCAGGCCCGCGAACTTGCGCGGGTGAGGAGCATCGTTCAGCAGTACGCTCGCACGCCGCTGGATCTGTTCAAGCTGTGGCCCGATAAGAGCTACTTCTTTTCCCCTTCGGGGCGCAGTGTCGTTGCCTATCGGGTAGCAGCCAACATTGCGATCGCCCTCGGAGACCCGGTTGGACCGCGAACAGAGATCGGGCCGACGGTGTGTCAATTTCTGCAGATGTGTGGTGAGAACGGGTGGAGACTTGCGTTCTATCAAACTCTTCCAGACTTCCTGCCGATGTACCGCCGCTTGCGCCTAAAAAAGCTAAAGATCGGTGATGATGCGATGGTGGATCTTCAGGAATTCTCGCTCGAAGGCAAATCAAAACGAGACGTTCGTTCCAAGCCTCACCATTTCGAAGACATGGGTATCCATGTAGTCGAATATCAACCGCCGGTGCCGGACGACGTCATCGCGCGATTGAAGGTCGTATCGGACCAATGGCTGGAGATTCCTGGACGCCGTGAGCGCAGCTTCACAGTTGGCCATTTTGATCCGGTTTACTTGCGCTCCACACCGATACTCACGGTCGTAGACGACGGCGGAGCGGTGCTGGCATTCATCAACCTTATCTCTGTCAACACGAGCGAGATTACCGGCGACTTAATGCGCCGGCGCACGGACGTGCCCAACGGCATAATGGATTACCTTTTCATTAAGCTGTTCGAGTATGCGAGGGAACGAGGTTATGCCCGGGTCAGCCTGGGCATGGCGCCGATGACGGGCTTCCAGGAACACGAAGAAGCGACAGCCGAGGAACGATTGATCCATGGCTTGTTCCAAAAGCTGAATTTCATTTTTAGCTTCCGCGGTTTGCGCCATTACAAAGCTAAGTTCGCCACATCCTGGGAACCGCGTTACCTGATCTACCGGAGCAGCGTGGAGCTTCCGCGCATAGCCGTAGCATTGCGCCGGATCTCGGAGATTTAGAGAGCAAACCAAATTCGAGTAGCGCAGGCGGAAGGCGCAGGAGTAGGGGAAGAAGATGTTACCGCGTGCCGGATTTCTGATTATTGGAGCACTCATTCTGTCGTCCGGTGGAAGTGTTTGCGACGAGCTACCCAAAGCTGGCAAAAATGAGGTAACAATCCGCGCTCATCGTCAAAAGATCTATTTCTATCCAGCTGGAGGGGCTGGACAGCATCGCAGGATCCTGTTTGCTCCCGGTGACGGCGGCTGCCGGAGGTTTGCCATCACGATCACGGAGGAACTGGCGAAGGCAGGGTACGATGCGTACTGTCTCGATACCCGCCATTATCTTGGGAGCTTCACCGGAGGACAAGTACTGAGCACTGCAGACATTGCTTCTGACTTCGGCCAGATAGCACGGTGGGTGCAGCAGGGAGGGCATGAGCGCATTCTGTTAGTGGGCTGGTCGGAAGGCGCAGGTTTGGGCCTGGCCGCGACAGCGGATGCAACAAACCAGGCGATCTTTGATGGCCTGGTTGCCATCGGTACGCCCGAAACCAACCTCCTGGCGTGGCACTGGACGGATCTCGGAGCGTCGATCACAAACAAGGTGCCCCACGAGCCGACGTTCAAGAGCGCTGCGTTCATGGCCAAGGTGGCCCCCCTACCGTTATTCGTAATTGCATCCACATCTGATGAATACATCTCGACCGAGGCCACGCGTGCTCTATTCGCTGCGGCTCGCGAACCGAAGCGATTGGCCATAATCAAAGCCCGGGACCACAAATACAGCGGCAATACCGGTGACTTCTTCCGAGCGCTTCGTGAGGGTTTGAATTGGATCGAACAGCAACACCGTTGACCTCGCGTGGCACGGCCGCGCGATCGTCAGACAAGCGCCATTTCTGGTTGAAGCGTGCCCTGGCATACTTCCTCGCGCTCGCCTGCCTGGTGTGGGTATTTCATGACATCCATGTTGGCCAGCTGCTGGCCGCCATGTCGATCACCAATTGGCGATTCGTTACGCTCGCGGTCATCATCGACATCCTGACATATGTTTTGCAGGGTGTGCGATGGAAGCTGCTGCTCGCCCCCGTCGGACAACTCAGTTGGTTGCGATCGACGCAGGGTATTTACGCCGGATTGTTCATCAATGAGTTGGTTCCCTTGCGCTTGGGCGAGTTGGTTCGCGCTTTCCTGGTTTCGCGCTGGTTGTCTTCGCAGTTCACGTTGGTCCTGCCTTCCATCATTGTCGAGCGTTTTCTCGACGCATTTTGGCTGGCCGCCGCTATCGGGCTAGCCGCCATCCTCGTGCCGCTACCGAAGGAATTCATCAAGGCCGGGTGCGCACTCGGCGCAATCGTCTTGCTCATGGCCTCGTTGTTTCTGTGGCTGGTTTTCCGAAACGAAAAGGGATTGCAACACACCGCAGAGAGTTCCGCATCGCGCGTCCTAAGAAGAGTCGGTCGCTTTGCCTCGCAGTTCGCCCACGGACTTCGCGATATAAGGACTTCGCATCGAATTCTTCTGGCCGCTCTGCTCTCCGTCGCCATGCTTGGCTGCCAGGTTCTGGCGCTCTGGTTCGTGATGCTCGGCTGCCGCATTGATTTGCTGCTGAGGGCCGGCACTATTGTCTTACTGATCGTTCGGCTCGGTACTGCAATTCCCAACGCTCCGGCGAACGTGGGCAGCTCTCAGCTCTTTACCGTCTTGGCTCTCAGTTTGTTTGGCGTGGAGAAAACAGTTGCGGCCGGGTTTTCGATCGTGTATTTCCTGGCCTTGACCGCTCCGTTGTGGGTCATTGGCCTGTGTGCGATCAGCGCTGCCGGCATGAATCTATCAACACTCCGATCTGAAGCCGCGGCTCTCCACTACGATCCTGGCCGCTCCTAGTTCTGGGACGGACGACATCGCCGTCTGTGTTGGCTAAGAAAATCACAGGGGTTGGAAGCCACTGCAGAGTCACTTTGAGAGGGCACCAATCTCCAAGGGCGTTGTTGACTCAGCCGCTCGCAAAATGAAGTTCGAAATCGATTCAAGCTGCATGAAAGTTCTCGTCTGGTCGCGAAAGTGAGCGCTGAAAACGGACGTCACGTGGGGAGTTCAACTTTCAAACAGCGGGAGTTCGGAATCACTCCAATCAGCATTGCCGGAGGTACGGTCAGGGTCATAAATTGCAAGAGTCGTTCTTTACAATGGGCATGTCATTCCGGTACGATTTACCACGAAGTATTTGACTCGATCCTTCCAAATAGTTGAAAAGAATCTCGCGCCTTTGAGATTTCGGAACGTCCACATCCGCACGACTGCTGGCCCGAACAACTCCGCTACTGGGCTGAACAACGCGGCCAATTCTCGTTCCGCCCCAGCCAGCAGCATGGCGCAAATAGAATTCTGATCCTGGCGCGGTTCGTTGTGTAATAGTTGATTCATCGCCGCATCAACCTCCCACCCGTGGGATGAAGTGACTCGACCATGGCTCCGATGTCACGGTTCTCGAAAACCAAGCTTCGGCGCTCCCCTGTTTCCTGGATAGCAACATCCACCATCGCCCGGGCCAAGTCGTCGGCCCGAATCACCTGGTTAGGGAACAGCACCCGAAACGCAGGGTATATCGCGCGCAAAACGCGATAGCTGAAATTCGGTTCCTTCCGCGGCTGCACGGGGTAGATGTAGGCGGGCCGGAAGAGGTAGACGCGGGGGAACCCCGCCGCGAGTAATGCCTTCTCGGCCTCTCCTTTGTAGCGTGCGAAGGGCATCCGACTTCGTCCCGTCGGGTCCGCGCCATTTCCACTCAAAAATGAGAATGCCGCGTTGGGGCTGCTTACGCGGAGAACTCGAGCGAACTCGGTTGTGTAGTCCACGGTTATCGTGCGGAGCTCAGCGTCCGGCACCGCCCCGGTATACGCGCCCAGGCAAAAGACCGCTGCGTCCTGACCCGACAGGGCTTCCGCGAGTGCGGAGCAGTCCGCGAAGTCTCGATGCAACACCTCTTTCAGCTTGGGGTGCGAGATGCCGAGCTTCCTGCGCCCGATAGCCGTCGCACATCCCACCGCGGGATTCTCGAGCGCGTAGCGAAGGGCGTATCCGCCAACCATTCCAGTTGTGCCCACGATTACAAGGCGTGTCTGACCCTTCGTTGGCACGTTCATCGACGACCCCCGCGAGTTGCAAAGGCGCTCATTGAAGCCACATGGTTAGTGGATCTCATGATAGTGGGCTCTCCTCCAGCCAATCGACGTAGAGCAGTCGCTCCGCAAACAGCCACAAGCCGTCCATTTTCACGAAAGTGTCGAGGTAACCGAGCGAAGCGACCATTAAGAGTCAGTTTCCGCCATTCGACCGTGACGTGGCGCGCCAAACAAAAGGCTTCTCCAGCACGGTGGTTCCATCGCTAGCTTTTATGGACGACCTCGAACGAATACCTGTCCGGGTCAAATACATCGGCGGCGTAATATCCCGGATAGTATTCCATTCGTGCCCGCGGTGAAATATTGTCCCTGGCACCAGCGGATATTGCCGCCTTGTAGAATTCATCGACCTTACCATTGCTTTCGGCCATGAACCCCCAGTGAATGGACGCCGGATCAGGCTTCCCTTGCTTGATCCAGAAGAACGCCCTCTTGCCATCACCAAATCCCCACAGATCAGGATGATCGCCTTCGCCCTTGTAGGGCAGGAAGAACTTGATATTAAGGGGCTTCAAGGCCGCCTCATAGAATGCCAATGAACGTTCGACATTGCTGACAGTCAGAATCATGTGGTCGAGCATTGATCCAGAACCTCCTTCAGCCTGGGGTGTGAGATGCTGAGCTTCCTGCGCCCGATAGCGGTCACACCTCCTAAGGCGCGATTCTCGAGCGCGTAGCGAAGGGCGTATCCGCCAACCATTCCAGTCGCGCCCACGATTACAAGGCGTGTTTGGTCCTTCGTTGAAGCCACATCGTTAGTGGATGTCATGACAGTGTGCGCTCCTCCTGCCAGTCGACGTAGAGCAGGCGCTCCGCAAACAGCCACGCACCGCCGATCTTCACGAACGTGTCGAGGTAACGGAGCGAAGCGAGCATCAAGCGTCTCTTTCCACCACCCACCGTGACGTGATGCGCCAGGCAATAGGCTTCCCCGGTTCCTCGGTCGGCCGTCAGCGTGAAGATTGTGCTCTGTCCGACGAAGTGCGTAGTGGCGTCGTACTTCTTCAGCTCTGCGAAGACTGGAGCGAGCGCTTCGCGCGAGTGCAGCTCCTGTGAGGGCTTCGGAGCCTTGGCGTTCATGTACACCACGAAGTGCGTGTCTGCGGTAAAGAGAGACATCTGACCTTTCGCATCGCGACGATCGGCGCAGTGTGCGTAGGCTTCGACGAGCTCCCGGATAGCGAGGCGATCCGCGGCTTCCTCGGGGGAGATCGTGATGTGCTTGCTCATAAGTTGGTCTCCTTGTTCGATTCGTTCGCTCGCGGCAAGGCTGTCACTCCTGCAGCCCGGCAAAAAATCTTGGATGGGCTATGATTCTGCCTCTCGGTTCGCCGTCAAATTGAAAAAAACGCTTTGGGCATTCTCCGGCCGCGATCCGAGGAATTCCTGAAAACATTAAAAGCTAGATAACACCTTCCACGATCAGGCCTTGGTAAATCGCTCCTTTTTGACGGTGTTTGGCGACACTTTGGTATGCTTCGCCATAGTACCAATCCTTCGCTGCCTTTACGGTTGGGAATTTTGCTATCACGATTCCCTCAATGGGATCGCCCTCCAAGACTTCATGCTTCCCATAAGCCACCAAGATTTCAATTGGATGTCCTTTCGTTGTCGCTTTAATTCCAGCCCAATAAGTCTCAAGCTCTTTTTGATCCAGTGTTTTTGTTCTAGTGAAAACGATGTAAGCTGACATAATTGTTCTCCTTCACTGGCCTAAAGCTCTCCGGGTAAATGCCGTTTTCATAGGGCACCTAGGATGGCCCTCGGCTCGACAAACGCCTCGATCCCATATCTGCCATATTCACGGCCGACACCGGAGTATTTGAATCCGCCCCAAGGTGCCTGCGGATCGTCCATCATGGCATTGATAACCACGCGTCCGGACCGTATCTCAGAGGCCACCCGTCGCGCGCGCTGAATATCGGTCCCGCCAACGAAGGCGTGGAGGCCGTATTTTGAGTCATTGGCGATCCGGATGGCCTCGTCCTCGGTGTCGTAGGCGATGACACACAAGACAGGGCCGAAAATCTCTTCCTGGGCGATCGTCATGCCGTTTTTAACGTTAACAAACACGGTGGGCTTGACGTAGAAACCGGTTTCGAAACCCTCCGGATGCCCTTCGCCCCCCACGAGCACCTCCGCACCTTCTTCAATGCCTTTGCGGATGTAGGATTGAATCCGTTCGTACTGTTTCTGCGACACCATCGGTCCAATGGCGGTCTTGGGATCAGCCGGATCACCGACGGTAAAAGCCCCCATCGCTTCGCGGATGCGCCGCTTTATTTCGTCGAGCCGACTTTTAGGCACGAGGAGGCGCGTCCCGGCAGCGCAGGCTTGTCCGCTGTTCATAAAGGCGATGCCGAGAGCCGTCGGAACCGCCTTGTTGAAGTCGGCGTCGTCGAGCAAGATGCTGGGCGATTTGCCACCCAGCTCGAGCGTGACCCGCTTCATCGTCGCGGCGCCATCGCGCATGATCTGTTGGCCGACGGCAACAGAGCCTGTGAACGATATTTTCGCGACGTCGGGATTGCGCACCAGCTCAGCGCCGACGACACTACCCAGACCCGTCACCACGTTGAAGACACCCTTAGGTAGCTCGGCCGCATTCAGAGCTTCAATCATTACGCGCGTCTGCAGCGAGCTCATTTCGCTCGGCTTGAGAACGACCGTACAACCGGCGGCTACAGCCGATGCCAGCTTGAGGGAAATGAACAGCGCGTTCGCATTCCAGGCTGTAATCAGGCCGGCTACGCCGACTGGCTCGAGCGTGACCGTCGTCTTGCCCCAGGTTTGTTTCAGCGGCAGCTCTTGAAGGCCCTTTTCCGCCGCGGCGAAGGCGTTCACCCCCGACTCCACAATAAGGCGGGCGAACTGGGCGACTCCGCCGTACTCTTCAATCATGACTGCGGTTAGATCGTCGATGTGGTCTGAGACAGCCTTATGTAGCTGGCGCAAGTAACGCGAGCGCTCTTCCTTGCTTGTCCGGCTGAAACTGGCGAATGCGCGCTTAGCCGCCGCGATGGCGCGCCGCGTATCTTCCTCATCTCCCAGCGTGACATGCGCGATCACTTGCCCGTTGGTCGGTTTGATGATGTCCATGACCTCGCGGCCGTGAGATTCAACAAACGCTCCATCTATGTAGTGCGTCGTCAGTGTTTTGATCCTGTCTCTCTCGGTGATTGCTTCCATCGTTGCCATTGTGTGCTCCTTATATGAATTTCTACATTCAGAACGAAGTAACGACGACGCGGGTGAGCGTGCCGTCCTTTAACGCCGCGTAGCCCTCATTGACCTCGCCCAGCGGGATTCTTTTCGAAACCAGGTCGTCCAGGTTCATCCGGCCTTGCAGGTACAACTCTGCGTACATCGGGATGTCGTGCTTGGCGTTGGTCGAGCCAAAGTTCACGCCTTGAACGCGCTTCTGCCCACCGATCGCGTTAAAGATGTTCATACCGATCTCGACATCCGGTCTCGCCACGCCGACCAGGTACAGTCCACCGCCGACTCCGAGCATTGCGAGCCCCTGCTCGGCGACCGATTTCTGTCCTACGAAGTCGAAGACGTGATCAGCCCCTCCCGGCAGCAGATCGCGGACGGCCTCGACAGGCTTTGTCTTAGTGGAGTCGATGACGTCGGTGGCGCCGAAGTGTCGGGCCTGATCGAGTCGCTTCGCCTGGATGTCGATGACGACGATCCTCGAAGCGCCTGCGACGCGCGCGCCGCTAACGGCATTAAGCCCAACCCCTCCGGCGCCGAAGATCACGACCGTGTCGCCGGCGCTAACATTAGCGGTGTTCAAGACGGAGCCGGCGCCGGTTACAACGCCGCAGCCGAGCAGCGCAGCTTGGGCGAACGGAAGCTCCTTGGGTACCACGGCAAGCTGGTTCTCGTGGATAAGCGCCCCTTCGGCGAAGCCGCCCAGCCCGAAGCCCTGGAACAAGGCAACACCATTGCGGCTTAGGCGCGGGGCATCGGTCGGTCGGCGCAGCGTCGACTCCGGATGTGTGCACTGGAAGGAGCGGCCCGATAGACATCGAGCGCACGCTCCGCACGACTGCGCTAGAGAACCTACGACGTGATCTCCGACTCGGAGTTGCGCGACGCCGGGACCGACTGCAGCCACGATCCCCGCAACCTCGTGACCAAGCACCGCCGGCGGAGGAACGATATCGTGAGTGGCGAACAGCAGGTCGGTGTGACACAGCCCAGACGCTTGCACCTTGACGAGAACTTCGCGGCCCATCGGTGGGGCGATGTCCACGTCCTCGAAATCGAACCCTCGACCGATTGCGTTAACTACAAGTGCCTTCATTTGTGCTCCTTTTTTCACGCCTTGAGTGCTTCTGACCACCGACCGCCATCACGATCTTCATACCGGTAGGAACCACCTAGCCGAAACATAGCCAACTCTGCTATAGCGCGAGTGCGAGCTTCCCGAACTTCGGAAGCCGAGCAGCCGAGAAGCAGAGCACACTCGTACTCCCGGTAGTGCTCCAGAACGCACAGTACGAAAACAAACCGCTCGAAGTCCGCAAGCCTTAACACAGCGTCCACGTGGAAATGTCCGATAGGACCGCTCGGCTGCGGATTGTGAGAGAAAACAGTTGGGAGCGCGGACGAAGTGGAATGGCTCCGGCGCGGGTTCAAGTCACGAATTGCGTTTTTCACAATGACGCGCTTCGCCCAGCCACGTGCCCATTCCCTAAACACCCGGTTCTCTTCAACACAATCCTCAATACCGGCGACAAAGCACCTTTCTCCCTTCTGGTGATCTCCCGTAAGGAGAAAGGAAAGCTGATACAGACCATTCAGATCCTCGTCAAAAATCTTGAGAAAATCCTCGCGAGTCGCGTACCGACTTTCACCGTTTCGACATATTTGAGTGTGGGCCTGCTCAGTCATTTCCTGACCTCCGGACAACGCCATGCACAATCTCTAGTAAGGCTGTCTCGTCGAAAGGTTTGGTCAAGAACTCCACTGCGCCATCACGCATGGCAAGAATCCGCGTCTTGGCGTCGCCATGCGCAGTGATGAAGATGATCGGTATTCGGCACCTTTCGGCCTTAAGCTTCGCCTGCAGTTCAAGACCGGACATGCCAGGCATGCGAATGTCGGCGATCAGGCACGCGGCCTTGTGTCGGGCATCGGAATCCAGGAATTGTTCCGCGGAGCCAAAGCAGAGCGTGGACAGCCCCTCCGATTCGATCAAATCTTGCAGTGCACACTGAAGCGCCTCGTCGTCGTCGACGATTGCTATGAGTCTTGAGTTTTGCCCGATACTCATAGGCGAAGGCTATCGCCATCCACAGAGCCGGCGCAATTAGGCGTTAGGCTTGCCAACTACTACTTAGGTGGTAGTCGATTCAAAGCAGAAAGGCCACGGAATAACCGGATCGGTTCCAGAGCAGGACCAGGCTATTCAGGACCAGGCTATTGAGGAGAGGAGAGTTTGAGCTTGTCGGCCATACGGACCAATTCAACGATCGATCCGGCATGCATTTTTTGCATGACGTGGCCTCGGTGGATTTTTACCGTGGCTTCGCTGGCTCCGATTTCATAGGCGATCTGCTTATTGAGCATTCCCGAGACCACGAGAGTCATAACCTGCCGCTCTCGCGGGGTCAATGCGTGATAGCGCTCTTGCAAATCGTGGATCTCGGCCTGGTGTTCTCGCGCGGCGCGGTCACGCTGGAGGGCCTGCTGAATTGCGTCCAGCAGATCCTGGTCCCGGAAAGGCTTCGTCAAAAATTCTACGGCGCCCGACTTCAACGCCATGACAGACATGGGAATGTCTCCATGCGCCGTAATAAAAATGATAGGGATTTGCACGCCGGTCTCGGCCAACCGGCGCTGGAAATCGAGTCCGCTCATCTGAGGCAGTCTTACCTCCAGAACTAAACAACTAGGGTCACCAGTGCGTTGCCTGCTCAGAAACTCCTTGCCAGTTGCAAAGGACTCGGCGCGCAGGCCAACTGACTCGACGAGATCCTGGATCGCCTGACGCATCCCGTGGTCATCATCGATGATGAATACGGTGGGAGGAGCTGCGGACTTCATGCATGCGCCTCGGCTTCGACGGGAAGGGTGAAATGGAAGATTGCGCCAGCCCCCTGATTGGGCGTGGCCCACACTCGCCCTCCGTGAGACTCCACGATCGAGCGGGTAATGGCCAAACCCATACCCGTCCCCTGTGGCTTCGTCGTATGGAACGCATCAAAAATCCGTTCGGTACTTTCCGCCGGCAATCCTACGCCGGTATCGCTGAGCGGTATGATTAGTTGACCTTCGGAATTCAGTCGCGACCTAATCGTCAATTCGCCTCCGGTGTCTTTCATAGCTTCGATGGCATTCAACATCAGGTTCATGAACACCTGTTGAAGTTGTACCCGGTCAGCCAGGATATTAGGCATATCTGCGTCGAGTTCGGAATGGATGGTTATGGAGTACCGAATCGCTTCGGTCCTGAGCAGAACCGTCATTTCTCGAATGATGTCTTTGAAACGTCCACCATCTCGCGTTCAGGGGCCCGCTCATGAACTCCACCCGTTCCGAGCATCCTGCATGTCAATACGAAACCAACTGTCTCGGTTTACAGTCGTAGAAGATGCTTGTCAAAGTAAAGCGACACAACTATTTTCGTATTTGACCCAAACGGTGGACCCATGAAAAGCGCCAAGACCAAGCTCTCGCATAGGCAATCTTCATTCTTATTCGAATGGGCGAGCTCATGCAACAGCAAGCTGACGAAGAACAAGGCAGCAGTGAGCAAGGCTGTGATCCAAACCTCACTCGCGCTCCAACTCTGATTCATCTGGTGGAAACGCTGTCCCAAAGAAAACACGATCAGTGCCGTGATAATGAACCAGCTGTAGTGGACCCCGATCTCGATTCCTGAGACCCTTCCGAGTTTGACATTGGAGCGCATCTGCCACCTTTACTTCGTAAAAACACCACGCAATCCGATGGATGGCGTTTGCTCACCCTTGCGCCGCTCGTGGAAAGGCGCGTTCGACACTGCCTGCGCCACTCCGTATTTTTGCGGCGACCGCGATCCTGGAAATGCCGCCCATCAGCACGGCAACTCCAACCAGAGTTCCGATCGCCCAGAGAGAACTGGATGGCCATTGATAGATGATGAGTATTCCCAAAGCGAGGCTGGAGACGGCATCGAATAGATACCATCCCCATCCTTGGGCGGGTCGAATCTGGAATGCGGTTGCCGTTGCCAGGCCCGCCTGGACCACCAGCAGCCCTCCCAGCACCGCGGTCAGCGCTGCCACACCGTCTAACGGTGCGATGGCTAACACCAGCCCGGTGATTCCATACAAAAGACCGGAAAGAAGTTTCAAAAAGAAATTCCCGGGCGTTTGAGAGTGAAGGGCAAACACAATCCGCGCGATGCCAACAAGGACCAGTGTCCAAGCCAGCAAGACAGTCGTGAGCGTCGCCGTGGCAAGAGGGTAAGCAATCAGGAACACGCCCAGTGCGGCACTCAGAACGCCCATGAAGATGCTCCAGCCAGAGCGCTTTTTTACGTCTTGAGTCAGGGTTTGTACAGACATTTCCATTCTCCTTTTCATTAATGCATGCTTTTTTCTAAAGGGAGGTCTGTTGACCTCCCTTTGACACAGGTACCTCAAACGGCTGGCTTGCCTCGTTTACGAAGCCTTGGCCTTAGCGGCCGCTGCTTTTGCCTTGAGCACCTGAACCTTAGCCTCGGCCTGGCGCTCCGCGGCTTCGCGGCGCTCCCTGGCCTTCTGCAACTGCGCTTGTATCTTCGAGTCGAGCTGGTTGACCTTCTCCTGGAGTTTTGCTTTGCGGTCGGCATGGGCCTTGGCGTGTTCAGCCTTGAACTGCGCCAGGTCTGCCTTCATGGCAGCGACGTTCTCGTCGTGAATGGTGTCTTCTACGTCAGAGAGCGCGCGCCGGAAAACGGTTCCGCCGATCGCTTCCATGCGGCTGTCCACCGGCGTGGTCCATTCCTCTTCAATTTCGGCGACCAATGCAACTTTGTTTGGCGTCAGGGTCTTGGTGACGTCGTCGATGAAATCATCCCCGATGCGGACATTGTTCAAATCAACAGCTCCCCCGGTCAGAGCCCCCGCGGTAGCGCCGATCGCCACACCTGCAGGGCCGCCCAATACGCCAATGAGACTTCCGAAAGATGTGCCAAGCAGGGTGCCGATCGGCCCCCAGTCATCGTCTTGTTTTACGGTTGTGGTGCCGTCCGCGCGCTTTGCCAGCACGGCATAGGCGTAGACACTGATGCTGCCCTCGCCATCCAGTTGGAGAAGAGCCTGTTTCCCTTCATATGCTTTAGGCTCGTTGTTAAAGACCACTACTAACATCCTGTCCATGATGTATTCACTCCGTTTCGTTTGGTGTATCTTGCTGCGCCCTTTGAAGTGCACGGCAGATGCCAATCGCAAACTCTTCAAAAGACTCAGGCGAGGCCGTCATGAAACCTCGAGCTCCTCGTGAATTCGCGAAATCCGCGATGAATTTCGGCTGGCCGTCTTGAAGCTGTATTTATTGATATTCATTGCCTTGATCTTCGATTCCAAAGTAGATGGTGGAATTCCAAGTAGGGCGGCGGCACCCAAGGGGCCGGACACGCGGCCTTCGGCTTCGGCCAGGGCCGCGTCAATCATTCTCCGATCTTCAGCAGCCGACCTCCTGAGGGACGGCCGCGTCGCCGGCAGGTTGTGGAACGGCCCTTGCGAGAGCCAAGTTTTTTTGACCGAGAGACTCCCTCTTTGATGGAGAACGATGGAACGTTCGATCACATTCTGCAATTCACGAATGTTCCCGGGCCACACATAGCGAGTCAGCATTCCCATGGTTTCCGAGGAGATCCCGTCGATGGTCTTGCCCATCCGGCCGGCGAACTCATGGACGAAATACCGCACCAGCAGGGGAATATCTTCCGGACGTTCCCGCAATGGAGGAATGTGAATTGGGAAAACGTTAAGGCGGTAGTAGAGGTCGCTGCGAAACCGTTTTTCAAGGATCATCTCTTCCAGGTAGCGATGAGTGGCGGCCACAACCCGAAGGTTAACTTTCCTCGTCACCGTACTGCCCAAGCGCTCGAATTCCCGCTCCTGCAACACGCGAAGGAGTTTGGGTTGCAGCTCCAGCGGGATATCGCCGATTTCGTCCAGAAATAGTGAACCCTGGTCCGCCAGCTCCAGCCGGCCGATCTTTTGAGTCAACGCTCCGGTGTAGGCGCCGCGCTCGTGGCCAAAGAGCTCGCTTTCGAGAAGTCCTCCTGGAATCGCGGCGCAATTGACCTTGACGAGCGCCCGGTTCTTGCGGCCGCTGCGGTCGTGAATCGCACGCGCGATGAGTTCCTTACCGGTGCCGGTTTCTCCCAGCAGGAGAACAGTCGAATCGGTTGGCGCCACCATCTCGACCTGCCGCAGGGCCTCCAATAGGGCTGGGCTTTGTCCCACGATGCCCGCAAAGCCGGCCACAGGACTGAGTTCGTCTTCTCCGTAGATCTCTTCATCAAGGCCGACGCCACTCGAGACAACAGCGACGCGCTGATTATCTCCATCCCGGTTTTCATAATCTGAAATATGAGTCAAATTCACGAACGTCCTCCAAGCACCCGGACTTCTGACTTTTTGTATGCGGGCAAAACGCGATCATTTTCCCGCGCTCGCTTCCGGAGTTCCCTATGAGAGGTAGTTGCCCCCAAGCATCAGGATCTTCTTTCGTTTCTGCTCTTCCTGGTATTGTTCTTCAACGGCTTGCAGGTATGGTGTGTCCGCGGCTTCGATCATGGCGCGACACACCTGGCAATACCTTCTTGTCCCGCCCGATGCAAATATGGATTGCAACTTTTCCAGCGGAAGCCGGCATGATGCGCAATGCTCCACGCACTTCCTCCTGCCTTTTCCTTCACGTGCCGCTCCCGTCAACCATGCGTAGAATGAAAACGATTTTGAGTCCACGTTCATACCGGCAATCCTCCGCTTGCGATGACTTACGCCTTTCTCCTTTTCGCGAGTGAATTTGAATCGGCAACTCGCTGTCAGGCCACCTCGAGCCCGGCTAAAGCCGGGTTGCGTCTCTCAGCTTCGCGCCTCGGTAACATAGCCCGCGCGACCGTTTGCAATGCTCGTACGCGCGCGTTCACAATAGCGGCGGTTCCGCATCCTAGAAGTGCGGCGCATTCCCGGTCGGGAATTCTTTCCAATACCGACATGATGAATACGAAGCGGTCAAATGGCGAAAGACCGGCAACTGCAAGTCTGAGACCATCCGGCCGAAGCCGCACCTCACACTCACTGTCTTCGAGATAGGGATAGTCACTGGGGCCAGGCAGGGGCGCGATCAGCCGGATTGCCTTCTCGATAATGATCCGCGTCGCCCAGGAACGTGCCCACCCTTTGAACGCAAGATTGCCGTCTACGCATTCGTCCAGGCCGGTCACCAGGATGCTTTCGGCCTTCTCGTGATCCCCGGTAAGCAGGAGCGCCAGTTGGTAGAGCGAAGTCAAATCCCGCTGAAAGGCCTGGCAGACCTCCTCGCAAGTTGCGTGTTCTCGCGTTTTGTTGCTGTGACGATTCATGTGCATGCTCATATTTGCCAGCCTTGACGGCGCCATGCGCGACCAGCCATTACTTTGCTTCTCTTTCTCGCGTAATCCACTCACGGACATACAACGGGCAGTTTCTGATTTCGGCCCCGTCCGCTTCGTGGAGTGCCAGGAGTTGTACAGCCTCGCGGTCCACGAGACGGACGTCCCTGAGATCGATGGCCACTGCCTTCCTTTCCTGTTCCAGCAGGGCGCGAAGCATATCCACTTCCTGCCCTGTAATCCGTCCGCTGATGCACAGGATCACAATATCCTTTCCGATAACAAGCCGGTCAATTCTGCAGGTCATTCCTTCTCGTAACGCCTCACCCGGCAGCTCCATCGCTTTCGAGCCGCGGAATCACTAACAGTAAAAGCAAGCTTTTTGCCACTCGTAATCTACTGGAAACAAACGGACAACACGATATGCAGCTGATCGTGAACTGGTGAAATAAGGTGAATTTTTAGGGAATCTGGTGATTCCGGTGAATCTTGGTGACTCTGAGGTGATTCCGAGCAGGCTTCAGAGGAACTTGAACTGGTTTTTGTTGATTTTTAAGGCTTTGATCCTGTGGTCGAGAGTCGATGGTGGAATCCCAAGCTTGGCGGCCGCCCCGGACGGTCCCGAAACCCGGCCTCTGGTCTCGGCCAGCGCCGCCTCGATAATCTCACGCTCGCTGCGCTGCTCAACCTCACGCTTGAAGTGTGCCGGCGCTTCAACCTGAGCCACCGGCGGCGTTGTTTCTTTGGAAAGCCACAATTCGTCAACCGAAAAAAGTTCACCGGAGCTCAGAATTACGGACCTCTCAATTACGTTCTGTAGCTCCCGGATATTGCCGGGCCATGCGTAAGACCGCAACAGATCCAGCGTCTTCTTGTCGATCGAGCGGATATCCTTGCCCGCCTTGGTGGCGTAGCGTTGCACGAAATACTCGACCAGCATCAGGATGTCGTCCTTGCGTTCTCTCAAGGGTGGCACCTCGATGGGAAACACGTTGAGCCGGTAAAACAGGTCCTGGCAGAAGGTCCCATTGGCTCCGGCTGCCTTCAGATCACGATTCGTCGCCGCGATGACGCGAACGTCGACAGGGATAGGTTGCCCTCCCCCGACCCGCTCGAACTCCCGTTCCTGCAGCACTCTCAGTAACGCGACCTGGGTGTCGGGCGAGAGTTCGCCCACCTCGTCCAGGAAGATCGTTCCGCTGTCAGCCATTTCGAAGCGGCCAAGCCGACGCTGCATGGCACCCGTAAACGCCCCCTTCTCATGGCCGAATAACTCCGAAGCGATCAGGTCACGGGGTATTGCCGCGCAGTTCACGCTGACGAAAGCACGTCCAGACCTCTGGGACCGTTTGTGAATAGCGCGTGCAACCAGCTCCTTGCCTGTTCCCGTTTCACCCGTGATGAGCACCGTGGAATCGCTTGGTGCAACTTTGGAGATGTGCGAGAGCACAGTTTGCAAAGCGGGGGAGGTCCCGACGATCTCTTCAAACATCGAGGTTTGGTCGATTTCTTCACGGAGAGCGGCGTTCTCCAGTTGGAGTTTCTCCTCAGCTCTCTTGCGTTCATCAATATCCGTAGTGGCAATATACCAGCGCGTAATCTGTCCATGTTCGTCGCGAACCGGGTTATAACGAACCAGAAACCAGTGATAACTCCCATCCGCTCCCTGCACCCGCAACTCCAAATCGTAAGCGGAGCCACCGGAGCGAATACTATCGGAATAACCGCGCGCCGCCCGTTCCCGGTCGTCAGGATGAATGAACCAACCGGGGCGAAAAAACCCTCCGGATGTTTGCCGCCACTCTTCAAGACTAAGGCCGACGTAATCGAGCGCATTGCGGTTGGCGTAAAGACGCTCGCCATCGGGTCCATATACGGCAACGTTTTGAGGCGCGAAGTCCAGCACTTGACGGAGCTCCATTTCCTGCTCCCGGATTTTTTCCTCGGCCGCCTTGCGCTCGGTGACGTCGATCACAGTGCCCACAAATTCAACGAGATGGCCGGTCGTGCTCAGAACAGGATGACCTACAACGTGGATGTCCCTGACGGCGCCGTCCGGATGCACGATGCGGTAGTCCGCCTCCCACTCTGCCTTTTCACGGATAGCGGTCTGGATCAGTTCCCTGAAACCGGGTTGGTCGTCGGGATGAAACCGCTGAAAGAAGTCTTCGAATCGTGGCAAACCATCCTGTGGATCGAAACTCAGAACACGATAACATTCCTCCGACCAGTACCTGATATCCCGGTCCGGACTCCATGCCCAACTGCCTGTCTGGCTGAGTCTCTGCGCCTCCGCCAAGTACGCTTCGCTGCTCCGGAGGGCTTCCTCGGCCGCCTTACGCTCGGTGATGTCGGTCGCCGCTCCTACAAACTCGCGGTTGCCGGATGCATCCTGTACTGCGTGAGCTATGGCGTGGACGTGCTTGACTCGCCCGTCAGGAAGCAGCCAACGATAGGCATGCTCGAAATCCGTCGCCCCCCGAGAGGCACGATCGATGACGTCCTGGAAGCCGGCCCGGTCCTCGGGATGGACGCGCTGCATCAATGATTCTATTGTCAGCTTAACCGCCTTGTCGTACTCGAAGATGCGATAAGTTTCGTCTGACCAGACAATCTCTCCGCTGTCAGGGCTCCACCCGAAGCTGCCTGTGTGACTGAGTTTTTGGGCCTCCGCCAAGTATGCTTCGCGACGTCGGAGTTCCTGAGTCAAGAGCTCGCGCTCTGTCACGTCCATGGCGGTGCCAACGATTCTTTTCAGCGCCTCGTTCTCGACAACAGGAACACCAACGCAGCGGACATACCGAACTTCACCGTTGGGTCGCACAATGCGTTTGGCGACATCACACCCCGAGGCTTCTGCTACCATTTGCGCGATAAGCGATCTCATGAACTCGCGGTCGTGCGGATGGATGCTTGCCAGGTATTCCTCCAGACTTGGCGATTCTTTTGCCGGATCAAGACCATACATGTGAAAGAGTTCACGCGACCAGTAGGCGAAAAAGCCTGCAGGGTTGAAAACCCAGCTCCCCATATGCGCAAGCCGCTCTCCTTCCGCAAGGTAGAACTCCGCTTGTCTGCGTTCTTCAATGTCGAGATTAACTCCGATCCAATACAGTAGGGTTCCATCGCTCGCGCGGAGGGGCTCGACGCGACTGAGGAACCAGCGGTACCCTCCTTCAGCGTTTCGAACTCGAAAACTTACCTCGGCGGTGCTGCCCGTGCGCAGACATGTTGACCAGACTCTCCGTGATTCTTCTTGGTCGTCCGGATGCAGGAGGGGGATATGGGAATCCCAGGCGCCGCCAATGTCGATCCCGAAACGGAGAGGATGGTCTTTCGGGAGACCAAGGTAGTCTGCGGTTCGTTCATTCACGAAGGTGAGTGCGCCCGACGGAGCAGCGTACCAGGCATACGCCGGAATAACGTTGAGAGTGGCTTGCAACTGCGCCTCGGTGTCGAATTTCGTGATGTCAACCATGAGCCGGTCTTGCGGTTCGGGACACAATCGTAAGTGCGCAACGCGCCAAGTATGGATACCAGGCTGCTGTCCCTCCGACAGAGGCCTCTTTGGTTGATTCTACCAATGGGCCAAAATCACCGACAATGCGAGTCCGATCCTCCGTTCCGGTTTTATTGTCTCCGGGAATCGGACTCAACTTGCGGATGACAACCGCCTTGTCGCCCCTTCTGCATGGCCAATCTCTTAGCTCTTTGGTCGTTGTGCACGTGCAAGGGAGGGAGAAGCCGCCCGAGCCGATGGGCTCCGACAGTAGGCGGGGTACAACGAGAACTGTATGCTTAACGCGAAGCATCTTCAGCAAAGCGAATCGACTGGAATATCATTAGGATGTGCGCAAGGGGAATCCGAATAATGCTGGACGTAGACTCCAAGGAAACGCAGCCAGAGCGCATCGAGAACACTGAGGCACAGCTCCGTCAGGAGCGAGAAGAGCTGCGGCGAATCGTTGATCTGATTCCACAGCAAATCGTTGTGTTGAATCCAGAGGGGAAAGCAATCTATGCGAACCGTGTGTCCATGGAGTACACAGGACTGTCTCTTGAGGAAGTGCGCGCCGATGATTTTCGCGATCGCGTATTCCATCCCGAGGACATTCAGAGGCTCCGAGAACAACGGCAGAACGCACTCGCCGGTACGATTCCTTTCGAAAACGAGCAACGTGGCTTAGGAAAAGACGGCAAATATCGCTGGTTCCTGATCCGCTACAACCCATTCCTCGGCGAGGACGGAAAAGTGATTCGCTGGTATGCAACCGCCACTGACATTGAGGATAGAAAGCAAACGCAGGAAGCTTTAAGAAATGCGCTCGACCAGGTGCAAAAATCCGAAGCCAAACTTCGGCAAGTGATCGATATCATCCCGACACTGGTCTGGTGCGATCTGGCGGATGGTCCAAACGAGTTCCTGAACAAGCGATGGCATGAGTACACGGGCCGCTCCCCGGAAGAATCGCATGGTTGGGGATGGCAAGCTACCTTCCACCCGGAGGACCTGCCACCGCTAATGGAAAAATGGCGAGAGCTATTGGTCTCGGGAGAACCAGGGGAGATCGAGGCGCGTCTTCGCCGACACGATGGCGTCTATCGATGGTTTCTTATTCGCGTGGAGCCGTTCCGCGACGAAAGCGGAAAACTCGTCAGGTGGTACGGAACCAGCACAGATATAGAGAACCTCAAGCAAGCAGAAAAAAAGCTGCGAGAAGAAGAACGTGAGCTGCGCCGAATTACCGATGCGATTCCCGAGGTCATTGTGGTTCTGGATTCGAGCGGGAACTCCGTCTACGCAAATCAAGCGATACTTGATTACGCAGGACTCACCAGTGAAGATCTGGGAGTTCGGGATTTGTGGGAACGGATCGTCCACCCAGACGACGTGGAGAGATTACGGGGAGAGCGAAAGACTGCTCTTGCGGCGGGGCTTCCTTTCGAAGTCGAACAACGATACCGTCGGAAGGACGGCCAGTATCGTTGGTTTCTAGTTCGCTACAACCCTCTTCGAAACGAGGAGGGCCAGGTCATTCGCTGGTATGCGACGGGGATGGACATTGACGACCGCGTCCGAGCCGAAGAGAGGACGCGGAACGAGAATCTCGCTTTGCGGGAGCAGATCGACCGTGACTCGATGTTCGAGGATATCGTCGGCTCATCGGAAGCACTGCGCCAAGTGCTTCGCCAGGTCACCAAGGTCGCGCCTTCCGATTCAACCGTTTTGATTCTGGGAGAAACCGGCACTGGCAAGGAATTGGTGGCGCGGGCCATCCACAAGCGATCCAGGCGTGCGGAACGAGCATTCATCGGCGTGAATTGTGCCGCCATCCCGCCTTCTTTGATTGCGTCGGAACTCTTCGGTCACGAAAAAGGTGCTTTTACGGGTGCGACGCAACGCCGTATGGGACGCTTTGAATCGGCCAACGGCGGCACGATCTTTCTCGACGAAGTCGGCGACTTGCCTGCGGAAATCCAGATTGCACTGTTGCGAGTTCTGCAAGAACGTGAAATCGAACGCGTTGGCAGCAGCCGGCCAATTCCGGTCGACGTGAGAGTGGTGGCGGCCACACATCGTGATTTAAACGCGCTCGTAGGCGAAGGAAAGTTCCGCCAGGATCTCCTGTATCGACTGAACGTCGTGCCCATCCAGATGCCGTCATTGCGCGAACGCGCGGACGATATTCCTCTGCTGGTCGAGTACTTCATCGACCGGTTTGGAAAGAGGGTGGGAAAGAAGTTCAGAACCATCGACAAGAAATTCCTAAAAGTGTTCCAGGCATATGGCTGGCCAGGGAATGTCCGTGAACTACAAAACATAATCGAGCGCGCCGTGATCCTCAGTGACGATGACACCTTGGCTGTGGACGAGACATGGCTGAAGCGGGAACCAGCCCAAGACCCGGTGCGGACCCGCGCGCTCGATATCGCCCTCGTGAGGCAGGAGAAGGAAATGATTGAAGCGGCGCTGGCAGAAAGCCAGGGCCGAATTTCGGGGCCCGCAGGTGCGGCAGCTAAACTCGGTTTGCCGGCACGGACCCTCGACTCCAAAATCAAGCGTTTGAAAATTAACAAATATCGATTCAAAGCCCCACAGGCTGACTGATCCGCTGCGGAGAGTAATTAAGCCCATCGTGTTTTCCTCATCAGACAGGAATTCCTGAAATTTAAGGACTGCCCGCAACTCTAACTTCCATCGCTGCAAGGAATTGCGAATGGCTTGGTTATTGCATTTGTTCGACTGTTCTTCAGAACCGAGATCCATGACGCTGAAGATCAGACAAGTTGCTGGCGAGCGCGACATACGGATTTGTTTGAGCGGGCAGCTTCGATCTGAGCACCTTGATCAGTTGAAGTCTGAGGTCGAGCGTGGCGGACCACGCGTCACGCTGGATCTGGAGGAACTCGATCTGGTGGATATCGAAGGTGTTCGTTTTCTCAACGCGTGTGAGTCGGCAGGGGTCTCGATCCTGCACTGTTCGCCATACATCAGGGAATGGATGCTGCAGGAGAGAAGCCGACCGAAAGACCATCCGGAACTTGGATGATTCATTGAAGCTGAAACTGGAGAGGAGAATAATCATGAAGAAGATTTACGGGGTTGTAACGCTCGTTGCTATGCTGATGGGCGCGACTCTGCTGCTGCAGAGGACTGTTAAAGTTGCTGCGGCGGCGCCAACCGGCATCAAAAACGTGGTTCTGGTGCACGGTGCATTCGCCGATGGCTCCGGCTGGGAAGCCGTCGCCAAGATCCTCGAGAAGGATGGCTACACGGTGTCGGTGGCGCAGCCCCCCGAAACCTCCTACGCCGACGACCAAAAGTACACGAAGGCCGCCATCGACGCCATGGGCGGGCCGGTCGTCCTGGTCGGCCATAGCTACGGCGGGTCCATCATCAGCGAGGCCGGCAATGATCCAAACGTTGCGGCACTGGTCTACATCGCCGCATTTGCACTCGATGAAGGTGACAGCTGTGCGTCGATCGAACAGGCCCTGCCGCAAGCGTCCAA
>Ga0209648_10000393_pt1 | contig 33137 bp, 35 predicted proteins | sample GraSoi2013_115cm_FD_185830 | JGI IMG/M metagenome (GOLD analysis project Ga0209648, IMG submission 185830) | Grasslands soil microbial communities from the Angelo Coastal Reserve, California, USA - Sample 9_17_2013_115cm (SPAdes) (version 2) | ecosystem: Environmental > Terrestrial > Soil >...
AAGTCGATCAAATCGCCTGCGAAGATACGCGCCACACGCTGAAGCTCCTGAATCACTACGACATTCACAAACCGCTCGTCAGCTACCACGAGCACAACGAAATGACCCGCGCGCCGGAATTGATCGTGGCGCTGGAGCAAGGCGCGAAAATCGCGCTGGTGAGCGACGCGGGAATGCCGCTCGTTTCCGACCCCGGCCACCGCCTGGTCACGCTCTGCCTGCGGCACAGGATTCCCGTGGTGCCGATTCCCGGCCCATCGGCGCTGCTCGCTTCCCTTTCGGCTTCCGGGCTGCCCAACGAAGAATTCCTGTTCGTTGGCTTTTTGCCGGCGCGCAGCGGCGAACGGCGCCGCGCCCTCGAACGGCTGCGCATCGAGGACCGCACCATCATCCTTTACGAAGCTCCGCACCGTGTCGCGGAGTGTGTTGCCGACGCGCGGGAGGTGCTCGGCAATCGCAGCGCTTGCATCGCACGTGAAGTTACGAAGCTTCACGAAGAGTTCCGCCGCGGCAAACTTTCCGAACTCTCCACCTCCCTTGACGAACGCCCCGCGCGCGGCGAAATTACGCTGTTGATCGGCCCTGAAGCTCCCGCCGACGCGCGAACCCAGGCAAATTCCACCCAAAGCCTTGCCGACCGCGTCGAGGAGCTGATCCGCCAGGCCAAACTCGACCGCAAAGATGCTCTGAAGCTTGCCGCCAAGGAGCGCGGCCTGACGCGCCACGATGCCTACTCCCAAATCGTTGACGCAAAAGCAGAGCAGGAAGACACGTGAGCGCGCCTCCGCACGCGCGCGATCCGCAGCCAGTGCAGGAGACACAGGGCAGTTACGAAAGTCTGCGCTTGCCCTTAGGCCAACTTTTCATGATGGTGATCGGCGCAGCGTTCTATTCCGCCATCGTGACATTTGCTGCCGCGGGGTTTGGCGTTTGGATCTTTCCTCGAACGCCGTGGTGGTATGCCGCATTCGTAGCTCCCGGTTTGCTACCGTTTAAATTGCTTTTGCGGCATGGGCACTTCTCTTCCTTGCAGAATAAAGAGTCATGGCTCGCCTTCGCGGTGACCTTTCTGTATTACTTCGGATTGCTTTTCGCATTTCTCTTCTGGTCTAACCGGCGATGGCGGCGGAAGCGCGCCGCGCGAATCGATGCCTGACAAAGAGTAGCTTGGAAGGTGCTCCTATCCCCCACCCCCGGCAGTTGTGTTTTTTTGACGCAGACCGGCGCCGCTGTCAAAGCTGCAGCTTGCTGAGACGCAAGGGCCCGGACGTTACGCGCGCAATCGTCTTATTGCTTCAAACGCTTGCCACGCGGCGGAGATTGCATTTCAATGAACTCCCAGGTTCCTACCTTGACTGCTTCTACCCTAGCTGCTATTGCGGCCCCATGGCTGCGAACGATGGGCCAGATGTTTGACCCGAGTACAACCAAGGCGAGTTTCCGGCCCTTCGGATTCTGTTGGTACCTGATGTTTTGATCGGAGGTAACCAGCACGTCGAAGCCTGTCGTTTCTGCAGCATTTAGAAGTTCGCCGTTCTCAAGCTGAGGGCGCCACTTCATTTCTACGATAGTGCGGACTTCATGCCCGGCCAAGAAAGAGCGCACGCCGACCGGAACGTTATGGTCGAGCACGATGCGCAATGCGATGACTCTTGGCGTAAGCCAGAATCGCCTGAATCCGATCCAGCGGCACTTGGAACTGCTCAGAGATTTCGGCTTCGCTTAAGCCGTGGTCGAAGTTGTCGATGATGGCATTCACCGGCATGCGCGTCCCGCGCAGCACGGGAGCGCCGCTTTGTACGCGCGGATTGACTTCCACTAATGGGGATTGCGACCAGTCGATTTGTTCGCCCGCACTCACTTCAGCCTCTCAAATACTATGATTTCACTTTCCAAAGTAAAACGCCAGAAACGTTCTGGCCGCGAACGTTGTAATCGAATGGCTTCTTGTCTTACCTTCGCCAAACGAAAACCGCAATGGAAGGACGCCCTGATTTTGCTCGCTCAGCTAGGGGTCCCGCTCGCGATCGGCGTTTGCCCGTCACGGCACATTGTCGAGGCTGGTCCAGGCGGTGTCTGGCGAGGTCTTGTCGCATACCTGGTTGTTCTTCAGATTGCAGACATAGAACTGGGTTACAGGATGGACTTCCCACACAGTGGAGCGCCAGCAACCCGCCAGCGCGCCGGGGAAGCTACAGTCAGCATCCGCGCTCAAATGCGTGTTATCGATCATCAGCTGTCCAACAACCTTGACCTGCTGACCTTGCAGCGAATTCACCCGAGCAAAGGTCCACTTGGGATCCCGCGTGTGCGGCGTCATCTCAGCCACGACGCTGGTTTTTTCCATTTTCCCAGGATTGCCGCTTACCGGCTGTGGTTTGGTCGTCAGAATCTGTTTCGCAAGCGCCGGATCAAAGCCCAGGCCGATATGGTAGTCAAAGCTGTCCGGAAGGGAAAGTTTGCAATTGGTGGTCTCCCCTCCGTGTGTTGAGCCTTTGCTGGTGTCTTCCACGAAGTAAAGATAAGCGATGACGGTAACTATATTGCCTTCGCCAAGACCAGCGAGAGCCGGAGCAGACTTTGCATGGTTACCAATGCTCAATCGCTTTGGAATTTTACCTTCCAGCGCCTTGAAATTCGCATCGCCAAGGTCCGTTGAGGAAGCAAGACTTGCACCGGGCGTCTGATTCTTCAAAAAATTCAAGTACGCGTCGTACTTGTGGGCTGAATCAGTGCAGCCGGTGGGAAATCGCGTGTGGCACGTCTGGGTATTCAGACTCGCCGGTTTACATCCTGTTCCCGTTACCGGCTTCTGCTGTGCAGCCACGGCGGCGAGGTCGTGAGCACGGTCAGCATAGAGGCAGCCGGGAATGCCGAGCAGCAGACTAGCCAAGCCGATCACTTTGGTGGATTTCTTCATCTTTCCTCCTTTGCTTGCATGCGAAGGCCTGTGGGCCCGACAAGAAGCTCACCTGCCACTTCCTCCAAGGGGCCGTTTTACAATCCTATGTATCACCGAGTTAGATATACGTCAAAAACATCTTAACGGCAGGCAGGGACGCGGCGACGATACAGGTGCACGGCGGCCCATGCCGAAATAGTGCTAGTGACCGGGAATTCGTTTCACAACGGAGAGAAGCGCCGCAATGGGGAACGATCGCGACAGTGTCCGAGCCTGCCCCAATACAGCAAGGCAGGGCGTAACCTTTTTCGCGGTGGGCAGTTATATTGTTAGAGCTACGATGCCCACCCGAAGATCGGCACGGAAGGGTTTGTTGCCCAAGAGCAGCCCGCCTCAGAAGGCGGGCCCTACGAGTCAGGACGGGGAGGGTGTGCCCAGAGACGCTGGGCGGGACCCGGACGAGCAGTTGCTTGTAGAGACGGCGCAGAGCGACCCGGCGAACTTTGACGCGCTTTACGAGCTGCATTTCGAGCGGGTATATGCGTTTGTGGCCAGCCGGGTGCGGAACCGCGCGACCGCGGAAGATGTGACGTCGGAAGTGTTTCACAAAGCGCTGGCCAACCTGCCGAGTTATGAGTGGCGAGGTGTGCCGTTTGCGGCGTGGCTGCTGCGGATTGCGGCGAACGCTATCGTCGATCACGCCAAACGAGCCGCGCGGGAGTTCCCTTCCCCGGACGATCCGCCGGAGATGGCCGTTAATCTTGACCTGCAAGCCTCCGAATTGCGAGCCATCGAATACCGCGCGCAATTGTTCCAACTGGTGGGGCAGCTTCCGGAGGTTCAGAAGCAAGTGGTGCGCGAGCGCTTTGTGGAGCAGCGGAGCATACGGGAGATTGCGCAACGGCTCGGTAAGACGGAAGGAGCGATCAAGCAATTGCAATTACGCGCGGTGCAGAATCTGCGGGCGCGGATGGAGGGTGGCCATGGCTAAGCGCTCCCTCGCGATGCAGCTTGATGAGGTGGTGCAGGCGATGCTGGTGTCGCTGCGGCCGCGGCCGGAACCAGCGCCGGATCGCGACCTGGCTTCCCTGACGCGCGTGGCACAGGCGTTGCGCGAGCTTCCGCGCGAAGAGTTTCGAGCAGCTTTGAAATCCGATTTGCAAAGGAGAACACCCATGAGCGAAGGCACAGCAGCATCGGCAGGGACGGGGGAGGCGCAAGCCAGAGCCGTTCATTACCAGCGGCCGGGATTGACGTCGATTACGCCGTACATCATCGTGCGGCCGGCGGCGCAGTTCATGGAGTTTCTAAAGAGTGCGTTCGATGGGATCGAGCGGATGAGCATGCCGACCCCAAGCGGATCGATCATGCACGCGGAAGTGGCGATCGGCAATGGCGCGATCGAAGTGAGCGACGGGAACGAGCAATATCCGACCGCACCCGCAGCGATCCACCTCTATGTCGATGACCCGGACGCCACCTACGCCCGTGCCCTGCGAGCCGGCGCCACCTCCTTCTACGCGCCGACCGACGAGCATCCTTCAGGCGACCGCTGGGGCGCCGTCAAAGACCCCTTCGGCAATCACTGGTACATCGCCAAGCCACGTGGATGGACGCCAGGGCCGGAGGGGCTGCGCTCGGTACAGCCATATTTGCACCTGCGCGAGGCGCACAAGATGATTCCGTTCCTCGAGGCGTCGTTCGGGGCGGAGGCTCTGGGCGTGCACAAGTCGCCGGAGGGCGCGGTGTTGCACGGCACGATGCGGATCGGAAACGCCACGCTGGAGATTGACGAGGCGCATGGGGAATTCCAGCCGATGCCTTGCCACCTGCATGTGTATGTGTCGGACACGGATGCGGTATATGCGCAGGCGCTGCGGGCGGGGGCGAGTTCGATTGAGACGCCGCAGGACAAACCGTATGGGGACCGGTCGGCGGGAGTGAAAGATGCGTGGGGGAATAGCTGGTTTATCGCGACGTATTTGGGGACGAAGTAAAGGAAGCAGAGGAATCAGAGTTGCCGGCCTGACGGGGTGCGAGCGATGAGGTGCGGGCGGGCAAGCCCCGCCCCTACAAGAGAGATTGGCTAGGCGGCGGATTCGGAGCGGAAAACGCGCTGGAAGCGAGGGCCAGTGAACTGGACGCCAACGAGCTTTTCGCCCTGCGCGCGCGAATCGGCGACGTGGACGACGCGGCCATGGGTGGCGAAGTCCGCGTCGTTGTTTCTGGCGCCCGCCAGGCGGCCATCATTTCTGGCCCCCGCAGAGCGGTCGACGCGGCGCGAAGCATAATGCGATAACGGGATGTGGATTTCGAGGTCGGAACCGATGGCGACGTCGAAACGCGTCACGAACGCGGCTCCGTTGCGGCAAAGATTTTCGCTGGAAGTATCTTCTTCGAAGGCAAACCCGCGGGCGTCGCGGCCCCGCACTTTGAGGGGCAGGCGGACAGAGATTCTACGTTCCGAGCGTTGCGTCGATACAGTGGTGCTGAGAGGGACCATGGGCTGGGTCCTCAATTCTGTTGACCCCGACCGGGTCGGGGACAGCTTCTTGCTGCGCGATGGCTCGGCCCTCGAAAAAGCGTTCGACACTTTCGAGGATCTCCGCGGGTGTGCGCGCGGCATGTACAATTGCACGAAGCTCGCTGCCGTTCCCCACGCCATGAGTAAACCAGCAAGCGAACTGCTTCATTTTGCCTACACCATCGGGCAGGTTGGCAGCATTAATTCGCCTATAGTAGTCAATAAGTAAACGGTAGCGGGCGGCTTCGGTGGGCGTGTCGTAGCCGCCGGTTTGCGCGTATTGCTGCATCTGGGAAAAAATCCAGGGATTGGTGGCGGCGGCGCGGCCGATCATCACGGCGTCGCAACCGGTTTCGCGGACCATTCGAACGGCGTCTTCGGGGTTGTTGATGTCGCCGTTGCCGATGACGGGAATTTTCACGGCCTGCTTGACGGCGGCGATGATGCTCCAGTCCGCGGCGCCTGCATAGCCCTGCGTGCGGGTGCGCGGGTGGACGGCGACGCCTTCCACGCCGATGCTTTCCGCCATTTTCGCAACTTCAACCGCGACGATGGAATTTTCGTCCCAGCCGGCGCGCAGCTTGATGGTGAGCGGGATTTTGACGGCGGCGCGAACCGCCTTGAAAATATCTTCGAGCAGCGGCAAATCGCGCAGCAAGCCGGAGCCGCCGCACTTCACTACTTTTTTGGCGGGGCAGCCGAGGTTGATGTCCACGGCGTCATAGCCGAGATCCTCGACCATCTTCGCGGCTTCGGCCATGACCGCGGGATTCGCGCCGAAGAGCTGCGCGGTGATGGGATGCTCGTCTTCCTGGAAATAGAGATAGCGCAAAGTTTTTTTGGCGCTGCGCGTGATGCCTTCGGAGCTGGTGAACTCCGTCATCAGCAACCCGCAGCCGCCGAGGCCGCGAATGACGCGGCGGAAGAGCGTGTCCGTCACGCCAGCCATAGGCGCAAGCACCGCAGCGGGGCGGACGCTCAGGTCGCGAATTTGGAAGCTCGCCGGAATCATTGATTCCAGTTTAGGCTTGTGTGCGCGGTGGAGCAAGACAGTGCGTGCCCCGCGTTCCGTGACCCAGGCTACATAGAACTACCTGAAATTAGTGCTTGCAAAGCGTTTTAGTTTTGGTATACTAACTCTCGGGTGAATCTGCGGCTCGACCGCAGTTTCGCCCTTTTTCTTTTTCTGCGCATTCTCCTCCGGGCTCGTCGCTGTTTTGCCTCTGCTTAAAATGTCGCTGCGACATCGATGGTCCCCAAAGGGTTAAAAGTCACAAGTTGAAAGTTGAAAAGTAAAGGCACCAGAAGAACGCGGCAGGAGAAGCAGCATCACCGCGCCGAAATTAAAATGTGAGCTGCGATTTTATAAAGTGCGTAAATTAGTGTCGCAAGCTTGCGTCCATCTTTTGGACGCCGGGTCGGCCCGTGGTCACTCGCACACCGAGCCAATTGGGGGCGTGTGTTCTCCGTTTGCCCATTCCTCCTTAAATTTCAGTCTCTTCCAGTCATCACAACTTTGGCATCTGGGTTGCTCCCCTCCAGAGTGAGGAGGAACTCATGCGCTATTGGAAATTTCTTGCCCTTTCTACCCTGATTGCGGCTTTGCTGAGCATTCCGAGCTCTGCAGCGCCTCAGGTCTCTATCAATATCGGAGCAGAACCGGTTTGCCCGTATGGCTACTACGATTTCAAACCATACAGCTGCGCGCCATACGGGTACTACGGGCCCGAGTGGTTCAACGGCGGCGTGTTCGTCGGAGTCGGACCTTGGTTCCACGGCTCCCACGACTTCCACGGCCACGTTGATAACCGTTTCGACCCACATCACGGCTACCACGGTCCACATCCGGACCGTGGAGACAAGGCCTTTAATCACTTCCACGGAAACGAGATGCGTGATGGGCGCGGCCACGCAAGCGGAGGCCACGCAAGCGGAGGCCACGGAGGCGGAGGCCATGGAGGCGGGGGCCATGGAGGCGGAGGCCATGGAGGCGGGGGCCATGGAGGCGGAGGCCATCGCTAGAAAAAGCGACAAGCTCAAGGCAAATGGGTGCTGCGTAGCGGATCCGAGCGCAGTTGCCAGATGCTGGGGCGATGTTCCCGCGTTATAATCGGATCACTCGACATTTTTTTGTCGACATCGGCGTTCCTGCCGAGAAGGAGGTGATCCAGTGAGGTACGGTTTACGTTGACGTAGTAGAGGAGGCGCTTGTGAGGTTACCGAGCGCCTCTCTCTTTTTCTTCCGGCGGTCCGCATTGTCCTCCGCGGTATGCTCAAGCCAGTCCCTGGACCACGTCGTGCCGCAGGCGCGGTTGGGGTGCAATTCCTACCGCAACCTGGTTTCGAGTTGCATAGGATGCAACTCGCAGAAAGGAGAAAAGTCGGCGGACGATTTTCTCCGCCGCCTCTACCGCAAAGGCCACTTGCACGCCACCGAACTCGCCGCCGCCTCCGCGCCCTCGACGCTCTCGCCGCCGGCAAGCTCCGTCCTTCCCTCCACGGGTGAAACCCGTTTAGCGCCTCCGGAGGTACTGTCTACTTCACGAGCCGGCGAATCTTGGTTCTTTTTCTTGCCCATACGTATCATACGTGGTATACATATTACACGTGCTACACGTTCTATACGTGTTTTCGATAGACGGAGGGAGTAAGGCTATGAAACAGAATGTCACCATCAGCTTGGACCGCCAAACGATTCGCAAAGCCAAGATCGTGGCGGCACGGCGGGATACCTCCATTAGCGGACTGCTGGCACAGCAGATTGAAATCCTGGTGGGCGAGGAAGAAGCCTACGAACGCGCCGAGCGCCAGGCCGTGGCGCTCCTCGACGAAGGTTTTCACTTGGGAGGCGGTGCTCCTGCCAGCCGGGAAGAACTACATGAACGGTAGGACCTTCGTCGATACCAATGTGCTGATTTACGCCCACGATGTGGATGCAAAATCCAAGCATGCCACCGCTAAAAACATTCTGCGCGAGCTTTGGAGCGAACGCACGGGTGTTCTGAGCATGCAGGTCTTGCAGGAATTCTACGTGAACGTCACGCGCAAGATTCGCTCGCCCCTGCCAAAGGAGTCGGCCCGCCTGGTGGTCAGCAGTTACTCCATCTGGTGCATGGAAACCACTCCAGCCGAGCTTTCGGTGGCATTCCGCATTGAAAACGAATCTCAGATCGGCTTCTGGGATGCCCTCATCGTCGCCGCCGCAGTCAAGAGCGGCGCGGCACGGCTCCTCTCGGAAGATTTGAATCCGGGGCAGAAGATTGCCGGACTTCGCATCGAGAACCCTTTTGTGGCTGTCCCCTGAAAACGCCATGAGAGCGAAAACGAACGTTGGGAGTGCTCGCAAGAAACAAACAGAAAGGAATTTGCTTTGAAGGCACATTTCGGATAGCGCGGAGTCAGCGGGCCGTAATATCGTCTTTCTGCCATTACTCGGGCCCAGTCCTTCGACAAACTTTGTTAGAACAAGGTTCAGGAAAGGAGCTAGCCATGACAGCAGCGCAGGCAGGACCTTCGATGTCGCCTTCACAGGCCTATCGCGAGAAGATGTTCAACCTACTGGCTAACCGAGACCCTTTGGAGGTGTTGGCGCAAACGGCATCCGCCTTGGCCGATATCGTGGGCCAGCATTCGCCGACGGTACTTCGCACCCGGCCATTTGAGGGGAAATGGACTCCAAACGAGATTATCGGCCATCTGACCGATAGCGAATGGGTGTATGGGTACCGCCTTAGGCTGATTCTTTCCGAGAACGACCCGGCTATTCTTGGCACCCAGCAGGATTTGTGGGTGGCCGGCCTTCGGCACAATGAGCGCGAGCCGTCGGAGCTTGTCGAAATCTTTCGGGTGTTGCGCTCGCTCAATTCGGCAGTCTGGAGACGAACGTCACCGGAGGATTTGAAGCGCGCCGGCCAGCACAATGAGCGCGGCTCAGAGTCCCTGGGCGTGATGTTGCGACTGCTGGCAGGTCACGACCTTTCGCACCTGGCTCAGATCACTCGCTATATTCAAGCCATTCAGCACCATGAGTAGTGCCGTGCCGCGTGCTTCAGAGCTAAACTGAAGTGTGCCCCACACGCCCTTGCGCGTGGGGGCTTTGAACCTTCCTCAGGGTGTGGCTTTAGCCACGACGCACCGTCAGGGCATCTGCGCGAGAACGGCAACGTCGAACTTTGAATAGTATTTCCTCACATCATTGGCCCCGTACTTTTCGCGGAATTTCTCGACGACGGACGAGACTCCTGCGGCATCCGTGATAGGAACGGTTTGAAGTTTCGCCTCTGCGCCGCGCGCATCGATCCGAATCGACGGGTTCTTCAGCACGTTCTTGTACCACTGTGTATCCGAACCCTGCACCGGCAACAGGTAAAGCTTCTCGCCTTCCAATACGAACCAGACCGGGATTGAAATCGTGCGTCCTGAATTCCTGCCAGTCACACTGATTTTGATTTCGCGATATCGGGAAAGACGGTCTTTTACAGCTTCGTTTCGCGCTGGCATGTGCACCTCCTAGCGCAACCTCACGAAGGATGATGGTAGCGCAGGACGCCGAGAATGGGTTCAAGATAGGAACATGCAAAACTGGCGGGATCGAATTAGTGTGAATCCGTCCGTTTGCCATGGCCGAGCGTGTGTTCGGGGAACGCGCACCACGGTTTCCGCTGTAATGGACAACGTCGCGGCCGGAGTTCCGCGCGGTGAGATTCTGCGAAGCTGCCCGGCGCTGACGGAGGCGGATATCGAAGCTGCCCTGGCATACGCCGCTGAGCTTCCGCGGGAGGGAACCGTGGACCTGCCGCTGGAAACCAAAGCTTCCTGAAAATAGTACTTGCAAAGCGTTTTGGTTGTGGTACACTAACACTCAGGTAAAACTGCGGCTTGACGCGGTTTTGCCCTTTTTCTTTTTGCGCCCCATTTTCCCGCGACATCTCTGGTCCTGATCGTCCCAAATCCTTGTAGGGGCGCGCTTTCGCGACTTTTGCGTCCCGGTGGTTTATACCGGGAAGCGCGTCTCAAGTAAGGGCACGATATCGTAGATTCCGGGCAGCCGCCGGAATATCGTGCCCTGCTAAAACTGTCTGTCTCGAGTCCTTGTCTTATCTTTTGCCTGTGAACTTTTAACTCTTAACTTTCGATCGAAGCACGGTTTCTGTACCCCGGCTCTTGCCGGGGATCCCGACCCTGTCGGGGCCCGGTCGCGGTGTTAAGTCTTTGTCGTATCTTTTGCCTGTGAACTTTTAACTTTCAACTTTTAACTTTCGACTTTCAACTCCTCAAATTCCAACTCTGGATCTAAAAATGAAAAACAAAAAACCGAACGCTGAACTTGTCTGGAAACAATTGGAAGACCAACTCGCCCCGCGCCTGCGCCTCTCGGTCATCGAGCGCACCGTCTATGCGCATCTCCTGCGCCACAGCCGCCTGGAAGGAAAACTCCGCCTCCAGTTTTCGCTTATGGGCGTGGGACGCAATATCCGTCTATCCGCAGGTCCAGTGCGCAAGGCGGTGCGCCGCCTCGTCGCCCAGGACGTTTTGCGCATGGTCCAACGCAGCAAAACGGGGCACGTGGTGGAGGTGCGCCTGCCCGACGAGATTCCCGCCGCGGGGCTGAACCGCGTCGCAAGCCGCGCCGCCGCCAAAGAAGAAAGCACCGGCGCCCGCGCACCGGTGAATCTCGAGGGCGTGGACTTCATGCAGAACAAACCGTTGCGCAATGCCATCCACGCGCGCGAGCGCGACCAATGCTTCTACTGTTTGCGCCACACCCCGCCGTCGGTCCAGTGCCTGGACCACGTCGTGCCGCAAGCGCGCTCGGGACGCAATTCCTACCGCAACCTGGTCTCCAGCTGCATGGAATGCAACACCCAGAAAGGCGAAACCGCCGCCGCCGATTTTCTCCGCCGCCTCTACCGCGAGCGCCGCCTCACCGCCGCCGAACTCGCCGCCCGCCTTCGCGCCCTCGACGCCCTCGCCTCCGGCAAACTCCGCCCTCCCCTTCCGTAAGTCCCTGTAGTGGCGCAGCTTGCTGCGCCCCGCTTGGCCAACATTTGTACGGGCGCGCTTCAGCGCTTCCCCACAGCCACCTATATGCGGATGTGATAATCTAGAGACATGAAATTGACAGCCGTTTTTGAACCCGCCAAAGAGGGCGGCTATACCTGCTTCGTCGAAGAGATTCCTGCCGCGATTTCGCAAGGCGAAACCATCGAAGAGGCCAAAGCGAATCTTGCGGACGCGCTCAAACTGGCGCTGCAGTGCCAGCGCGAGCTTGCGGAAAAAGGTCTTTCCCCACAAGCCGTGCGCGAGGTAATCGAAATCGCGGAAGCATGAAACTCGCGGAGTTGGAACGCCATCTGCGGCTCCATGGTTGCGTTTTGTATCGCGAGGGTGCTGCCCACACTATTTGGTTCAACCCTGCGTTGCACAAGATCGCCAGCGTCCCGCGCCATCGTGAAATCAAGGAAGGGACTGTGCGGGCCATTTGCCAACAACTGGAAATTCCCCGGCCATAACGCCACCACGATCCGACTGTGAGTCTCTTGTCCCTTTTCCAATTTCTACTTCTAGTTTCTGCTTTCTAGTTTGAGTGGCCCACCCTTGCAAAACCCGCAAGGATGGGCCACTCAAAATCGTTTTTCGGAATTAAGGCGTAGCCACGCGCCACGCACGATGCGGAAGCCTGCTTAGGCCCAAGCAGCGGCATTGGTTACTTTCTCGTAATGCTCCAATGTACCGAAAATTGAGGGCGTTGGATGATATGATCTCCGAATCGGCAACGGAGCTCGACAGTTTTTTGAGTTTTAGCTTGCGAGGAGGGCGTACTTGTGTCTGTCCTGAGGAAAGAATTCAATTCACCCTTTATCGTGGACAAATCGAAACTAAAGCGCCTCATCGAGGTAGCCGAAGCCAAATTCAAGGAAGACGGAAACTCAAAGTTCGGGTTTGAGGCTCATCTCTCAGGTCAGAAGGTCGTTGAGACTGGTTCTGTCGATGAAATCCTTGTTCTGGACAACTCAAAGCGCAACCGCGTCGAGAGATTGGTGATTAATTGTACAGATACAGCTCCCGGCTCGCAGGAAATAAAACGAGGCATGTTGGTTGACTTCGATGGGCGAACATCAGCATCGATTTACCTGGCGGTCAAAGGTGACAGCGCCGCCTGGGTCGGAGAGACTTTCCGCGCAGCCGAAGAGCAAGCGGAACGCGCAGTAGAACGGTTTTGGGTCAACGTGGTATCGCACAATCGAGGCTTGGCGATTGGGGCGTTTCTATTCACGACTGTGTTCCTTGCGGGTCTGCTACTTGCGCTAACCACGCTAAACATGACTCCTTCACGACTAACGAATGCGATGTGGTTGACAGATCAAGACCTGAAGGCGCTAGAACCGCTTCAGTCTGACCCGACGCTTGCCAGAGAAAAGGCAGGGGAAGTTTTGTCGCGCCAGATTAGGAATGTCACGCTCGTCAGACAGCAACGCCACAGCATACTTGCGTGGGTTACTCAAGGGAGGTTCATCGTCGGCATCACCCCGCCGCTGTTTATTTTAGCTGCCTTTGCGTACCTCTATTTCCAATGCTATCCCAACGCAGTTTTCCTATGGGGCGATGCAGAGGACTGGTACGAGTCCCTGAAACAAAGGAGAAAGTTCATCTGGTCCGGCATTATAGGGGCATTCGCCATTGGTGTGCTCGCCAACCTCTTCGTTCTCGCCTTCGCCAGCCGCACGTGAAATTTGTTTTGCGTGGCGGGTGGCGCACCCTACGGTTTTCAGGGTGCGGTTTTTTTGCCGGATTTCATCATCATCACTTTAAACAGCCGGGTGCCCCACACGCCGCCCTTGCGTGTGGAGGTTTTGAACCTTCCTCAGGGCGTGGCATCAGTCACGACGCGCTCAGGGCAAACGCCACCGGCACCCAAATTCGTCTTAGCATTTCCCGGATTTCATCGTCATCACTGAAACAGCTTTGGGTTGGGCACAAGGTCAGGGCCGGGTTGAGGCTATCGTTGCCCCCCACGACGCCGGGTCCACGTCGCGAGCGTGCTGCGAAAACAACCAGCGATGGCCATCGAGGTCCTCGGCACCATACTGTCGTTCTCCATAAACGGTTTCGTTAACATCTTCCCACACGGTCCCGCCCTCTCGTTTTGTTCTCCAATAGTGAGCATCGACGTCCGGCACCATAATCGTGAGCATCTGAGTTCCATATCCAAGCTTCGCTGGGCTTTGGAAGCAAGCGCGAGGGCCAATCAACATGATGTATGCGCCGCCCAAGTGCATCTGAATTCCGCTCACTGGTTCGCCGTAGCGGTATTGCTCGCTGAATCCAAAGACCCTCGTGAGCCAGTCACAGGCTCCAAGCACGTCGCGGTATGCGAGGTGCGAAAGCATCGTCGCGGTTGGCAGGGAACGGTTATTCATTGTGACAGTATGCGCGAATTTCACCGTAAATTTGGGAGATTCCGGATTCGGTCCTTAGGAGTAGCGCCATGTAGGATGATCTGCTTGACATCCGGCAACAATCAGATAATCTGACAATCAGATTATGAAGAAAACGATCATCAGCGTAACCGAGGCTGCGCGCAATTTTGCCGATTGCGTGAACCGAGCGCACTATCAAAACGTGACGTTTGTGCTTCTGAAGAACGGTGAACCGTTCGCTCGCCTCATGCCGGACAACGAGAAAGAGTGCGCCGGACGGGATTTGGCCAAGGCTCTCGCTAAAACGGACCTGCCGGAAAGCGAAGCTAGGGCGTGGCGCCGCGACCTGCAAACCGCTCGCAGAAGACTCAAGGCTCCGGCTGACAAATGGCGATAATTCTCGACGCCGACGTCATCATTCGTGGGGAGAAGGGCACTTTCGACCTACAGAAGTGGGTGGCTTCCCGTCCCAATGACCGATTTGAGATTGCGGCGATCACCGTTGCTGAGCTTTGGCACGGAGTAGAGCGGGCCACCGGAAAGCATAGGGCCACGCGTGAACGTTATTTGAGGGCCGTCTTGGAGCCTGTGCCGATTATCTCTTACACCGAGCAAACCGCTTATGAACATGCGCGCGTTTGCGCGGAATTGGAGGCTTCCGGCAAAATGATCGGCTTCTATGACCTGATTGTTGGCGCAACGGCTCTGGAGCGCGGAAGCAAGGTAGCCACGTTCAACAAACTGCACTTTGCTCAAATAAGAGGACTGAGCGTCATCGAGCCAAAGTAGTTCCGCCCATAGGACAGGCCTTTTCACCGGTGGCGCATCCTACGGTTTTCAGAGTGCGGTTTTTCCCGGATTTCATCATCATCACTGGAACAGCTTTGGGTTAGGCACGTTTTCTTCCACCTTGGCACTAGTCGACTTCAGGAATTGGTCGAGGCGCAGCCGACCTAGCTACTTCTTGCGAGCATCTTCTTCAAGCATGCGTGCCATAAGATGCACCGGGGATCGGAAAGATGTCGCGCGCAGACGGCGAAACATTTCCGGGAGTTGGACCCAACCGCGTTGCGCCGCCCTGACTAGTACTGCGAGTGTTCCGATTACTTCAAGACTTATTCTTCGCGCCTGCAAAACACCCTCTCGATCATCGATCAGGAGTGCAGCCTGCTGCTGGACCGCGAGCGCGATGGCCTGACGTTCTCCATGATCCAGAGCGGATGGCCCGGTCGCAGGGAAGGACCCAAGGCTTACGATATTTAGCCAGGCCGGAGGATGACCCACCCATGAGCATACTGGAGTTGGAGCTTTCGGATGCAAAAGTTCATCCCGGACACCAGCAGGGATCAAAATCGGAGAAAATAGACGTGGAAGCACATCAACGGCTTCAATCAAGATCAGATAGTTGAGCGGACCAGTGTCGGCAACAACCGGTCGCATCTATGCGCCGAGGCGGGTGAGAGTTTCCAGATCGCGCTGAAGGTCTTCATAAGTATATTCGAGCTCGACGCCGCGATCCTTAAGAAAGGAGTCTACTTCCATACGCGTGTCGAATCCGAGCAACTGCCGCAACTGGGCATGGGAAATCTTGCGTTCCCGATAGGTCTCCGTTGCCAGGGCTTCAAGTGCGGCGCGGGAAAGATCGCCGCCGGAAGAAGCTAATGCCTCGGTGAGTTCCTCGGGCAGGCCAATGGTGATGTATTGCATGGTTGTAGCTTACCCAAACTAGGAGTCAAAAGCACGCGGCCAATCAGCGACGGCGGAGCTAGGCGGTTTTCTTTACCGCTGCGTCCTTGGGCTTCAGGAATTCGTCGAGGCGGAGGAATTTGCGGCCAAGGGCGCCGGAGTAGGCGGACCACTCGGGTTCGCCGGAGTCGACGGCGAGGGCGGCGCGGGCGGCGGCAAGCTTGGAATCGAGGTCGTCCATGTAGTGGAAGGCCATCGCTTCGCGAATCATGGGGAGCTTGGGCGAGCCAAACTCGTATTGGCCGTGATGGCTGATGAGAAGATGCTGGACGACGGTCTTCAAGTTCGGCGGAAAACCTTCGATGGCGTCCATGGCTTTCGAAACGGTTTCGAATTCCATCATGATGTGGCCGAGGAGCTGGCCTTCAACGGTGTAGCCGATGGCGCGTTCGTAGCAGAGTTCATCGAGCTTCCCAACGTCGTGCAAAATCGCGGCGGTCATCAGCAAATCCACGTCGAGCTCGGGATAGTGTGCGGCGATTTGCTTCGCGAGGCCGCACAAGCCGATGACATGCTCGAGCAGGCCGCCGAGATAGGCGTGGTGCATCACCTTCGCCGCGGGAGCACGTTTGTACTTCGCGGCGATGCCGGGATCCGAAATGATTCCGGTCACCAGTTTCTTCAGCCAAGGATTCCCGATCGAGGTCGCATATTCTAAAAGCTGCGTGTAGAGCTTCCCGACATCTTCCTTGGTGTGCGGGAGAAAATCGGCGAGGTCGACCTCCTCGGGTTTGGCGAGCCGGAGCTGCTGAAGAGAAAGCTGCGGCTTGTTGCGGTAAATCTCGACGCGCGCGCTTACCTTGACGAAATCGTCGCGGCTGATGCCTTTCGCCGCGACGTCAAACTGATCCCACATGCGCGCTTCGATGGTGCCGCTGCGGTCGCCAAGCTCAAGCCGCAGATAAGCCTTGCCCTCGCGGGTATTGCGAATCTCTTTTTCGTGAACGAGGAAAAACGTAGTGATGGATTGTTCGGAATTGAGATCAGCGATAAACGATGTTTTCATGTACCGGAATTGTAACAGATTGTCGAAAAACGCCTCAACTTGCCCCTCGGAGCTGTCATCCTGAGCGGAGCGAAGGATCTCAACTGCTCCATAGCTCGGTTCATGTTCCCGATGCCGGCTTCTTTCCGAACAACAGAAATTTCTTGTGGGCGTTCTTGCGTTTGGTGACTTCCGGCGTCGCGCTTACTTCCTGAATCTCGGAGCCGCCGCCGCCGGCGATGTCCTGAAATCCGGGCTTGATCACCACGTAGCTCTGCTCGCGCAGGGTCTTCAGATACTCGCGCATCGCTGGTTCCATGCGCCCGCTGTAAAGCTTGTCCATGATTTCATTTTTGACTTTGTCGAGCGATTGCTGGCCTTCGTCGTAGTGCTCCAAGACCTGCAGGATCAGAAAACCCTGCTTGGTTTCCATAACGTCGGTCAGATCCTTGCGCTTCATCTTGAAGACCTTGTCTTCCAGTTCTTTGGAGAGCTCGCCGCGCTTATAGATGCCGAGGAAACCGCCCTGGCTCTTGGTGCTGCCATCGGAGAGCCGCTTGGCGATTTCGCCGAAGTCCTCGCCATCCTGGACGCGCTTGAGCGCGGTCTCCGCCTTTTTCTTCAGGTCGGGGAGAGCTTCCGGCTTCTTCCCTTCCGTCAGGATCACGATCTCCCGCAGGGCCACCTGCTCCGGACGCACGAATTCGGTCTTATGCGCTTCGTAATACTTGGTCACTTCGTCGTCGCTGATGGTGATGTGCGAGCCGACCTCGCTGCTGATCACGCGCTGCGTCAGCAGAGTGCTGCGAATGTTGTTCTTGAAATCTTCCCAGTTCAATCCCTGGGAGGAAACGGCCTTTTCAAGCTCCTCCATGCTGGGCAGTTTGTTTTCGGTCCGGATGGCATCGAGCCTTTTAATGAGCTCCGGCTCTACATTCACGCCCATGTCCTTGGCGCGCTGCACCAGGAGGGACTGATCGACGAGGTCGCGGAGACTGTTTTTCTGGCCATCCTCGATGGCGATCTGCAACTGTTCGGGCGTGCAGCGATTCTGGCATTCGGATTTGGCGTTCTCTTCGGCCGTCTGCCGCGCTTTGTCGTACTCCGAGCGAGTGATGATTTCATTGTTGACGCGCGCGATGATCTCCTCGACGGTCTTCCCGCTATCCGGATTAGAAGCTTTCGAAACGGCAGGTTTCGCAGGCTTCGCGGGGATATCAGATTTTCCGTCGGGCGCCGCCATCGCTGGTTTCTCAAGAGTGGGCCCGGGCGCGGGTTTCGGCTGAGAACCCTGCGGCTTGTCCTGCGCCGCGAGCGGCAGGGCGGCGCAGAGCGCCACGACGAGACCTAGTTTTCGCATCAATTCCCTCACCTCTAAAGTTTATCCCTGCCCCTGAAGGCCGAGCAATACGTTTCTCAAAGCAGCGGGGATCGATTCTCCCCGTTTGACTTCCATCCAGAGTACGCCGCTGGGATCAAGTTTGATCCCTGTACGAGAGCGTACCACGGAGACCAGTTTGGCCGGGTCCAGGGTTGTCTCGGGATGGAACCGGACCGCGATGCGGGTCCCCTGGCGCTCCACGGCGGAGATGCGCAGTCTCTCGCATATAGATTTGAGGGCGGCGTACTCCAAAAGGTTTTCCACGGAGGCAGGCGGTGTGCCGAAGCGGTCTTCGAGTTCCTTTCGAACGTCCTGCTTGTCTTCTTCGGAGGCGATCGAGGAGATGCGTTTGTAGGTGCGCAAGCGGAGGTTTTCGCTGGGGATGTAGTCCTGCGGGATTCGAACGTCAAAGCCCAGGCTGAGCGTGGTGCGGAGGTCCGGCGCGACTTCTTCGCCCTTTAGCTTCGAAACGGCGCGCTCCAGCATCTGGCAATACATATCGAAACCGATGGCTTCGATGTGGCCGTGCTGTTGGCGGCCTAGCATGTTGCCGGCGCCGCGCAGCTCCAGGTCTAACGCGGCGATGCGGAATCCGGCGCCGAGTTCGCTGAACTCCTTCATGGCGGCGAGGCGTTTGCGGGCGATGTCGGTGAGCGAGGTGTCCGGCGGCACGAGGAGATAGGCATAGGCGCGCTGGGCGGAACGGCCGACGCGGCCGCGCAACTGGTAGAGCTCCGCCAGCCCGAGGCGGTCGGCGCGGTTGATTAAAATTGTGTTGGCGCGGGGGATGTCCAGACCGTTCTCAACGATGGTGGTGGCCACGAGCACGTCCGCTTCATCGCGGATGAATTTCAACATCACGCTCTCGAGTTCTTTTTCGGCCATCTGTCCGTGGGCCACCACGACGCGCGCCTTGGGAACGAGTTTCGCGACCATGGCCCCGAGCGAATAGATCGATTCGACGCGATTGTGAATGAAGAAGACCTGGCCATCGCGAGCAAGTTCGGTTTCGATGGCGCTCTGCACGAGCTCTTCCTGAAAGGGGGCGACGACGGTTTGAATGGCCAGCCGATCGCGCGGAGGGGTTTCGATGACGGACATATCGCGAAGGCCAACCAGCGACATGTGCAGGGTGCGTGGAATGGGAGTTGCGGAGAGCGCGAGCGCGTCCACGTTTTTACGCATTTCCTTGAGGCGCTCTTTGTGGGCAACGCCGAAGCGCTGCTCTTCATCGACGACGAGAAGACCGAGGTCGGCAAATTTGACGTCTTTCGAAAGCAGCCGGTGGGTGCCGATGACCACGTCCACCTTGCCCGCTTCCAAATCCGCGAGAATTTTTTTCTGCTCCGCGGCGCTGCGAAAGCGGCTGAGCATTTCGATGCGCGCGGGGAAAGCGGCGAATCGTTTCTTGAATGTTTCGAAATGCTGGAAAGTGAGCACGGTGGTGGGCGCGAGCACCGCGACCTGCTTGTTGTCGACGACGGTTTTGAAGGCCGCGCGCATGGCGACTTCTGTTTTGCCGTAGCCGACGTCGCCGCAAAGCAGGCGGTCCATGGGCTCGGCGCGCTCCATGTCGCGCTTGATGTCGCTGATGGCGGTGACCTGGTCGGTGGTTTCCTCGAATTCGAAAGCATCCTCGAATTCGCGCTGGAAATTGCCGTCGGGAGAAAAAGAAAAACCTTCTGTGGTCTTGCGCTGGGCGTAAAGCGCGAGAAGCTGGTCGGCCATGTCCTCGACGGATTTGCGCGCGCGGGTCTTGCGAGCGTTCCAGACGGTGCCGCCGAGTTTGTCGAGCGGCGGATGCGTGCCTTCGAGCACGCGGTAACTCTGAACGAGGTCCATGCGTTCCAGTGGAACGTAGAGACGCGCATCGTCGGCGTACTTCAGGAGCATGAACTCGCCGCGATGCCCGTCGGATTCGATCTGACGAAGTCCCTCGAACTGCCCGATGCCGTGGTCCACATGGACCACATAATCGCCGGGCTTCAGTTCGGCAAAATCGCCGAAGAAACCCGAAGTGCGAATTTTGCGGCTGGGCCTTTCGACCGTGGGCGTGACATCAAAAAGGTCGGCATGACCGAAAAGCGTAAGCCGGGCATCGGGAAACGTGACGCCTTCCGCGAAGGGGGCGCGGACCAGCAACATCGCGGCGGATTCGTGCGCGGCCTCGGCGGTGAAGCCGGCGGCGGCATCTTCCGATTCACCGAGAACGTAGGGGACTTCGTATTCGCGGCAGATGTCCGCAAAGCGCTCGATCTCTCCGGTGCTCGCGGCGGTCAGGAAAACGGTGCCGCCGGAAGCGAGCTGGGATTTCACGTCTCCCATACAGGCAACGACATCCCCGTGAAAACGCGAACTGGGCCGCGAGGAAAGTTCAAATTGCGGCGTGGAACCGATTGTCAGCGCGAGCTGTTCGATATGAATTTGCGACGTTTTTTCCAGCGCGGCTGAAAAATCTGCTTCGGACCAGAAGTAGTGAGAGGCGGCGGGGGAGTTGGCGCGCCCGTGACGCTCGTAATTTTCCGTCGCGGCGGCGAGATGCTTGGCCGCGGCCTCGCGCAAAGTTTGCGGCTCATCGAGGAACACGATCGGCCGCAGTGAACTTTCTGCCAGCTCGAAGAGCGTGCTGGGCCCGGGTTCGCTGGTGGGGCCGAAGAACGAAGTCGTCTCCCAAGCGGCGGCGCTCAGATCTGTTTTCTCCGGCGCCGGCACGGACCATTCCGTCAATGGCAGGAGGGTTGTGCGTTGAACCGGCGCAATCGACCGCTGGGTGCGGGCGTCGAATTCGCGCACCGATTCAACGCTGTCACCGAGCAGCTCAATACGCACGGGGCGAGCCGCCTCCGGCGAGAAGACATCAATGATGCCGCCGCGCACGGCGAATTGCCCCGGAAGCTCCACCATTTCGGTTCGCGTATAGCCCACGGAACCCAGATGGGTAATCAATTCTTCGTGGGGAATATCGGTGTCTTTTGCCAACGTGCGGGTGAGATAGAGATACGCCGCCGGATCCTGATAACGCCAGAGCGCCGCGGCAATGGGCGCGATCACCAGTGAAATCTGCCCATCGGCGACGCGAAAGAGCGTAGCAGCGCGCCGTTCGAGAATGTCCGCGTGCGGGCTTTGCGATTCCCAGGGAAGCCTGTCGAAGGCCGGGAGCGTGGCGACGCCGCCAGCCGCTTCCGGAAAGATGCCGCTGAAGAAGCGCAGCGTTTCCGCGAGCGCTTCGGCGCGGCGATTGGAGTCAGTCACAAAAAATGCCGGACGGCGCAACTCGCGCGTCAAATAGGACGCAACGAGAGCCTTCGCAACGTCGTGCAGGCCGGTGATCGAGATGTGGCTCGCGCCGGAGCGCAACGCGGCCAGCGCGCCCTCCATCGCCGGATGGCGAAGGACGGCCTCTAATCTCTCGCGGACGGCAGGAAGTATCATGCGTGGTCGATCAGGATTCCGCGCGAGAGGCGCGCGCCCCTTGGCGTATTTTGTGCAGAATTGCCGTTGTCGAATAGCCGGGCACGACGGGAATGGAGATGACGCGCCCGCCAGCAGCTTCCACTTCTTCGCGGCCTACGATCTGGTCGCCGGGCCAATCGCCGCCCTTGACCAGCACATCCGGCAGCAAACCGGCGATCAATTCGCGGGGCGTTAAATCGTCGAAGATCACCACGGCATCCACAGATTCCAAGGCCGCGAGAATTTCCGCGCGCTCGCGTTCAGAGATAACGGGGCGTCCTTCGCCTTTCAATTGCTGCACGCTGGCGTCGCTGTTCAGCCCAACGATCAGCACATCTCCCAATGCGCGCGCCAGTTCCAGGCTGCGAATGTGCCCGGGATGAAGCAGGTCAAAGCAGCCGTTGGTGAAGACGACGCGGCGGCCGTTGCGTTTCCCGCGGGCAAACCGCAGAATCGCTTCCTCGAGTGTCAGGACTGCCGGATTCAAAGGGTCTCCCTGCGGGCCGGAAAAGATAAAGTGGCGTCCATTAAAAAGGTAGTTTATCACGCGCAGGAGGTCCAGCGCCCGAGGGCCGGCAGCGGGATAGTGGGTCAGTCTGCGATCACATGACTCATCGGGAGTTGGCAACTTCTTCCAAGGCATTTGAGTTCCAAGGATTACTTCCGGGTAGCCGACGATACACCCCCTATGTACTTCCAGAAGTCAGTTCGTGGCGACAACTGAGTCCGGGACCTCACAACCGTGTGCCTTGGTGTTGACTTGTGGGTTGGGTGCGAGTTTAATTCAGCCCACTCGTGCTGGCTTGGTCTTCGGCCAATCGGGAAAGGAAGGTCCAGATGGGTGTTCTACCGATAGTTCGGGTCATCGCGGTTCTGTCTTGCGGGCTAATGACGGGCATTCTGTTCGGAGATCGCATGGGACCTGCATTTGCCCGGCGGACGATGAGCGCCTCCAGCTTTATTCAACAGCAGCAGATCATACACAATCACTACAAAAAGATGCTGCCGGTGCTCAGCATGGCCTCCCTCGCTGGCGGACTTGGATGGCTGTTCCTGGTGCGCGCGCAGTGGAGTACACCCCAATTCTGGCTGCTGGTTTCGGCGGTGGGGGCAATCGCCATCGCAGCTGCTCTCACGATCCGAGTGAACTTCCCAATCAACGATCAGCTTATGACATGGAGTGCGGCGGCGCCGCCTGACAAAATGAGAGAAATTTGGAGCGGTTGGGAGAAGGCCCACACAGTCCGCACCATTCTTTGGCTGGGAGCCTTCGCTCTGGAGGTCGTTGCTTTGTCCGTATTCGCGTCCCAGAATACGACTGCGAGCGGTAACTAGCCGGTCAGGCGGTCTTTTTCTGCGCCTGGAAGATTGCTCCCGTATCACGGGCAAACCGGCAGTAATTCTACTTGCCCATTGTGTCTCCTTGCTGCCGGAGAGAGAATCACCAGTGGAGAGAACGACTCATGGTAAACACAATCGTTGACGGAACGTTCCGGCAGACCAATTTGACCAACGAATCGTCCGAGTATCTAGCCAAGCGCGAAGAGCTTCGCCTCGCGGAAATCGACCTCATGCGCCAGCGGGAACGCGTCGCTGAGCTGCGCCGCCATCTTCCGCAGGGCGCTCCTATTCAGGACTATGCGTTTGAAGAGGGCCCGCGCGACCTCAACGGTGGTGATGCGCCTGTGCGGACCGTCCGTCTGAGCGAACTCTTCACCAAGCCGAATCGCTCGCTCGTCATTTATCACTTGATGTACGGAAAGCGGCAGACCAAGGCTTGCCCAATGTGCACCGCTTGGCTCGACGGCGCGAACGGCGTGGCCCACCACCTCGCTCAGAACCTTGACTTCGCCGTGGTCGCCGCCGCTGATGTGCCCACTCTGCGCGCGCACGCTCGCACGCGCGGCTGGGACAGGCTGCGCCTCCTCAGCGGCGGCGACAGCACCTTCAAGTACGATTTAGGCAGCGAAGACCGCGAAGGGCATCAAGACTCCACCGTTTCCGTGTTCACGCGCGATGCCGACGGCACTCTGCGCCATTTCTACTCCGCGCGTCCTCGAATGGCGCCCGACATCCCCGAGCGCGGCATCGACCTGCTGGCTCCCATCTGGCACTTCATGGACCTTACCCCGCAAGGCCGCGGCAACTGGTACACCAGTCTCGACTACGGCACAAAAGTCCAGGCCGCCTCCAAGTAGGTTCATCACGAATTAAAGCTCATATCGAGGCATTGCTGAGTAGAGGGAACGCTGTTTCGATCTCGGGTGGATCACGGGCAAGCCGGAAGTAATCCCGGCAGACCCGATTCGCATCATTACTTCCGGCTTGCCGACGATCCTGGACCGGTGTTAAGCCAGACCCCAGGCGTCGTTCAGCGCTTGACTCGATCGAAGCGCAGCCCCCGCACGTCGGTTGACGTCGCTGTGAATCCCGTGACTGCTCCGCGTGCGTCGCGTGAAAACTTCACGACGCCGACAACGCCGCCCGCAAAGGCGTCCTTAAAGATAGGCTGCAGGACAATATCGTTTCTCCCCGGAATCTGAAGTGCCAGAGCGGAATCACTCAACATGAGCCTGTATATGCCTTCAACTTCCACACTGGCGTACTCTCCCGCAAACGCGCGCAATTCGGCGATTGATGGCGTAAATGCATCCACCTTCTGCGACACGATGAGCTTTGGTCCACTTCCTGTCTCATGAATTTCCTGGGGTCGTCCGGGCGCGGCCGGAATGAATTCAACCGCAACCGTAGTTCCGACGATGACAAACCGGTTCTCACTGACGGGTGTCAGCTCAACGCCCTCGCCTTCATTGGCGTCGGCGCTAGCCATGAGCTTGCCATCGCGAATGTATATGCGGCCCACGGTATCGGTCGATGGATTGCGATACAGTCCAGCCTTCCGCGCAAGCTGCTCCGCGGACAGCGTCACTTTTGGCGGAGTCGCGGGCGCGCTGCTCGCCGGAGGCTTGGTAAACACATCCGAGAGATAAAGATCCGCTACGTCTTGCGTCAATTTACCCACACCAAAGCCGATGTTATCCAGGTTGCACAGCAGCGCGATAGCGAATCGCTGCTCTGGGTAGCGGACGACGTAAGCGGCATATCCCGGGTCGCCTCCTCCGTGTCCGACTGTCCGTAAGCCTCGATACTCTGCAATCTCCAGTCCGTAGCCGTAGGAGCTTCCATCCCACCAGCCGGTGGGAATCACCGGCGTTTGCATCGCGGCAACCAGCGCCTTGTCGCCTACGCGCGCGTCGGCAAAGTTCTGTTCCCAGAGCAATAGATCGCGCGCCGTCGTGAACAGGCCCGTATTGCCGACGATGCGGTTGAGGTATGGATGGACGGCCACGTGCATGCCGGCCGCGTCATGGTGATAGCCTGACGCGCGATTCGGCACGATCATAGTGGGGTCGTCGTGAAAGTGGGTGTGCGTCATGCTCAACGGTTTGAAAATGTTCGCCTCGGCGAAGGTGCGCAGCGACTGGCCGCTCACCCGCTTCACGATGCCGGCCAGCAGCGCATACGCACTGTTGTTGTATTGGAATTCGGCGCCAGGCGCGAAGTTGAGTCCCCGCGTGCGCGCCAGAATTTTGACCATCACATCGTTATCGAACACCTCATCGCGCGCCGCATTCAACTCGTGTAGCGTGAACCCGTCGCGCAACCCGCTGGTGTGGCTGAGAAGGTGGCGAATGGTGACTGGCTTTCCGTGGTCGGCCCATCCGGGGACGTACTTTTGCACCTCGTCATCCAGCGAGAGTTGGCCGCGCTGGGCGAGCAGCAGGATACTCATGGCGGCGAATTGCTTGGAGACCGAGGCCACGTGAAAGACAGACGCCGGCGTGATGGGCACTCCTGATTCGAGGTTTGCCATGCCGTACCCGTGCTGGTACACCGGGACTCCGTTTTGGCTGACGCCGAGGCTACAACCCGGTGAGTCTGATCTATTCCACTCCGCAAACAATTTATCTACTCTGGCGGTAACTGACTCGGCGGATGCTGGATTGGCTTTAGTCGTGTCTTGCTCCTTCCCGAAAACTGTCGGCGTGATGAAGGAGCCAATCGCAACAGCAGTGATGACAAAGACGCTAGCGGTGGTTACGAGTGTCTTCATGATTGTTCCTTCGCTTAATCCGGGCACTACAGTTGTCTGGCTAACGCATCGTAGACCGAACTGCCTAACCCCACACGTGAACAACGGCTGCAGTCTAACGTGCCGGAGGCGCCGTCACAATCACCTAGTAGGCGCGACGAATTGACGATTCCGACCGGATCACGGGCAACTCGGAAGTTATCCAGAGGCCTGATAAACTCGCAAATCGGAAACTGACCCACTACTAGCGGCGGGCGATGAAATCACGAAAGGCTATACGGGCAGTTGGGGGAGTTCTGCTGTGTGCGGCAGGACTGTGGCTTGCCTTGCCCTCGCCCTATCGCGAGCGGACGTTTCTCGTCGATGCGGGGGGCTGCCGACTGGAAACCACGATCGTGGAAAAACAAGAGGGAGGCTCGCAAGGGTCGGTTTTGCTTTTCCATGGAATCTCCGCCAACAAGAAGATCATGTCGTACCTTGCGCGAGGCTTTGCCGAGCAAGGCCTTCGCGTCTACGTGCCGGATTTGCCGGGACACGGACGCACGGCCGGGCCGTTTTCGCCGGCGCGCGCGGAACAATGCGGAGAGGCACTTCTGCGCGAACTGCTCGCGCGCGGGGTGATCAATGCCGATCGCACGATTCTCGCTGGGCATTCGATGGGCGGCGCGATTGCGGAACGCATTGCTTCGCGCGTTCAGGTTGCCGGCTTGATCGCCATCTCGCCCGCACCGATGCGGGCCGCACACGGAGTCACGGCGGAAAAATTGCTATTCAGCGATCCCCCGATGCTGTCCGCTCATTCTCTGGTGATGACTGGTTCGCTGGAGCTTGAGTCGATGCGCGGCAATGCCAGCGATCTGGCTGCCTCGCGAAACGACGGGACCGTGAAATACGCGGAGATTCCGGGCGTATCGCACGTCAGCATTCTTTTCAACCGCACCGCGATGCGAACTTCGCAGGAATGGGCGGCGCAAGTCCTGCACTTGACTCCTACCGCAGCGTTGCCCTCTCACCGCCCGCTCCTCGGGGCGCTTAATGGCTTCATAGGCATCTTGTTGATTGCGGGGCCATTCCTGCGGGAAGCGGCCGGGAAGAGCGGGAATGAAGAAAACGGCGCGAAGGGCGCTTTGATCGGCGTGCGACGACTCTTTCTGGAAGTCGCCGCCGGTTCGGTCCTGATCGTTCTCCTGTTGCGATTCTGGATTCCTCCGAAGGCGATTGGACTTTTTCAGGGCGACTATCTTGCCAGCTTCCTGGTCCTCCTCGGGGCTGTGCTGGTTGCAATGCATTGGAGTTTGGTGCGGTCTGCACTTTCGAGTTTCCCTCGCCACCTGCTGGCGGCGGGAGTTGCCGGAGTCGTGCTGCTGCTTCTCGCCACGGCATGGTTCGATTTGACATTTTACGAAGCGTGGCTGACCGGCGCGAAGTGGCTGCGCTTCCCGCTCTTGCTGATCGTTCTTCTCCCCTACCTCATTGCAGAAGAAACACTGCTGGGTCCCGTGGAGAGCGGGAAGAAATGGCGCAGACTGGCGCTGGCCTTGACCTTGAGGCTCATCACTTGGGGAGCGCTCATGGGCGGCCTCCTGTTTCTGCATAGCGGGGAAATTCTAATGGACCTGCTGTCGCTGTATATGGCGGTGTTCAATTTGATACAGCGGAGGGGTATGGACATAGTGCGCACAGAAACCGGCTCGGCGGCAGCAACGGCGCTATTCGGTGCTATACTCCAGGCCGGGTTTTGCCTGGTGATTTTTCCCCTCACCTGATGGCCCAACACCTAGGTCCCGTCTCCAAAGGAACTCAAGACGGGGGTTCCTTGCCCAGGGACGGAATTGAAAGCGCTCAGCGAGACACGACCATGGCTCAGATAGCGATTGTCGGCGGCGGACCGTCCGGCGCAATGTGCGGTGAACAACTCGCGCGCGCGGGCCACCAGGTTGATCTTTTTGACGAACACCTGGCGTGGGAAAAACCCTGCGGCGGGGGCCTGACGCACAAGGCCATTCAATGCTTTCCCTTCCTGCTCGATAATCCCTATCCGAAGAAACTGGTCAATTCCGTCGAGCTGATCAGCAGCGAAGAGCACCACGCCACGCTCGAAATGCCGCATCCGATCGTGATCTATTCGCGGACGGTGCTCAACGGCCTGCTGCTGGATCGCGCTCGCGATGCAGGATGCAACGTGCAGCGTTCCCGCGTGATGAGCGTAGACACGACAACGGCGAAGCCGCGTTACTGCGTGGAAGGCGATTGGCAGGAGGCCGATTTTCTGGTTCTGGCGGCGGGAGCGCGCAACCAGCTGTTACCAGAAACGCGGGCGTTGCAGCGCGACGAATTGGAAATGACGCAAGGCTACTTCGTCCCGCAAACCGCGGACGCCATCACCATCAAGTTTCTGCCGCACTTTGAGGGCTATATCTGGTCGTTCCCGCGCTGCGATCATCTTTCGGTGGGGATTTGCGGGAGCATGTCGTCGCATACCAGCACGGAGCTGCGCGGCCATCTGCAAACCTTCGTGGAGAAGCACGCCATTGAGACGGAGGGCGCAAAGTTCTACAGTCACGTCCTGCCGTCGCCGAGAGAGCGCACGCTTTCCGAACGGAACGTGATCGGGAAGAATTGGGCGCTCATTGGAGATGCGGCTGCGTGGGTGGACCCGCTCACCGGCGAAGGACTTTTCTATGCGATTCGGTCCGGCGAATTGCTGGGCCGCTCGCTTGCCGAAGGCTGCCCGGAGAAGTACCCGGCGTGGGTGAAGGCTACTTTCTGCGCCGAACTGGAGTTCGCAGCGCGCATCGTGCGGCGTTTCTATCGCGGATCTTTCCTGGGAAGTGCGGTTACGACGCGCATGGTGCAGTTCCTGCGACGCAGCCCGGTGTTCCGGCAGTTGATGGGCGACCTGTTCAGCGGCACGCAGGATTACACCAGCCTGAAGCGGCGACTCTGGGGCCACCTGGGGATAACCGTCAGCGAGTTCATCTCCAGCGTCTTGAACCTGGAGCGCCCGGCGCGGGCCAGCGTGCCCCGCGCGGGAGCCGCGGGCGATTAAAGATAGCTGCTCCCTCCGATTCATTTTCCTAATATAGTTATATCGACGTAGCGGGCATCTAAGGGACGGGGTAGAGTTCGTCCTCTAATCATGGCGACCGACACAGTAGCCAAATCACCAGCCAAAAGTGAAAAACGCAAAAACGCGTGGAAGAATCTTCCCGACGTTTGGGCGTTGATAAAGCCGAGGCGCGGGCTTCTGGCAATGGGCTTCGTGTTGATGGCCATCAATCGCGTTTCCGGATTGGTGTTGCCCGGCTCCATGAAATATTTTGTGGACAACGTCGTGCTGCACAAGCAGATGCAGCTATTGACGCCGATCGTCCTCGCCGTGCTCGGCGCGACGATTGTGCAGGGCCTCACTTCCTTCAGCCTGACGCAACTGCTTTCCAAATCGGCGCAAAAGATGATCACCGACCTGCGCCGCCAGGTGCAGGCGCATATCGGGCGGCTGCCCATCGCGTTCTACGACGCAAACAAGACCGGGGTGCTGGTTTCAAGGATCATGAGCGATGTAGAGGGAATCCGGAATTTGGTCGGCACCGGACTGGTGGAATTCGCCGGCGGACTCATGACGGCGGCGATCGCGCTGGTGTATCTGATTCATACGAGCGTCACCATGACAGGCCTGGCCTTCTCGATTTTGCTGGTATTTGGCTTTGGGATCAGCTGGGCCTTCAAGACGATTCGCCCGATTTTCCGGGCGCGCCCAAAAATCACCGCCGAAGTTACGGGGCGGCTAACGGAATCGCTCGGCGGCGTGCGCGTGGTGAAGGGTTATCACGCCGAGGAGCGCGAAGAAAAGATCTTCGCGTCTGGCGTGCAACGATTGCTCGAGAACGTGCTAAAGACACTCACCGCGACGTCACTGATGAGCCTATCCGGCGCCTTGCTGCTGGGCATTGTCAGCGTTCTTATGATGGAATTTGGCGGCCACAAGATGCTTTCCGGGAGCATGACCCCCGGCCAATGGTTCGCCTATAACGCTTTCCTTGCGTTTCTGATTGCCCCGGTGTTTCAGATCGTGGCGATCGGAACGCAAATTACCGAGGCCATCACCGGTCTCGAGCGTACGCGCGAAATTCTGAACGAGAAGCTGGAAGATGAATCGCCGGGGCGAACCGTTACGCTCGATCGAGTGAATGGAAAAGTCGAGATGGAACATGTGAGCTTCGCGTACGATACGCGGAAGGAAGTTTTGCGCGACGTAAGCTTTGAGTCGGAGCCGGGAACGGTAACGGCGCTCGTTGGTCCTTCGGGCGCTGGAAAATCGACCATCATCGGCTTGATCGCGGCATTTTACGTGCCGTCGAGCGGTAGAGTCCTCGTGGATGGGATTGACCTAGCAACGGTAAAGCTGAATTCGTATCGCACGCAGCTCGGCGTCGTGTTGCAGGAAACTTTTCTTTTCGATGGAACGATCAGGGAAAATGTGGCCTTCGCGCGGCCTGCCGCCACGGAAGAAGAAATTCTCGCCGCGTGCCATATCGCGCGCGTCGACGAATTCGCGGAATCCTTCGAGAACAAATACGACACGGTGGTCGGCGAGCGCGGCGTGAAACTTTCCGGCGGGCAGAAGCAACGAGTGTCGATTGCACGCGCGATTCTGGCCGACCCGCGCATCCTCATCCTCGATGAAGCCACTTCCAGCCTCGATTCGGAGTCCGAAGCGCTGATTCAGGAAGGGCTGCGTTATCTGATGCAGGGGCGCACGACGTTTGTGATCGCCCACCGGCTCTCGACGATTCGGCGAGCCGATCAAATCCTGGTTGTCGAAGCGGGGCGCATCATCGAGCGCGGCACGCATGAGTCGCTCTATGCGCTCGGCGGCCGCTACTACGACCTCTATACGAGGCAGCACGCCGTCGAAGCCAACCTGTTCCTGGCGCCCGGGGAAAGCACGCTGGAAAGCGACGACACAAACGCCGCCGAAGTGGCGTCACCGGCGAATGCCCGCGGCGACGCCGCGCTGCCCGACGCCATCCGCATCATTCGCGGCCAATCCAGCTAGGATTCCCTTCGGGATGATTCTTTCGGCAAGACAGTGGATCACCGCGATTTTCTTATTGGTGGCGAGCTGCCAGCTTGACTGCAGCAGCCGCTCGATTTGCCAGCAGGGTGTGAGTGCCGTTCCAGACGAGCTGAACTCCCGCGAAAATGGCGATCGAGGCGACAACTAATTTTAGCTTTCGAGCGGGAACGTAGCGAGCCAGCGCGCATCCAAACACAACCCCCGGCACTCCGCCGGCCAGAAGCTGGCCCAGAACCAGACTATTAATCGCGCCAAACTTCCAATGAAATGCTCCGCCGATCACGGCCAGCACGAGACCAAAGACCAGGTCCGTGCCAACGACCTGAGGAGGCGTCATTTCCGAGTAGTTCAAGAGTAGAACGGTCCCAAGGGCACCGGCTCCAGCGGAAGAGAATCCGGATTCCACACCGATGGGGAGCGCGAGCCACGGCAACCAGCGGGAATTCTTGCGGGCGAAACCTGGATTTTGCACGCGTGGGGCAAACGTCACGCTTGACGATGCGGCGAGCATAATTCCAAGCAGGATAATGACGACGGGATTTCCTCCCTCTTGTCCGACAAGCCGGAGAAAAAACGTGCCAAGCAGGAGGCCGGGGATCGCTCCGAGCAGAAGCAGCCACAAATATCGCGAGTGAAAATGTTTTCCCAGGAGATAGAACGGCGCGGCGATCAGGCGCAGGACGCCCGCGAACACGAACGCTGTGCCCACCGCTTCACCGGCCGTCAACCCAATGATCAAGACGAGAGCCGGCACGGTGAAGCTGCCGCCGCCAATACCAGTCAGACCCACGGCGACGGCTATGAGAAATCCTAAAAAGAAGCTCATTTGCCGGCTCTCTCCGAAAAAGTGTGAATGCCGCATTCAAGCTTCGTTCCGCCCCACCGCCCGGATCTCGGATTATTCGGATCAGCGGGAAGCGCGGTACAGGGCTGGCATCCAATACTGAGATAGCCCTCGTCGTACTGAGGCAGGTGGCTGATGCTATTCGCATTCACGTAGTTCCAAACCTGTTCCCAATTCCAGTCGGCGAGGAGGCTCACTTTCCATAAGGTCTTGCCGGTAGGGAGACGGTGGAGTTCGACCTTCTTGAGATTCTTGCGCGTCGGGGACTGTTCGCGCCGCAATCCTGTGAACCAAACGTCGAAGGGCTCCAGCGCTCCGAGGAGAGGATCGACTTTGCGCATTTGGCAGCAGCGTGTCGGATCGGACTGGTAGAGAATGCCGAATGCCGACTCTTGTTGCGGGACCGTTTGCTTTGGGAGGACGTTGACGAGATGCAGCGACCATTCCTTTGCCATTCGGTCGCGGTATTCGTAGGTTTGCGGGAAGTGATAGCCGGTATCCAGAAACAGCACGGGCACTTCGGGAATCCGTTTACGCAAGAAATGCAGGACGGCCATATCCTCGGCTTGAAAGCTGCTGGTCAAGCAAACGCGAGTGTTCTCCTTGGCAGCGAGCACGGTGTCCAAGGCTTGTTCGGGCGCGAGATTTTCTACTGTGTCGGCGATAAGGTCTACGTTCATTCAATTCACCTTTTCCTGATTCTGTCGCGGTCCATCAACGAGCCGCAGAGACTGCGTAAACGCCAGGACATGCCGCGTGGCAAGTTCTTCGTTGCCGTGGAGTTCCGACGCGCCGGCCAGGTCAAAAAAGCGAGCGGCTAACTCCGCGGCAAGGCGGTGTTTTGTTTCTCCAGAAAGATCGCCACCGGAATAAAGGACGAGGATTCCCGCTTGCTGCGTCACGCGGACGGTATCGGCAAAGGCATCGCCGGAGATTTCGGGACGACTCAGGTGCAAAACCTCGAAGCCGCGCTCGAAGAGGAGGCGCTCGAGCCGCAGAGCGAGAGCCGGACGGCCTTCGAGTAGAAGAACGGCGGGAAGATGGCCATGACGGGCGTATCGTTCCTCGGCCGCAACGGGGGTTTCTGCGATCGCGTGTGAAGCAAATTCCTTTTCCGCCGCAATCACGGTCGCGGACACGTCTTCCCGAATCATTCCCGCGCCCACGGTAGCGTTTGTAGCAGCGTCGATCAAAATGAAGCTGCCCGTTGTTCGGTTACTCGAGTAGGGATCGAAGAACAAAGGGACATGGGTCTCGAACTCCACCGATCCGATTTCGTTCATCTCCAATCGAGCCGCCGGCTCCTCGGCCAGCGTGTTTACGTTGAAGCGATGCCGGATGTGGAGCGCCCGGATCTTCGTCTGGCGAGCGGTGTGTTTGACGAGATAGGTTCGCCCTAATTCGAGGGGCGCGCCGTGAAGCCAGACAACCCGGGCATGGAATTTACGAGAGACCCCGGGCAGATGGCCTGGCGACACCAGCATGTCGCCCCTGCTGAGGTCGATCTCCTCATCCAACTGCAATGTCACAGACATTGGGGAGGACGCCCGCGGAAGTTCGCCATCGTAGCTGACGATGGAGCGCACGCGCGTTTTTCGGCCCGAGGGAAGCGCAACGACGGGATCGCCTGGATGAACGACTCCGCTCGCGATGCGGCCAGCGAAGCCGCGAAACGTGGCGTCCGGACGAATCACGGTCTGCACCGGGAA
>Ga0209648_10000394_pt1 | contig 33125 bp, 37 predicted proteins | sample GraSoi2013_115cm_FD_185830 | JGI IMG/M metagenome (GOLD analysis project Ga0209648, IMG submission 185830) | Grasslands soil microbial communities from the Angelo Coastal Reserve, California, USA - Sample 9_17_2013_115cm (SPAdes) (version 2) | ecosystem: Environmental > Terrestrial > Soil >...
GAACGACAGAGAGTGATTAAGCAACGTTGCGAGTTCTCGGTCATGAGCGAAGGCAGAAAAAAGCAAAAGCAAAACCCTTCTTATAAAGGGAAAGGCTCTGAGATTGTGCTCGTTGGCCGGCAGCCAACGTCGCCCCCGGCTCTTTGGCGGGTTACTGCAGAGAGACGCACTCGTGTCTGCTTTTGTCCCTTGACACCGGCCGTTGTCGTCATACACGGGATGACAGGCGCAAAGGGATTGGAGAAACAGCGATCTGTCCGCACAGCCGGAGGCGGCTATGCTACACGAGTGTATCCCCATCGGGAAATAGCGCAGAAAATCGCCGGGGCAACGTCCCGTCTTGATGCATGATTGTTTTCACCCGGCGTGGCGCGGGCAATCGGCCTACCGTTGTTGAATGATTCCTACCAGTGTTTCTACACGCATCCCGGTGTACCGCCAACACCAGCCGCTCTGGCAGTCTCGGTGCGAACTTGGAGAGCCGTGCGGAATCTGCCAAGCCCACATGGCCAACCGCAAAATGCGGACCCGTTGCCCATTCGCCTTACCTACCACCCCAGCCTTCACCTTGCCAGCAAGAACAGCTTGCCGGCTAATATCAGACGGGCTGGCCATTCCGATCCGCGACAATAAGCCAAGGCAGGAAGTCACACGGATCCAGCTTACATTTTCGAAAATCGCCCACCTTCGCGATCGCAGCCTCAAGATCGACGAAGCCTTCCTGATCGCCTACGCCGCAGGCAAGAGATGGGCGCGCAACCTGTTTGACAATGCTTGGGATGGGAAGGTCAGGGCCGAGATGAGAGAGATGGTGGCTCAAATCGGGTGATCGGAGCCTTACCGCGGATCTGCGCGGATGAACGCGGATAAAAACGAGGGTCTGCTTGGTTTTGCAAGGCCACAGCTTCAGCGGACGGCCTCAGGGGCTAAAGCCCAATCTTTTTGGCTCTTTACGGCACGCTTTCGCTCCGCTCACCCACGCTCAAAGGCATGGGCTGGGTCATGCCGTATTACAAATCGTCTTTTTGAAAGACGCTCTAGTCACTAGCCGCTAGCTACGCCTCGATCGACGACTTGTTCTCGCTAGAGGCCAGCAACTAGTAGCTAGCAGCTTGGCGACAGCGTATGGCGAATGGAAATAGTCAGAAAAAAACCGGACCCGGACGGAAGCCCGCTCACCTCAAGAGGTCTGTTGCACGGCGAGGGAAAACTCTGCGGCGTGCGACTGCGGCTGAGATTTTGGGAGTCCAGGATGAGTGCGCGCTGTGGGACAGGCTGTTGCACTCGGACGATGATCGGCTGGTCCTGGCGGCGCTTAAATATCTGACCGACCGGCGAGATGGGAAGTCGTATCAGCCGGCGAATCCGTTTTTTGTGGAGAAAGCACCATTGCTTAGCCAGGATCCCCGAGTGGCTGATCACACAATCGCCGCGGCCCTTGAAAACCTTTTGCCACCGCCGAGCTCGCAGGTCACGGTGGGAGAGACGAAGATCGGGTGATCCGGTGATCGCGCGTGATCGGGTGATCGGAACCAGAGTACCGCAGCGGCTGAAGCCGATTTCGGCAACTCTCTTATCGCAGGCCTAAAGGCCTGCTCCACCCTCTTGCCCGTTAGCAACTTTATGATGGGAAAGGCCTACGGGACCGCACCGATCACGCGCGATGACGGCGATTACGGCGATCACGGCGATTTTTCTTATGGGCCTCATTCAAGGCGAGATCGACATCTTCGGCGTGCTGGAGAGTTTGGACAAGATGCCGCAACAGCGGCAGTTCATCTCGGCGCCGCAGCAGAATGCGGCTTACGTCGGCGGGCAGGGCTCGGGTAAGTCGATTGCGCTGTGCTCCACGGCAATCTTGAATGCGCTGGACGATCCCAACGGCTACTCGTTGATTGGCCGGCTGCACATGCCGGCGCTCGAGTCGACGACCATGAAGACGTTTCTCGAGCTGGCGCCGGAAGACCAGGGGAGATGGCACGCGTCGAAAAAGATGTTCCGGTTTGCGAACGGGCACGACGTAATCTTCCGGCATCTGGATATCACCGACCCGAAGATTGTCGGGCACATCAAATCGCTGAATCTCTCGGCTGCGTACGTTGATGAGGCAACGGAGATTTCGCTCGAAGTCTATTACCTTCTGGTCGGGCGCATTCGGCGCAAGACGGCCAAGCGCCGGATTATGCGGCTGGCGTCCAACCCCGCGGGACACGATTGGGTTTGGAAACACTTTTTCGATCCCAAGCGCCGGCCGGAGCTGCTGGACAGCAACTTGGGAATCACTGCGTCTACGATGGACAATCCGTTTTTGCCGGCGGAGTACGTGCAGAACATGCTCAACACCTATCCAGAGGACTGGGCGCAGCGGTTTATCCACGGATCGTTCAATGACTTTTCTGACGTGGTTTACAAGGAGTTCACCGAAGCTACGCATGTGTGGAACGCCGACAAGCGGCATGCAGTCTTTGGGGGCGAGACGGAGCCGCCGCTGGAGTGGCCGGTCATCATCGGAATAGACATCGGCTCGGACATGGATCCGTGGGCTTGCACGATCGACGCCGTCGCGCCGAATGGAACGCTGTTTCAGTATGCCGAGGTCTATGGATCGAGTCTGCTGATCGCCGAGATCGCTGCCCAGATCCACGAAAAGGTTGGAGGCAGAAGAATTTTCGGGATGGCGTACGACTATGCCAACCGCCAGGCGGCGCTGGAGCTGGCCGAGCACGGCATCTTTGGTCAGCCCGCGATCAAGGAAGTCCGGCCAGGATTGTTCAAGATGGCGCAGTACTACCACATTGATCCGCGACTGGAACATCCATTCGATCCCGAGGTGAAGGGCAGCCCGAGGGCATTCATTTCGTCGCGTTGCGTCAACTCCATTCGGGAGACGGGCGCTTACAAATGGCACAAAGACCGGTCGGGCAATCCGACGGGCGAGCCCGCGCACGACAATTCGCATTCGCCCGACGCGCGGCGCTACGCCATCCACACGTTCCGTCCGTTTCCGGAGAAGACGCCGGTGCCGAGGAAGTGGGAGAACCCGGAGCTAGACGCGCTTTCCCGGATGTATTGGAGAGATGAAGAGAGATTTCAAGATCGGTCGATGCGTTTTTCGCCGAGGGCCAGAGAGCACAGAACGATTCAGGATTGGCAACAGATGGCCGCCGCTGGTCCGCGGCGGTTTCAAAGGCCCCGGTATTCGAAGTTCGTCAGGGTGTGACACATCATTAACCACAGAGGACACGAAGGAACACAGAGGAATTTCTGTTTCCTCCTTCGTGTTCCTTTGTGTCCTCTGTGGTTCAAGGCCTTCCCGGCTAACAAACAGAAACACCATTAACCACAGAGGATACGAAGGAACACGGAGGAATTTCCCCTGGTCCTCCCTCCGTGTAGCTCTGTGTCCTCTGTGGTTTAGAAGTTTTATGGGCGGAGTGTACTCTTCGAAAAAAGAAACCGAATTTCAGGCGCAGCTGGCCTCTCTGGGTCTGGCGGTGGAAGCGCTGGAGACGATTCTTATTGAGCAGGGCGTGCTGCGTGATGGTCAGATCATGGAACAAGCCTTGAAACTTGCCCTACGGAAGACGGTTGGATTCGAGGATCCACGGCAAGCCGGGACAGGCTCGCCGATCATTTTAGGTTCGGAGAAGTTTGATGGCTGATCCACGGCAGGCCGGGACCGGTGCTAAGAGTGTCATACAGCGGGTGGCCGAAGCCGCGCGGAAGGCTGCCAAGGCGGGCAAGATCAAGTCGATTAAGTTGAAGATCAAGTTTGGCTCACGGCGAGAGAAAAACTCTACCGCGGATTTCCGGGGATGAACGCGGATGGAGTGCGGCAGTTAGCACTTAGCCTGATGGCACCGGCCAGAAGATTCTGGTGAGGCTCGCCGGCAGAAACCAATACGCCACCATAAAGCGAAACCATCATGGGATACCAGGACGACGAGTTTTCTTCAGATAACAATCCCGGACCACGCCTAGGCGTCGGACCTTTTGTTGATCCGCAGCAACTAGCGCAACGGGTGATGGCGGCCAGAGCGGCGCAGCAGGTGGGCCGGGGCGCAGGCACGTCGCCGGCTAACAGTCGCGGCGTGGGTGTGAGTACCGGGCCCTTGGTTGACCCGCAGCGTCTGGCGCAATTGCTAATGACAATCCGAGCTGCTCAGCGGGGCGGCCAGGGCGCAAGCGCAGCGCAACCGTCAGCGCCACCGCAAGCGCTGCCGGTTTCGGTTTTGGGGCCCACTGATCCTTTTGCTGCGGGGGCGGGGAACAGAATGCCAACCCCGCTGCCTAACGCTAGTCCGGACATGGCACTGGCCATTCAGAAGCTGCCCAGACCTAATCCGGCCAAGGCCGCAGTCATCCAGAAGTTGAGGCAGGCGCTGGCAAGCCGTGGACTGGGAGATGGGCCACAGAGCACAACCGGCTCAGCGATCGGGCAGACTGGGGCTGATCGACCACAAATTCCGCTGGGTGGCGCGCCCCCTCCGCCGGGCGTGCCCGCCAATGCTTTCGATCAAGCGCGGATCAGAGAATTGACGGTCGAACAAGTAGCAGGCATCGTTTTAGGCGAGAACGGTACTGGGAAGTATAAGGTTGAGCCGCTCGGGGGACGCTCAACTCCCGAAGACCTCCACAGGGCGAAGACCGCCCAAGCGCGTGCAGTCATCAATGGAGACTTGCGATTTGGCAAAAAGAGGCCACGGACGGCCGACTGGCAAACAACCGAGGCGCAAAGGAAAACGCCTGAGTACCAGCAGGCGCTCGAGGCCGCCCGAGCCGCCTACCAGGAGTATAAGTTTGGCATTGATCGGACTAGAGGCAGGGCACTCTTCGGTAACAGATTCGAGAACGATGTCGGGAAAAATGAAGAATTTCTGAGAAAGGACAGAATCGTAAGAGACAAATACAAGCGTCCGGTGGGGACCGAGAAGGTATTTGATGTCTACGGTCCTTTCACAGCCGGCGGCGGCAAAGTGTGGACACATATTTTTGACGATATGCAGCCAATCAAAAGCACGAGGCAAGCTCCTCCGAAGAAAACGGGACACCCCGCTCCGGGCGGCAAGACCGCACGCGTGAAATAAGCAAGAGTCACTAAGGGTCTCCGAACTTGAAAATACCTGTGCTCAAAAGTTAGCGAATGGGTGCATAATTCTGCCGGGGTCCCAAGTCATGAGATTCTTGGCTGACGCTGCGATCATAGGATGCGCAATCCTGGTCATCAGTCTGGCGCCCGCAGGGCTAGCTCAGAAGCCACCAGCATATATTCTTGAGCCTTTTCATGGTCTTGATGAGCCTTTTTATGAGGGTTGTTGCATTCTTCGCAACGTTCCCCGACCAAAGAATGTTTCACAGTCCACGGTGCCGGCAGCCAGACTGCGAAAGGCTCTCCATTGCGCAACGAACAACGGTCGCGTGGGCAGAACCCGAGATTTGGCGAAGGACCTCGGTGATCCTGGATCGTTGCATGTAGCCTACTTTTACGGCAATTACATGCATGGAACGGGAGATCGTACCCTAACTATAGGTGTGTACTCCGTGGACGGGAAACATGGTGTTCTGTTTGATGTTGATTGGGACTCCTCAGAATATTCCGTCTCGAACCTTCCCCCGCTGCTCTGGGCGCGTAAGCAATGGCGCGTTGGTGAAATCTTTGGCGGTTTGGGGAGCTACACGCGGCTGTGGTATCTGGCTCAGGAAATTGGTTCACGGCCCAGAGTGACAATCCCGGTTGCAACCATTGCGCGGACCAAGCCGAAAAGTTGTTTCGTCATTACGACGGATGAGACCGGCTGGAAAGCAGACGACTAGTGCTGCCGCCCACCCATCGTCTGTCCCGGTGAGGTGGCAATCGGGCGGGCTACGCTCAGTCGTCCCCTGCGGGGACTCGGTGGCTTACGCTCAGCGTTCCCGCCGTTAAAACGGCGGGCTATTTTGATCCGGCAAGAGACCAAACATCAGACCAAGAATCGAGAATAATCGCCCGTGCCGCTAACCATCAAGTCACAAAGCCAAATACCAATCGCCAATTACTAACTGCTGCTGAGGCAATCTTAGATATGGGAGACGACCAAGGTTCAGCCAACTGCAACGGGCAGGTGCTGCCGCCCACCGATCCCTTCAGTATCATCAACGTCTTACAGGCGCTTGCCCAAATAGGCGCTGGCGGGCGCGAAGCGCGTTGGCGCAGGCGAGTTGGCGTCGCGTGTGGCCCAGGCGCGAAATCGGGGCCAGACCCAAAACTTGGCGCCGAGCCAGAATCAGGGCGTGGCGTCGGTCCGAAATCGAGGCGGGGTCCAGCCTTCCCAATCCAGTAACTTGAGGAGCATCCTCGATTATTTCAGGACTCCGCCGCCACCGACCTGGACGACGACGCCGCCAAAGCCGTCCGCGCTGGTGGAGTACAAAGGCCACACCGTATCCGATCCTCGCGCGAGAGCTAATTCCGCCGGGGCGTGAAGTCATGAGATTCTTAGCAGATGCCGCGATTATGAGATGCGCAATCCTGTTCGTCAGCTTGGCGCCCGCAACGCTGGCTCAAAAGCCACCAGCATATATTCTTGAACCTTTTCATGGTCTGTCTGATCCTTTTTATGAGGGTTGTTGCGTCAATCTCAACAACCCGCGACCAAAGAATGTTTCACACGCCACGGCGCCGACAGCCAGACTACGAAAGGCGCTCAATTGCGCAACGAACAACGATTTCGTGGGCGGAACACGAGAGTTGGCGAAGGACCTCGGTGATCGGACATCGCTTCATGTAGCCTACTACTATGGCAGGTACATGTACTCGCGGGAAGAGTCGAGTCCTTGGCTAACCATAGCTGTGTATTCCGTTGACGGAAAACGTGGTGTTCTGTTTGATGTCGGTTGGGACTCCTCAGCATATGGCATCCCAAATCTTCCCCCGCTGCTCCGCACGCATAAGCAGTGGCGCGTTGGTGAAATCCATGGCGGTTTGTGGAGCTACACTCGGCTGTGGTATCTCGCTCAGGAACTTGGTTCACGGCTCACGGTGACAGTACCGGTTGCAGCCATTGGGCGGGCCAAGCCGGCCACTTGTTCCGTCTTTGGGGTGGATGAGACAGGCTGGAAACCAGACGAATAGGAGACCTGGGCTGGTCACTCGAGACCTGTGGGGCTTCAGACCTCGTGGCTAAAACGGGGAAAAACCGAGCTGAAGCCGAGCGTTTATTGACACCAACTAGGGGCGATCGGTCTTCTTCAGGTGTGCTGGTTGTACTGGCTAGATGTGCCAACCACACACGTAGGTGGGACCTTTCGTGGCAGGCCAGATCGTGAAGACGCGATTCTCGTGCGGAGCGAGTTCAAGTTTAAAGACCCGGGACTTGCAGGCCTGTTGGTTTGCCGACGGTGGGTCGTAGGGAATGGCCGATGTGACTATAACCTCCGCGCTACCGGGACCCACAAAAACGCAAGCAGCTTGGCCTCTTATCAACCGCACCCTGTAGTCCGATACGCGTACCCAGCTTTCGTGGATGTTCATCCGGCCGTTGTCTTCCGGTCTGTCGAAACAAAGCTGTGCGCGAACACCTCGCCACGACTGGCCCAGTAAGGCGGACGAAGAGACTGCTACCAAAACAGCGGACCGCATCATCAGCATGAGAGCCTTGCACCGGGAAGTGTACAACTGCGAAGGCTGAAGGGCGCCGGAGCAAATGGCGGTTCCGTACTGTGGAAAGCAGATCACAAAAGCTACTTGCTGATTGCTAATTGCCCCTGAGCGGGAGCAGATCCTCACCTGCTTCGCGAGTTCGGGATAACACGTCGGGAGTCGGAATGACACTTCTAGAGCGAAACGCTATCGTGAATCTGATTATCGTGAATCGCAATGTCTCGTAACTTCCTAGTCTACAAACTCAAACATCTGCGCAAGGTCAATGCTCAGCGGCGCGGGCTGTCTCAGCCCTCGATCGATTTTGTGCCGGTGCTGACCAAGGGCCAGGTGCTGTACGTTCCCGCGGGTAAGATGGAGGGCGAGCCGGCTTCCTGCTACAACTGCACGAGCTACAACTACGGGCGCTCGTGCATGAGGATCGGGCCGGAGGTCGAGATCAGAAAGTTCACCTATCCTCCGCAGGCGACCAGGGACTCGGATCCCATTGAATACTGGCCGTGCTGCGGCATGTGGGACAAAGGCGAGCCCAATCGCGGCAAAGAAACATTTGTCAGCGCGAACGATCCCACGGAGCTGGGATTGATCTGGATCAACGCCCCCGAGACGGGCCAGCCGTGCGGCGGCGCCAACTGTGGCGGGGAAAACGGCGGGGACGATTGCGACAACTACATCACTGACAGCGACGACAAGCGCGACGAGCCCACGGCATTTTGCCGGGTGTTGCAATGCGAAGTCGAGAACGGGGCGGTGTGCGCGGCGTGGGATGACGACGACAAGATGAGCTGGCAGCAGGCGCAGAACCTGCTGAAGGAGATTGAGTAATTTGGTAATTGGGTAATTGAAAATCTGAGGGTTCACCGCCTTCCAATTACCCAAAAGACTTCGCATTCGACCCGATTACGAAATTATTAATCTCACAAGATTCGGCGCTTCTATAACAGCACGTTCTCTAAGCCCGCGGAACCCTAGGCAAAACGGAGCACACATTTTGTTGTTTCAGGACGGGTACATCTTCCACTATCTTGACAGCGGAGAGTGGGAGATGACATTTCAAGTAGCGCTGCGCGGCTCTGACGGCATAATTCTAGCCAGTGACAAACAGACCGCGTTCAACGATGTATTGCGCCTCGCCAGAGAACCGCGCACAATGCGCTGGCTTTCAATGGGCAGCAAAGTGCAAGTCAGCAAACTACATAATGTCGTTATAGGGATGGCCGGGAGTGAATTGTCTGCAATGGCTGCTGATTTCCTGTTAGAAAAATTAGATTCAGGGACGTCGCTGGACGGAGAAATGACTTCTGTGATGCGTAATGCTGCCAATGATGCGGCCAGACAATTCTTTGGCCCTCTCGATGAATCTAAGCCCCTCAGCGAAAACCGCGCCGGCAGCACGCTATTGGTCATTGCTCCTGATAACCCGGCATGTCAGATTTTTAGAGTTGACGTTAGTCAGCGATCATTTGTGCATCCAATTGACGCGAAAGCATTCGCTGGGGATTGCGCCAATCCAGCTATGTTTTTTGTAGAACGCTATTACGACGAATTGAATCTGAGGCCCATTATGGATCTTCGCTTGATCGCTGCGCATACGATCTTTATGGGGGCCAAACTAACGAATCTAATCAAAGGTTTGGAAATGCTTGTCTGCCGAAAAGGGCAGCGTCCTGAATCGCTGCCAGATCGAGATATTGAATCGCTGGCGGAACAAGCTCGTCAGGTCGACGAAAAATTGAAGCAATCCCTGTTTTACGAATGAGCCAGCAGGGGCCAAAGCCCGTGATTTTATTGCACCTGAACGGCACGGCTGAAGCCGTGCCCTTTCAAAGCTCAAAAGAGTCCTCTAAGCTCTCAGTCTGTGGCAATTGCGTTCTGGTGAGAACTCCCTGAGGCCGCATGGTCTGGGACGCTCCCTCGGGATCCTTCGACTCCGCGCCAATGATTTCTCGCGGGTCACGAATCTCTAAGGCGCTCCGCTCAGGATGACACAGGCCTTATGTAAGTGGTGTGCTTGATACACATGTGCGCTCATCCGTCTTCGGCAAAGATCAATTGAGGAGAACATTGGTAATTGAGTAATTTGGTCATTGAGTAATTTGGTAATTGGGTAATTGAAAGACGGTGGACCCGCAGGTTTTCAATTAGGAGATTACCCGATTACGAAATTACCAATCTCAAGAGCGAACAATGGCGAACGGCTCCGCGATCAGCGGGTAGTTGTGTTGCTTCAATCAGCGCAATTCCATTATGTACAGACGCTCACCGGATGGAAAAAGGACGGTAAGGCAGCCAGCAAATTTTTCCTCTGAGCGGGCTCGTATTTCCGGGTCTTCGACCTCTCTTGCATCGCTGTATTCAAAGCGGCAGTCTCGCAAAACAACTAAGCAATGGTCGCCGTTATCAGCTTCCAAGGTAAGCTGTCCGGCAGGTTCCTTCATGACGGCTCGGGCAGTCAAGCGCATCTTCACAGACCTATCGCGAAAAATGAGATTGATCCGCAACAAGGGTTGCTCGGAGCGATACCTGGATATGAGCAAGTTCGCTTCTTCGGATGAGATCATGGCCGCGAACCTCATGCGAGAGTGCAATTTCAAAGAAGCCGTCTTTTGGGCTTGCAAGCTTGGATTAAGACTGTAGCAGCTCGCCCAAGGGGCAAACAAGCGGTGGAACGTAACATCAATGGCAACGAGTCCAAGCCCGCGGCATGCGGGAATGGCGTTCTGGCGAGAACTCCCGAGGCCGCATGGTCAGGGACGCTCTCTCGGGATTCCTTCGGCTTCGCGCCTATGATTTTCGCGGGTGACTAATTTCTCAGGCGCTCCGCTCAGGATGACACAGGGGTTAGGTGATTGGTGTATTGGTATACATCCGCGTTGACACAACATGTGCGCTGATCTGGCTTCGGTAAAGATCAACTGAGCGAGTTTGTGATGGCAACTGAAGAGTTAGAAAAACAAGTCGAGCAGGAGGGCAAGGAGCTTGAATCCGTGCCCAAGATTCCTCTTGCCGCGTTTCAACCTAAGGCGGGGCCCACGGCCAGCCGGGGCGGGCATGGGGAATCGGGACGCTGTGGCTGGTGCGGGCAGTTCTCGGACGACCTGGTCATGGCCGAACCGGCCATGGCCGAGCCACATGGAAACATCTTGCGGCCGGCGCGTTACAAAGGTGTGAAGTGCTGCGGTGGAAGACACCTGTGAAGAATCGGGTGATCGCGGGTGATCGGAACACTGCACCATGGACGACGCGGAGATCTGTTATGAGCGAACCTCTGGTGGAAAGCCGGTACTGAAAAGCAGTCAGCACTCAGCATTCAGCCACAATCTCGGCAGCAAGGGTGAAAAGGACTATGAGCGAGCCTCCGGTGGAAAGTCGGTTCAAATATGGACGGGATCAATTCGACGACATTGACGCTGACGATCTTGCTGGGTTTCTTTCTGGGGGCGGCGCTGATCCTGGCGCTCAGCCTTACCTACCTCGAAAGACAGAAGTGGATGAGGATGTTCTCCGAGAAGCAGGGGATCCCGATCGACATTATGGAAGGTAAGCACGAGAAGCCCGATCCCGCCTTGCGGGAGAAGCCGGATGATCGGCGGCGGTTTCCGGTTCCAATCCCGGGGGCGGACTGGATGAGGTCGCAAAAAACCCATCGGTGAAAGGGGTGGACGGAGTGGACCTTGTGGACAGAGTGGACCTTGCGGACAGTGGACTTTGGCTAGAGTGCACGGCTGGCGGATAGAAATACATGGCATCTAACGGTCTAAGCTCCATCATCAGCGGTATTGGCGGATCGATTAAGGATTTGTTCGCCAACAGCGACAAGGTTATCCGCTCGAAGACTGACAAGCCCCGCGCGCGCGACATTGCCCCGCAGTATCCGTACTCGGAGCCGATCGAGAAGCGCATCCTGTGGTTGCTGGAGTATTACTACCGCGAAGGATCGTTCGAGAAGATACAATTTGCGCGGAAGTGGATGCGCAATGCGCTTATCTTTCAGGGTTATCACGAGTTGGAGTGGTCGGAGATCAACGTCGCGTGGGATGTACTGCAACAAGACTCCGGCGACTTTGCCTTTCCCAACAACTACTATCGCACGCTGGTGCTGCACGGGGTGCGGGCTTATCTGCAGAACGAGCCGATCATCGAGCCGGTTCCATCGAACGACGATGCCGAGGCGCAGGCGGCGTCGAAAGCCGCGAAGAATGCTCTGGAAGTTATCCGCAAGTCGGTGAAGTACGATTACTTGCGGGTGATCGAGGCCATCAATCTGCGGCTGTTCGGCAACAGTTTTCGCTATAGCTACTACTCGAAGGACCCGCGCTTCGGCTACGCTACTGCCCCGGTGTATCAGGATGCGGAGATCACACTGAGCCCAGGAGCTTCCATTTGCCCCAACTGCGGGATGATGGAAGGCCAGTTCGATGCCTGCCCGGTCTGCCAGAGCCCCATCGCCGACAAGATCCCGCCAGCAGTTGCCAAAGTTCCGCAAGTCGCCGGCTCGGTCAGATTCCCGCGCGGCGAGGTGATGACCGAGGTGGTCAATCCTCTCGAAGTCTACATGAGGAGTTCGAGCTATGACCTTTGGCACGCGCCTTTCATTATTCGCAATCGGGTCGTTGACCGGCTGGCTTTGCAGTCGACTGCTCCCAACCTGTCGCTGGCCCCGGCCGGCGATGAAGGCGGCGGAGAAGCCTACTCCACCGGCGGTGATCTCGGACTCATCTATCTGCAATCCTTGGCTGATTTACCGGGCGATCCCACTCAATATGCGGCCTGGTACGAGCGTGCTACCGCTGCCGCGAAAGCTCTACTGATCGAAGGCTGGATACGTCCGGCGCAGTACTTCTTCGACAAAGACCTAGCCAAGAAATTTCCCGACGGGATCTACGGCGCCAAGACCGGGGACACATTGCTGTGGTCGCGTAATGAGACGATTGAAGATCACTGGACGCACTACGTGTTCACGCCGGTGCCGGGAAGAATCTGGGGCGATGGCGATGACGATCTCATCCCTGAGCAACTGAAACTCGACGAGACGGATCGCCTGATCCAGCGCAATCAGGGCTACAACTCGGCGCCGCTGCTGGCGATTGATTCACAGCGCATCGACAAGAACGAGATTCTGAATGATCCCTCGACAATCATTGAGGTCAAGCCCGCGGGACGGCCGGTAGCGGAGGCGATTCACAACATCACGGCGCAGCCGCTTTCGAACGAGACCTGGGCGTGGAGAAACGCGCATCTCTCCGACATGCAGTTTCACGCGCGCATGTCGCCCACGGCGATGGGCCAGCATGAAAAGGGCAACAATACGTTCGGGGGACAGGAGTCGGCGGCGGCCAGGAGCGATTCTGCGCTGCTGCCCAACCTGATTCTGTGGAAGTCGGCGGATGAGCAGTGGGCACGACAGGTGCTGAAGCTGGCCGCGGAAAACTGGATTGATGAGCGCGTGCACGCGGTGATGGGCATCAACGGGCGATGGGAGTTTCAGAAGCTCAGAGGCGCAGCGCTGGACACGGACAAGTTCACGATCATCACCCGGATCCTGCCCATCGACCCCAGCCAGCAGGATTCGATCAGCAAGGCCGTGGCCGCGGGCGCGCTCGATCCGCAAGACCCGCGGGTGAAGCGCAAGATGATGGAGCTGTTCCATTTGCCGGTGGAGTTGGACGCGTTCTACGACGATGCCAAAGTCCAGTGGTCGGAGATCGAAGAGATGGAACAGACCGGGCAGCAGATTCAGCCGGTACTGATCCGTGATAACGACCAGGTGCACATCGAGATTTGCCGGGCGTACATGAACAGCGACGACTGCCGCAAGAATCCGCAGATGACGCAACTGGTGCTGCGGCATGCGCAACTGCACATCATGAACATGGCCAAGGCGCAGATGATGCAGGCAGCGGTGATGGCTTCAGCGCAACAGGCGCAGGCCGCGGTGGCGCCGCAACAGAATACCGGCGCGCCAAACCAGCCGGGTCCGCAGGCTGGGCCGGGAACATCAAATGGACAAAGTGGACCAGGTGGACAAAGTAGACCGGGCAAAGGTGGGCAGATGTCGGTGCATCCGGTGATCCGGCATCAGCGCGCGGTGAAAGGGCAGGCGGCCAAGCCGCATCGGCCGCAGCCGCCGGAGGGGAATCAGTGGCGGCGGATAAGGCTGACGTGAGGGGGGCAAGTGGTAGTTGGCTCTCGGCTACAGCCCGCGGAGCGGGACAAAGAGTAGCCGGCCGTTTTAATTCTATTTCGTTCTTACGGCACCGGCTGAAGCCGTGCCCTGATACGAACCGTATTCTTGAGACACGCTCCAGTCCCGGTGGAGCGGAACTTGGCCTACCAGCGTGTCTTCAGCCCGTGCTGCGGACCCTCACATCATCCCGCCATGCGGGACTAATTGCTAATGGCTAATTGCTAATGGCTGGGTTCGCTTGATCTACCAGAAGAAATCTCCCAAGGCAGAGTTGCTCGTCCGGCTCACGATTGAGAACTACGACTTCCTTTGTCGCATTGCCGGAGAGCTGTCGCTGGCGGCGGCGCTTAATCGTTTGATCGAGCGGGCGAAAGAGAGCGGTATCACATTTTGCAGTGTTCGTAATTCTCAAGGCACTATTAGGAGCGACGCACTATGCCCGAAGAAGCAACATTGAGGGACGCAACGATTCAGGTGGACGCGGCCGAAGCGCCGGCGTCTCCACCTGAAACCACACCTGCGGATGCAGCAGGGCCAACCGCTGCCGCTACTCCTGCCACGGTACTCGATACTGCGGACAAGGACGCGGCCGAACTGGGACGCCTGCTGATCGAGAGCGGCTACAGCCGGGAAAAGATCAATGATCTTCTGGCGGCCCCTTCGGCGCTCCAGAGCATTCAGCATCTGGTGCGCAACAATCCCCAGGAATTCCTGACTATGCTGGAGCGTACCGATCCCGAGGCGGCCCGAAACTTCCACGAGAAGCTGGCCCACCTGTATGTAGAGCGGTACGAGGGTCGCGAAACACCGACAAGTAAAGCCGGCCGTGTGGATTCCGAACTCATGGCAGAGCTCTAGGCATTACGAGAAAAAGTTAGTCAGGCGGAAACGCGCGAGCAGCAACGCGAGCAACTGAAGGCCATGGCAGCAGTGCAGGCCCGGTACAACGCGCGCGTGGACGAGCTGTTGGCCAACGAAGAAATCAAGAAAATGGCGCTGACGCCGGCGGAGAAGAAAGGCATGCGGGCGAGGCTCGATTCCGAGCTGGCACGCGATCCAGCCGCGTTGCAGCGACTCAACAACGGGAACTTTTTCGACGTTCCCCGCAGATTCAAAGACATCATCGAAGAGTGGGCCGCGGACAAGAAATCTGCCGGAGAGGCAGCCAAAGCCCAACGTGAGCGCGCCGCCAGAGCCAGCGCTTATGAGTTTCCCAACGGTCCCAATCCCTTCGCTATCGACCCCAAGAGTTTTGCCGATAGCTGGGAGTCGACCGAGGAAGCATTCGCGCAGGGCCTGGAAAAGTTCGCGCAATAAGGAGTTCTAGAAAATGGCAGTGTTCAATCTCACGGCGGCGCAGCCGCTTATGAAGATATTTTTCAATCCTCGAATTTCCAAGCAGTTCAACACGGCTGCAGTTCTGTGGAACCGTTACGCTGACGGCAAGGGGATTCCGATCTCAAACCGCGGCATGGAAATACCCACTCACTTGCAGCCCAACGCGAACTTCAACTGGTTCACGGACGGCGGCACGCTGCCCACGGGCGGCTCGGAAGCCCTTACCTCAGCCCTGGTCGGGTTCTTCAGCTTTGTCGAGGCTGTCCAGTTGACTGGAGCGGCTCTCGATGCTGCGGGTAACGACGCCGTGACCTACGCGCGCGCGCTGGCGTTCAACATCAAGATGGCGACCATCAACGCCATCAAGTACCTGAACATCTATTCGTTCCTGGATGGCACCGGGATTCTGGGCCAAGTGGGCGCTTCGGTGACCCTAAGCACCACCGTCAACACCACGGTGAACGTTACCGGGTCCATCGAGGCCGCGCATTTCCTGCGGCCAGGCATGACGGTGGCTTTCATGACCGGCACGACCACGCCGGTCAAAGCGACCGCCACCATCGTCTCGCTCGATCAGCCGATTGAAATTGCCAGCGGCACCAATATCGTCGTGGGCCCGGCCTCGGCGGCGGGCGCTCTAGTATCCGGCGATGGCATCGTTGTGACTGGGACCTCCGGCGCGGCCGACTCGTTCAACAACGTGCTTTCCGGGCTGAAGGTGATCGTGGACAACGGGACCATTACCGCTACCTTCCAGAACGTGAACCGTTCCACAAACAATCAGTACAACGCGGGAGTGATCACGCTGTCAGGAGCGCCGGCCTTGGCGCGCGACCACCTGCGCCGCATGCTGGCCACGGTCCAGATCTTGCAGGGCCGTGTGTCACCGTCGCTTGAGTTCCTCTCGCATCCCTCACAGCTCCATGCCTATATGGACATGGGCTGGACGCTGAAGCGTTTCAACGACGCCAACAAGAAGCTCGACCTGGGCTACACCGCGGTCGAGTGGGAAGGCTTCCCCTGGATCATCGACACCGATTGCCCCAAAGACCACATCTTCGCGGTGGATCGCGATGTGATGTTCAAGGTAGTGGCGCGCGAGCTGAGCTTCGATGACCGCACCGGATCGATCTTGCGGCAAGTGCCAGCAGCGACTGCGGGGCAGTACAGCGACGCGTTTGTCGCTTTCCTGATCTTCCGCGGCAACCTGGGGACCTACGTTCCTAACGCTCATGTCAAGCTGAACGGCTTGGGCGTTCCCGTGGGCTACTAAAGTCTTAGCAAATAGCAATTGGCAATTAGCAATTAGCCTTGTGATCGGACTGCACGTTTCGAGGACAAACTCGCAGCGTGCAGCTTCCGAAGGAGACAGTTTATGGCAAAAGACTCATTGAACAGCGATATCTACGGAAAAGACGACACGTCCTACGCCGAAAGCATCAGCGCGGACATTCTGGGTGTGCCCGAACCGACGCTCGACGTGTGGGGAGAAAAAGATTCCCGCGCCGTCAGCGAAGGCAATCACGGAACGCAAGGCGGCGGACGGTCCGGTCAGAAAGAACCGGAGTCCGGCTCCGACGCCGAACGGCCCCGGACTGACCCCAACGGAGGTCACTGATGGCAGCGACATTTGCATTCCGCGCCTCGCAATCGGGACGCTTTCATGCTGACGCCATACCGGGAGCGTTCGATGAAGCCATCGTGGAAGTCACCGGTGACACCAGCTATCCGACAGGTGGATATTCATTCGGAACGGCGCAGCTTCAGAGCATTTCCGGCGGGGCTTTCAGCACCGTTGAATCGGTGGATGTTGTGAATCCATGGTTTTCGAGCAGCACATCCACCATGTTCCTCTGCTGCTGGAACAAAGCCACGAGCAAACTGCAAGCATTTGCTCAGGCTGTGGCGGGGGCCGGAACTTCTCAGGTTGAAGTTACCGCCGGCACCAGCCTGGCAACGTTTACCTGTTCCATCCGGGTCCGTTTCAACTGAGGAACATCATGGCACAGAATCGCAATTTCAACGGCGCTATTTATGGCCTGGACTCTACCGATCTGGCAGAGTCCATCGCCTCTGACGCTCTTACGCCGGTCGCCGGCTCGGCCGGCACCAACCTCTCCGACTACTGGGGAGACACCAAGGACGATGCGGCGAAGGCGAAGGGCAACACCGATGCGCGCGAGCAAAAAGACGTTCGCATCTTAAGAAAAGAGCAGGCCGGCGGCGGCGATCTGGAAGCCACGGATGCCTCGACCAAGGGTGGTCAGCGTCACAGGCGAGGACCAAAAACCAGCACTTAGCACTTAGCGGTTAGCACTTAGCCTTGTGCTTTAGGTGTTCCCAGCACGGGCTAAAGACTAATGGCTAAGGGCTATCGGCTAAAGGCTAATCATGGCAGCTAACGTTACCAACACAACCAAAATCAAGCTGACCCGCGGCCGTCCCACGCAGCTGGGAACGGTCACCAACCAGAATGACGCGGTGCAATTCACGATCTCCGAGCCGACGCGCGATCACCAGGGCGTGCTGGCGTTTCAGTTTGTGGGCGGCACTACGCCTACGGCCAAAATGGAATTTTCATTGGACGGCGGCAACACTTTTACCGACATCGCATTCACCGCGGTCGCAACCGCCGATTTTGGCGATACTGCTGCGACCCAGGCAGGGCCGGTTACGGTCTCCGGGCTGGGCGGGGCAACTTTTCGTCTGGGCCGGACCGACACCCTCGGCGGCGCAGCCACGGTTTGGGCCCTGGTGGGATGATTAGGTAATAGCAATTAGCAATTAGCAGTTAGCAATTAGCTCTGTGATTTGAGTGCACGCAGTGCGGGCTAAAGCCGGGAGATGTTGGCAACAGCCATTCTCAGGCTAATTGCCAGCTACCAATTGCTAGCTGCTTGCTTGGTCACCTTATGGCTGAACTACCTGCATCCTGGGGTCTGAAAACCAAAAAGCGCTCGGACGGCAAGCTCGATGTGATCGGCCGGAACGACGCGGGCAGGGACTACAAGGTCCGCACCTGCGACTCGGGCGCGGTCACCGACGGCGACGTCCGCGCTATCGCCGAGTGCGATCGCGAACGGTACCGCAGTCGCGACCAAGGCGCACGGGAGTACGTCAAGGGTCTGGTCGAAGCCGCGAGAGCAGTAAGAGAAGCGCAGGACAACGCCTTCCAACAAGAGCTGGAAGATCTGGCTGGGCCGGTGGTGCACGCCGGATTCGAGCGCTCTGGATCGACGGTTGGCTCTACCCGGGCTTACCGCAGGCATTTTGACGCAGTTTTTGAACCACAGAGGACACGGAGGAACACAGAGAAGTTCTGATTTTTCCTTCTCTCCCTGTCCTCTGTGGTTAAGGAGATTTCTAAATGGCGTTCTGGATTTATTCGAGCGAGACCATTCCCAACCCCGAGTCGTTCGGCAAGCCCGGCTATACGCCGGAATGGTTTGTCTGGAGTGGCGTGCAGCTGCCAGTTCTCAACAAGGGCGAATGGATCAAGCTGCCGGACAACTTCTACAACATGCGCCATCGCGACTGGCGGGACAAAAATGGCCTGCGCGAACACATTGCCGCCGCCGACCTCACTAAAGCTCTGATCGGACGGTGGGGTAGTCGCGGCGTTGTGGTCCTGGATCACGAGCCCTCGAAAGACGAGAAAGAGCGCATCGCGCGGGAGTCGAAGGACGCGAATCTGGCTTTTCGCATGAAGGTCGTCGAGGAGTACGAGAACGCGGTGCGCGAGAAGGAAGTTACGGGGCATGGTCGCACTCGGCCGACTCCGTATGAAGACGAATGCTATACGATTCTTGGATTGACCAAGCCGTACTCGGTGGAAGCGATGCGCGCGCAGAGGCATCCGGGCGAAGCCGTGGGCGAACAGATTGTCGCGGCGTTGGAACGGTTGGAGCAGCGGAGGAAGAGTCAGAAGACAGCCGTTAGCCGTTAGTACTTAGACATTAGTAGTTACCTCTTGGCTATTGGCTCTTGGCTATTAGCTCTTGGCTCTTGGCTCTTGGCTTTTTTCTGAAATCCGAATCTTGGCCGGTGTGAGCCGGCTGAGGGATCTCTATAGCCGCGAAAGACTATGGGGAAACGAATTGGAAGTCTATATGGATCCCTCACCCCGGCAAAAGACGCCGGGGATTCGGGATTTTACAAAAACGCTCATTGCTAGGTAGAAGACATGCCAGTCCTTCCTCTCAGTACGCAGATCCTTCCCAGCAGCCCGCCCTCGAACTGTTATGGGCTGATCCAATATCTGCAGCAGCGGCTTCCCGGTTACGATCCCAGCGAATATTTGCGGGAGATCAACTCGGCGTACATTCATGTTTGGGAAGAGGTAGCCAAGCTCAAGAACCACTACTTCACCAATGTCGTCACGGTGACGGTGGCCAAGGCGCAAACTCAGTTCGATCTGATGTTCAATGCCGATGGCGGACTTTCGGCGGCGGTTTCAGGGCGGCTCTATCAGGTCACCAAGATTCGCGTGCAGCCGCCGGCGGGCGGGCTATTCCAATCGACCGACTCGGTGAGCCCGAATGACCCGGACTTTATTTCGCTGAGCGCCAATGCCAGCTCCAACCCGACGCAGACCGGGCCGTACAAGTGGCACCTGTTCGGTAGAAACAATATCAACTGGGCGTTGCCGCTCGCGATCAGCACGAAGGTCGAAGTCACCTACACGTTCTGGCCTCTGGCTCTGACCTATCTGGCTCAGGGCACGATAGCTTCCTCGGGAACATTGGTGACCGGCACGGGAACCAATTTTACGCAACTGGTGCAGCCGGACTTTTCCGCAGCGCTTCCCGCGGCGCAAGGCCAGGAAGAGATCCAGGCGGAGCTGATCTGCAATATCAACCAGGTCTACCGGGTGAAGACCATCACCTCGGACACGGCGCTGACCACGGCCACGCCGCCTACACCGCCGCTTTCGGCAGGATCGCTGTATTTTCTGGCAGCGGTGCCGGAGATTCCGCGCGAGCACATCCGCGTGATCGGCGCCATCGCCACGGGCAAGATGTATTCGGTGGCTGGCGATGATACCCGGGTGCAGGAGTGGGCAGCGATCGCCGCGAGCAATATGCAGATGATGAAGGATTCGCTCATCGAAAGGCAGAGCAATAATCCACCGCGTAAGCAAAGGTTCCCTTACGGGATTGGGCGGAGAAATAGGATGTTCTTGAGGTAGAAGGCAAAAAACATTAACCACAGAGGACACGAAGGAACACGGAGGAATTTGACCCCTTTCCTCCCTTCGTGTTCCTCCGTGTCCTTTGTGGTTCAGGTTTGACTCCATGCCGCAACGGCCGCCAGCACAACTCGTCACGCCGATCGCACCGGCCGAGATTTTTTCTGAATTGAATCTCGGCTACAACGGCTACACCGATCCCGCGCTTGCCAACCCTAAGATGTGGGCGCCAGGAAGCGTGAACGTGTTTAGCGGGGCGTTCGGCTTCCTTCAGAGATCGCGGTTTGCCAATGTGGCTTTTCCTGCGGTGGCGACGCGGATTCAATCGAGCGGCGGCAGCTCTCTTACCAAGTATTTCATCGACTCTGGTATTGGTTCGAGCAGCCCCACGGCTAATTACACCGTCTCGATTTGGGTCAAGAACCAGGGCACTGGGGTGATCAGCATTGCGAACAATCTTGGCGGCGTTGCGGGCAGCTTAAGCCCGGGGCAGACTTCGTTCCTTACGTTAACGCAAGCGGGAAATGGGAACACCTTCCAGCTCCTGATTCAGACGGCGAACGTTGGCGATTCGGTGGACATCATTGCTGTGAATCCTGGCCTTTCCGTCAACAACGGCGCGAATCTCATCAACACCCTGCCAAACGCGACAAATGGGGTAAACCTCATTTTCGGGGGACTTACGCTCGGGGGAAACTGGCAGACCGGTGGCAACAGCGCGGTTACGCTCACGCAAGGCGTGCAACTGCCGGGATCGAGCAGCGGCGTCACGGTCTCGTCACTCAAATATTTTTCGCTTCCTGGGCTGAGCTCGTACCTGCTGGGCGACGGTGGCGGGAAATTGTTTTCCTACGACAGTGGCGCGAACTACGCTAGCGTGCAGAGGCTCAATCCCTACGTTGATCCGACGGGGATCGGGAACATTTCGCTCAACGGGCCGTGGTCGCGTGAGTTTTTGCAAAATATCATCTACGAGATGAACGGCCAGGTAAAGCAGGCCGGGCGGGGAGCGAACGCGGCAACCATCGAAGGATTCGGGATTGATGCGCCCGACGCTTCTCCCCAGGTTGCGATCAGCCTCGTTGGATCATCGGCCGGCATCGTTTCGCTCTCGCGCCAGAACGGTGTGGTCAAGGTGAACTTGAACGCCGCGCTGACTGTGCCCGGCGACAACGGCATCGGCATGGTGAATGTCAGCAACGTTGCGGTTAACGGCATAGCTGATAGCAGTTTCAGCGGAACTTTTATCGTTCTGACGGGGAGCGGCAGCTCGACTCTTACTTGGACGCAGTTCGGACAGACTGTGCCTCCACCGCCTCAGGCTCCCCCGATCGCAGCTACCGGGACGGTGGATGTCAACATTACGAAGTCGGTTGGCCGGTCCTACGCATGGGCCTGGGAGAACGCCAACAAGGGGCAGCCGGTGGGTGTTGGTGGGCATGTCTCGGCGCCGAGCCCTTCGACGCAGTTCGTGGCCTACAACGCGCAGAACGGCGTGATTCAACTCATCGAGCCGGGGACCGTGACCACCAACGGCACGAGCAGTGTCGCCGGGAGCGGAACGTTCTTCACTTCGGCTTGGGTGGGGCGCAGCATTTGGGTGAACGGCGTAGGAGCTATGTCTGCATCAGGACAATTGACCGGGGCATCCAAAATCGTAAGCGTGCAGTCGGCAACACAGTTGACAACTGCCGGCAACATAACTGCGGCAGCGGGGGCAACCTTTCAGGTATTCGATCCGCAGTGCACGCATGTCAGGCTCTATCAGACTGCAGACGGCCAGGTGACATACTTTCGCGTGCAGAGGAACGCGTTTGATCCAACGAAAACCTCGCTTGCCGCCACCGGCCTGCAGTTTTTCGACAACGGCAACTCCGAGCCTCCGAACTTCCCTTTCACTACCGAAACGTCGCAACTCAACAACGTTCCGCCGCCGATCGGACAGTTCATCAACGAATACCAAGGACGGCTGTGCGTCTACGGGATCCCGGGCGCGCCGCAATCGTTCTTTTACTCCAACCAGGAAACGACGACGATCGGCATGCCGCAAGAGTCATTTGCGCCGCTGAATCAGATCACGCTGCCGATCCAGAACGGGAAACTCAACGGTATGATCGAATTTCCCGGATCGCTAATTTTGTGGTCGGACAAGCAGGACATGTTTCGCCTGAGCGGCTTGTTGACGGACAACACGCTGCAGACGGCGGCGAACCAGGGAGCCTCGATCAGCCGGCTGCCGTACAACTTGGGATCGGCGAGCCCGTTTGCCAGCGATATCACGCCACTGGGCGGAATCTGGCTGACGTCGAACGCCGAAGTCTGGCTGTTCACCGATCGTTATGCTCCGCGCAACATCGGCCGGCCGGTGCAGGACATTCTGAACACCATCGCGCCAGCAAGTCTGCAACTGGCCCGAGCCAAATATTTCCACACCGGGACGCGCAACTGGTGGGTGCTTTCGGTCGCGGCCAACGGCTCAACGTTCAACAACACGCTGTTGGTGCTCGACCTCGACCTTCTGGCTTCGAACGGTAGCCCAAGTTATTTCACCTTCGACATGGCGACCAACCATCCGGCATGGTGGGTGCTCCAGCCCGGCCTGGTTGTGACGCAAGGACAAAACGCGGCGCCAACCCTCACGCCGAGATGCGATGCAGTGGAGGCGGTCTATGAAGCCGGAGGCGCGGTGCGGTTGCTGACGGGAAGCACCGATCTGATTCAAGACGTCGACTACCAGACAGGGCTTTTCGGCGCGGAGACTCAGGTGCCGGGCGCGACGGTGACGCTGCATCCGTTCGGCAATGACACGGCGTACATGATCAAACGTCCGTCGTTCGTTCGCTTCAACACCAATCAAAACCCGTTGCTCCTGGGGGTGCAAGGCTGGTCGTTTCAGGCACAGGCGATTGACGACGACTTCTACACCTTTGCCAAACCGCTTACGCTGAACTTCAATCCGGGAATCAATGATACGTCGACCTTGTCGGGCAATCCCAATCTCGCCGGTGGAGAGTCTTTCCGGCATAGCCCGGCACTGTACAGAATCGGCGGAGTGAACTTCGTGGCCGGACGGCGCATTCGATTCCAGATCAACTTTCCGTCGGTGACGGGAGTGAACCTACAGCTGAGCTCGATTCAATTGGGATTCGGGGCGCGGCCACCGGGGTAACAGAGTAGTCAGTAGTCAGCAATCAGCAAATGGCAAATGGCCGTTTGGCTGTTTGGCTTTTGGTCATTCGTAGTTTCCCAATAACTTTTGCGTTTGCCGTCTTTCAATTATCTGATTACCAAATCACTCAATTACCAATCTCCTCGGGATCTTCGCGGCGCTCCGGTCATGATGACAGATCGGGCAACTAGCAAATACCGTCCCAGAAATAAAGCGAAACCATCATGGAATACCAGGACGACGAGTTTTCTCCGAATAACAATCCCGGACCACGCCTAGGCCTAGGTCCTTTTGTCGATCCGCAACAACGGGCGCAGTTGGTGATGGCAATCCGAGCTGCTCAGCAGGGCGTCCAGGGCACAAGCGCAGCGCCGGTGAAAAACTCCCGCCCAGGCGCGGGTGCCAGTCCCTTGGTTGACCCGCAACAATTGGCGCGGTTGGTGATGGCAATCCGAGCTGCGCAGCAGGTGCGCCAGGGCGCAAACGGAGCCCAACAGACGCCGCCAATGCAAACGCTGCCGGCTTCGGTTTTGGGGCCGACCCATCCTTTTGGTGCGGGAGTGGAAGCAGCTTCCGGATTTGGAACGCTTGGACCCCAACTTTCCGTCTTCTCGTCCGACCCTAATCCGGCCGCGACCGCGGCCAAGGCCGGCAAGATTGCGCTCCTCAAGAGTCTGCTGCCGGCGCAGGCCAATCCGCCGACGACGCAAACGCCGGAGAACGCTGCCAGCAACGCCATCGTGGACATGGGGCAATGGATGAAGGCACCGTCGCGAATTCCGCGTGCAGCAGCAGTGCCGGACACGAAACCCAATTTGAAGTGGAGGGTAAGTGATCCAAAGCAGATGCGGACAACTTTGGGCGAGCTGACGCGCGGCGTACGTGGACCGGAGAATGCGCCTCTCGGCGTCTCTCCCGATGGCTCCCTGATGCGTGACCTTACATACTTGGGGAAAGCGCCGTCGCGGATTCCCCGCCAATATGAGAGCGGCGACTATTACTCGAATGTCAATAAGGGGTGGATCAAGAAAAATGAGGGAGGCTCGCTTCTAAGCGGATACGTCCCGAGAGTCAAGAACGGTGGGGATAATAGCGGCGTAACGATAGCTGCAGGGTTCGATTTGGGGCAACACAAGCTGGCCGATCTTCGCAGCTACAATCTATCTGCAGATTTAATCAAGCGGTTGTCTCCGTATCTTGGGCTCACAGGGCAAGACGCCAGGGATGCCCTGGCCAAGCAGCCCGTAAGAATTACCCGCGATGAGGCAACGCAAATCTCTGACGCCGCCTTTGACAGCAATATGAACTCCGTTGCGCAAACCTTCGATAAAGCAGCAGGAGCGGGAGCGTTTGCGCGACTTCCGTGGCGGGCGCAAACCGTCATCGGGGACCTATGGTATAACATGGGGAATTTGCCACACCCAAAGGTCGCTCCTGTCTTTTGGAAGCAAGTTACCACGGGAGACTGGGAGGGTGCTTACAGGAATCTGATGAACTTCAGTCAGGCAGATCCACGTCTTGCGGTTCGAGCGCGAGATGACGCCAAGCTGTTGAGAGACGCTATTGATATTGGCACCCTACCCAGCAAGTAGGAGAGACGCTCCATGATTGTCTAGGGCTTGACACAATGAGCGTGTAGCTCCTTACACGGAGTTGCGCCGATAATTTTTAGCTTTGTCATCACGAGCGGGGCGCCGCGGCACATCTACCACGGAGACACGGAAGCACGGAGGACAACAGGATGTCTGCGCGGCCTTGCTCAAGAACCATCTTTTCTCCGTGTCTGAGCGCCTCCGTTGGTGGGGTTTTTCAGCGACACGCGGTTTTCGTCGTCTAAGAGTAACAGTAAGTGATGGACGGCACGCAAATTGCAGAGGACAGGCGTGGGGAATAAAGAGGGGGCCCTGTGAACCGCTTTCAACTCGCCAAGAGACCGTTGGAGACGGTGGAGTCACACAAACGATCAGGAAGATCTAGTTTGCGGGCAGTGGTTGGTGTATTGGCTGGTATTGTCTTTCTGGCGCTGCCTTTGTCCGCCCAGAATAGATCGGTCGATGGCATCTATCGCGGCGCCATCGGTAATCAGGAGATTGTGGTCGAGCTCCGCGGACCCCTGGATGGCGAGTACGCCGAGAACTATGCGGATGCCCGGGACAGCCGGACTTATCCTATCGAGGGTTCCTACTTCTATCGCCGTCATGGGGTCTCAATTGATCTTGTCGGTACGCCGCAGGGAGATGGCGTGGTGCGCTTACGGGAGTATCGCCAGATTGGCGCTGCCGCTGAGTTTAGAGCCGAATGGCGTCTCACGATGCGGGAGGGCAAGGCAACTGGGACATTCTGCAAGTGCGATCTGAGCCAGCCCTCAGCGAGTGCGGGGCCACGGCAGAAGATCTCACTCACCCGGGTTTCCCAGAAATTGACTCCTGATTCTTCATGGCAGAACTACAAGGCGAATTCCGGGAATTCGTACTATGACCTGCTGCTGGATTTTCCCCTGCAACAGGGGCCCGAGATCCAGGTGAGCCCGGAAATTGCCTATAGCATGCGGACGGACCCGCGTTTCAAGGTGAGCTTGCCGCGCCTCACGCGCTTTCCCAATGCCGCTGTGATGGCCAGGATCAACCGTGATCTAGACGCCGATCTTACTGACAACCGGTTGTGGGCTGCTGCGGTCCTTTCCGGAGGAGAGTTCAGTGGGACGTTTGGCGGCTCCTATGATGAAAAGACCACCGTCAATTTTTTTCTGCCCGATGTTCTTAGTCTTTTGGTCGAGACACAGTGGTATTCTGGCGGAGCACACCCCAATGAAGGCGGATACAGCCACAACTACGATCTCCACACCGGCAAGCGCTTTGCGATCGAGGAGGCATTGCAGACTTCGTCAGGAGGCGCGGCCGAGGCACAGTCAGCCGCGATCCTGGCCAAGCTATACCTGCGGCACTATGTAAAACCGGCGCCCGGAGAAGCGCCTGTCGACAACTGCGAAGAAATCGTCCGTGAAATTGTGTCCGGAAAGGACGTGCCATTCGGCCCTTTGCTTTATTTGTCCCAGAAGGGCTTGGTGATTGATCCGCCGCTCCCCCACATGGTGATGGCATGCGGCCCAGCAGTTACCGTTCCCTACCGCGAACTGCGGCCGTTCGTCAAAAGAGGCAGCATGTTGCGTTTGCTGGTGGACGCACGAACGGCCAACAAATAGAAATTGGGGAGGGTGAATGCCGGGGGTGGGGTCGCGGCCGAAACTCGCCGGCCAGGATCGCTAGGGGGAGTCACCTGTCTGGACGGCACGCAAATTGCAAAGCAGGCGTGGTGAATAAAGAGGGGACCTGGTGAACCGCTTTCAACTCGCCAAGAGACCGTTGGAGACGGTGGAGTCACACAAACGATCAGGAAGATCTAGTTTGCGGGCAGTGGTTGGTGTATTGGCTGGTATTGTCTTTCTGGCGCTGCCTTTGCCCGCCCAGAATAGATCGGTCGATGGCATCTATCGCGGCGCCATCGGTAATCAGGAGATTGTGGTCGAGCTCCGCGGACCCCTGGATGGCAAGCACGCCGAGAACTATGCGGATGCCCGGGACAGCCGGACTTATCCCATCCAGGGCCACTACTTCTATCGCCGTCATGGAGTCTCGATTGATCTTGTCGGTACGCCGCAGGGAGATGGCATCCTGCGCTTGCGGGAGTATCGCCAGCGGGGGTTTCGCCAGGACGCTGAGTTTACAGCCGACTGGCGTCTCACCATGGGGGAGAGCAAGGCAACTGGGACATTCTGCAAATGCGATCTGAGCCAGCCCTCGGCGAGTGCGGGGCCGCAGCAGAAGATCTCACTCACGCGGGTTTCCCGGAAATTGACTCCTGATTCTGGATGGCAGAACTACAAACCGAATTCCGGCAATACGTACTTGGACTTGCTGCTGGATTTTCCGCTGCAACGGGGGCCCGAGATCCAGGTGAGCCCGGAAGTTGCCTACAGGATGCGGACGGACCCGCGTTTCAAGGTGAGCTTGCCGCGGCTCACGCGCTTTCCCAATGCCGTTGTGATGGCCAGGATCAACCGTGATTTAGACGCCGGTCTTACTGACAACCGGTTGCGGGCTGCTGCGTTCTCTTCCGTAGGAGAGGGTGTGTTTGGCGGCTTTTATGATGAAACCACCTCCGTCAATTTTTTTCTGCCGCATGTTCTTAGTCTTTTGGTCCAGACACAGTGGTATTATGGCGGAGCCCACCCCAACGAAGGCGGATACAGCCACAACTACAATCTCCACACCGGCAAGCGTTTTGCGCTCGAGGAGGTATTTCAGACTTCGTCGGGAGGCCCGGCCGAGGCAGAGTCAGCCGCGATCCTGGCCAAGCTGTACCTGCGGCACTTTGTGAAACCGGTTTCCGGAGAAGCGCCTGTCGACAACTGCGAAGAAATCGTCCGTGAAGTCGTGTCCGGAAAGGACGCGCCATTCGGCCCCTTGCTTTATTTGTCCCAGAAGGGCTTGGTGATTGATCCGCCGTTGCCCCGCGCGGTGCAGGTGTGCGGCCCGGCAGTTACCGTTCCCTATCGTGAACTACGGCCGTTCGTCAAAAGAGGCACCATTTTGCGTTTGCTGGTGGACGCACGAACGATCAACAAATAGAAATTGGGGAGGGTGAATGCCGGGGGTGAGGTCGCGGCCGAAACTCGCCGGCCGGGATCGCTAGGGGGAGTCACCTGATCCAACTATGATGGACGAATTGCCATGGCCCACAATTTTTTGTGTCGAGAGCCGTAGAACGTTCTCGCCGACAGCACAGGACCGCTCTAATTAAGGAATGTTCACCACCAGTCCCTTAGCCTCGAACCAAGCCTCCCCATCGCCTAACAATTGCCGTGCCGTTGTGGACGAACATGTTATGCGGCAGGGCTCGCTGCAATTTGGCATGGCCGGAGGAAAAAGGTCGTTCCAGGGCGACAGCACGAGGAACGTATCGCCAAGCACCAGAGAATCGTCTTCGAGAAATCCGCCGAGAGAGGAAGATGGTACATGCGTTCGAAAGCAAACTCACGGAACGGCCAAGCTAAGTATTAATGGCTAATTATTAGCAGACTGTTTTTTCAAGGACTCACATCATGGCATTCGCATTTGGCGGTGGTGGTCGCGGCGTTGATTTCAATCCGCGCTCGGTTTCTCTTGGGCCAGGGCAAAACAACCGGATCCCGTACATCAACAATATTAACTGGATGCGGCCCAGGCCGATCACGCGCCTGCCGCACACGCCGCCGCAGCCGATCAACTTTGACGGCGGTCCGGCGAAAAGAGCTATCGATTCGGAGGATCAAGGACGACCACTGAATGTTCTTGGCACCCAAGCCGTTCGCGCGACGGGGACTGGCCCCTATGACTCTGCTTACCGGCAGAACCTGGCGACGTACGCCGGGGGCCAGTTCACCCGGCCTGGCGGCAATCTGAGCTTCAATCCCACGGGCGGGTTGTTCGGCAATCCGACGGGCGGAGGTAACGCGCCGGTTCTGGGAATGCCGGATAGTCTGGTGAGCCAAGCGCTCAACGGCAATCCGTTCAAGTTCACGCCTCCACCACCGCCGCCTCCCTCGGATGATGGGCAGTTGAACAATCCACTCGGATGGTGGCGCGACCAATTCCTGGATAACGGACGGTTGTTTGGCGGCGGCATCGGAATGATGAATCTGGAGTAACCAATATGGCAACGGCTGGAAATCCATTTGTCGGCTCGGGCTGGTCTTCCATGCCACAGAGCAATAGCGTGCTGGGCAATACTTTGCTGTTCAATAACCCGTCGGCCGCGCCGACTGCGGGGTCGAACGCCATGTTCGCCTGGCCGGGGCAGAACGTGAATCAGAACTTTGGCGCGTCATCGTCACCGACGCCAACGGTCACGGCGCCCTCGGGACCGTGGGGCAATCCCGGCAATTTGCCGCATCCCACGAGCAACATCAAGGACATCACTCGAAACACTGGCTATGAGAATCTCCTGAAGGGGCAGTTCGGCATGGAGTTGGCTCCGATCTGGGCAAACCTGTTTCTTCAGAACGCTGGGCCGGCAGCTGATTTCTTCAAGACGCGGATGAACCTGGGTGACCCGTTCTATCAGGCAAGACAGTCCAACGTGTTCAATCAGGGCGTACAGCAGAACCAGAACGCCGCAGCACTAACGAATCAGGAACTGGCATCACGCGGCTATGGCAATACGCCCAGCGGCGTAAATGCAGCCACGCTTGGAGCCATGAACATGCAAGGCGGGCAGAACCTGGTGCAGAACTTCCTGCAAACGCTCTTCGCCAACGATGACTACGCAATGCGGGCAGCTCAAGGGCTGGCAGGAGTGGCGGGGATGTATAACCCGGCACCGTTCTTGAGCAACGTGAGCACACCGGGGAGCACGCAGGGACCGAATACGTTCCAGCAAGTCATGGAGGGCATCGGCTCTCTGTTTGGCGGCGGGGCCGCTGGTGCGCAGACTGGGTACAACATTGCGACTGGGGCACCACCCAAGTAGTGCGTTTTATTGATTACGCTTTGGGTTGTTTGCTGCCTTCTTAAAGAGATATACCTCGTGCGGTTTCCCGCGCTCGTCTTGGATAAACCATTTGTCTCCATTGCTGGCGAACTTGATCGGGGCGTTGACGGTCACCGCGAGAAGTTCGTCGCGAGGGAATGTCCCACGGGACAAGGTGTAAGTCATTTCGCCAGCATCGATCGTATAAAACGTAACTGTGCTACAGGAAGTACCCACAGAACCCGTCCCGTCGTAGACGTGCCCGCTCGTCCTGCGTCGTGGTTCGGATGATTGATCCAGCAGAGTTCCGATCCTCCATTCAAGCGTGAGTGGCTTGTCTTTGGCGGCAAGGGGAAGAGTGAGCAGGGAGCTCAAGACGACGAATGCGAAAGGCATTTTCATGACAACCTCAATTAGGAAGCGCTGGCCCCGTGCCGACGCGAAGAATCGTAAATCCCATTTGCTTGAGAGCGTCCACTGTCTCCCGGGCGCAGCCACCAAGCATAAGCCTCGGGTTATCAAAATTGCAGTCTGTAAACCGGACTGCCCCATCATCGAATGCCATAACGCAGTGGTCAAAGCGGCACTGATGAAACCACCGCCCATCGAGACGTATAGAGGTAAGAAATGTCTGGTTTTGGACTTTGACCATACTTTCAACAGCGGCTACGACCCCGCTACGGGCCAGGTGACGATTCACTCGCTCGTACTGTCGATGGCAAGCGACTGATTTAACTCCGATCTCGTACCGAGGCGCTAGACCGAAAATAAAGCGAAGGGCTGAGCTTTCTCCTCCCCCCGTGTTCCTTTGTGTCCTCTGTGGTTCAGAAGTTTCAAAGTATCGTCCTGAAACGCGAGAAGAAAAGAAATAATGGCTTTCAAGCAGAGAACCTACACCGAGGTCCCACACGACGAAGCTATCAGTCCGCAGATCCGGGAGTTTCTCGCGTCGCTGCTGAGCCAGGTGAACGCGCTCAGCGGGCAGGGCACTCCGACGACCGGACAGGGGATCCAGGCGCTTTCGCTGAACACGATCGATCCGACCACGGGGCAGGTCATCTCGGCAGGGAGTCGCGTGTCTTCGGTGACCACGGCCCTGGGGTTTATTGCAAGCACGAACAGCACCGCCGTGGCCACCGTTACCTTTTTCTGGGATGGGAGCAACGCTTCGCAGGCATTCAAGATCGGCCGCGACGACGGGTCGGTGTACGGGCCGAATCCTGCCGGCTCTCCCTTGGTGGTAACCGGGCTTCCGGCCAGCACGGCCACCACGACTACCTATTACTTCTACCCTTATTTTGACGAGGCCTTGCAGAAGATCGTCTTCGCCTCGGTGCCGGGACAGTCGATCGGCACGCCACCGGTCGCATTTCCTGCGCAGAGCTTCAAGGCCGCACAGCAGCAAATCATGCGCGGGCACGTGGCGCTTGCCTTGTCCTTGTCGGCCAGCGGAGTTCAAGTTCCTGCGGCTCCTGGCTCGGGGCTAACCACCAATCCCCCGGCTTCCGGCGGAACCGGTGGGGCAGGAACCGGCGCGGCCAAAAGCGTAGCCACAGGAACCTCAATTCTGGTTGGCGACGGCAGTGCAGCAGCTCCGGCGTATTCTTTCGCTAGCAACCCAAATACAGGATTTTATCGCTCAGGATCAAATCAGGTCACAGCTGCAGTTGCTGGATTGGTTGGTCCAACGTTTAGGATCAACGGAATCGCTTTTGGTACAGATACACAATTCCTAGCGTTTGGAGCAGCCGGCGACACAGCAATTAGCAGGGTTTCTGCCAACCTTCTGGCTATGGGAAATGGAACGCAAGGCGATACCAGCGGGAAAATCAAATCTGCCCAATTTCTAACGTCTGGGAGTCTAAATAGCGGCGTAGTAACAGAGATATCGGGGACACTCATCGACATAGGAATGAACGATGACGCTACTGGTCGCTTTGGCGGGACGTTCACTTCAGCGTCTCAAGGTGGGCTTGTCAGAATTGATACTCGTGCCGGCTTTCCTCTGTTCCAAATCCAGGGAAGAGCAGCGGGCAGTTCTTCAAACATCGCTCAGTTGCTTGCGGTCAACAGTGATGGGTCAGTTAACTTCACCGGCCCGCTGGTATCACCTAACATCACCAACCCAACACTGGTATCACCCAGCATCAGCAACCCAACTACGACCGGGACTGATAGTGGCACGGAAACGCTGCAAAACAAGCGCATCACGGCGCGCGTGGTATCACTGGCCGACGGCACATCGTTTACTCCGTCATCCGATGCGGCGGACCTGAATACACAAGTCAATACGCAAGCCGCAGGAACGCTGACCGCCAATGCGCCGGCCGGCACACCCACCGACGGGCAGAAATTGACGTTCAGAATCAAGTCCACCAACGTACAGACCTACGCTTGGAATGCCATCTTCCGAGGCTCAACCACCAACCCGTTGCCCACGTCAACGTCGGGTGGCGGCAAGACGGACTATATCGGATTCACCTTCAACGCGGCGGACACGAAGTGGGATTGCACCACGGTGGATATGGGCCACTAAATGGCAAGCCAACGTACTGTTTGACAATCAGCAACCAGCAATTAGCAATTAGCCGTTAGCACTTGGCTTTTGGCTGTTGGCTTTAGTCTTTAGCTCTGGGTTGCCTTCATCTTGCCAGGCGGGAGCATCCCGGCACGAGCATCCCGCCTGGGCACGAGAAGAATGTGATTATGACTCAGCGAGAACATTATGAATGAGCAATTCTCTCAACTTGATCCGCGGCAGCTAGCGCAGCTGGTGATGGCGGCCCGAGCCGCGCGGCAGGTTGGCCAGGGCGCAAGTGCGTTGCCGGTCAACGGCCCGGGCCCAGGCGTAGGTACCCGTCCCTTCGTTGACCCGCAACGACTGGCGCAGTTGGTGATGGCGGCCCGAGCCGCGCAGCAGGTGGGCCAGGGCGCAGGCGCGTCGCCGGTTAACAACCCCGGTCCCGGTGTGGGTACCGGCCCCTTCGTTGACCCGCAACAACTGGCGCAGCTGGTGAGAGCGGCGCGAGCCGCGCAGCAGGTGGGCCGGGCCGCGAGCGCAGCGCCCATTAACCGCCACGGCACAAGTGTGGGTACC
>Ga0209648_10000395_pt1 | contig 33093 bp, 30 predicted proteins | sample GraSoi2013_115cm_FD_185830 | JGI IMG/M metagenome (GOLD analysis project Ga0209648, IMG submission 185830) | Grasslands soil microbial communities from the Angelo Coastal Reserve, California, USA - Sample 9_17_2013_115cm (SPAdes) (version 2) | ecosystem: Environmental > Terrestrial > Soil >...
TGATCCCGAAAATCAAACGCCCATCGAGCATGTGATCGAGCATCGCGATCGAGGCCGCGACAATGGCGGGATGGGTGTTGGGCATGTTGATCGTGCCGGTTCCGAGCTTGATCTGCTTGGTAGCGGCGGCGATCCACGCCAGGAATGCGATGCAGGAGGTGATGTTCTCGGCCCTGTCGGTGACGTGTTCGCCGACGTAAGCCTCAGTAAATCCCAGTTCGTCGGCCAGCAGGAAGGCTTCGCGGTCTTCTTTCAGGGACAGCCGCCAATCCTTGTCGAGGGGATGCATCGGCATCGTAAAGAAACCCAGATTCATCGACTGCTCCTCCCTGGGGTCGATTTGACGTGAGCCAAACCGTGCTTCGTTCACCACGATATCACAAGTCCAAAAGTCTAACCTCTCGAAATAATCGGTCGATAAACAAACTTGACCTTTGATGGTTGCCGCCGTCTAATCCTCGCAAAATACGCCAAAATACCGCCGAGGAGGTCACGCCAAATGAAAGCCTCGGCTTTCAGCTATGCCCGCACAACCAGCGTTGTGAACGCATTGGAGTTGCTGGTCGCGTACGGGGACAGGGCGAAGTTGCTGTCGGGCGGCCAGAGCCTGATGCCTGCCATGAATCTGCGTTTGATCTCTCCCGAACTTGTCATCGATATCGGTGGCATCGCCGAGCTGCGAGGCATCGCGGTGAAAGGAGATGTCCTCAGCATCGGGGCGCTGACGCGCCATGTCGATCTCTTGCGATCGTCCGATATTGCCGCCCACGCGCCGTTGCTGACGGAAGCCGTCGGCCATATCGCGCATCCTGCGATCCGCAACAGGGGAACCCTCGGCGGCAGCCTTGCTCATGCCGATCCTGCCTCCGAACTTCCGGCCTGCATGCTCGCACTGGATGCGACGATCGTCGTTCGCGGTCAGGGCGGCGAACGGCGAATTGCGGCCGGCGATTTCTTCACCGGAATTTATGAGACAGCATTGTCGCCGCAAGAATTACTCGTGGCCGTTGAACTACCGGTCGCGCGAAGAAATTCTGTGCATTTCTTTCACGAATTTAGCCGGCGGCACGGCGACTACGCCATCGCGGGCCTGGCCGCGCAGGCCGTCGCGGAAGGCGCAGTTCTTAATAGCCTTCGCATGGCCTTCTTTGCCGTCGGCGATCGGCCTGTGCTGGCCGGGTCGGCAGCGAGGCTGCGCGGCGTCACTGTTACGCCTGCAGCCTTGGCAGAGGCATCGCGGGCGCTGGCGGAAGAGCTCGATCCCCACGACGATCAACAGGCGTCCATCGCAATGCGCCGGCATCTTGCGAAAGTCTTGATGACGCGTTGCGTCTCTGCGCTGCTTGGCCGCCCCGATCTCTGCGCCGGGAGACCTGGGTGACGGCTCCCGTGCCAATCTCGCTCGACGTCAACGGCGAGCGCGTCGACGCGCATGTTCTGCCGCGTCTCAATCTCGCGGACTTCTTGCGGGAACATTTGAAGCTGACGGGAACGCATGTCGGTTGCGAGCACGGGGTTTGCGGCGCGTGTACAGTGCGCGTCGATGGGGAAATCGTTCGGTCCTGCCTGATGCTCGCGGTGCAGATGCATGGCGCATCCGTCGAAACCATCGAGGGATTGTCCGACAGCGGCGAGGTCGCCGATCTTCAGGCCGCCTTTCGCGATCGCAATGCCCTGCAATGCGGCTTTTGCACGCCCGGCATGCTGATCGCCGCGCAGGATCTGCTGAAGCAGAATACCGAGCCTGATCGGGAGCAGATACGTCAACATCTCTCCGGTAATTATTGCCGCTGCACCGGTTACCAGGCCATTGTCGATGCGGTTGAGAGCACGGCGCGGGCGCGCATCGGACGCAGGTCATGACGGTCGCATCAGCAAATCCAGCACTCTCGGAACTCGATCGGCCGAACTCGTATATCGGCAAGGTAGTCCCGCGGCCGAACCTTGAGCGCCTGATGCAGGGGCGCGGGCTCTACGTCAGCGACATGGAGCTTCCGCGCATGGGGCATGTGTTGTTCCTGCGCTCGCCCCATGCGCATGCGAAAATCGTCGGCATCGATGCTATTGAGGCGCGGCATATGCCCGGCGTCATCGCCATCGTGACCGGCCAAGAGCTTGGCGCCGTGATCACGCCGTGGGTAGGCGTGCTGTCCCACCTGAAGGGCCTTAAGTCCGCACCGCAAAACGCCATCGCGATCGACCGCGTCTGCTGGCAGGGTGAAGCCGTCGCGGCCGTCGTGGCGACCAGCCGGGCTCTGGCGGAGGACGCAGCGGAGATCGTCAGGGTCGAATACCAGGAGCTCGAAGCGGTGACGGATATGCGCACGGCGCTCAACCCGGAAACCCCGGTGATCCATCCCTCGCTGGGCGACAATCTCGCCTTCGAGCGAAACCTTGACGCCGGCACGGTCGATGCCGCATTTGCCGAATCCGACGAGGTAGTGGAGGCGGATTTCATCTTTGGCCGGCACACCGGCGTGACCTTGGAGCCACGCGCGGTCCTAGCCGACTGGAACGCGGCCGAAGCGAGACTGACGATCTACCAGGGCACGCAGGCGCCGCACATGGTGCAGAACATCGCGGCACTCCATCTCGGTCTCGAGGACTCCCAGGTTCGTGTGGTCTGCAAGGACGTCGGCGGCTCCTTCGGCATCAAGGTCCACATTTACGCCGACGAAATGGCCACCTATGCGCTGTCGAAACTGCTGCGGCGACCGATCAAATTCGTCGCCGACCGTGTCGAAAGTTTCAATACCGACATTCACGCCCGCGATCATCTATGCAAGGGGCGGATTGGCCTCAAGCGCGACGGGACGATCATGGCGTTCGAGATCGACGATCTCACCGGCATCGGTCCCTATTCGATGTACCCGCGCACCAGCGCCATCGAAGCCAATCAGGTCGTCAATCTGGTTGGCGGTCCCTATGTGACCAGGAATTATCGCGCGCGGGCCCGCGTCGTGTTCCAGAACAAAAACGTGATGTGCCAATATCGCGCCGTTGGCCACCCGATCGCGTGCTCGGTGACGGAAGGCCTGGTCGACCTCGCGGCGTTGAAAATCGGGATGGATCCCGTGGAGATACGCCGCCGCAATCTCATCGCCGACGACGCCTATCCCTGCGTTTCGCCCTCGGGCCTCCGATTTGAGCTGTTGTCGCATCATGCGGCGATGACCAAGCTGCTCGCGATGATGGACTACGACAGGCTGCGTGCCGAGCAGGCGGCCTTGCGCAAGAGCAACATCCATCGCGGCATCGGCATTGCAAGCTTTATCGAGGTCACCAACCCGAGTGCGGCGTTTTATGGCGTCGGTGGTGCGCGTATCTCGTCGCAGGATGGCGTCGCGGTGCGGCTGGACGCACAGGGTTCGGTGATCTGCCAGACCAGCATCACCGAGCAGGGGCAGGGCTCGGAGTCGCTGACCGCCCAGATCGTCGGCAGTGTGCTCGGGGTGTCGATGGAGCGCGTCCGCGTCATCCTCGGCGATACCGACAACACGCCCTATGGCGGCGGCACCTGGGCCTCGCGCGGTGCGGGAATTGGCGGCGAGGCTGCGCTGCAGGCCGCCAAGGTCCTGCGCAAGAATATCCTGGATGTCGCAGCCGCCATCCTGCAATCCTCGCCGGGCGAACTCGACATCGTCAATAATGCGGTCGTGAACGCAAGCGGCGGATCGCCGCGTATCGAGCTGCGCGAGCTTGCCAGGATCGTCTATTTCCGCCCGGATACGCTGCCGCCGGGTATCCAGCCCGAGCTGATGGCGACGCGGCATTTCGTGCCCCGTGAATATCCGTTCGCCTTCACCAATGGCGTCCAGGCCTCGTGGCTCGAGGTCGACACCGACACTGGCTTCGTAAAACTGCTGAGGCATTGGGTGGTCGAGGATTGCGGTACCATCATCAATCCGCAGCTGGTCGACGAGCAAATCCGGGGCGGCGTCGTGCAGGGCCTGGGTGCCGCGCTGTTCGAGAAATGCATCTACGATGAGCGGGGACAACTGACCAACGCCAACATGGCCGATTATCTGGTTCCGATGTCCGGCGAAATGCCCGATATCGATGTCGGGCACGTGGTGTCGCCGACATCGGAGACGGAATTGGGGGCAAAGGGCGCAGGCGAAGCCGGGACGGCGGGGGCGGCGGCGGCGGTCGCCAACGCGGTGAATGATGCGCTCAGGCCGTTCGGCGCTATTATCACCGAGATTCCGTTGACGCCGCAGGTTATCCTGACGGCGCTGGGACGAATTTGAGCGAGGACGAGCCGGAAAAACCGCATATACTGATTCCAAGAATAAAAAATCCAGGGGAGGAACTATGACCGAGAAGACCACCAAATCCGCATCGATTTCCCGTCGCCGTCTGCTGGCGACGGCCAGCGCAGGCGCGGCCATGCTTGGGTTGACCTCAAGCGTTGGCGCTCAACAGCCGCCGATCAAAATCGGCATGAGCATGGCTCAAACCGGCGGTCTCGCGGGCGGCGGCAAGGCTTCGCTGCTTGGCATCGAGATCTGGCGGGACGATGTCAACGCCAAGGGTGGCCTGCTCGGCCGCAAGGTCGAACTTGTCGTCTATGACGACAAATCGAGCGCTTCAGAGACTCCGGCGATCTACTCAAAGCTGCTGGACGTCGACAAGGTCGATCTCCTGTTCGCGCCCTACGCAACCGTGCCAACGGCGCCGATCATGCCGCTCGTGAAATCGCGCGGCCTGTTGCTGATCGGTAACTTCTCGTTCCAAGTGAACAGCAAGGTCGGCCACGACATGTGGTTCAACAATGCGCCGTGGGGGCCGCCCGACAGCTGGGCGGCGTCGTTCCTCGGACTTGGCGAGAAGGCCGGCGGCAAAACCGTTGCGCTTCTCGCGGCAGACCAGGAATTCGCCCAGAATCTGGCGCTGACCGCGAGGGATGTCGCAAAACGGCTCAACATGCCGATCGTGTTCGACCAGGCCTATCCGCCAAGCACGGTGGAATTCTCCAGCATCATCCGCGCGCTCAAGGCCGCCAAGCCTGACATCGTCTATGTCGCATCCTATCCGCCGGATTCGGCGGGAATTCTGCGCGCCGTGAATGAGATCGGGATCGGAGACAGCGTCAAGATTTTCGGCGGCGGCATGGTTGGCCTGCAATTCGGCGCGGTAATGGAAAACCTGGGCTCGTTGCTCAACGGCGTCGTCAACTACAATTCATGGCTCCCGGAACCGAGCATGTATTACGATGGGACCAAGGCGTTCTTCGAGACCTACGCGAAGCGGGCCGTGGAAGCCAAGGTCGATCCGCTGGGCTACTATCTTGCGCCGTTCGGCTACGCCAGCGGTCAACTCGTCGAGCAGGCCATCAAGGCGACGGGGTCGCTCGACCAGAAGGCCATCGCAAAATATCTGCGCGAAAACGAGCACAAGACCATAGTTGGCCCGATCGCGTTTTCGGCGGACGGCGAGCGCAAGGAAACCGCGACGCTGCAGGCGCAGTTCCGCGGTGTCGTCGACAAGAACATCGAGCAGTTCCGCAGCCCGGGCAAGCAGGTGATCCTGTTCCCGGAGAAATTCAAGTCTGGCGATCTGATCAGTCCCTTTGAGGCTGCCCGGAAGTAGGCCTCACGTTTTTTTTGGAACATGGCGCGGCTGCTGGGGATCGGGGCAAATGATCGCGGGCAAACGAATCGGATAACCCGGCGTGTGCCAACCGGGGAAGCGGCCGCCCAAGGGCGGGTCAAGGGGGACCTGAATTGTTTTCAATGGACCTGCTGCTCGATGCGGTGGTGATCGGTGTGCTGCTCGGCTGCTTCTACGCGGCCGTAAGCCTTGGGCTATCCGTCTCGTTCGGTCTGCTCGACGTTCCCCACGTCGCGCATCCGGCCTTTCTGGTAATGGCGTCCTACGCCGTGTATTTCCTCAACGATCGCTTTGAGATCGACCCCCTGCTGGCAGGGCTGTTGATCACGCCGCTGCTGTTCGTGTTCGGTCTTGTCGCCTACCGCCTGTATTACGAGACATTCGAAAAGCGCGGTAGCGATGCCGGCGTGCGCGGCATCGCGTTCTTCTTCGGCATCGCGTTCATCATAGAAGTGCTGCTCATTCTGCAATTCGGTGTGGACCAGCGCTCGGTCACCGCGTCCTATATCGGCAAGGCCTGGCGGATCGGCGACATGCGGATTCCATTCCGGCTGGTGGTCGCGTTCGCGGTGGCCGGTGTGCTGACGATCTTGCTGACGCTGTACCTGTCGCGAACATTCATGGGACGCGCGATCCGCGCGGTCGCGCAGGACCAGGAGGCGCTGCGGCTGATGGGCGCCAACCCGGTTCGGATCAAGCAATGGGCGTTCGGCATTGCAACGGCCGTGCTCGGGATCGCGGGTGCCTTGCTTATCATCGTTGCTCCCGTCGAGCCGACACTCGACCGCTCGTATATTGGGCGGACATTCTGCGTCGTAGTCATGGCCGGGCTCGGCAGCATGACCGGCACACTCGTCGCCGCCATCATCCTTGGCGTCGCCGAATCGATCGTCCTGACCCTGTTTGGTGCGTCCTGGGCGCCGGCCATTTCATTCGCGATGCTGCTCGGCGTACTCGCCGTCCGGCCGCAGGGGCTGTTCGGCAGGCTGTCATGAATCGTAACGGCATCCTTTTCTGGATCGGGGCCACCCTTTTTCTCGTCGCCGCCCTGCTGATGACACAGGTCATCGGCAACCAATATCCCTTCTTCGCCTGCTACGTGATCCTGCAATTCATCGTGCTCGCCGTCGCATGGAGCATCCTCGGCGGCTATGCCGGCTACGTGAATTTCGGCACCAGCGCATTTTTCGGCGTCGGGGTCTACACGGCCGTGTTTCTGTTCAAGGCGTTTGGTGCGCCGCTTGCCGTGCAGATCGTGGCCGCCGCAGCCGTCGGCGCATTCCTCGGCTTCGCCCTAGGCCTGTTGACCTTGCGCATGCAGGGCATCTTCTTCTCGATTGCGACCATTGCGCTGACGATCATCATCGAGACGTCGGTGACGAATTGGCGATACGTCGGCGGCGCGGCCGGGATTCAGCTGCAGCGGCCTCTGGGGACGTGGCCATTCGACGACTATGTGCAGATGCTGTTTTTCGTTCAGGCGCTTCTTGTGGTGCTGGCGATTGCGATCGCCCGCTACATTCAGGCCTCATGGATTGGCCGCGGCCTGCAGGCGCTCAAGGACGACGAGCTTGCCGCGGAATGCACCGGCGTGCCGACCCTTCGGCTAAAGGTGTTGGCGTGTGTCATCTCCGGTGCGCTGATGTGCGCGGCCGGCGCACCCGCCGCCATGTACTTGCAGTACGCGGACCCCTCGTCCGCGTTCAATCTGAATTACTCCGTCTCGGTGCTCGCGATGTCGCTGATCGGCGGGACGGCGCATTGGGCGGGCCCGGTGGTCGGCGCAATAGTGTTGGGCGCGACGCAACAACTGCTGACCGTTACGATCTCGTCGGAAGTGAATGTGCTGGTGCTCGGCGTGATGCTGGTGCTGTTCGTCGTCGTCGCGCCGGAGGGTATCATTGGCCTGATCCGCAGGGCTCGCCGCAATCGCAGTGGGAGCAAAGCATGACGTCTCCCAGCGGACCGCAGCCGCCTTTGCTGCAGATCTGCGCGCTCACAAAGCGCTTCGGCGGCTTCATCGCCCTGGACAATGTCAGCGTCGATATTCGCTCGGGAGAGCGGTTCGGCCTCATCGGCCCGAACGGCTCGGGAAAGACGACGCTGATCAACTGCATTTCGGGCGCCTTCCGTACCGAGGCTGGCACCGTGGTGTTCGGTGACGAGGACATCACGCGGTTGCCGCCGCACATCCGCACGCGCCGGGGCATTGCGCGCAGCTTCCAGATCCCGCGGCCGTTCAAAAGCATGACGGTCGTCGAAAACCTGATGGTGGCGCTTGACTTTGCGAGCGTCTCCGGCGCCTTCGTCCCGACCGCACAACGACGCGACACCGTGATGTCAATCCTGACCCAGACGGGCCTCGCGTCCAAGGCGGACATGTCGACCCTGGGGCTCAGCCAGGTTGAATTGCGCAAGATGGAGCTCGCCCGCGCGATGGCGACCCACCCGAAGCTGCTGATTTCCGACGAGGCCATGGCCGGTCTTTCCAGCTCGGAAGTCGATGAGGTGCTTGATCTCCTCATAAAGCTTGCGGGCCAAGGCATTACCATCATCATGATCGAGCACATCATGCAGGCCGTAATGCGTTTTTCGGAGCGCGTGATGTGTCTCGACGCCGGCAAGATCATCGCGATCGGCGCGCCGGCGGAGGTCATGGCCAACCAGCGGGTGCAGGAGGCCTACCTTGGCACTTAGCCTTGCCATCAAAGACCTCGATGCGGGTTACGGCGCCGTGAAGGCGCTACGAGGCGTCAGTCTCCACGTCGAGGCCGGCGAGACCGTCGCGTTGCTCGGCACCAACGGCAACGGCAAGAGCACGCTGATGAAGTGCATCGCGGGCCTGGTTCAGCCGCAGCGCGGGAGCGTGTCGCTAACGATCGACGGAAATGCGCACGATCTGACCAGGCTGTCGCCTGAGGCCATCGTCGATCTCGGCGTGGCACTGGTTCCCGAGGGGCGACGGTTGTTTCCCAAGCTGACCGTGTTGGAAAATCTGATGCTCGGTGCCTTCCGCAAGGCGGCCCGCCGCGACATTGATCGTAACCTTGCGCTCGCCTTCGAGACGTTTCCGGCCCTCAAGGGACTCCAGAACCAACTGGCCGGCACCATGTCAGGCGGGCAGCAACAGATGCTAGCCATCGCGCGCGCGCTGATGTCGTCGCCGCGCCTGTTGTTGATCGATGAGCCTTCGGTAGGCCTGTCGCCGCTCCTGGTCTCGCAGACCATCGCCAAGATCGGCGAGCTCAATCAGCATCTCGACCTGACGGTGCTGATGGCGGAGCAAAACTTCAATCAGGCGATCCGGATCGCCGATCGCGGTTACATCATCGTCCATGGTGAGATCGTCGTCGCGGCCGATTCGGTCGACGAATTGAGAGGCAACGACATCGTCAAGCGGCTCTATCTCGGCGGGGTCGCATGATTGCCCGCTAAGGGTTTCAGGCGGCTAAGGCCTCGGCCGGCGCCGGGACGTGTTTATGAACGGACGTCCCGGGCGTTCTACTCCGCCGCGGCGCTGGCGAGAACGCTCGCCTGCCGAGTAGTGACGACCACTTTGATAGCGTCCTCGACCCGCTCGCGGGCGTATCGTAGCGCGGTGGGCAGATCGGCGAGCGCAAAGGTATGAGTATGGATCTTGGTCGCGTCGAATTTCTTTTCAGCCATTAGCGCCATTGCCCGACGGGTAGCGCTACGGCCTTCGCCGCGAATGCCGTAGACATAGATATTGTTCTTCACGAGATGCGCGATATCCGTCGTCACCTTGTCGTGGGGAAACGCCGCCAGGCAGATTTTCCCACCGCGATTGGTCATGTGAATGGCCTGATCGATGGTGGCCTCGGTGCCGGCGCATTCGACCACATAATCCGCCCCGATCCCGCCGGTCAGTTGCTTGACGACATCGACTGGGTCCTCCTCGGCGATATTGATGACGCGGTCGGCCCCCAACCCTTTGCCGATCGCAAGGCGCTTGTCGCGGGTTCCCGTAAGGATAACCGGGCTTGCCCCCAGTGCCTTCGCAACGGCGACGGCAAGCAGCCCGATCGGCCCGGGGCCGATGACGACAACGCTTTCACCGGCAACCAGCCCGCCCAGCTCGGTCAAGCCGTACATGGAAGTCCCCGCGGTGACGACCAGCGTTGCTTCCGCGTCGCCCATCGTGTCGGGCACCCGCGCCAGCGTATTGATATGATTGATCGCGTATTCGGCAAAACCGCCGTCGGTGGTGAAGCCGTTGGCGCGATGGCCCTTCTCGGGCTTCCCATAGTTGAGGCAGGAGGTGTACATCCCCTCGCGGCACCGCTTGCACTGGCCGCAGCCGGCATGGATTTCCACGCTGATGCGTTCGCCGATCTCGAACTCGTCGACGTCGGGTCCGAGGGCTGCAATGGTGCCCATATACTCATGGCCGGGCGTGAAATTCTTGTTGAAGGGCAGGCCGCCCCCGATGCTCGCCGGCGCGCCGCCATGAATGACCTGAAGGTCGGTCGCACAGATCGCGACCGCGTCGATGCGGACCAGGACTTCTGCGCGCCCGGGAACGGGCGTGGGCTTGTCGCGCAGGAAAAGCTCGTCTGGGCCGCCCCAGGCCTTCATCTGTTCGGGGACCGGAAATTGGAGCGATGTCTTGACGCCGTTGGAGCCGTACATTGAAGCTATCCTTGTGCACCCGGGAGCTTAACCGAAATTTCTGAACCGCGAAATTCCCTTTATCGGCCCAGGCACCTCAATCGACTTTTGACGCCGACAGTTTGTAGATTTCGAGCGCGTCGGCATCGGCACCGCGCGCCGATTTGGCCAGCCTGAACAATTGCGCGGCCAGCGCCGACATCGGTACCGGGCTCGATGTGTCGCGGGCGACGTCGATCACCGTATCCAGATCTTTCAGCATCGTCGCGATATGGCCGAGCGGCGGCGAATGAATGCCCTGCGCCATGCGCGGCACGAACAGTTGCAAGGGTATAGAATCGGCAAAGCCGCCGGCCAGCGCCTCCGGCAGCCGTTTGGCATCGATGCCGGCGTTCACAGCAAGCCGCGTCGCCTCCGCGAGCACAGCCATCGCGCATCCGACAATCACCTGATTGCAGAGTTTGGTGGTCTGGCCTGCGCCGGTTGGGCCCATATGTGTAAGCCGTCGCGCCATCGCCAGGACATAGGGCCGCACCCTCTCGATATCGGCGGCATCGCCCCCGGCCATCACAGCAAGCGTGCCTTGCTCGGCCCCCATGGTGCCGCCCGAGACCGGCGCATCGATCCATCCCATCCCGTTCGCCATCTTTAGTCGCGCGGCGGTCGAGCGTGCCGCGTCCGGGTGGATCGACGAAAAATCCACGACGAGTTTTCCGGAGCCGGCCGCACTCGCAAGGCCGTCGGGGCCGAACGCCACTTCCTCCACGGCAACGGCATCGGTAAGGCACATGAAGACGATGCTGGCGGTATCGGCGACCTCACGCGGAGAGCGAGCGAGCTTCCCGCCCGCCTGGACAAGTGCCGTGGCCTTTCCGGCCGACCGGTTCCAGATGGCGACCTCATAACCGGCGTTCAGCAGGCGCCGTGCCATGGGAAATCCCATCATTCCGAGCCCGAGATAGCCGACCCTTTCTCGGCGTTGTCCGTCCGTTCCGCCAATGCCTGCCATTTCACTTCTCCAAGCTTCGCCGCCTGCAAATCCCTGTCCGGTACGCGGGCTTTACCACACATCTCGCCCCTTGCCGGCTGATTACGGGCAAGCCCGGTGGCTTGCCTGATTGTTTGAACCATGAAAGGTTTGGCGCAAGTAGTTTTGTGCTGGCGCCTGTTGGCGTCGAAAAGTGGAGCGGGGATGATGCGGATACCTTCGAAGTGGATTTTGGCCGCCGGGGCCGCGGCCGCCCTATTTGCGGGCGTAAGTTCATCTTACGCGCAACAAACGATCCGGGTCGGGTGGACCATTCCGGCCGAGGAATCGAAATATTGGATGATGCGCCGGCCCACGGAATTTCCCGATCTCGGCAAAACCTACAATATCGAATGGACGCAATTCCAGGGTACTGCGCCGATGACACAGGCGCTGGCCGCGGGCGCGCTCGACTGCGCGACACAGGCACCACTGTCGCTGGCGAACGGCGTGGTCGGCGGCAATCTGAAGGCCTATATCGTGGCCCAGCATGTCTTCGAAAAGCCGGGCGGCTTCTCGGTCTATTGGGCGGTCATGGACGATTCCCCGATCAAGACCATCGCCGATCTCAAGGGCAAGACCATCGGCATTTCTGTGATCGGCGGCGGCACCCAGGGGCCGTTCAACATGCTTCTGAAGCAGAACGGGCTCGACCCGGCAAAGGACATCAAGCTCGTCGAAGTCGGCTTCGCCGTTTCCGAAGACGCGCTGCGTCAGGGCCGCGTCGATGCCGTCAACATGAACCAGCCCTTCGCGGCGCGGGCCGAGGCCAAGGGCGGCACGCGCAAGCTGTTCTCGCTTTCCCAGGCAATGCCGAACATCGTCCATATCCTGGAAGCCTGCCGCGCCGACTTTGTCGACAAGAATCCGGAACTGGTAAAGGCTTACGTGCGTGATATCACTTCTGGCATGAAGAAGGCGCTGGCCAATCGAGAAGAGACGCTCAAGGTTGTCAACGAAGTGCTGAAGGCGCCGATACCGGTGCTGGACACGTATCTGCTCAAGGATAATGATTTCGGGCGCGACCCCGGCGCCGCGCCGAATTTCCCGGCGATCCAGAAGATGCTCGACATCTATGCTGAGACGGGAATGCTGCCGAAGATGGACGTCGCGCAGTTCAAGCACCCGACCATCGTCGCGCCGCTACAGTAGACAGAATTTGTCTACGCGTTGTACCGGCGAACGCCGGGACGACCTGGAGAGAGATTTTTATCCATGAAGAAGTGGCGATCCCGCGTGACGACCGATGGTCTGGATCGTGCGCCCCACCGTGCCTTCATGCGGGCGATGGGGCTCGACGACGAGGCATTGGCAAAACCGATGATCGGGGTCGTCAGCATGAAGGGCGAACAGACGCCCTGCAATATGACCCATGATTTCCAGGTCGACGCCGCAAAAGCTGGCATCGCGGAGGCCGGCGGCACGCCGCGGGAATTCACCACCATTTCCGTTTCCGACGGCATCAGCATGAACCATGAGGGGATGAAGTTCTCGCTTCTCTCGCGCGAATTGATTGCCGACTCGATCGAGGCCGTGGTCCACGGCCTTGCCTACGACGCGCTGATCGGTTTCGGCGGCTGCGACAAGACGCTTCCCGGCGTCATGATGGGCATGATCCGCTGCAACGTGCCGTCGATCTTCATCTATGGCGGTAGCGCGCTGCCTGGGCGGTTCGAGGGAAAGACGCTCACCGTGCTGGATTCCTACGAAGCCGTCGGCGGCTTCATGACCGGCGAAATCGACCAGGCGACGCTCGCCGGCATCGAGCGGACGTGTCTACCGACGATCGGCGCCTGCGCCGGACAGTTCACCGCCAACACCATGGGCATGGTTTCCGAGGCGATGGGACTGACGATGCCCAATGTGTCGATGATCCCCGGCGTTTATGCCGAGCGCGCGCAAGTTGCGCGCCGCGCCGGTCGCCTTGTGATGCAGATGCTCGCGCGGGGCGGGCCGTTGCCCCGCGAAATCGTGACGCGGAAGGCGCTGGAAAACGGCGCAGCCGTCGTCGCCGCCACCGGCGGCTCGACCAATGCCGCGCTGCATCTGCCGGCGCTTGCCAACGAGGCCGGCATTTCCTTCACCATTGACGACGTCGGCGAGGTCTTTGCGCGCACGCCTCTGATCGGCAATTTGCGCCCGGGCGGGAAGTATACCGCAAAGGATGTTTACGACATCGGCGGCACCGCCGTGGTCATCCGCGCGCTGATCGAAAGCGGCCACATCGATGGCTCTTGCCTGACGATTACTGGCCGGACGATCGCGCAAGAATATGGCGAAGCGAATGCGCCGGACGGCGAGATTATCTACCGCACGAACGCGCCGATCATGCGGGACGGTGGCGTCGCGGTTCTCAAGGGTAATCTTTGCCCTGATGGTGCCGTCATCAAGGTGGCCGGTCTGAAGAGCCTGACATTCGAAGGCGCCGCGCGCGTGTTCGAAGACGAGGAGCAATGCGTCGATGCCGTGCGCAATCGCAAATATGCCGCAGGCGACGTTCTCGTCATCCGCAACGAAGGCCCCGTCGGCGGCCCCGGCATGCGCGAGATGCTGGGCGTCACCGCGCTGATTTATGGCCAGGGCATGGGCGAGAAGGTCGCGCTCATCACCGACGGGCGGTTTTCCGGGGCGACGCGCGGGATGTGCATCGGTTATGTGTCGCCAGAATCGTTCATCGGGGGCCCGCTGGCGCTGGTGTGCGAAGGCGACCGCATCCGGATCGATGCCGCTGCACGCCGCATGGATCTTCTTATTGACGACAAGGAATTCGCAGAGCGGCGAAAAGCCTGGCAGCCTCGACCGCCGCGGCATCGCGCGGGCGCGCTCGCCAAATACGCGCGTCTGGTCGGGCAGGCGCCTGGTGGCGCCGTCACCCATGATGGTGCGGCGGATTGGCCGTGGTTCGATTAGCACGCAAAAGGTGCCGCTTCGAGTCGCCTCAGGTTACCTCAAGCTGCCGATTAAAGCGGGGATCACGCCAAACCTCCGCGTTAATGCACTCGGCGAGTAGTTCGGCGGCATCCCAAACATCCGCGAAGCGAACATAAAGTGGCGCGAAGCCAAAGCGCATCAGGTCAGGGGCCCGGAAATCGCCGATCACGCCGCGCTCGATCATCGCCTGGACCACCGCATAGCCCTTATCGAAGGATATCCCGACCTGGCTGCCGCGCAGCGAGGCCTGGCGCGGGGTCACGATGTCAAGATCCGGCAACAGCGCACTGACGCGCGCCATGAAGAGCTCCGTGAGCGCGAGGCTCTTCTGTCTCAGAGCCGCCACCTCGACGCCCTCCATGGCGTCAAGGGCGGCCTCCACACCGCGGAGGGAGATGATCGGCTGGGTTCCGCAGAGAAAACGTTTGATGCCTGCGTCGGGCCGGAAATCACGATCAAAGGCAAAGGGGGCGGCGTGTCCCCACCAGCCCGACAATGGATGTTGTGCCGCGGCCTGATGGGCTTTTGCGACGGAAATAAAGGCCGGAGAGCCCGGACCTCCGTTCAGATATTTGTAAGTGCAACCGACCGCGAAGTCGACGGCATCAAGGTCGAATGCGATTTCCACCACGCCGATCGAATGGCAGAGGTCCCACACCACCAGCGCGCCGGCGTCGTGCAGCTGTTTGGTAATGGCGGCCATGTCAAGTAGCGCCCCAGTGCGGTAATTGACGTGCGAGAGCGCGGCGACCGCGATATTTCGATCGAGCAGGGCCTCGATCGACGGGCCATCCGTGCCGATCAATCGTCTCTTCATCGGACGACCCGCGGACTTCATCGCGCCTTCGACGATATACAGGTCTGTCGGGAACGACTCGTCCTCGGCAATGACCACGTCGCGATCGGGCCTCAATCCGATCGCTGCGTGGATTGCCTTGTAGAGATTGATCGACGTGGTGTCGCAAACAACCGTTTGACCCGGAGCCGCCCCGAGCAGGGCGCCTACGCGATCGCCGAGCCGGACGGGCATGTCGAACCATCCGGCGCTATTCCAGCTCCTGATAAGATCCTGGCCCCACTCTTGTTCGATTGTACGATTCAAAAGGCTTGCCGCAGCTCGCGGTATCGGGCCGAGCGAATTCCCGTCGAGATAGATGACGCGTTCGGGAATCTTGAAGCGATCGCGGAAGCCGCGAAGCGGATCGGCGGCATCGCGCGCGACGCACTCCTCGCGTGAGGTCAAGGCAGCTGTCGGGATCATGAGAGCCTCGCGATCAAATTCTCGGACAACATGTCTGAAGCATAACGGAAATCCGGATTGACAGCAAAAGCCTATCGTTTTAAGTTTAAAACATCGTCCGTCGGCGCTCCGAATATTGGCGTGTAATTGGACCTCAAATTGGCTTGGACGAGGTATCGTGCCGGGGATTGCTGCAGTGAATCCGCGGTGAGGGCGCAGACGCCATGAGTCAACGCAAAGAGATATCCTATTCCGATTATCTCCAGCTCGACAAGATTCTGCAGGCGCAGCAGCCGCTTTCCACCGCCCACGACGAGGTATTGTTTATTATCCAGCACCAGACGTCGGAGCTCTGGATGAAGCTTGCGATTCACGAGCTGAGTGTCACTTGCCGATTGATTGCCGCCGACGATCTGCAACCGGCCTTCAAGACATTGTCGCGGGTATCGCGCATCCTTGAGCAACTCAACTCGGCCTGGGACGTGCTTCGTACGATGACGTCGAGCGAGTACACGCAATTTCGCGGGCTGCTTGGACAATCCTCCGGCTTCCAGTCCTGGCAGTATCGCATGATCGAGTTTCTTGTCGGCAACAAGAATGCTGCGATGATCCATACTCACCAGGACGACAAAGCCGCTATGGAACGCCTCGAGGCAGCCCGCCGGGCTCCCAGCATCTACGATTTGACGATACAGCTCTTGCATCGCCGCGGCCTCGACATCGACAAAGCCACTCTTGAACGCGATGTCTCGGTACCGCACACCGCAAGCGACAGCGTTCTGAACGCCTGGTCATCGGTCTATCGAGACCCAAGCCGCTTCTGGGAATTGTACGAGCTTGCCGAAAAGCTCGTGGATTTCGAAGATTATTTCCGTCGCTGGCGTTTCAACCACGTCACGACCGTCGAGAGGATCATCGGGTTTAAGCGAGGCACCGGGGGCACATCGGGCGTGTCTTATCTGCGAAAGATGCTGGACGTCGTGTTATTCCCCGAGCTCTGGCAGGTCAGGACACAATTGTGAAGGCGCTGATCGACATATCGCCCGCGCTGCGCGTCGGCATGGGGGTTTTTCCGGGCGACGCTGCGTTCGCGGTTAGCCGGACATTTACGATCGGGCCCGACTGTCCCGTCAACGTTGCCAGCATCGCGATGTCGACGCATTGCGGCGCGCATGCGGATGCGCCGCTGCACTACGATCCCGCGGGCGCCAGCATCGACATGCTGGATCTCGGCGATTTCATCGGCCCCGCGAGGGTTATTGACGCGCGCGGCAATGGTCCTCTCTGTGGTTTTGAGGAAATCGCATCCGCTCTCGACAGCGCGCCACCACGGCTACTTTTCAAATTGATGGGCAGGGGCGATGAATTGGCCTGGCCGACAGGTTTCCGGGCGCTGGCTCCGGAAACCGTGGAGCGCCTCGCGCTTCTCGGTACGCGGCTGATCGGCGTGGACGTTCCGTCGATCGACCCGGAGACGTCGAAAAGCCTGCCGTCGCATATGGTCAGCAAGCGGTACGATCTTCGAATTGTCGAAAATCTTGTATTGGCCGAAGCGACGCCCGGCGACTACGAATTAATCGCGCTGCCGTTGAAACTCAGGGGTCTTGACGCAGCGCCGGTGCGCGCGGTGCTCAGGCGATCCGGTCCCCAATGAGATGGTGATGCCAAATCGAGATCGCCAACGCTTGCGGATTTCCGCTATGCTCGGGCCGTTGACCGCGGCAAACCGAGAAACCCCTAGTGCCTGAAGGACCCATGCCAGGAAGCACAGCGGGAATGAAGGTACTGCCATCGCGCTCCGACGCTGCGGCGGAATTCGCGCCGGCGCGCAAGCAGGCCATCGCCATGATCGAGATCGATCGGGTCTCGCAGGTTTTCCGCACCTCGGGCCGTCAAGACCATCTGGCCTTGTCGGAGATCTCGCTGACCATCGCGGATGGCGCCTTCGTCTCCGTACTGGGACCGTCCGGCTGCGGGAAATCGACATTGCTCTATATCGTCGGCGGTTTTGTCAGCCCGACCGGGGGCGTCGCCAGAATGAAGGGAAAGGCGATTACCGGGCCCGGTCCCGATCGCGGTCCGGTGTTTCAGGAATTCGCGCTTTTTCCCTGGAAGAGCGTGCTCGGCAACGTGATGTACGGCCCGCGCCAGCAGGGCGTCAAATCAGCCGAAGCCGAGGCGCAAAGCCGCGCGCTGATCGAGATGGTTGGACTGAAAGGTTTTGAGCATTTTTACCCCAAGGAATTGTCCGGCGGCATGAAGCAGCGCGTCGCGCTGGCCCGTACGCTGGCCTATCACCCCGCGGTGCTATTGATGGACGAGCCGTTCGGCGCGCTCGATGCGCATACACGAACCCGGTTGCAGAACGATCTGCTCAATATCTGGGAGCGCGACCGCAAGACGGTGCTGTTCGTCACCCACTCCGTCGAGGAGGCGGTGTTTCTGTCTGACAAGGTCGTCGTGATGACGCGCTCGCCCGGCCGCATCAAGCAAGTCGTCGATATCGATCTGCCGCGTCCGCGCCGCCGGGCGGAGCTTTTGCTCGATCCGCATTATCAGAAATATGTCGTCGATATCGAGCGCATGATCGATGACACCAGCGAAGACGAGCTACGGCCATGATTTCCGGTCGCGCTCTACTGTCGCGCTCGGCGCCGCTGCTGGCCTGCCTCGGCCTGCTCGGTATTTGGCAGGTTGCGGCACTGATCATCAATACCGACAGCTTTCCGACCGCGCTGGAAGCGATCCGCGCGATCCCTTCCATTCTCGGCGACAAGGAGTCCCTGATCAACATCCTTGCATCGCTGCGACGCATGGCCATCGGCTTCGGCGTGGCGGTTGTCGTCTCGATCCCGCTGGGATTGATGATGGGCCGCAGCCGCGCCGTGGCGTCGTTTTTCAATCCGCTGCTGATGGTGACCTATCCGGTGCCGAAGGCCGCGCTGATGCCGATCATCATGCTCTGGCTCGGCGTCGGCGACATCGCAAAGATGCTGGTGATCTTCCTCGGCGTCAGCCTTCCCGTGATCTATCACAGCTTCCAGGGCGCAAAGGCGGTCGAGGAAAAGATGCTGTGGTCGGGCGCCGCCATGGGGCTGTCGGCAGCGCAGCGCATGATCCGGATCGTGCTGCCGGCGGCGTTGCCGGAAATTCTCACGGGCTGCCGCACCGGGCTGGTGCTGGCGCTGATCACCATGGTCACCAGCGAGATGATCGCGCGGCAATCCGGCGCCGGAAACATCCTGTTCAATGCGCTCGACATGGGACAATACGACACTGTGTACGCGATGATCATCATCATCGGCGCCATGGGCATTGGTCTCGACGCCGGATTTGAAAGGATACGCGGCAGGCTGGTAAAATGGTCCGAGCCGAGCTTCGACATTCCATTGAGCTTTGCATGAAGGCGCGCGCTATCACAACGGAGGTTCTGCTCGGCATCGTTCCGATCGCGCTGCTGGTCGCATTGTGGCAAGCCATAGCTTCGTTCGGTTATGCTCCAGCGACGCTGTTGCCGCCGCCCGGGACGGTGTTCACACGTCTTGTGCAACAGCTCTTCACCGGTACCTTCCAGCAGGAGATCGCCGCCACGCTGTTCCGGTTATTTGCAGGATTCTCGATTGCGGTGGTGCTGGGCGTCATCATCGGTCTTTTCGCCGCGACGAGTCCCGCCATCAACGCCGTGGTGCGTCCCATCGTGCGGGTGCTGGCGCCGTTGCCGAAGGTCGCGCTGTATCCGGCACTATTGTTGCTGCTCGGATTCGGACATGAATCGAAGATCACGCTGGTTGTCGCCGACGCGTTATTTCCGATTCTGCTTTCGACCTATTACGGCGCCTCGATGGTGGAACAGAAACTGATCTGGTCGGCGATGGCGGCGGGCACGCCGCGCCGTCAAATCCTGTTCAAGGTTGTGCTGCCGGCGGCGATACCGTCTATCCTCACCGGCTGCCGGATCGGTCTCGTGATCTCCTGCATCGTGGTGTTCCTCGCCGAAATGATCACCTCGACCGATGGCCTCGGCCATGTGCTGGTGACGGCCGCCCGGACCTTTCAGGCGGTCGACATGTTCGTGCCACTGATCACGATTTCGCTGCTGGGGCTTATTCTCAACGGCCTGTTGCAGGGGTTGCGGTCCTATCTGCTGCGTGGGTTTCCGGAGATCTGATGCAATTTTTGGAACGGAGATAAAACATGCTGGCGGATCGCATCGAAGCGAAATGGATCGACGCGTTCTGCGAGATCTTCGAGCGCTGCGCGGTCAAATCCGGCGACACCGCGGCAATCCTTTCGGAGACGCAGTCACGTGCGCTCAATGTTCACCTGGCCGAACTCGCGTTGTTGCGGATGGGCGCAAAACCGTTCCACATTGTCATGCCGACGCCGCGTAACAAACAGATCGTGCCGATCCGCTCCACCGGCGCCAGCGAGGCGATCCAGCGGCTTGCGCCTGTTGTCACCGCGCTCCAGCAGGCGGGCTTTGTGGTCGATTGCACCATCGAAGGATTGATGCACGCGGTGGAGACGCCGGAAATACTCAAAGCCGGCGCGCGCATCCTGGTCATTTCCAACGAACATCCCGAGGCGCTGGAGCGCATGGTGCCTGATACGGCATTGGAAAAGCGGGTACGCGCGGCGGCGAAGATGCTGCGCGGAACAAAGCGGATGCGCGTGACCTCCAAGGCGGGGACTGAGCTCGACGTCGACATGGTCGGCGCCTCGACGGTGGGCGTCTGGGGCTGGACCGACAAGCCCGGGACGCTGGCGCATTGGCCCGGCGGCATCGTCGTCAGCTTTCCCAAAAGCGGCACCGTCAACGGTACGCTGGTGATGGCGGCCGGCGATATCAATCTCACCTTCAAGCGCTATCTGACCTCGCCGGTGCGGATGACGTTGAAGAATGATTACGTCACCGATCTGCAAGGCGAGGGCGCCGATGCGGCCATGATGCGCGCCTATCTCGCGGCATGGGGCGACCGCGAAGCCTATGCGGTGTCACATGTCGGGTTCGGCATGAATCCGGCCGCACGCTACGAGGCGCTGACGATGTATGATCAGCGCGATACCAACGGCACCGAGCTCCGCGCGGTCGCCGGCAATTTTCTGTTTTCAACCGGCGCCAATGAATTCGCCGGCCGCTACACCGCCGGGCATTTTGATTTGCCCATGATGGGTACAACGATCGAACTGGACAATTTAGCCGTGGTTCGTGAAGGCGTGCTGCAGGACGTCTTCGGCTAATCGCGATCCAGCACCGGCGGTCTGGCGAGACCAAAATGCCTGAGCATATCGACCAGTGCCGCGAGTCGCTGCTCGCGGTAGGCATCGACATCGAGGCCGATATAATCGAGAAAGCCGGCGCCGGTGCGCAGACCGATGCGGCCCTCGCGCATGTTGCGTGAGATCACTTCGGGAGCGCGATAGCGGTCGCTGCCGAGCGCACCCTCGAGATAGCGGCTCGCGTAATAAAGAATATCGCCGCCGCCCCAATCGATAAATTCCAGAAGTCCCAGCACCGCGTAGCGGAACCCAAAGCCGTAGCGGATCGCCTTGTCGATATCCTCGGCGCTGGCGACGCCTTCTTCCACCATCCGCGCCGCCTCGTTCATGGCGAGCGCCTGGATGCGCGGCACGATGAACCCCGGCGTCGCGGCACACACCACGGGTACCTTGCCGATGCCCTCGAGCAACGTCTTCACCTGTTCGATGATGGCCGGACCGGTCGCGGCGCCCGGCGATATCTCGACCAGCGGGATCAGATAGGCCGGGTTCAGCCAGTGCACGTTGAGAAAGCGTTCGGGATGTTTTATCGCACCGGAGAGATCATCGACCAGGATCGTTGAAGTGGTCGAGGCGATGGTGATTTCGGGCCCGACGCATTTGGAGGCCGCAGCCAGTACCTCGCGCTTGAGGTCGACCACCTCGGGCACGCCTTCGAACACGATGCCGGCGCCGGCCAGCGCTGCCGCCATGTTTTGCGCCGGCGCCACGGAGACCCGCGCGAGCACGGCGTCGGCGTCATTTTCCGCCAGCAATCCGAACCGGGCCAGGCTTGCCAGCGTTTTCTTGATTTCACCGAGTGCTTCAGCTTCGAGCGCCGCGAACAGCTCCACGGATCGCGCCTTGACGTCGATCATGATGACGTCATGGCCGGCATAGGCGAAGGCCACCGCGATGCCGCGCCCCATGCGGCCCGCGCCGAGACAGGCAATAACAGGGCGAGCAGTGGTCATCGATTAAAGCCTTCGCGCAACAGCGTCTGCAGCTGACGGCGGTCGAGGCCACCCAGACCGAGACTTGCCAACGTACGTCCGCCCTTAAAAAAATCCTCACCGCAGATGGCGCGGCCGATGGCCAGAAAGGCGCTTGCCAGCGGCGTCGCGACACCCGCGAGTTCGGCCGCTGAAACCAGAAGCGACAGGCCGAGTCGAAGATCCTCCCGCATATAACGATGTTCCGTGAGCACGATGCGCTCGCGCCAGTCGCCGGAATCGGTCAGGCGATCGTGCGACCCGCGGCCATACATCCATTGCTCACCTTCGGTCGCGTAATGATGCGCCAGCGGAAAGTGCGGAGCGCCATAGCCAAAACCTTCGCGCACTGCGATGCGTTCAGCATCGAGCGCGTCGGTGACGCGGCGGATCGCAGCTTGCGTGCCTTCCTTGTGAATGTCCCAACGCTCAAAATGCTCGATCGGGCCGGCATTCATGACGATCAGCGGCGGATGGATGATCGGCCCGGCATTCATCAGCGCGCCCGACAGCGCATCGCCGCAGGGTTCGATGACACCGGGAAACGCCCGTCCGATCACGTCGAGCGCATGATCCGCAGTCTTGAGCGGAAATACGCCGACCGGCAACCGCTTCGCTCGGATGGTGATGGCGACTTCGAACGGCCCGTGCTTGCGCGTCAGCCACGGCAGCGTGCCGGTCTCGGCAAAGCTTACGCTTGCGCGATTGCCGGCGTCATGGGCGGCCTTTGCAAAGATCATCGAGCCGAATGTCGCCGGCGGCAGGAACGCCACTTGCCCATCCCTGAGGTGTGGCGCGAGCAAGCTCGCAATATCGGGCTGCGCGAAAGCCGGAGTAGGGCACAGGATCAGTTCGGCATCGCTCACAGCTTCGGCAATGTCAGTCGTCACCAAGGCCAGCCGCATGTCGTGTCGGCCGTTTGCATCCTTGAGGATGATGCGTGACCCTGTCGCGCGATGCTCCGCTACCTCCGCCGCATCGCGCCGCCACAGCCTGACATCGTGGCCCCCAAGCGCAAAATCCCCCGCAGCCGCGAAAGAACCGTTGCCGCCGCCGAGCACCGCGATCTTCAAGACGCCTCTCCTTGTACCGGCGCGTCAAGCCGTCTCAGCATGAAATGCTGGACCTTGCCCAAGGCCGTCCGCGGCAGCTCATCGACGAACACGATATCGCGCGGCACCTTGAAGCGGGCGAGTTGCGTCAGCACATGCGCCTTCAAATTCTCCGCCTCCACAAAACATCCCGCCCGCCTGATGACGTAGGCCACCGGCACTTCATCCCATCTGGGATCGGGCCGGCCGATCACGGCGCATTCGACGACCTCGGGATGCTCCAGTAGCACGCGCTCGACTTCGGCCGGATAGACGTTTTCGCCCCCGGAAATGATCAGGTTCTTCTTGCGGTCGTGCACCCAGAAATAACCCTCGGCGTCGCGCAGCCCGATATCGCCGGTGCGATACCAGCCATCGTGCAGCGCTTCGCGCGTTGCCTGTTCATTGCCCCAATACTCACAGAATACGTTAGGGCCGCGCACCACGATTTCGCCGGGCGTGCCCGGCGACAGCTCATTGCCGGCCTCGTCGATGATCGCCGCCTCGCAGCACAGGCCGGGGAGGCCGGTCGAGCCGACGCGCGAATGATCACCGCCGAAACGAGTATAGACCGCGACCGGGCAGGTCTCGGTCGAGCCATAGACCTGAAGCACCGGCACTCCGCGTGCAACAAAACGCTCGATCAGGTGCGGCGGCACGATGGTCGATCCGGTCGAGACCGCCTTCAGGGAGGACAGATCAGTCGTAGCCCAATCGGGATGGTCCGTCACCGCCTGAATGATCGCGGGCACCAGCACCGTCAGTGTCGGGCGGTCGCGCGCGATGGCTGTGAGTGTCGTATCCGGCGTGAAGCGCGAATGGATCGTCACGCTGGCGCCATGGTGCAGCGCCGGCGTGGTCTGAATGTTGAGGCCGCCGACATGGAAGAAGGGCAGCACGGTAAGCACATGATCATCCGAGGTGAGACCATGCATGTGCTGGCTCATCACCCCGTTCCACAACAGCGCTTCCTGTCGCAGCACCGCGCCCTTGGGCCTTCCGGTCGTGCCGGAGGTGTAGACGATCAGCAGCGGATAGGTGAGATCGGTATTCGGATCGCGGCCGTCGCCGCGCGCCCGCGCCAGCAGCGCGTCGAATGTGCTTCCGCGCGCAGGTGCAAAATCTAGTCCCACGATGCTGGCGTCAGGCAGGCTTCTTTCCAGCGTGGGCGAAACCTCCGCAAAAGCCTGTTCGAGCAGCAGCACCTTTACTGAGGCGTCCGACAGGATGAACAATTGCTCGGCCACCGCAAGCCGCCAGTTCAGCGGCACCAGCATGGCGCCGAGCCGGGCACAGGCATAAAGCAATACGAGATAGTCAGGCCGGTTCAGGCTGAGGATCGCGACGCGATCGCCGCGGCTGACCCCGCATTCGGCCTTCAGCGCCCGCGCCGTTTGAGCGATGCGGGCATTGAACCCTGCGTAATCCAGAATCTCGCCCTCAAAAATGATCGCAGGCTTGCTCGGCGTGAACGCCGCGTTCCGTTCGATGAGATCGGAAAGGTCCATTTTCGAGCTAGTCGTCCGTCTCGCCGGTTTCGTACAGCGCCTCGCGGCCGATGCGGTCGAGACAGAGTTCGGCGGTCCACGGCAGCATCAGCGAGCCGCAGCGGCTGTCGCGATAGATCCGCTCCAGCGGCAGCGATTTCAGCATCGCTTGTCCACCGCAGGTGCGGATCGCAAGCGTCGCGAGCTCGTTGGCGCCTTCCATCGCGGAATATTGCGCGGCGTAAGCACGCAGCACCTGTTCCTTGGTCGGGTTGGCGCGGGCTTCGGTGACCGCCTGAAACCAGACCGCCTTAATCTGCTCGAGCTTGATCTGCATCTGCGCTACCGCGATCTGCTTGGTCGGATACATCCGGCGCTTGACCGGCGGGGTGCCCGGCACCTCGCCGCGAAGATAGCGCACGGTGAAATCATATGCCGCCTGCGCTAGGCCGACATAGGTCGGCGACAGCGTCAGGAACATATGCGGCCAGCGCATTGCCGCCTGAAAATAGACGCCGCGCGGCATCAGCGCCGCATCCTCCGGCACAAAGACATCCTTGAACAACAGCGTGCGCGACACCGTCCCGCGCATGCCGAGCGGATCCCAGTCGCCGACCACGGACACGCCGCCCGCCTTTGCGGGCAAAGCGAGATAGAGCGTATTGCGACGGGAGGCTTTTTCGCCTTCCGCGATTTCGGTACAAAGCACGCCGTAATAATCGGCATGACCCGAAAGCGACGCAAAAATCTTCTTGCCGTTAACGAGCCAGCCGCCTTTGACCGGCTTTGCCTCGGTACCGAACGCGACGCCTCCGGCGGCGGCCGCGCCGCCTTCCGAGAAAGGTTGCGAATAGACAGCGCCGTTCTCGACGATGCGTTTGTAATGCAAAGCTCGCCGGCGCTCGTGTTCGGCGCGGGTGTTGGCGTCCATGTCGAGGTCGTCGGCCAGCGGACCGGACCACAGCGTCGAGCAGACGTGCATATTCCAGGTCAGCGCGGTCGCGCCGCAATAGCGGCCGATCTCGGCCGCCGCCAGCGCGTAGGTCTGATAGTCGGCGCCGAGGCCGCCGTGCTTTTTGGGAATGGCGATGCCCAGCAGGCCCGCGCGATGCAGATCCCTGTAATTTTCGGTCGGGAATTTTGCTTCGCGATCGTAGGCCGCGGCGCGGTCCGCGAACGCGCTCTGGCCAAGCTCGCGCGCGGTCGCGATGATCGCTGCCTGTTCGTCGTTCAGCCGGAACGCCGTGGGGTCGAAGATCGGCGCATCCAAATCGATCGCGTCAATCGCGGTTGCACTTTTGCTGGCTTGCATCGTCATCATGCCGTCACTTGTGTTGCAGCCGCATTGGCTTTCAGGAATTGATCGAGCGCGGCATTGAAGGCGCCCGGGCGTTCGAGATTGGCGAGGTGGCCGACGCCTTCGAGTTCAACGTATACTGCGGTTGGAATATAGTTCGCCATCTTGGCCATCATCGGCGCCGGCGCATTGTTGTCCTTCGAGCCCGACAGCAGCAGCGTCGGCACGGAAATATTTTTCAGCGCGCCTCGCAGATCAAACCCTATCAGCGCCAGCATGGTGGCGCGATAGGTCGCCTCGGGAACGGAGGCCATGCAATCGCGCGCAAGCTCCATACCGCTGGGATCGGGATCGTCGCCGGCCAGTTCCTTCACCAAGGTCGGCGCGAGCGAAACCATCGTTTCGCCGCGATCGAGCGGACCGAGCCGTGCGGCGATGAAAGATTTCTGCCAGTCGCCATCGGGTTTGCCGAATGCGGGACTGGTCTGTGCGAGCACGACGGCGCCGGCGATACCAGGGTTTTTCGCCAGCAATTGTTGAACGATCATGCCGCCGATCGAATGCCCGACCAGGATGGGTTTCGTCGCGGTGACCTGGTGCAGGAAATCTTGCAAGGCATCTGCGAGAGAGGCAATGCTGACACTTGGAAGCGGCGCCGAGCCGCCATATCCCGGCATATCCCATGCGATGGCGCGATAGCGATCCTTGAAAGCATCCAGTTGGCCGCGCCATGCCCGCGCCGCGCCGCCGATTCCATGCAGGAACACCAGCGGCCGCGATGCGGGATTGCCGGCGGCCTCATAGCCAAAACGGCCATCCCTGGTTTTTTCGGGCCGAGAAGCGGGCACGCCGGACCTCAGATGTTGTCGGACCATCCGATGCTAGCAGGACCTCGGCGTATGAAAAGAGATATTTTATATTTAAAGCAATTTTCCTGAGGGGACGCCAGGCTGCCCGATCATTCATTGGCCTCGGGTGGCAGGAAGTTCACTTCGTGCTCGGCGGAGATGCGGACGATTTCCGCGACATCCGTCAGATCGTGCAGCTGATTGAACAGCGCTTCGAGTTTTTGCGTCGGCGACACCCAGAACAGCGCCCGTGCCGGCTTATCCGACTTGTTGAAATAACCGTGCGGAATGCCGCGGGGCAACCGAACCAGGTCGCCGGCATTGGCCTTCACCCATACGCCGTCCAGTTTGAGATCCAGCACGCCATCCTGCACCAGGATGAATTCATCCTGAGTGGGGTGGATGTGTACGGGCACAAACTGGCCGGGATCGCTGTTGGTCTCAAATGCAAAGGTGGAGTCGGTCACCGCCTTCGGGAAATAGACCTGCCCAAGAATATTCCAGGTCTTGCCGGAATAGCCCGTTCCGTTCCGCGTGATACCTTTTTCGAGCGCTGCCATGATACCCGTCCTCCTGTTTTGTCAATCCGACGCTACCTGCGGCGCTTGATCTGTCAAGCAACGGGAGCGCATTTCTTGCAAAAGCTTGAAGTTTAAAATATATGCAGGTCGTTGGTTGATAACGCCATTCGGGGAGGTCAGCGCATGTCCGGACTGCCGCGTTCCTCACATGCGCTCGTCACCGGAGGCGGGCGGGGCATTGGCCGGGCAATCGCGTCCGCGCTCGCGCAGGCGGGAGCAACCGTCACCGTGCTCGGCCGCAATCGTGCAACGCTGGATGAGGCCATTGCCGCCGGCGCCGCGCATTTTGCAGGCGTCGCCGATGTCGCGGATCAGGCCGCTGTCAATGCTGCGGTTGCGGAGGCCGCAGGCCGCCAGCCGATCGATATCCTCATTGCAAACGCCGGCGCTGCAGAATCCGCGCCGTTCGCAAAATCCGATGCGGCGCTGTTCCACCGAATGATGGATGTCAACTTCATGGGCGTGGTCCATGCGATCCAGGCCGTGTTGCCGGCGATGAGGGACCGGCCGCACGGCCGCATCGTCGCCGTTGCATCGACCGCCGGTCTCAAGGGCTATGCCTATGTCAGCGCCTATAGCGCGGCGAAACACGCGGTCGTGGGTCTTGTGCGCTCGCTGGCGCTCGAGCTGGCCAGCACCCACGTGACGGTCAACGCGGTATGCCCGGGGTTCACCGATACCGATCTGCTCGCCGGCAGCATCGACAACATCATGAAGAAGACGGGCCGCAGCCATGCGCAGGCGGTAGCCGAGCTTTCCCGGCATAATCCGCAAGGCCGCCTCGTGACGCCTGCCGAAGTCGCCGATACCGTGCTTTGGTTGTGCGGCGAGGGCGCCGCCGCCATCACCGGACAGGCCATCGCAGTTGCGGGCGGCGAGGTCTAGGGTGCGCGCGGAGCCCATATTTAAAACCGTCATTGCGCGCGCAGCGAAGCAATCCAGCTTCGCAACACGAAAGCTGGATTGCTTCGTCGCTTCGCTCCTCGCAATGACAATAATTGAAAGGGAGATTCCATGAGCACGCCAGCCAATCCCGTCACGCTGCCACTGTCGCAGTATGCGCCCAAACATTTTCTGCTGGCGGTGGCGGAAGGCGTGGCGACGGTGACGCTCAACCGCCCCGAGCGAAAAAATCCGCTGACCTTCGAGAGCTACCGCGAACTCACGGATTTTTTCCGCGCCTGCGCGTTTGACGACGACGTAAAGACGATCGTGGTGACGGGCGCCGGCGGCAACTTTTCCTCGGGCGGCGATGTGTTCGAGATCATCGGGCCGCTGGTGCAGATGAACACTAAAGGCCTCACTGCCTTCACCCGCATGACCGGCGATCTCGTCAAGGCGATGCGGGCCTGCCCGCAGCCGATCATCGCGGCGGTCGAGGGCATCTGCGCCGGTGCGGGTGCGATCGTCGCCATGGCGTCGGACATGCGCCTGGCCGCCACCGGCGCCAAGGTCGCGTTCCTGTTCAACAAGGTGGGCCTTGCCGGTTGCGACATGGGGGCGTGTGCGATCCTGCCGCGCATCATCGGACAATCGCGCGCCTCGGAACTGCTCTATACCGGCCGCTTCATGACCGCGGAGGAGGGCGAACGCTGGGGGTTTTTCAGCCGTGTCGTCGCGCCGGAGCAGGTGTTGTCGCAGGCGCAACTTCTGGCCAAGGAGATAACCGCGGGGCCCACCTTCGCCAACACCATGACCAAGCGGATGCTGGCGATGGAATGGGCGATGTCGGTCGAGGAGGCGATCGAGGCCGAAGCCGTCGCGCAGGCGCTCTGCATGACGACCGAGGATTTTGCCCGCGCCTTCGAGGCATTTTCGAACAAGGCAAAACCGGTATTTCAGGGTAATTGAGCGATCAACCGGGGCTTGCCGGCAAAATGCTTTAGGTTTAAAACAATTCAAAATGGTCCCGCTGTGCCGGAGGCTTTCATGAAGATCGCGATTATCGGTGGCGGCCCGGCCGGCCTCTATTCGGCCATCCTGCTTAAGAAGCAGCGGCCGGAGGCCGAAATCACCGTTTACGAACGCAACCGCGCCGATGATACTTTCGGCTTCGGCGTGGTGTTTTCCGACGCCACGCTGGACAACTTCGAAAAGTACGATCCCCCGAGCTATCGCCGCATCACCCAGGAGTTCGCGTATTGGGATGACATCGCCGTGCATTTTCGCGGCACGGTGCACCGGGTCGGCGGCAACGGGTTCTGCGGCTGCTCGCGCCGCAAGCTGCTCCTGATCCTGCAAGAGCGGGCGCGCGAACTCGGCGTAAGCTTGCTGTTCGAGGCCGACATCGACGACGAGGCACGGTTCGCCGATGCCGAGCTGATAGTATTGGCCGACGGCATCAACAGCCGTTTTCGCGAAAAACATATCGAGCACTTCCAGCCGGAGGTCGACGTTCGCTCCAATATGTTCGCCTGGATGGGCTCGACCCGGCCGCTCGATGCCTTCACCTTCATCTTTCAGGAAACCGAGTGGGGCCCGTTTATCGCCCACGCCTATCAATACGAGGCCGGACGCTCGACCTGGATTTTTGAGACCGATCCCGCAACTTTCAAGCGTGCCGGGCTCGAGGGCCTGAACGAAAAACAATCCGCCGATCGGATGGCCAAGATCTTCGGCTGGTTCCTCGGAGGGCATCAGCTCCTCACCAACCGCTCGATGTGGCGCAATTTCCCGATGATCCGCAGCAAACGCTGGGTCAAGGACAACATGGTGCTGCTCGGTGATGCCAAGGCGACCGCGCATTTTTCCATTGGCTCCGGCACCAAGCTTGCAATGGAAGACGCGATTGCATTGGCGGACGCCATGCATCGCGCGCCCAGCGTCGAAGCAGCCTTGCAGCAATACGAAGAGGGCCGCCGCGAGGAGGTCGAGAAGACCCAGCACGCCGCCGACGTATCGCTGGTCTGGTTCGAGCATGTCGACCGCTTCTGGGATTTTGATCCCGTGCAGTTCGCATTCGGCGTCATGACCCGCGCCAAGGCGATCACCTATGACAATCTCACGCTGCGGGCGCCGGATTTTGTCAGTGAAGTCGACAAGGCATTTGCAAAGCAGGTTCGCGCCAGAGGGTTCGACGTCGATATCGCAAAACCGGTGGCGCCGATGTTTCAGCCTTTGAAACTGCGCGAGATGACGCTCGCGAACCGCGCGGTGGTGTCGCCGATGTGCATGTATTCGGCCAAGGAGGGCGTGCCGGGCGATTTTCATCTGGTGCATTACGGATCGCGCGCCATCGGTGGCGCTGGCTTGATCTTCACCGAAATGACCTGTGTCGGTCGCGACGCCCGTATCACACCCGGTTGCACAGGCTTGTGGAACGACGAGCAGGAGGCCGCCTGGCGGCGCATCGTTGATTTCGTGCACGCCAATTCGGCGGCAAAAATCTGCCTGCAGCTCGGCCACGCCGGCCGCAAGGGCGCCACCAAGCTGATGTGGGACGGTATGGACCGTCCGCTGGAGGAGGGCGGCTGGGATGTTATTTCGGCCTCGCCAATCCCCTATTTTCCCGACAGCGAGGTTCCGCGCGAGATGGACCGTGCCGCGATGGACGCGGTCAAGGCGGCGTTCGTCCAGGCAGCCGAACGCGGCAAGCGCTGCGGGTTTGATATGCTGGAGCTGCATTGCGCCCACGGTTATCTGCTGGCGAGTTTTATCTCGCCGTTGACCAATCAGCGCACCGACGCTTACGGGGGCTCGCTGGCCAACCGCTTGCGCTTTCCGTTGGAAGTGTTCGAAGCGTTGCGGGCGGCGTGGCCGGCGCACAAGCCGATGTCGGTACGTATCTCCGCCACCGACTGGGCCGAGGGCGGCATCACCGGCGACGATGCTGTCGTCATCGCGCGTGCCTTCGCCGAGGCCGGCGTCGATCTGGTCGATGTCTCCACCGGCCAGACCGTGCGCGACGCGCAGCCGGTCTATGGCCGCATGTTCCAGACGCCGTTCTCCGACCAGGTCCGCAACGAAGCGCGCGTTGCCACCATGTGCGTCGGCAACATCACGACGGCCGACCAGGTCAATACCATCCTCGCCGCCGGGCGGGCCGATCTGGTCGCACTCGGACGGCCGCATTTGGTCGATCCGTCGTTCATGCTGAGGGCAGCAGCCTGGTACGGCGCCGACGGCGTGTTCTGCCCGCCGCAATATCTGCCCGGCAAGGAGCAGATCTTCCGCAACAGCGTGCGCGACCGGCAGGATTTCGACGATCTGAAAATTAAGGCTAAGCCGAAGACCCGGGCCGAGTTGAAGGCGGAGGCGACAAAGCCGCTTGCGGCGGAGTGACCGACCATGCGAGCTTAGGCCTTCGCGTAGTGTCGAGTATTGAGTGGAGTCGAGCCGATGAAGGCGATTATCGTCGGGGGTGGTATCGGGGGCCTTACCACTGCGCTGATGTTGCGCGCTCGCGGTATCGGCTGCGAACTGTTCGAGCAGTCCGACACCATCCGCGAACTCGGCGTCGGCATCAATACGCTGCCGCATGCGATCCGCGAGCTCGCCGGCCTCGGGCTGTTGCAAAAGCTCGACGACGTCGCGATCCGTACCGACGTGCTTTACTATCTCAATCGGCACGGTCAGGAAGTGTGGAAGGAATCCCGCGGCGTCGATGCCGGTCATGACGTGCCGCAATTCTCGATCCATCGCGGCCGGCTGCAGAGCGTGATCCACCGCGCCGTCGAGGAGCGGCTGGGGCAGGATGCGATCCACACCGGCTGCAGGTTGGGCGCCTTCAGCCAGGACGAAGGCGGCGTCACCGCGTATTTCTTCGATCGCACGGGTAACCACGCCAAAACCGTGCGCGGCGATATCCTGATCGGCGCCGACGGCATTCATTCGCGGGTGCGCGAGACGCTGTTTCCCGACGAAGGCCCGCCCTGCTGGAACGGGCTGATGCTGTGGCGCGGCGCACGCGACTGGCCGGTGTTCTTGACCGGCCGTTCGATGATCGTTGCCGGCGGTCTGCATGCCAAGGTCGTCGTCTACCCGATCGCGGAAGGATCGAGCCCCGCGAGCCGTCTGACCAACTGGGCAGTGCTGGTGAAGGTCGGTGACGGCAATGCGCCGCCGCCGCGCCGCGAGGATTGGTCGCGGCCGGGCAAGCGCGAGGAATTGATGCCGCATGTCGCGCGGTTCTCGGTGCCCTATGTCGATGTGCCGAACCTGATCTCGGCGACGCCCGAATTCTACGAATATCCGACCTGCGACCGCGATCCCTTGCCCTATTGGTCCGGCGGCCGCGTCACGCTGCTCGGCGATGCCGCGCATCCGATGTATCCGGTGGGATCGAACGGAGCGTCGCAGGCCATTCTCGACGCGCGGTGTCTCGCCGATGCGCTGGCGCGTTCCGAACATCCGCGCCAAGCGCTGGTGGCTTACGAGCAGAAGCGGTTGCCGATGACGGCGGAGATCGTGCGCTCGAACCGGCGCGGCGGCCCGGAAGGCGTGATCGACGCGGTCGAACAATTGGCGCCCGACGGTTTTGACAATGTCGAGAATGTGCTGAGCTACTCCCAGCGCGAGGCTATCGTGCGCGGCTATGCCAGCAAGGCCGGATTTGCGGCGGTGCCGGGATTGGCAGCAGTGCGGGCGTAGCTCTCCGCTTCCGTCATTGCGAGGGGCCAACGGGTCGCGCGAATGCGCGCCCGATAACTGGCTCCGCGACGAAGCAATCCAGCTTTCTGCGGCGCGGGGCCAAAGCTGGATTGCTTCGCTTCGCTCGCAATGACGGTTGTATACATCTTCGCTTTCCCGCGACGCAGTGCGCCCGAGTTGTGCAAGAATCTCCGCCCCTTGAGGGCGTGGGGAATGCCGGGCGCCGATGCACCCGCAGCCGCGCGTGTAGTGTAGTAAACACGCGCGTTAGTCACCACAGGTCCACCGGAACAACCCGGCATTCCCGCACGCAATGGTTTTAACGGCTTATATCGTGCTCTCCCCGGCGATCGGGCTTTCTTGTCACCGTCGCTTGCGGATTGCTACCCGCAAACTTGACGCCGGCGTCGAGGCGTCAGGACCACACGACTTCACCGTCCGCAAAGCTCGCGCTCTCGTCAGCAGCGCCGCCTGCGTCCACCACATCCCGCCCCGCGTCCGTGACGATC
>Ga0209648_10000396_pt1 | contig 33078 bp, 25 predicted proteins | sample GraSoi2013_115cm_FD_185830 | JGI IMG/M metagenome (GOLD analysis project Ga0209648, IMG submission 185830) | Grasslands soil microbial communities from the Angelo Coastal Reserve, California, USA - Sample 9_17_2013_115cm (SPAdes) (version 2) | ecosystem: Environmental > Terrestrial > Soil >...
GGGCCCGCCGAGGGACACAAGCCCGCAAATTCTACTTCTGCCAATGAAGACCCTTTTGCGTCTCAAGCCACGGCCGCTGAACAGGACCAAGTCGAAGGCGCTTCAACTGGCCACACCGGATTCAATCTGGCCCATGCAATTGAAGGCAAGCTCGGCAGTGAAACCAAAACCGAGTGGGTATTCATTGTCATTTCGCTCATCGTCGCCGGCATCGGTATGGGCTTGGGCTTCCTCTTCTATATAAAGGACACGCGGCTGCCTGCCATCTGGGCGGCGCGGCTGGGGCCGCTGTATCGCGCCAGCTACAACAAATACTGGATTGATGAATTTTATGGCTGGGCTTTTACGCGTCCCACAATGGATTTGGCGCGGGTTGTCTTTGGCTTTGACTCGAAAGTTGTTGACGGCGCCGTCAACGGTTCGGCCTGGCTGACGCGTTTGTCGAGTCGGATTACCGGTGGCACCGACAAGTACTTTATTGATGGTCTGGTCAACGCCATTGCCGGCTTTGTCGTTCGTCTGATGTCTCCAATTGTGCGCGCAGCCCAAACCGGATTCACCTCGAACTATGCGCTGGTGATGGTGATCGGCCTGCTGGTCGCGGTAGCCGTATTTTTCGGAAAAGACCTGATGTTGATGGTGAAGAGCGTGCTTGGTTTGGCCTGGTGATTTTGGACGCATGAAAAAATCCGTGTCCCATGACCGTCGTCAGGAAAGCCTCGAAGCCAAAGCCGTTTGGTTTCAGTCGTTATCTCTTGAGGAGCGGATGGATGTATTCGTGGCTTTTACGAATCTGATTCTGGAGAATAACCCGGGCATCGTAAAAGAGAAATATGTTAGACCAGCTTCAGAGCGTGTTCGCGTCATTTCAAAGGAATGATGTTAAGTACCTCGTAATTGATGGAATCGCCGCCGTGTTGTACGGCGTTCCGCGAGCCACCTTTGATCTGGATGTGCTTATCGAACCGTCAGAAGAGAACGCTAGCCGTTTATTGAACGCTATGATGGAGGCTGGACTCGGCACCGCATCACTTGCCAGTTCCGACGATCTGCTCTCGAAGGAGATTACGATTTTTACAGACCGTATTCGATTGGATGTTCTAACGTCAACACCGGGAATCGTCTTCGAGGAAGCGTGGCAACACAGAGTTAGTATGAATTACAAAGGACAGTCATTAGCAGTCGTTTCGCTCACTGACCTGATCGCGTCTAAGCGCGCCTCTGGACGCGAGGTGGATCTGGAAGACGTCCGTATCCTGGAATCAAAGAACGTGAACTCAACTCGCGAGGACTGACGTGTTTACTAATAACATTCTCTCAATTATCACCTGGCTGCCGGCCCTGGGCGCGATTTTGATTCTCGCTTTGTTCAGAAAAGAGCAGAGCAGCCTGATCAAGAAATTCGCGACCGCCTGGCTGGTGCTGGATTTTGTCGCGTCGCTATGGTTGTTCGGATATGACCGCGGCGTCGGGGGCATGCAGTTCCTCGAAGATCGCCAATGGATTCCGGTGATCGGCGCGCGCTATCAGATGGGCGCGGACGGTGTCTCAGTTCTGCTGATCGTGTTGACGACATTCCTGGGCGTGCTGGCGGCGTTGTCCTCATGGAAGTACATCGCCAAACGCGAGAAGGAATACTACATCCTGCTGCTGCTGTTGCAGACGATGGTCCTGGGCGTCTTTTCGTCGATGGATCTGTTTCTGTTCTATCTGTTCTTTGAAGTGTCTTTGGTCCCAATGTATTTCCTGATCGGCATCTGGGGCGGAGAGAACCGGCTGTACGCGGCCATTAAGTTCTTTCTTTACACCCTGGTTGGTTCGACCGTGATGCTGCTGGGCGTTTTGAAGATGTATTTCCTCACGCAGGACGTGGCCCTAACCAAACAGATTACTCAGGCGACCGTTGATTTGCTCGCCGGCAACGCGAAAGCCAGCGTGATGGTCGCTAATACTTTGCAGCAGGCAGCGCTGCATGGCACCGGCAATTTCAGCATTCTTTACATGCAGGCGATTGGTTCAGTCCTGCCGCTGGGAACGCTACAAGTGCTCTTGTTCTTCGCGTTCGCGCTCGGCTTCGCGATCAAGGTACCGATGTTTCCATTCCACACCTGGCTGCCCGATGCGCACGTGGAGGCGCCCACCGCCGGATCGGTCATCCTCGCGGGTATTCTGCTGAAGCTGGGCACGTACGGTTTTTATCGATTCAATTTGCCGATGTTTCCCAAGGCTTCCGCCGATGAAAGTTTCTTTTTCAGTGGTACGGGACATCAATTTGGCGTTCGCAGCGTGATGGTCTTTCTGGCAATCGTTTCGATCATCTATGGCGCGTTGGCGGCGATGTATTTCGTGGTGAAGAAGGATGGAGACGTAAAGAAGTTGGTCGCCTACTCGTCTGTCTCATCGATGGGGATGGTGATGCTGGGACTGTTTGCGCTGAATCCCAATGGCCTGAACGGCGCGGTGATGCAGATGATCAATCATGGCATTTACTCCGGCGCGCTGTTCCTGCTGGTAGGCATAATTTATGAGCGGCGACATACGCGTAAGGTTTCGGAGTTCGGCGGATTGTCGCATGTAATGCCCGGTTACGCCGCAGTCTTTCTGGCCATGGCGATGACCGCGATCGGCCTGCCCCTGCTGGCGGTTTTCATTTCCGAGTTCCTGGCAATGCGGGGTGCGTTCGAAGCGAATCCGGCATGGGCGGGTTGGGCCGGACTGGGAATAATTCTTAATGCCGGTTACATGCTGTGGCTTTACCAGCGAATGTTCTTTGGCGAAATCAAGAATGAAAAGAACAAGCTGCTGCCCGATCTAAGCGGGCGCGAGTGGGCATACATGCTGCCGCTGGTAATCATGTCTTTCTCAATCGGCATCTACCCGGGACCTTTCCTTCGTTATATCGAAAAGCCGGTTAACGCAATCGTCAAACAAATACGGCCGAACTATCCGATACCGGCTGAACCGGTAACGCCGATTCAGGCGCAGAAGTAGCAAAGAGCGAAGCGGAAAGCAAAATGTTTCTATTCCTACAGGCAAGCACGCTGTTAAATGTGCGCGATCTGCAATTGATCGCGCCAGAACTAATCCTGACAGTCGTGGCCTGTCTGGCGCTGGTGATGGAAGTTATTCTGCCCTACAAGTTCAGCAAGTGGACCGCGTGGTTCTCGCTGGTCGGAATTGCTCTCGCGCTGATCTCTCTCGGTGCTCAGTTTGTCAGCATGGGCGGCACGTTCAATCTGGCCGCTTTGCAGAATGTCACGCCGGTTGACGGCTTCTACAATATGGTTCGCATTGATGGTTTTGCTCTCATTTTCAAAGCCATCTTTCTGATTGCCGCGGCCCTCACCGTGGCTATCTCAGCCCGCTATCTGGACATCGAGCGCGAACAACATGGCGAATATTATGCGCTGATCCTGTTTGCGACCGTAGGCATGATGTTCCTCGGCAGCGGCTCGGACCTGATCTCGCTCTACATCGCACTCGAGTTAATGGCCGTGACGTTTTATGTGCTGGTCGCGTTCACCAAACGACAGAAACGTTCCAACGAAGCCGGCATGAAATATTTCCTGCTGGGCGCGTTTTCATCAGGCATTCTGCTGTACGGAATGTCTCTGCTTTACGGCATCGCGGGCTCGACTAATCTGAGCGAGATCGGGCGCGGGGTGGCCGCTGCCGGTCCTGAACTGCGTCCGATGTTGCTGCTCGGAATGATCGCGCTGGCCGCGGGGCTGTTCTTCAAAATTGCGGCCGTGCCATTTCACATGTGGGCGCCGGATGCGTATGAAGGCGCACCGACATCGGTGACGGCGTTTCTCTCGACCGGGTCAAAGGCAGCCAGCTTTGCCTTGTATGCGCGCATCTTTTTCGTGGCCCTCGGGCCCATGCAGATTGATTGGGCGCCGCTGCTGGGGGTGGTCGCTGCGTTAACGATCGTCGTCGGCAACTGGGCCGCGGTTACCCAGGAAAACTCAAAGCGCCTGCTCGCTTATTCTTCAATCTCCAACGCCGGTTACCTGTTGCTGGCACTGATCGCGAACAACACTTACGGCAACATCGGCCTGGTGATCTATCTATTCGTCTACACGCTGATGAATATGGGCGCGTTCGGTGTAGTGATCAGCCTGCGGCGCCGCGGCATCATTGGCGATAACGTCGACGACATGACTGGGCTGGCCCAGAAAGCGCCGGGTATGGCTGCGATGATGGGAATTTTCATGCTTTCGCTGGGCGGTTTGCCGGGCACGGGCGGATTCATCGGCAAATACTTTCTGCTCTGGGGCCTTCTGGTGCGCGGCGATGCCGAACACAAATCGTGGTATTACTGGCTGGCCGGCTGGGCCGTCATCAACATCGTCGTCTCCTTTTACTATTACATTAGATTTATCCGCGTGATGTATCTCGGCGATCGCGTCGCCGATGCCGAGCCGCTGACCATGTCGCCCGCATTGCGAACGGCGCTGGTCGCATCCCTGATTGGAATCCTCTTAATTGGCGTATATCCGCAGCCATTCATCGTCCTGGCACAGAAACTTCTTCCTTCGCAGAGCGCCGGCCCGACAACTGCAAACGCAGCGCCCTCGACCAATCCCGAGGTTACAAAGTAATCTGGAAGCATGAATCCAGCTCTACCGGGAGAAGAATTAATCGAAGCAGGGGTCAGAGATCTGCGCGAACAACGCGAAACTGTGGCCGCGTTGTTGGTAGCGATTGGAGCGCCGCGCCTCCGCCGGTTAGAAGTCCCACTGCCCGCTGTCCTGCCCGACGATCCCGAGCGTCGTCTCTACGAGCTCCTTGCCCGGGATGAACCTGATTCCGCACACTCGCGCTACAATGCTTTGATTCGCAGACTGGTGAGTTACGAACGGGCAGCGGAATGCGTGAGCCGGTAACAGCCGAAAGACTACAGGAGTTTATGAAAGCGCTGGCCGGCGCCGCCAAAGGCGTCGGTCGGGTTTACCTTGTGGGCGGGGCGACATCGGTCCTGTTGGGATGGCGTTCGTCGACAGTTGATGTCGACTTAAAGTTTGTTCCCGAAAGTGACGAGATCCTTCGAAGCTTGCCTGCACTGAAAGAGCGTCTGCAAATAAACATCGAACTTGCTTCACCGGGCGACTTTATTCCGGAACTGCCCGGATGGCAGGAGCGAAGCCGCTTTGTGCAGCAAGAAGGAAAACTGTCCTTCTATCACTATGACTTTTACGCCCAAGCGCTCGCCAAGATTGAGCGAGGGCATAGTAAAGATCTTCAGGATGTTCATGAGTTGTTAGCAAACGGACTGGTCGAGCCCGAACGCTTGCTCAATTTCTTTTCCGATATCGAGGACAAGATTTATAAGTATCCTGATCTGAACGCTCAGTCATTTCGGAGGGCTGTCGAGCGCGTAGTTGAACAAGCAAAGCCTGAACCTGACCAGGAAATTCAGTGAAGTTTGGGTTCCTGCCATTTCTTACATCTCGAAAATGTTAATGCTCAGTTCGTCCGTCCTTCCTCTCTTCTACTTCCTCGCCGCAATCGCCATCTGGCTGGGTCTGGCCTCTCTGCGTGGTGGTGTCCGCTTCGTTCGCTACCTGCAAGCAGAATTAGCGAACGACTATCCTGAGTTCACGCCCTTCGTTTCCTTGTTTGTTCCCTGTCGCGGATTGGATGAAGGATTGAGACAGAACATCGAAGCAATTTTCGAGCAGGATTATCCGTCGTTCGAGATCGTTTTTGTTACCGATAGCCGGGAAGATCCGGCGCTCCGGATTATCGACGAGGCGCGGCGGTCCTTTGCCGGGGAATCAGGTCCGACAATGCAGGTGGTCATTGCCGGGGTGGCGACCGACAGCGGCCAGAAAGTTCATAACCTGCGCGTCGCGGTCAGCCACGCTGATCGGCAGAGTGAAGTGTTCGTCTTTGTCGATACCGACGCCCGGCCCTCTGCGCACTGGCTACGATCACTGGTGGCGCCGCTGCGGGATCAAGGCATAGGTGCGGCCACCGGCTATCGCTGGTTCGTCCCGGTCAAGGGTGGCTTGGCCTCGCACTTACGCGCGGTTTGGAATTCTTCGATAGCTTCAGCGCTGGGTGCTGCTGAGAAGAATAACTTTTGTTGGGGAGGCTCGACAGCGATCCGGCGCGCAACGTTTCACGACTGCAGGGTACGCGAGTATTGGCGCGGCGCAGTTTCAGACGACTTTGCTTTGACGCGTGCCCTGCACGAAGCTGACCTATCCATCAAGTTTATTCCGCAATGCCTGACGCCTTCCTTCGAAGATTGCGGATGGCGTGAGTTGGTCGAATTCACCAACCGGCAAATGAAGATTACGCGCGCTTATGCCGCGCACCTTTGGAAGGGCGTGCTGTTCGGGAGCGCGATTTTCGTGCTCGTGTTCTTCGGCGGAATTGTGCTGGTGGTCGCGCGCGCCCTCGTGGGATTGTCATTCGGAACGCCACTATTGATCTTGCTGATTATCTTCGCGATGGGCGCAATGAAGGCGCACTTTCGTCTACGCGCGGTGGCGCTGGCAATTGACGATCAGCGAATTAGATCCTTGGGAACTACTTTGGCTCACCTCCTGCTTTGGCCATTCGCTTCGCTGCTTTATCTCTGCAATGCTCTCGCGGCCACGTTTTCACGTCGCATCACCTGGCGTGGAATCAGCTATGAATTGAAATCAGCCAGTGAAACTGTCATCATTCGCCGCGAGTCCGACAAACTTTAGTTTGTCGTTTGACTCTGAATGCAAGTGGTCATAGAGGTCGCGACAAACTGAAGTTTGTCGTACAACGAGCGCGATACTGCAAATGCCGAATAAAGCTCTACTGCTGGTGCAACTGCTGCGTTCCACGAAACGCGAGAAACGTCTTGGCACGGTGATCCTGTTTGTTACCTCGCGCTGCAATTCTTTCTGCCGTACCTGTTTCTATCACGCAGAACTCAATCGTCCCGGCGACATGACTTTTGAACAGATCGAGAGGGTTTCGCGCACCATGCCGCCGATTACCGACCTCTGGCTATCCGGCGGCGAGCCGACTTTGCGACATGACGCCACGGAAATCATCCGCCTGTTTGTCCGGAACAATGGCGTGCGTCGCTTGATTATTCCCACTAATGGTTTGGTGAAATCCCGGGTCTACGAGATTGTCGAGCAGGCGCTGGGCGCGCATTCCAGCCTCGATCTTTATCTGAACATCGCGCTGGATGGTTACGGCGAAACTCATGATCGGATTCGGGGCGTGCCTGGTCATTGGCAGAAGACACTCGACTGCATCACGACGCTTTATCCCCTGAAAGAGAAGTATCGCGACCGGCTGCGGCTGAACGCGAACACGGTGGTGTGTGCCGACAATTACACCGAGATTGAGAAGCTGGCTGAGTTCATGTGGAGTAATTTTCGGCTTGATGGCCAGTACTTCAATATAGTGCGCGGCGAAACTCTGGTAGGCGATGAGATCAAACAAGTGCCGGCCGACTCGCTGCCGCGGATGTACACCTACGTTTCGCAACTGACCAAACGCTATGGCGATCGGATGTTCGCGGATGACGACGCGCTCAAACGCTTTGCCAAAAATGTCGCCTACGTCGGCACGATCACGACGCATTATCGAACCCAACAAGCCAACTTCGCGCAGTCGACGGCCTGGCCGTTTGCCTGCACTGCCGGCGAAACGATCGCGGTCATTGATTATAACGGCGACGTTCGCGCCTGCGAGTTACGCGCGAAGTTCGCCACTCTCGCCGATTATGATTACGACTTTGGCGCGCTTTGGGAGGCGCAGGAACGACAGACGGAACTCGGCGCGATTGACGGTGGCAAGGCCTGTTGGTGCACACACGTGTGCTTCATTCACGACTCGATGCGTCACTCACGACAGGCTTTGCTTTACGAAGGACCGAAGAATTATCTGACTCGGGAGAGATGGTAGCTTGGAGGCTATGCCACCCGATGTTTGGAAAAGCAACGCCTTTTCCGCGCAGCCGCTAAACGGAAGGAATGTATCGTACAAGTTCAGATCCATTTCATGTCCGACGAAGACAAAGAAGAGATCAATCGCAAGTCCGGTCTTGCCTATGCCGCGGCTTTCTCTCTATTTGCCGCTGTGATCGCCGGGCTGATCCTCGGCTGGATTCTGGATCGCTGGTTGGGAACCAAACCCTGGTTATTGGTGCTTGGATTGGTACTCGGCGCCGCCGCAGGTTTTTATGAGTTCATTCGTACAAGTTCTAAACTATCTTAGCGGGCATACCGACGCGGCCCCAATTGATCGGTCAAAAAGCATCAACCAAAATCCTGTCTACTTCGTCTAAAAACTGTTGACCGCGCGCCCGCCCGCCCGTATATTGTTTTTGAACCTGGGGAAACTGCCCGGTAGCCCCTCCACCAACTTGGATTGCTAAAGCCTCATTTGTCGATTTGTTCGAATTGCTTTGACCGAAGAGAGCCAATTCCTATGAGTAACAGTGCTTTTGCCTTACGCAAACGCTTCGAGGCAGTCGTATGCGCCGGCGTGGCGATCTTAATATGCGGTGTCTTTACAAACGCGTCCGCCGCGCAGATCAGTCCGTTCCTGTTCAGCGTTTCGGCGTCTTCAACTCGAGCCGTGGCGCTCGAATCCGTATCGATGACGGCTGAGCCTTTCTCGCTCTCGTCTGAACTTAACTTCAGCCCAAACGATCCGCGAACGCGCGTAACTATTTTCTGCATGAATCTGGATTTTCTGGCCGGGGAGGGCGCCAACGCTCTAACCGCCGACGCCGAGGATGCAGCACACACACTCTATCCGCTGAAGGTCGAGTACGTTGGCACCGTGCCAAACTTTCCAGGGGTTTACATGGTAGTCCTGCGGCTGAACGACCTGATGGCGAGCAATTTAGGCGACGTGTTGATTCGATTGAATCTTCACGGAACGGCGAGCAATCGCGTGCGCCTGGGTATCGGCCAAATAGGAGGAGGCCCCGCGGACGATCCGGGCGCAGTCGGAACGCCGGCGCCAGACACCCCGCCGGCAGCGGTCACGCCGTTAACCCTCGCGCAGTACCAGGCGCAATTCAGTGATCCCTCGCTGGCGGCCGGCGCTGATGGATTAAGGTTTCTGGAACAAACAACCTGGGGACCGAGCGATGCTGATTTGCAGCATCTGCGCAGCATCGGCATGCAAGCTTACATCAACGAGCAATTCAATACGCCGCCGCAATTCATCGATAATTCAGGGACTATACCTCCCTTATCCTCGGACTATCCCGCGACACCGCTGTATCCGAGCCAGCCATCTGCGGTACCGACTCCAGGCTGCGACGCGACCTGCACGCGGGATAACTACACGCTCTACCCGTTGCAAAAGCAGTTTTTCACGAATGCTTTGACTCAGCCGGATCAGTTGCGACAACGCGTATCGTTTGGCGTCCATCAGTTCATCGTAGTCGCCGGCCTCGAATTGAACAACAACGAGACGAGTTGGTACGCGCCCTATTTGCAGACGATCGATAAAGACTCATTCGGAAACTTCCGCACGCTGCTTTCTGACATCACTCTGAATCCAGGCATGGGTCAATTCCTGAATATGCGAGGAAATTCGCAGGTGGCGCCTAACGAGAATTACGCACGCGAAATTATGCAGCTTTTCTCGATCGGGGTCGACACGTTGAATCAGGATGGCACCCCGGTGCTAGACGCCCAGGGCAATCGCATTCCAAGCTACAGTCAAGCCACGATCACCAATCTCGCGCGTGTTTTTACAGGCTGGGATCTTGGTCCCAACCGGACTACGACCATCAATGGTGTTGCCACCCCGGTTACAAATTACCTTGACCCGATGGTCCTGAATAACAACACAGCGAGATACGACGTTCAGGCAAAGACGCTGGTGCCTGTCAGCAGCACGGCCTTCCCAGCCTGTTCCAATTGCACTGGCGGAACCGCAGCTCAGAATTTGGCAAATTCTCAGGCATACAAGACGAACGAGCTGAACATGGCAATCGATGCGCTGTTCAATCACCCGAATACCGGGCCGTACCTGTGCACGCAACTGATTCATCAAATGGTGACGAGCAATCCGAGCCCGGCTTATGTGGGAAGATGCTCGGCGGCGTTCGCGAACAACGGTTCCGGCACACGCGGTGATATGAAGGCTGTCATTACGGCGATCCTGCTGGATCCCGAAGCGCGTGGCAACCTCAAGACTGATCCAAATTACGGACATCTGCGCGAACCAGTATTGCTGATGACGAATCTGCTCCGTACGTTCAACGCCACCAGCGATGGCGTTCATGGCGTCCTTGCCAGCAGCCCATTTAGTTACAGCAATGACCTGGGGCAGAATCTGTTCAATCCGCCGACGGTGTTTGGCTATTACCCGGCCGACAATGGCGTACCCGGCACAAGTCTATTGGGTCCTGAGTTTGGGATACTTGATACTTCGACAACCTTTAAGCGCGCCAACTTCATGAACACCTTGTTCCTTGGGAATGCCGGTAACGGAATTGCGGTAAGTACGCCCAATCGCCCGCTGGGAACGAAGGCCGACTATTCGGCTTACCAGGCGATGGCCGGAAATCCACAGCAGCTTGTCGACGCTCTGAACGCGCGGATGATGCACGGCACCATGTCAACAGTCATGAACACGAGCATCGTTACCACGGTAACGGCCATTCCCAGCGCCAACGCTGCTCTGCGTACCCAAACCGCAATTTATCTAGTAGCGACCTCATCGCAGTATCAGGTGGAGAGGTAACAATGAAACAACCACGCAGAAACTTTTTGAGAGACGCGGCCTGTGGCTTGACTGCGGCCGCGATGGTGTCGAGTCTGGACCGGCTGAACCTGGTTAGCGCAATGGTTCCACAGTCCGCCGTGGCGAGTGATTACCGCGCGTTGGTTTGCATTTTTCTTTTCGGTGGCAGTGACGCCAACAATATGGTGGTCCCATTCGATAACTATTCCGCGACGGGCGGCTATGACAGCGTTCGCACCACGGCAGGATTGGCCGTACCAAAATCGGCCCTGCTGCAGATCACGCCATTAAACCAGAGTGGCGTTTCTTACGGTCTGCATCCAAACCTTTCGCCAGAGGTTGCTAATACTCCGGCGCAGACATTCAAGGGCCTGCTTGATGTTTGGAATTCAGGCAACCTTGCGGTCTTGTGCAACTATGGCAGCCTCATCCAACCAATTACGCGCGCGCAGTATCAAGCGAACATCGGGCGTCCGTATCAGCTCTTTTCGCATTCAGATCAGCAGACGCAGCAGCAGACCATAGTGCCCAATGGCGTGGGGCAAACGGGTTGGGGTGGACGCGTCTCTGATTTGACGAGTGGTTTGAACGGCAGCGTTCCATTGCCAATGAACGTTTCGATAGCGGGCTCGGCGCTGTTCTCTACGGGGCGCAACACGCGGCAACTGGTGATCGGAGACTCCAACACGCCCCTGTCCAACGTTCTAAGCCTGAGTTGGAGCGGGGACGCCGGAAGCAACCCAAATAATAACAATAGCTCGTACCGCGCGTTGCTTGGTTTGGATAATGGCGCTGCTTTGGTTAAGGCCACGAGCGATACTACCAACCAGGCGTTGACGACCAAGGCCGCGCTGAACGTGAATCCGGTTTTGACCACAACCTTCCCGAATAGTTCTCTGGGCCGTCAGTTGTTTCAGGCGGCGAGGCTAATTAGTCTGCGGAATACCCTCGGCATGCACCGTCAAATCTTCTTCTGCGCACTGGGAGGCTTTGATACGCATACCAACGAGACGTCGGCTACCCCGACGGTTGCGAATATGGCCGGAAATCAGGGCAACCTGCTGACCCAGCTGAGCCAGGCAATGCGTGCCTTCTATGATGAGATGGTGGTTCAAGGTCTGAGCAACAACGTAACGCAGTTCACATTGTCGGATTTCAGTAGAACGCTACAACCCTCAGGTTCCGGGCCAGGCTCCGTTGGAACAGATCATGCTTGGGGCAGTCACGCCTTCATTTTGGGGGGCTCGGTGATTGGCAAGAATTTCTACGGCACCTATCCGACGCTTCAGCTTGGCGGTCCTGATGATACCGACACACGTGGGCGCTGGATTCCCACGACTTCCATGGATCAATATGCCGCGACGCTCGCGACATGGTATGGACTTGCCTCGACCGACGTTCCGACCGTGTTCCCGAATCTGTCGCGATTCTCGTCGCAGAACCTCGGATTTATGGGACCGTAAGGATATCGTCGCAGTTACGGGTGGTGTTTGCAGTTTAGGAATCAGCCCAGCACGATTGAGCAAGTTAATACGTTCACCGTGTCGGGCATTTTGTTTGCTGGTAGCTTTGCCGTCGTGACTGAGTTGCGATTGAAAAAAGAGATGCCGAGAAATATCTTTCGTCGTCAATGGCTCCGCTCGGTCATTTTCTTTTTTTCCTTCCTACTCTTCTTCCTGGTGGCCGAGAGTCTTTGCTTAACCGGCCCGATCATCAACCATCCTACTCACGCAGAGAATAAGTCAGGGATAGACAATCCGCTCAGGAACCAGACCCAGGGTTCGAAAGCAACCGCCAGAACTGCCTTGATGAATTTGCCGCTTAGTTTCGAAGCAGCGGAGAAGCCTAATCAATTTCTGGTGCACGGTGGTGGCTATCGATTGATGATCGGATCTTCGCAGGCGACGATCGCCGTCAATGAACAAAGTCGTGTGAAGATTCTGCAAATGAAGTTGATCGGCGCCGACGCGAAGGTTAAGGGCGATGCGCGCGATCAGTTGCCGGGAAAGCGAAACTATTTTCTTGGTAACGATCCGGCTAAGTGGCGAGTGAACGTCCCGACTTACGGAAAAGTTCGTTATGACGAAGTTTATCCCGGCATCAGCCTCGTCTATTACGGCCGCGAAGGTCGCCTGGAATACGATTTCCAGATCTTGCCGGGCGCAGATCCGCATGCGATAAAGTTTGGTTTCAGTGGCGAAGTGAGGCCTCGCATCGCCGCGAACGGTGACCTCGTTTTACGATTCAAGGGTGGTGAGCTACGGGAGCCAGCTCCGACCGTCTATCAAGAAGTTGCCGGCGCGAGGCAGTCAGTGCCTGGCCGTTATTTGCTTACCGGCAAGCGTGAAATCTCATTCGACGTCGGCGCTTACGACAAAACGCGGCCGTTGATAATCGATCCGACACTGGTTTACTCAACTTATCTCGGAGGCAGCGGCGATGATCAGGGAAGCAGTATCGCGGTTGACAGCAACAACAACGTCTATATTGCGGGCACTACGAGTTCGACCAACTTTCCTACACTGGGGCCCGCATTCGCAAACAACGCGGGATTGAGCGACATCTTTGTTACCAAGATCAATGCGGCGGGGAGTGCCATCGTCTATTCAACCTACATCGGCGGCAGCGGTCTTGATCGTGGCGACGGTATCGCCGTCGATAGCAGCGGTAATGCTTATGTTGTCGGTCGCGTGGATTCTTCTTCCACCAATTTTCCAACTACCAACGGTGCGTTCGCCACAACTTATCGCGGCGGTGACTTTGACGGCGTATTGTTCAAGCTAAATGCGCAAGGTAACACTCTCGTTTACTCTACTTTCATAGGCGGTGAAGCGAACGATTCGACTGAAGGAGTGGCAGTCGATTCGGCAGGAAACGCATATATCACAGGCGGAACCAAATCGTTCGGTTTTCCTACTACCGTCAGCGCGTATCAGGGAACAATTGCCGGCGATACTGACGCATATTTGGCCAAGATCAATTCTACCGGCAGTAGTTTGCTTTACTCGACCTATCTTGGCGGCACTGGAACTGATCGCGGCTCGGGAGTCGCTATAGACTCAAGCGGCAACGCTTACATTGCCGGCTTTGCCGGATCCGCGGACTTTCCCAACGTGAATGCTTTTCAGACCGCTTCAGGAGGGGGCTTCGACGCCTTTATTGCGAAGATCGACACCACGTCAAACGGAATCGGTTCCCTGGTCTTTTCTACTTATCTGGGCGGCAGCGGTGATGACAAGGCTTATGGGATCGCGATCGACAATACCGCCAGCAACGTTTACATTACCGGCCAAACTTCTTCGAGCAATTTTCCGTTGTTGAATCCCGCGCAACCGGCGCCCGGCGGATCGTTCGACGCATTTGTCGCAAAGATCTCGAGCGCCGGAGCAAAAGTCTATGCCACCTACCTGGGCGGCAGTGGAGATGATCGGGGAACGGGCATTGCAGTTAACACCGCTGGCGCGGCCTATGTAACAGGATTCACTTCGTCGACGAATTTCCCGACGGTGACTCCGCTGCAAATATCCAACGGCGGCGGTTTTGACGCGTTTGTCGCGAAACTAAATCCGGCAGGGAGCGCGTTCCAATACTCGACCTATCTCGGCGGCAGTGCTAACGAGAACACGGTCAGCGCCGTGACCTCGACCAACCCAATCGCTCTGGATTCATCAAGCAATGCCTATATCACGGGCTACACTTCATCGACGAACTTTCCCATCGGCTCGCCCCTACAAGCAGCGAATGGCGGCAATCAGGATGCCTTTGTAGCAAAGATTTCAGACGCCACGTCGGCCAGCGACTATTCCCTCGCGGTGACGCCCAGCTCGCAGACTGTCAGCCCCGGCGGGGGAACAACCTACACGGTTACGGCGACGCCTGCCGGTGGGTTTACCGGAACAATCACTCTAAGCGTCAGCGGAATTTCCAGCGATTCGACTTCTAACTTTAGTCCGGCCACGATCGCGATCACCGACGCGTCAGCTAAATCTTCCACGTTGACCGTTAACACCACCGGGGCGACACCGCCCGGAACGTATTCCATCACTGTCACCACCGCCAGCGGAAACTTGCAGCATTCAGCTTCGGTTCAACTAATTGTCTCGGGAACGGCGAGTGCAAACCTCGCGTTAACAAAAACTGCATCGCCAAATCCGGCGACATCCCTCGCGAATATGACTTATCGCATCGCCGTGACTAACAACGGATCCTCCCCGGCAACGAACGTCATCATGACTGACAACCTGCCGTCCGGTGTTAGCTTCGTTTCAGCGACGCCGACTCAGGGCACTTGCTCCGGTCCACCTACGGTCACTTGCAATCTGGGATCGCTGGCGAACAGCGCACTGGCGGTCATTAACATTATTGTCAAGCCTCAGGCGCCCGGCCAATTGACGAACTCCGCGAGTGTTAATGCAACTGAGTTCGATCCGAACATGACTGACAATTCGGTCAGCATTCAAACGACGGTCAACGCGCCGTCGAGCGGCCCATCGATGATTGATCCGAATCTTTCGGTCAAGACAGTCGTCAGCGGACTCTCTCAGCCGACCAGCATGGCTTTCATCGGCAACAACGATTTCTTCGTCTTTGAGAAAAACACCGGGAAGGTCCAGAGAGTGATTAATGGAGTAGTGCAAAGTACTCCGCCTCTCGACCTCGCCGTCAACAGCGCATCGGAACGCGGCGGATTAGGAATAGCGCTGCATCCCAACTTCGCTTTCAACGGTTTTGTCTATTTGTATTGGACTGAGAGCAGCACCGGAGTTGATTCGACGACGGTCGCCGAAGTCCCGGTGCTCGGCAATCGCGTCGATCGTTATATCTGGAATGGTTCGACGCTCGTCTTCGATCGCAATCTCATCAAGTTGCGCGCTTACCAGGCTGATGCGAATCAGCAGTTGCGCGGCAATCACAATGGCGGCGTTTTGCGCTTTGGACCGGACGGCAAGCTTTACATCTTGATGGGCGATAATGGCCGCCATTGTGATTTGCAGAACAACCAACTCGGCCCGGTGCCCGACGATCAGTTTGGGGGGCCAGAACCTGACGACACCCACCTTACCGGCTTTATCCTGCGACTTAATGATGATGGGACGACGCCTACCGATAATCCTTTTTTCAATGTTTCGACTACTCTGAGCGGACAAGCCGCGGCGAATATCAAAAAGCTTTACGCTTACGGCGTGCGCAATAGTTTCGGCATGGGGTTTGATCCTCTTTCCGGCAATCTCTGGGACGAGGAGAACGGCGACGATTCATTTGACGAAATGAATCGAATGACTGCCGGCTCAAACAACGGTTGGGTTCAAATCATGGGTCCAGTCAGCCGCGTCAGCCAGTACAAGCAGATCGAGACGACCTATGGCGCGGGCGATCTTCAGCAGTTACGTTGGCCTCCGTCTTTGATCGCGAATACGCCGGCCGCCGCCCTGGCTGCTCTCTATATGTTGCCCGGCGCGCATTACAACGATCCGGAATTCAGTTGGAAATACGCAGTGGCGCCATCACCGCTGGGATTCGTCCAGGGAAGAGGACTGGGGTCACAATTCGAAGGAGACATGTTCGTAGGCGCGGCGCGCACGTTCTTGTCGGGTGGATATTTGTTTCGCTTCAAACTTACGAATGACCGCTTGCATTTTCTTTTTAGCGATGCGCGGCTCAACGATCTCGTCGCCGACAACAATGACAAGTTCGATATCACCGAGAGCGAGACGCTACTGATCGGTCGAGACTTTGGAATCACTACCGACATCGAGACCGGCCCGAATGGCGATCTGTTTGTCGTATCGCTCGGCAACGGCGCGGTTTACGAAATCTCCGGCAAGCAAGCAACGCTCTTCGTCGCCAATCTCAACGGCTCGCAAGAAACCCCACCGACCAATTCAACCGCTACCGGCACTGCGACTTTACTCTTGAGTCCTGACGAGACGAGTGCGGTTCTCTCTTTGAACTTTTCGGGTCTGTCGAGCGCGGAAACTGGCGCGCACATTCACGGCCCGGGCAGCCCTGGCGTGATCGCGCCGATACTTTTTCCCTTGGCTAATGGCGACTTGAATGACGTTTCGATCTCGCTAACAGCAACCGACGTGGCGAATCTGAAGAATGGCCTGCTGTACATCAATGTGCACAGCAGCAACTTTCCGAACGGCGAGATCCGCGGTCAGTTCCAGGGCGGATCAAGCGCAAGTAGTTTGCAATTCAACTCGGCGACCTCGTATGTGCCAGAGACTGGAGGAAGCGCGTTGATTACCGTCACGCGTTTGGGTAGTACTGCGGCGCCGGCAACTGTGGACTATGCGACCAGTGACGGCACAGCAACCAGCCCTTCTGATTATCTCGCGACTTCGGGCACTCTTCATTTTGCCGCCGGCGAAACCTTCAAAACATTTTATGTTCCTGTCGTCGACGACCTCTTTGTTGAAGGCAACGAAACCGTCAAGCTGAGTTTGAGCAATCCGACCGGAGGCGCATTTCTCGGCAGTCCGAATACTGCCACGCTGACTATCGTCGATAATGATGTAATCACGCCTTCGCCGCCTCAGTTAATCCTCGAAGAATCAGGCCCCGATCCTAACGAGGCAGCGGCCTTTGATTCAATACTATTCCTAAGAGATCCCTTTCATGTTCAGAGTGTGGCGAGCTGGCTCGATCTCGGTCCTGATCGAAATACGCGGGTGCTTGTTTTTGCTGCAAACCTAAAACTCAACCTGAGCGAAACAGCTTCTGCCGTGGTGGTTCATTTGGTCGACAACAGTAACCAGAGTTACGACGTGACCGCGGAAGACGTCCGGGTGGTACCCAACTTTGATTTGGCGCAAGTCACTTTCCGCCTGCCGGATAATCTGGCTGCCGGCACGTGCATGGTGACGGTAAAAGCGCACGGCCAGATCAGCAACACGGGAACCATCAGAATAGTGCCTTAGAGTTCGGCAGCATCTAGTTTTCCATCTGCCCGCTCACTACTTCCTTCAAAAGCGTTTGGTTGGGGTCAACTTGAATTGAAATTGGCCCTCGCCTGGTGCGAAGGTGCGCCGTCGCGAGCTTTTCCATGGGCTGAATTGTAATTCGTGTCTTCTCGCTACCGTTGGTGATCTCAATCGGCACCGGATCGAGAAAAGCTTCCCCGTCCTGCGTCTGTTTCAAGAGAATCGTTAAGTCATTTCCACCATCGGGGAGTTCGGCGGCTCCCGACGTCAATTCGTATATCGGATGACCGGCGCCGTAAACCCACCGCGCAAAAAACTCGCGCAGATTTTTTCCGGAAGAATTCTCTAAAGCCTTGCGCAGATCTTCCGTTGTGGCATTGGCGTCGCGATGCGCGTTGTAGTAGGCGCGCAAACCGCGGAAGAAGACTTCGTCACCCAAACGCGTGCGCAACATGTGCAGCACCCAGGCTCCTTTTTCGTAGTTATTTTCGTTGAGCAGCTTCATCAGATCCTGGGTTTCGATGTCGTGGATGCGTGCCTTGCGCTGCTTCTCGTATGCGAAGTAACGTTCAGCCGCGCCACGCATGTATTCACGAAACGCATCCTGACCGTCGTATTTTTCAATGAAGAGGCCGGCGAAATAGGTGGCGAAGCCTTCGCTTAACCAGAGATCTGCCCAGGTTAGTTCAGTCACGGAATCGCCAAACCATTGGTGGGCAATTTCGTGGGCCACCACGCTCTCAATGCGCTGGGGAATACCAAAACGCACACTCATCTTCTCGTTGTTGTGAAGATCGAACAGCGTGTTGCTGAACACTATAGCGCTGGAGTTTTCCATCCCACCAAAACGCGTTGCGGCGACAATCAACGCCAGCTTCTCGTACGGATAAGGAGCAATCGTTTGGCTAAAAAACGCGACAGCCGGCCCGGCGGCAGAAAATCCTTTGGGGGCGTAGGCGCGATCCTTTTGCGGTACGTAGTAAGAAAGCGGCGTCACCGTTCGTTCAGTTGCATCCAGTTGTACGCCCTCGCTTGCGGCGACGACCATGCAATAGGCTGGAATCGGTTTCGCTTCCTCAAATCTCCAGGTCGATGGGGCCGCGCCATTTCTGGTCATCGTAACGAATTTTCCGTTTGCGACGACGATTTCTCGCGGCGGCGCTGCCACGGTGAACGACACGGTAGCCTTGGCCGACGGATGATCGAGGCAGGGAATCCATTGATGGACGCGGTTGGGCCAGTTATCACCGGTGGCCGAAGCCTTGCCGTCGCGATCTCTGGCAAAGATCAAACCGTCCTTTGGCCGGCCGTGGTAGGTGATTGTGATTTTCAGCTTGTCGCCTCGTTTTGCCGGCCGCGCCAGCATCACATTGAGTTGCTCGGCCGTGCGAGTGAACCGTGCGGGCGAGTTGGAGGTCGATACTGAGTCAATTGGCATTTCACCAAAATCCAGATCGATCCTGGTCACGTGAAACGCCAAAACTTCCAAGTTTATCTCAGTTCGAGCCGATGAAATCTCAGTAAGTTGCTCGTTGAAGGCGATTGCCACGTCGTAATGCAGCGGCTTCCAGGTATCAATAGTCCGCTCCCGGCGTTGAGCCAGCGCAAAAGTCGTGGATAAGAAAACAAGCGAGAGTAGAAAAAGAAGCCGTTGGAATTTTTGGGAAGTGTGGTGCGCGTTGATCATCAAATTGTCCGTTTCAAAGGTGTCCGTCAGCGAAGTCCGAGCATCAACAACGCCGACCGGTCTGAGACTTTGCCGTCGCTGGCAACCCACTCCTGAAAAGCCGCGCGCTCGCTCTCGATAACCGGACGGTTACCCAGGCGCGCTGCCGGCGTTCGCTCAAACGCGCGGGTAGTCAACGCCATGTGAGCTTTCCGAATGTGAAGCGAAGCCGGGTCGCCCAGCGCGCGCTCAGCGGATTCGACGTCCGGAAACAATTCTTCATATGCCATCAAATGCCACGTTGTGTCTGTCTCGCGTTCATCGATGGCAATCACACGCAGCAAACCAAAGCCGCTTTCAAGTTGAAAAATTAGATCGTCGCCCGCGGCAAATGTTTGGGCCATAACTTTCAGAAGGTATCAGCAACTCGATCATAATCCTAGTTGGATCCGGGGTTCTTTCCTTGTCTCTGATGGGCATGTCAGGCAAGGCCGTGAATTGGCTCCTGGCAATGAACATCAGTCTGAGTTCATTGAAAATCTACGCTTGCAAACTTACAATGCCGAACCAGCTTGGACCGACACAACGAGAAAAAAGAGTACTATGCAATTCTCGGCGCCCGCGAAGATGCTTCGCCGCGCGAGATTGAGCGCCTCTACAAGCGTCTGGCGCACACACGGCACCCCGACCGCGGTGGCAACGAAGAAGAAATGAAGGCGCTGAATGAAGCGTATCAGGTGCTGCGTGACGACCTAACGCGAAGCAAATACGATTCGGAGCGCCAACGTGTGAAATCCAAAGTCGGCGTCGCCGTGGCGCCTACAGCTCGCGACGTTGGAGTTTCCGGACAGTTACTGAGCGCGCTACTTTGTCTGCTGCTTGGTCTGATGCTGCTATTGCTGGTGCGCTTTAATGGTTTGTGGTTTCTTTGGCCGCTCTCGATCCTGGCCCTCGGGGTGATCCTGTTTGGCGTATTGATCGCGCATTCGGCGATGACTAATGCGCGCGCGTCCTTCGCCGTCACGCATCCCGCTCGCCGGTTTCGCATGGTGCAGGAGATCGCTTTCTGGTCATTCGTCCTGGGCGGAGGCTATGGGGTTTATCTCATCCTGACAACGATCTGACGGTTGATGCGGAAGAAGGGAACGGTTGATGGTGATTGGACTTGATATGTTGTTCCTGGAAGTGAACAACCTCGAGGAATCGCTGTCGTTCTATCATGATCGCCTCGGGTGTGAAATCGACTCGCATCATCCTCAAGCTGAACCTCCGATGGCATCTGTGAGTGTTGGTCCCTTACGCATTAACCTGGTCCAGCAGCTCGAGACCATGCTCAAGCGCGGACGTGGTGTGCACTTCGTTTTAAGTGTTGGCGACGTGGACGAGTTTCATAGAGTATTAAAGAGCGGCGGCGTAGAAGTGAGCGAGCCGCGGGACGAGGGTTGGGGCGGAAGGTTTGTGAGTCTGCGGGACCCGGACGGTTATCGGTTATTTTTTGTGACGTGGGACAATCTGAAGCGCGAGCGATAAGAAAGACTATTGCTCGCGCCGCATCATAAGGAGCTTCCAAATGAACTATCAGCATGTCGAAAATCTGCTAATACGTTTTCGCGGTCAGCTCGTTAATATCAAGACCATTTCCGGCGGAGTTTATGAAGGCGTCATCACCGATGTTACGAATGATTACGTCGCGTTAAAGGTCAAGAGCGGCGACGGTCAGAGCGATCAGGTAATCGTTTTGCTGCATAGTATTGAGTCCGTTTTACCGCAAGGAAAGTGATAGGATCCATCATAAAAAATGATTCAAAAAGAGGGGTGATTTGGAGCACTTTGAAGATCGAAAAAATATTTAAGTTTCGGTTGCATCTTTAGGGCGACTTGTGCATAATCATGGCGCGCCCGCCTCCCCGGTGGGCGAAGTGGTCGCGTGGGGTGAGGACACGTGGCCTTAGGGTGGGGCTTGTGGGAGGGCCCCGCCCGCTTTTCTTTTTAGGCCCAGGTTTTTCATCATAGGTAAGCCCGCGTCACAATGAACAACGCGGTCGGGCGGCATTGACTTTCAAAGGAAGTGGCTTAATATACGGCACGGACGACGAGCCCCCGGTTTTTGGCTAAGATAACGGAGCAGCAATCGCCATTAGGGTACGTTCCGCCACAGTCGGCGCTTTTCAAAGCTGCGCACTGTGGCATTTTTTCGCGTTTGCACTGCTGAAGGGCTGGCTGCCGTAACGAAAAGATGGCCTCATTAAAGCGTCTGCTGGTCGGCAGTCCGATCAGAACAGCACGCTTAGCACACGAGCGACTGACCAAGAAGACTGCCCTGGCGATCTTCGCTTCGGACGCACTGTCGTCCACTGCATACGCAACTGAACAGATCCTTCTCGTCCTGGCTGCGGCATACGTAGCAGGTCAGACGAACGCTTTCAGTTACGTCCTGCCCATCTCGATCGCGATCAGCGCACTGTTGATAATAGTTGCGATCAGTTACCGGCAAACTATTCAGGCATACCCTTCCGGGGGCGGCGCGTTCGTTGTGGCCAAGGAAAACCTGGGCACTTTGCCGGGATTAGTAGCGGGCGCTTCGCTACTGGTTGATTACGTCTTGACTGTATCGGTCTCAATTGCGGCGGGAGTGGAGGCCATTACCTCAGCAATGGTGGGGACCCGTTTCGCCGGCCTGCATAATCACAGGGTTTGGTTGTGTCTCTTTTTTATCGCTTTTATCACCGTCGCCAACCTGCGCGGTGTCCGCGAAGCGGGTACTCTGTTCGCTGCGCCGAGTTACGCGTTTATCGTAAGTTTTCTATTCCTGATCGCGTACGGGCTCTTTCGTTATTACATGAATCCGGCGATCGCCGGTGCGCCAACTGACGTCGACCTGAAAATTGCAGAAGGCTATCACCCGCAGCCTCTGCATCTCTTGCTTCTGCTCGGCGCGTTTGCTAACGGCTGCGCGGCCCTGACCGGAATAGAAGCTATATCCAATGGCGTTCAGGCATTCAAACAGCCCGAATCGAAGAATGCGGCCACGACGCTTTCATGGATGGCGGCCCTTCTGATTACGATGTTTATGGGGGCGAGTTTGTTAGCGCACCTCTTCAATATTCATCCTTCGGAACATGAAACGGTGATTTCGAAGATCGCTCGCATTGTTTTCACCGGACACTTCGGTTGGTTTTATTATGTAGTGCAGGCGACTACCGCGGCGATCCTCGTTCTGGCTGCCAACACTTCCTTCGCTGGTTTTCCGCGGCTCTCATCGCTGCTGGCCCGCGACCGCTTCCTTCCGCGACAACTCGCAAACCTTGGGGATCGTCTCGTTTTTTCCAACGGCATTGTTTTGCTGGCGATCTTTTCTGGTCTCTTAGTCTGGGCGTTTAATGGTGACACCAGCCGGCTGATTCCTTTGTACGCCGTGGGAGTCTTTCTTTCGTTCACGCTATCGCAGGCCGGAATGGTAATTCATTGGCGGCGCGAGGGACAGGCGTTGCGTGCCATGCGCGCAGCAGCTCAAGCTGCGGGGCCGGCTGGGGTTGCCGGAGCGAAAGCATCGGCGAGTAAGGAAAATAAGCTGACCGGAAAAATTGAGGCCCATCGACTGGCCAGCACTGAGCCGAAGTCCCTGGCAGAGATAGAACAACTCGAGAAGAAGTCTCACTGGAAAAAAGCTCTGGTAATAAATGGTATTGGCGCCGTGTCCACCTTTATCGTCCTGATGGTTTTTATCGTGACCAAGTTCATGCACGGAGCTTGGATCGTCGTGGTGCTGATTCCTTTACTGGTGGTGATGTTTCTAAGAATTCACCGTCATTACCTGGAAGTTGCACAACAACTCTCTACCGAAGGTCTGGCAGGATTACGGCCGATTCATCATGAAGTAATTGTGCCGATATCCGGAATCCATCGCGGCGTAATCGCGGCACTCGAGTATGCCAAGTCAATCGCTCCGCATCACGTCACGGCGGTTTACGTCAACCTCGATGACGAGACTACGCAGAAGTTACGGGAAAAGTGGGAACAATGGGGTTCAGGAGTTAACCTGGTGGTGGTCGCATCGCCGTATCGTTCGTTACTGCGTCCGTTGCTTAATTATGTGGACCGGGTAAAGCGAAGTTCACACGGCGAAGTGGTTACCATCGTGTTGCCTGAGTTTGTGCCGGCAAGGTGGTGGCAGAATCTGCTGCACAATCAAAACACGCTTTTTTTGAAAGGGGCTCTGCTCTTCAAGAAAGGCGTCGTGGTCACGAATGTGCCCTATCATCTGGAGCACTAATACCGGCAGGTTTCAAGTGCAAGTGTTTCCGGTTAGGCCGGAGTCTAGGCGGTGGCGGTCATGGTGCGCGACGCGAGGAAACAAGATCGGCAATAAACTGGCCGACCCTGTGATGGATAAAAAGGAACAGTTGTTTGCTCGCCGCATTGGGCGCAGGTCACGGTCACCTCTACACGTTGCTTGACTCCGGAAACCTGAGCGGCCGATATCGCTGCCAGGCGATCGTTCTTCGCCTGCTTACAGGGCTTGCAGCGCTTTGGTTCGTTCTTCAGACCCTTGTCGTGGAAAAAAACCTGTTCGCCGCTGGTCCAAACAAAAGGCTCGCCGCAATCGACGCAAGTGATAGATCGGTCCTGAAAATCAGACGACTGCTCGCCAGCTTCATATCCATTACTGTCTGGCATTGTGGGTCCCTCCCGTGTACTTGTGACGCCAAAGGGCAGGCGCGTAACTTCAGAAGGCTGTACGAGGAGGCCGCGAGAAACTAAACTAACGCTGGTTCGCTGGTGCAATTCAAGGCGAGCACAGGGCGCCGGCCACAGCGGGTGCACTTATATGACTCTGATTAACTGCTGTCAAGTTTTTTTCAGCAAAACTTTCCTCGAATTGTGCGAACTGTTTCAATCGTAGTCTTTCGTTAATCGCGGTTATCATTAGCTACAGAGTATACAACCACCTTTGAAAATGAAGATTCTGGTAATCGGATCCGGCGGACGCGAACACGCTCTGATTTGGGCATTGCAAAGAAATGCCGCCCGGCATCCGGAATTGTTCTGCGCTCCCGGTAATGCCGGGATCGCTCAGATTGCCAGGTGCGTTCCCGTCGGTGCTGACGATCTGTCGACGCTGGCGGCGTTTGCCTCGGAATCAGGAATTGATCTAACTATGGTTGGACCCGAAGCGCCGCTGGCCGCCGGCATCGTCGATGAGTTTGAGCGCCGAGGCTTGCGAATTGTGGGGCCGGGACGGGCAGCGGCGCGTTTGGAGTCCAGTAAGGCTTTCGCGAAAGACTTTATGCGCCGTCATGAAATCCCCACCGCCAGGTACCGCATAGCATCTTCCGCCAGCTCCGCCGTCGAGATTTTGCAGGGCGGCGAATTCGGCAGCGAAGACACTCCGGTGGTGGTCAAGGCGGACGGCCTTGCCGGGGGAAAAGGCGTGATCGTTGCAGAGACACGCGCGGCGGCCTTGCAGGCTGTAAGTGATTTGCAAAGCGGCGCGATTGGGAGCGAAGCAGCTCGTCGAATTGTGATCGAGGAAGTCCTATCCGGTCGAGAAGTGTCTTTGTTGCTTTTTGCGGACGGTAGAGATTTTCGGCTGATGCCGGCCGCGCGCGATCACAAACGCGTCGGCGAAGGCGATACCGGTCCCAATACCGGCGGAATGGGCTCGATCACCGATGCGAGTGTGTTGGACGACGCAACACGTGATCGCATTGTCCGCGAGATTGTAGAGCCGACGCTTCAGGGATGTCGGGACGAAGGCTTTCCGTTTCGTGGCATTCTGTTCATTGGCTTGATGCTCACAAACAGCGGGCCACAGGTGCTCGAGTACAACGTGCGGTTCGGCGATCCGGAAACGCAGGCGATCCTTGTGCGACTGAATAGTGACCTCTCAGAAATCCTCCGAGCAATCGCGGAAACACGCCTGGGGGATATTGATATTGATTGGTCCCAGGATTCGTCGGCGTGCGTGGTTCTGGCGGCGCCAGGTTATCCCGCAAAACCTGAGACCGGGGCGCTCATTAGGGGTCTTGCTTCTGCCGAACATCACGAAGGCGTTGCTGTCTTTCACGCGGCCACCGCGCGCAACGAAAACGGAGAATGGCTAACTGCGGGCGGGCGGGTACTCGGGGTCACGGCTACTGGTGAAAACCTCAATCTCGCTTTGTCGCGCTGCTACGAGGTGGTGGACGATGTCAGCTGGGACGGCATGCATTATCGCCGCGACATTGGGCGTCCAAGGGAACCGGGCGTGGCAGCAGGAAGCTAGGTCGCCGCCGGTCCGCGCAGTTTTCGACCTGCGGCCGTCCATCGACTGCTTACATGCCCTCCGTTCTCTGCTATACTCACCTCTAAAATTGGTTGAAAATGCAACCGTGTGGGCCGATGTTACGTACAATTCGACGGCCGGCATTATCAACGACCACTGTGAATCTGACCTGATCTTCGAATCTATATTGGCCGGAGGATGAAATGGGACTGTGGACTAGGATAAAGCGTTCGATGCGCGCGCTTTTTGGCGGAATCGTTGAGAAGACCGAGGATCCGGAACTGATACTCCAACAAACGATTCGCGACATGCGCGACCGCATCCCCGACCTCAATAACTCTGTGGCGCAGGTCATGGCCACCGAAAAACTCTTGGCGAAGAACAAGGAGCGGCTGGAGACCCAGGTAGTCGATCTGGATTCGAAGATTAAGGCCTCGGTGAAGATGGGCCGCGATGACATTGCCACGGCCTACATCGGCCAGCTGCAGCAGGCGCAGGTTGACTTGCAGAAAACCGGTCACCAGCTTGAGCACGCGAATCTGGCATCCAAGCAGGCGCTGAAGGCGCGTGACAATTATGTGTTGCAAATGCAGAAACGCAGTGCCGAGGCAATGCAACTCATCAATCAGTCGAAGCAGGCCAGACTGCAGGAACAATTGGCGCAAACAATGGAAGCATTCAATCTCGGCGACGACGCATCGACGTTCAACGAGATGCGCGACAAGATAGATCGCCGCGCCGCTGCCGCGGAGGCAAAGATGCAGCTTGGCTCCGCCTCGGTCGACAACCAGATGCAGGAGATCGAGCGCGAGGCGATGGACATGCAACTGCAGGACAAGCTGCTCGACTACAAGCGCCAGATGGGTCTCTTGCCGGCTGCAACCGAGAGTTCGTCGCCGCAGGCCCTGCCGGCGCAGGGCGAGACCTCATCGCAATGACGAGGTGGTGTTTGCAGTCCCACCGTTTTAGGCCGCAAGAGTTTGCGGCCGGGCCGGCTGAAGGTGGAACTCAAAGCATCCAATTTCGGTAAAGCCGTTCGAACAATCAGCAGACACGTTTCGTAAGATAGATGGACTTGCCCAAAATCGACTTTCGGTATCTGAAAGAGGCATTCAAAGAGCCGATCAACTTTTGGGGCATGGCCGGCTTTGCCGTGGCGGCTGCTTACATGCAGGACATTACGCCGCTGGTAGCTGCGCTGGCTGCTGAAGCTGTCTATCTGGTTACGGTGCCTGCTACACCTTTTTATCGTCGTCTGGTTGAGCGTCGCGCCAAAGAACGCGCCCGCAAGCTGCGCGATGCCCAACGCGAAACCGTAATTAAGAGTTTTGATCCCCGCGAGCGCGAGGCGGTTGAATACCTCCGCTGGATGAAGAACCAGATTTATTCCAACTACAGGAAATTCACCACCAGCAAACAAATTCCCGCCAATCTGCAAACGTTGGATCAGCGTTGGGAAGACTTTGTCGATTTGCTCGATGTCTATCGCCGTCGCAAGCATCATCTGCGATCCATCAACCGCCAGGCCGTCCAGAATCAACTGAAGCAAGCTGAGCATGCGATCCAAACCTCCAGCGACGATCGCGCCAAGCGAGTGCAACAGGCGAATGCGGAAATTCTTAAACGCCGCGTCGCAGCTTTCAGCGATCTCGAACGTTCCGTCCGCCTGGTTGAAGGACAGTTACAGTCGATCGAAAACTTTTTTGGTTTGGTTAATGATCAGGTAGTGACGTTGCCGACCCCCGAGCGAGTCTCAGCTTTGCACTTCGAAGAGCTGAGCGACTCGATTGCCATGACGCGACAAATGCTGGAAGAGACTGCCGATACTTTTGGCATGCTCGACCATCAAAATCGCGAGCTCGATCTGCTCCTTTCCAGTGGTTCGTCCGGTAAGTAGTCACCGCCTCGGGGCAGTAGCCCGACCGTCAGGAAGGGCGTGATCCAAACACACGCCCTACTCGTCTCTGAAGTCACCAAAACCTCGCTTCTGGCCGTGATCGCTGACTCTAATTCCGCCGCTCACGGTACCTTTAACGGGCTGATTTCCGGCCACTTAGCTCTTAAAGTATCGCGTCAGGAAACACACTCTATCGTGTTGAAAAAAAAAGTAACCACAACATATTGACTTCTTGAGTCAAGAGGTTTATAGTGCGTTCTGCTCGGAGTGAGGCGGCTGGCGAGAGCGGGTCACGGGGTTCCAATCCCGGCTCGACAAGGTTTTCTTGACTTCGCAAAACTGACCGTAGTTATCCGCAATACAACTTAGGTTTTTGAAGCGGCGATCACGCATCGTCGATGGCTTTTATTCCCCAAAATCGGCTCGCGTGCGGTCCCTGCGCGGGAAAGGTAAAATAGATGAACACGGCTGGCGGTGTGAAGATGACGAAGCTGTCTGCAAATGAAATTGCCCAACCGATCGCTTCCCCCGAGCGTGAGATTGCGCCGCTTGGTCTGAACGCCAGGCGTGTTATTTCCAAACGCTACTCGCTGAAAGATTCACGCGGCGATTCATTGGAAGAGTGGTCGGACATCGTCGCCCGCGTGGTTGCGCACGTGTCGGTAGCTGAGGCCGATCCGGAAAAGCGAGATGAGTTTTTTGGAGCCATGTCCGACATTATGTTGGCGCGTGAGTTCGTTCCCAACACGCCCTGCCTCGTGAATGCAGGCAAGCCCAACGGCCAACTGGCCGCTTGCTTTGTGCTCGATGTGCCTGACTCGATCGCCGGCATTATGAAGACGGCCACCGACGCCGCGATCATTCATCAGACCGGCGGCGGCACCGGCTTCACCTTTGAAAAGCTGCGACCGAGTGGCGCTATGGTTAGTACGACCCACGGCGTAGCCAGCGGCCCGGTCTCGTTCATGAACATCTTCAACACGACCACCGACACGGTGAAGCAGGGCGGCGTGCGTCGCGGCGCGAACATGGGCATGATGCGCGTCACTCATCCGGACATTCTGCGTTTCATTCACGCCAAGAACGATCAGCACTCGCTGACGAACTTTAATATCTCGGTAAACGTTACCGACAAGTTCCTTGAGGCCGTCGATCACAACGAATGGTATCAACTCGATTTCGACGGCGAGCCCTGGAACGATCCGATTTTCGATCCAGTCACGGACCGCGATTACGTCGTGTATCGGCGGCCAGATGGCTCGACGATCACGTTCCGCGATAAGGAGACGTTCGAAACCGCTGATCTCTCCGACGCATTGATTGAAGAGCCGCCCGCTCCGGGTATGGCCTATGCGCCGGACATCTGGAACCGCATCATAGCCAGCGCCCATCGTTACGCTGAGCCGGGCATTGCCTTCATCGACGAGGTCAATCGCCACAATCACATGATGAATTCGATGGGGCCGATTATGGCCAGCAATCCCTGCGGCGAGCAGTTCCTGCACTTCTCGAATTCGTGCAACCTGGGCTCGATCGACGTGGCCAAGTTTTACGATCGCGAAAATCGTCTGGATTGGGACCGTCTGCGCGATGTCACGCACATGTGCACGCGCTTCCTCGATAACGTCATCGACACCTGCTCCTGGCCGCTGCCGGAAATAAACGATGTGGTGAAACGCACCCGGCCCCTGGGTCTGGGCATCATGGGCTTTGCCGATCTGTGTCTGAATCTGAAAATTACTTACGGCTCACCTGCTTCAATCGACTTAATGGATGAGGTGATGGGATTCGTTCGCCGCGAGGCCTGGAATGAAAGCCTCCGGCTGGGCGCTGAGCGTGGCGTGTTCCCCGAACTCGAACCAAACCGCGAAGCCTATGCGGATTTTCTCTACAACGAAATTGGTATCTCTCGTGAAGTTTCGCTCACCCCGCGTAACTATGAGGTAACGACTATTGCTCCTACGGGCACGATCTCCCTGGTTGCAGAAACGTCGTCGGGTGTAGAACCGAACTTCTCATGGGCGTACGTGCGCAAGGACACTCTCGGCACCCGCACGTACGTTCACACTCTGGCCGCGCAGGCGCTCTCGCTCGACGTCGATCAGAGCGATCCGGATTCAATCGATGCGGCCGCCAGCTATGTGGTCGAGCATGAACACGAGCTGCCGTCTTACTTTATTTCGGCGATGTCCATCAGCGCAGAGCAGCATGTGCATGTGCTCGCCGCCGCGCAACGCAACGTCGACAACAGCGTCTCGAAAACCTGCAACGGCGCAGTCAACGATACGGTCGAGTCGGTCGATCATCTCTATCGCCTGGCGCAACAGCTTGGCTGCAAAGCCGTGAGTTACTATCGCGATGGCTCGCGCGAAAATCAGGTGCTGACTTCGATGAAGCAGGAACCAAAGCCTGAGACCGGAACGGTGGTCACGACTACAACCGTGGTCGAAGCAATTGAAGAGCCGGCGACCGGCCACGGGTCAGAAGCCCGCGCGTCGATTGGAGTGTCAGAAGCCCGCGCGTCAGCAAGGGCTGAGTCAGAGAACGAGGCTGCTGCCCGGAGATTGTCAGAAGCAGAGGCAGCGGCCAGAAAGCAAGGAGCGATCAGGCTTGAGCGTCCGCGCGAACTGGTCGGCGCGACCTGGCGCATTCCTTTTGACGGCCAGAACCTCTATGTCACGGTCAATCACGACAACCTGATGATTCAGGAAGTTTTTGCCACCGGCCCCATCAGTGGCGGTGTAGGCATGCTGGCTTCAAAGATGCTACGCGGCGGATTCGACGCGGCCGAAGTCGCTTACAGCTTGAACAAAGTCACGGGCACGCACGCCGTCTGGTTCAACGAGCGCCTGCTGACTTCACCCGAACAGGCCGTGGCCGAATGCATCATGATCACCAACCGGCGCTTGAAAGGCCATCCCGATTCAGCACGCGCAGCGAAGTCATCATCTATGGGTGTTGCTGACCCCCGATCGCTGACCCCTGACCCCGCGCTTCGCGCGATGTCCACAATGATCGGCGTCTGCCCCGAATGCCGCGGCCAACTGGAGCATGCGAGTGGGTGTGATTTCTGTCGCGATTGTGGATATAGCAAGTGTAAGTAGTGTCAAAAGCCCGCGCGTCAGCAAGGGCTCGCTGCATCGGCAGCGACCATGAGAGAGCGAGGTCAGTACCACGCGCGTCAGCGGGTGGGTAATCGAGAGCGGGGCAATAGCCCGACCGTGAGGGAGGGCTCAGCGTTATTCAATATTAGGAGAGGATTAGATAAGACGATTCAGATTATCAGCGAGCAAGGATAGTTAGTTCCCACGACGATCGTAATTTGATCAGGCGAGAACTCACCTCGCGATTACATTGACCAGTTTTCGTTTTCCAGACTTCCGCTTTCGTAGCCCAAGCCTTCAAAACCAACTCGGCCGACGCGAGGTTTCGCGGTGGTTTTTGTTTGAGGTATCATGAAACTCTGGCTGAAAAAAATCGGATTTGGAGTGCGTGAGATCGTCGCGCTCGCCATCTGGATATTGATCATTGCAAAGTTGTTTGTTTACGACGTTGACCTCTTACTGGTTCAGCGAGTCGGATGGCTTCAGAGATTTTATCCGTACAAGTTCTTTTTCATCATCGCTGTGGTGGCAACCGTCTGGTTAATCTTCGGCGGAAAATACGCTCGGAAGATTATTCTATTCGTGGCGGCCTATCCAATCGTTCTGCTCTGGCGACTGATCGTAATCCTATTCAAGAATTGGGCGACGCTACTACTGTTCGCGCCAGCGCTGGAATCGATGGTTCTGACATTCAAGTGGCGATTTATCTTAAGCAGTTTTGCAGTCCTTGCAGCGTTAGGAATCGCATTATTTACTCGACCAATTGCGCTAATCATTTGCATGGCCATTGTTGGAATTTACCTCATTGTCCACTACGCGTTTCGGTTTCGCGGTGCGTATCGGCGAGAAAGCATCTTTGCTAACATCGCGCCCACAATCGGTTTGATGTGGGAGACGACGATTAAGACGTTCAAAGACGCCGAGGCTACCATTCAAGCCAAGGACCAGCAGCCGCCTGAGCTTCAAAAAAAGCGGATTCAAAACCTCAAGAACCTCTATTTCGCCAGCGTTCTGTATACGTACGTTGCCGGGAGACTGCGACAGAGCGTATCTAGCCGGCGAACTGATCTTTATTTTCTCGTCGCGCTTATTTATACATTTATTCTTACGGTGGTGGTGTTCGGATTCCAGTATTGGGGCTTGTTCAAGATCAACCCATTCAGCTTCCAAGTGACGGGAAGTGTTTCGGGTTGGGCATTCTTCTTATTCAGTTTTAATGCGATGCTGCATACGACGTTTGCGACCGTCGTTCCTTCCGGTGGAGTGGCGTTACTCCTCGCGAATTTGGAGCTAGTCACCGGGATAATTATTGGACTGTTGTTAGTTTTCATTCTGCTAACCAGTCAGAGAGAACGATATAGACAAGACTTGAATAATGTCATCGAAGGACTGGTGCTGAGCGCAACGCAAATTGAAAGTTTTCTTGTTCGAGAACTCGGTATGCAGCTGGTAGATGTCGAGGTGAGAATCATAGAAGACGATCCGACGTTCTCCTCAACGATGCAATCGTTTGGTAGAACGCCTCCACAACAACCGGAACCGCCCATCAATGACGGTGGAGAAAAAGTGAAACAAAGTTAAGAATTAGCGATCTGTTTCTTTACTTTTTGTTCGAACCCAGAAGCAATAAGTCAGAAGTCCGCGTCAGCGGACGATCGACAATAGCTCAGCAGTTCACTGCTGGGAAGCCAATTACATAATTGAAGGATAGTCCGTGAAGCGGACGGCTTAAGTCTGTCGCCCGCTAAAGCGGGCTCTGGTTCTTAAATTGGATCGTGATCCTGGGGTGGCGCGCTTCGCGCTTACTCCAGGCTATTTTATTTCATGCCTTCAGCGTGAATACTTGAGCCCTCCCTAACGGTCGGGCTAATGCCCCGTTCGCGCCGCGCGCTCAATGTAAAGAACTTGACTTGGCTTGGTGCCTGTTATAGAAGCGCTTTGATTTGCTAACTCTACCATCAGAGAAAGTGGTGCGCGCCATGAGAAAAGCTCTGCCCATCTTTATATTGCTCCTCTGCTGTTCCTGTGCCCGCAATCCAACATCATCATCAAACTCTCAAGCCAGCGCCCCGTTTAATCCGAAAGTTGGGGACCATGTGTTGGCCCACTGGGGCAGCGAGACCTACGAGCAGGCAACGATCAAGGCGATCGAAGGCGACCGGGCGACGGTCCTCTTCGACGGTGCTGCGAAAGATGACTACGTGAAGTTTCCCAGCGAGATAATGGCGATACCGACCGCTCCGGTAAAAGTTGCTACTGGCGACTATGTGTTGGCGCAGTATCCTTTTCAAAAGCAGATGTGGATCGGTGGACGGGTGAACTCGGTAGGCGGCGCGACCGTCAGCGTGAAATTCAGCAACACCAACGCCGACTCCGACGTGCCGGCGAACATGTTGGTGAAGGCGCCTGAGGTTGAGATTCCGGCGATAAAGAAGGAATTGAATCAATAGCGCGGACCACTGCGCTTGTCACCCACTTCGCGGACTTTTGTTTTCAATATTCATCGT
>Ga0209648_10000397_pt1 | contig 33056 bp, 24 predicted proteins | sample GraSoi2013_115cm_FD_185830 | JGI IMG/M metagenome (GOLD analysis project Ga0209648, IMG submission 185830) | Grasslands soil microbial communities from the Angelo Coastal Reserve, California, USA - Sample 9_17_2013_115cm (SPAdes) (version 2) | ecosystem: Environmental > Terrestrial > Soil >...
ACGGTCGAAGCTGTGATTCGCGAGCTGTCGCAGAACGACGTTCCCATGCTGGTGGTGGCTGAACGCGGTTCCGGCAAGGCGGCAGCGGCGGCGCGCATTCATGCTCTTTCCGTCCGCGCCTCGGAGCCGTTTCACGTCTATCAGGGTCGTGAAGTCAGCGAAGAAATTCTGGCCGCGCGCGACGGTCAAGGTGGAACCGTCTATCTTCAGGAAGTGGGCGACCTAACAGCGGCGGCCCAAAAGGAACTGGTTCGCCAGATCGGTTTGAATGGCAATGGCAACAGCGATGAACAACGCCGTGTGCCACGCTTCATCTGCGGAACCTCGCGCGAGTTGGAGCCCGAAGTCAAAGCCGGCAAGTTCCGCGAAGACCTCTATTATGGAATCAGCGGAGTTTGTTTGCGGCTGCCTCCGTTACGCCAGCGGAAAGAAGACATTCCCGTTCTGCGCGACTGGTTTCTCTCGGCGGCGGCCCGCGATTTTTGCCGGGCCGTACCGGTGCTCAGTCCCGAGACCCAAAGCTTCTTCCTGGAATACAACTGGCCAGGAAACATTCGCGAACTAAAAGAAGCCGCTCGAGCCATTGTCGCGCTCGGCGATGAAACGCTCGCCATGGGAGGATTGCGCTCTCTTTTACGGCGCGTCGATCGCGGCGGTAGCGGCGAGAAAGTTTCTCTCAAAGATGCGGCGCGAGCAGCTTCCCGCGAAGCCGAAAGGGAACTCATTCTTCAGGTCTTGACCCGAACCCGCTGGAACCGGCGCCGGGCCGCGCAGGAGTTGCAGATCAGTTACAAAGCGCTTCTCTACAAGTTGAAACAGATCGGGTACGAAGAGTACGGGGCGTGAAGAAAAAGGTCTCGAGGTTGCAAAGTTTCAAGGTTTCAAAGAACGAGAGTCAGAACTGCGGCAAATCGCAGCGATTAGACCTTGAAATATTGAAACACTGAAACCTGAGCGTGACGTGAGAGGATCGATATGAAATCAAAATGGAAAGCGTCGGTTGCGGCACTTGTCTTGATCGGTAGCGTCGCATTGGCGCAGGATGCGCCTGCCCGGCCCGCCGCCGTTTCCGCTTCCGACAAGACCGCGTCCGATAAGGCAGCGAATGCGGCTTCCAACAGTCAAACGGGACCCGAGTACGTCATCGGGCCCCAAGATGTCCTCCACATTGCAGTGTGGAAGGAAGCCGATCTCACCGCCACTTTGCCGGTGCGTCCCGATGGCAAGATCTCGCTTCCCTTGCTAAACGATGTGCAGGCCTCGGGGCTGACGCCCAAGCAGTTGGCCGACTCGGTCACGGAGAAGCTGAAAAAATACATTGCCGACCCCCGCGTCACCGTGGTCGTGACTGAGATCAACAGCAAGCGGATTTACGTGACCGGCGAGGTGTTGCACTCCGGCGCTACAGCGATGTTACCCAACATGACCGTTCTGCAAGCGTTGTCCAGCGCAGGATTAAACCAGTTTGCCAACACCAAGCGCATTTACGTCCTGCGCACCGAGAACGGCAGACAGCAGAAACTGCCGGTGAACTATCGCAAGCTGGTTAAAGGTGAGCAGATCGAACAGAATTACCTATTGCAGCCGGGGGATACAATTGTTGTCCCGTAAGGGATGGCGGTCTTAATAAAAGGATCTACGGATGAAAAGCATGCCAAGAATGCGAACAATCGGGTTGGCGCTGCTGGTTTTCGGTATGAGCGTCTGCGCGGCCGCCCAGACTAGTTCCCAGTCCCAGCCAGAAACGACTCCTGCTCCGGCTCCGGCCTTCGGCCAAAACGCGCCCATACTGAACCCGGAGAACCCGCCGGTCTCCGGACTGGACGAGCCCAGGCTCGAATTCACCACCGCCGGCCGCAGCTTCGTCTCGCCGGCTTTGCAGGTGAGCGAATCGGCGGACACAAACGGGGCCAATCAGCTCGGCAACAGCGGTCTGGAATCTGTCACCCGCGTTCTCGGAGCCCTCGACCTCCAGCAATTCTGGTCCAAGAGTGATGTTTTTCTCGAATACCTCGGCGGCGGAGCGTTCTACGGCAGTCCTTATAAGGTGAGGCAAGTGCACGCCGCCGGCCTTGAAGCCGTGACCCGCTGGAGAACTGGCCAGGTGACGCTGCGCGACGCCTTCAGTTACCTGCCCGACGGCTCCTTCTCCATCGGTACCTATGGAGGTGTCCCGGGTTTGGGTATTGCCAGCGGCGGGGGCACCGCAGGGCTGAATGGTGGTTTGCCCGGCATGAACCTCAACGGTCAGTTTGGTTCGATCGGAAACATTCCCCGGCTCGCGAACACGGCGATTCTTGATGCGGTTCAGGCTCTCAATCCGCGCTCCGCGATCACCCTGGCGGGCGGATTCAGCAACGCTCATTTCTACGATACCGCGAATTGCTCGAATCCCCTAAATACATGCTTGGTCAACAGCGATCAGATCACGATGCAGGGTGGTTACAGCCATCTGTTTTCCCGTCACGATCAGATCGGCGCAATCTACGGCTTTCAGCTGTTTCAATTCCCACAAAATACCGGCGGCCAGATTTATAACCAGATTGTCAATCTGCGCTGGAGCCATACCATCACGGGCAGGATGAGCTTCATTGCCGGAGCCGGTCCGCAGTACACCGACCTGCAACAAGGTGGCGACGTCAAGCATTGGTCGGTAAGCGGTCGGGTTCAGTTGCGCTACAAGTTCGCTCATTCGTCCCTGGTTGCGACCTACGAAAAATTCGTTTCGTCAGGCTCCGGCTTCTTCGCCGGCGCCGATACCCAGGCGGCACGGCTCGGGTACAAACGCTCACTGGGACGCACGTGGGATGTCTATGGCGATCTGGGCTACTCCCACAATAAGAAACTCCAAAGTCTGGGCGTGTTGCTGGGCGCGCCTGGGTCCACCTACGACGAAGGTTCTGCCGGAGCCATCTTCCGCAAGCACCTGGGACGCACTTACGACTTTTTTGCGGCGTATCGCTTCAGCGAGGTGGGCCTAGATGTTCCGCTCTGTCAGACTGGCCTCGGCTGCGGCCGGATTTCTCAGCGGCACGTCGGCTCCATTGGGGTGGAATGGCATCCCACGCCGACTCGTATCGAATAATTTTTTTTTGGCCGCCTCGGGCGGCCGGATTGGTGAACAGCATGAGTGAAAATCGCGAACTGACGATGGACGATTATTTGGCGATGCTGCGGCGGCGCCTTAAAGTCATTTTGATCCCGGCCCTGCTCGCCCCGCTGGCGGGCTTCCTGGTCTCTTATGCCTTCCCGTCGAAATTTACCTCGCAGGCCACCGTTCTGGTGGAAGCCCAGAAGGTTCCCGACAGCTACGTCCAGCCGGTCATCACTTCCGATTTTACCCAGCGCATCCAGACCCTCAGCCAGCAGGTCCTGAGCCCCAGCCGCCTGCGTCCCGTGATCCAGAGCCTCGCGCTCGTCAGGCCCGACGAAGAGAACAAGCTCATCGACGACATCCAGCACAACATGTCAGTCGAGCCGGTGATTACCTCGATGAGCGCTGCCGCCACGGCGGGAATTGCTGGCGCCAAGAAAAAGAAGGCCTCTTCCACCGACGAGCCGGTGCCCGGTTTCAATGTTAACTACATCGACAGCCAAGCAGGCCGCGCCCAAAAAATCTGCAATGCCATGACCTCGCTGATCGTGGATGAGAACCTGCGCTCGCGCGCCGAGGTCGCCCAGGGCACCACCGAGTTTCTCAGCCGCCAGGTCGAAGATGCCAAGCGCGCCATTGACGAGCAGGATGCCAAGCTTGCCAACTTCAAAAAGCAATACATGGGTCAGCTGCCCACCGACGTCGACAACAACATGCGCATGCTGATGTCGCTGAATTCGCAACTCGACGCCACCACCCAGACCCTGAGCCGCGCCCAACAGGATAAGGCCTACACCGAAAGCATGCTGGCGCAGCAGACCGCCGCCTGGAAGAGTTCGCAGTCCAGTAATAATCCGCAGACCCTCGAACAACAGTTGAGCCAACTGCAGACGCAATTGCTGCAACTACAGGCGCGCTATACCGAAGATCACCCCGACGTGATCAAAACCAAAGCCGACATCGCCCAAGTCCAGAAGAAGCTGGCCGAGGCCAACGCCGCCTCCGCTGCCGCCAGCGCCACCGACAGCAGCGAAAAGGCCAGCGCCGCCGAACCGCCTGAAATTCGCCAGCTCCGTCTGCAGATTCACCAATACCAGGGGGTGATCCAGCAGGCCACCACCGACCAGAAAAGGCTGCAAAGCCAGATTGGCGTTTACCAGAGCCGCACCGCCATGAGCCCGAGCGTCGAGGAGCAATACAAGGTGCTCACCCGCGATAACGATAATGCCCAATCTTTTTACAAAGATCTGCTGACCAAGAAAAGCTCCGCCGAACTGGGCACCAGCATGGAAAACCAGCAGCAGGGCGAGCAGATGCACATTCTGGTCACCGCTAGCCTCCCGGATTCTCCCAGTTTCCCCAATCGCCCGCTTTTTGCTGCCGGCGGTCTGGGTGCTGGTCTGGCGCTCGGCCTCATCATCGCCATCTGGTTGGAGTTTAGCGACAAGTCCATCCGCACCGAAAAAGATGCTGCCGCTATCATGGATCTGCCCCTCCTGATTTCCGTGCCCTGGCTGGGTGAGGACGAGAACGGCGCCGCCAATGGCAATGGCAACGCCCGCCGCGGTTTCTGGAGCCGGGGTGATCCCGCCTCGCCAAAAGATCACGAGAACGTAGAGGTCTAGCGCAAGCCTATGTACAAAGAATTTTTTGGACTTCGCGCCAACCCGTTCAACGTCAATCCGGACCCGCGTTACCTGTTCCTCACGCGGCACACCGAAGAGGCGCTGGCCTGCCTTACCTACGGCATACAAAGCCGTAAGGGATTCGTGTTGCTCACCGGCGAGGTCGGTACCGGCAAAACGACGCTGATTAACAAATTGATGGAATGGCTTCGACTGCAGCAGGTCGCCACCGCCTTCATATTCAACTCGCGCATGGACGTGCCCCAGCTCCTCGATTTCATGATGGCCGATTTCGGCATTCCCTGCGATGCCAAGTCCAAGAGCCAGCTCCTGCAGCGTCTCTACAACTGGCTGCTCGATCGCTATCGCGCCGGGGAGACGGCTGTGCTGGTCGTCGACGAGGCCCAAAACCTTTCCGACGAAGTGCTCGAAGAAATCCGCATGCTCACCAATCTCGAGACCTTCACCGAAAAGCTCTTGCAGATCGTTCTGGTCGGGCAGCCGGAACTCGAACAGCGATTGAAGCAGCCCCAGTTACGCCAGTTGCGTCAGCGCCTGACGCTGCGCGCCAAGACCCATCCTTTCAATCTTGAGGAAACCAAGTCCTATATCAGCCAGCGCCTCCGCATCGCGGGGTCGAATGGCGAGCTGATTTTCGATTCCGACGCGACCGTCGCCATTTTCCGCTACTCGCTGGGCATTCCCCGCATCATCAACTTGCTCTGCGAGCACTGCCTGGTCAGCGCGTTCGTCGATCAGAAGAAGACGGTTGCGGTCGAAGTCATCGATTCGGTCGCCCGCGATTTCGATCTGGCCGATGGAAACGCCGCCGCAGCCATGATGGCTCCGGCGCCACCGTCATCCGAAAAGTTTGATCTGGTCGAAGCCTTACGCACCTTGGCAACACTGGCCGACCGGCTGCGCCAATCTGAACAACAGGACCTCCCCAAAGAGAGGAAACTATGAGCCGCATCCATGACGCTTTGAAACGCGCCGAGCAGGAAAGAGCAACCTCCATGGGGACGTACGTCGAGCCCGCTTTCGACCAACCCGATGTCCAGCGCGACGTCCAACGCGAAAACCTGCCTTCGCTACAGCCATCGGGAGCCAACCTGATGCCAACCATGACCACCGGATTCAACTACGAATCGCTGGTCGCCCGCTGCCCCCAGGGCATGTGGACTCCGGATCCGCGCACCATGCTCTTCTTCCAGGAAGACGACAGCCGCGTCGGGGCGGAAGAGTTCCGCACCCTGCGCTCCCGCCTCTACCAGATCCGCGAGAAGATGCCGCTGAAACGCCTGATGGTCACCAGCGCGCTTCCCAAAGAAGGCAAGTCTTTCGTGGCTGCCAATCTGGCCCAGGTCATGGTCCGGCAGCACGGGCGCCGCGCCCTTGTGATCGACGCCGATCTGCGCAACCCCGGTATGCACCGCCATCTCGGAGCGGCCCAGTCGCCCGGATTGGCCGACTACTTGTTGGGCGAATGCGACGAGTTCGCCGCCCTGCAGCGCGGCCCCATGGAAAACCTGTTCTTCATGCCAGCCGGCCGGGTAGTTGGCAGCGCCCCCGAACTGCTCTCCAATGGCCGTCTGAAGCAGTTCTTGCAGCGCGTCGAGTCCCTGTTTGATTGGATCGTTCTCGACACATCGCCCGTCATCCCCGTTTCGGATGCCACACTGGTCGCGAGTTCCTGCGACGGCATTCTCATGGTCGTGCGCTCCAATTCGACGCCTTCCGATTTGGCTCGCCGTGCCCGCGAAGAATTCCCAGACAAGCTGCTGCTCGGAGTGGTGCTTAACGGAGCCCCATCCGGAAAGGGTGCGCAGTCGAAATACTACTATGGCGAGGCCGTGAACAGCCCAGCCTGAGATCGAAGATGAAGACGAACCGAGGCCCCGTTGATCCGGCTCTTCAATGTCTATTATCCAGTCCGTACTCTGGTCCTGCTGATCGGAGAGGCCCTGATTATCTGGACCTCGTTCCTGCTCGGAGCAGTGTACGAACTTCGCGAAGACAGTTACCTGGTGCTCAACTACGAGGGCGGCTACTTGAAGATCCTCGGAGTCACGGTGCTGGTATTGCTGTGCTCGCACTGGCTTGACCTGTACGACACCGCGCGCCTCAACACCAAAGGTGAGCTTTATTTCCGCTTGCTTATGGTTCCCGGCGTGCTCGCCTTCCTTCTGGCGGGCGTTGCCTACGTACGGCCTAGTTACCTCTTGGGAAGCGGTTCTTCGGCGGTCGGCCTCATCATTCTCACCGTCGCTCTGTTCGGATGGCGGCTCGGCTTTACCTGGCTAGTCCAGTTGCCCATTCTGGTCGAACGCGTCTACGTCCTCGGTACCGGCGAGCGCGCGCAACGGGTGGTGCAGGGCCTGCGCCAAAACCCTGAAATCGGCGTTGAGATCGCCAGTTGGACAGGCAAGATGGAAGGCGCGGTAACCCGCGACTCCGTGGCTGCACACCTGCTGGAAATCGTCCACAAACAAAAAGTCCATCGCGTCATCGTCGCCATGCCCGATCGCCGCGGTACCATCCCCATGCGCGAATTGCTTGACCTCCGCATGCAGGGAGTCAAGATCGAGGAAGCCGCCACCTGGCTGGAAAAAATTTCCGGCAAGATCGAGGTCGAGAATCTGTATCCCAGCTGGCTGGTGTATGGCCAGGGCTTTCGCCGCAGCACCGCCTTCATCGTCATTCGCCGCGTCGTCTCCGTCATTATCTCGCTGCTTGGGCTCACCCTATCTTTGCCTCTGCTCCCCTTGATCGTGCTTGCCATCCGCTTCGATTCCAAGGGGCCCGTGTTCTATACCCAGGCGCGGGTGGGCAAGGGCGGACGCGTCTTCAACGTCGTGAAGTTCCGCACCATGCGCCAGGACGCCGAAGCCGCCAACGGTCCGCAGTGGGCCGGCAATAACGATCCTCGCGTGACCCGCGTCGGCAAGTTTCTCCGCGTCTCGCGCCTCGATGAAATTCCCCAGTTGTGGTGCGTGCTCAAAGGCGATATGGCGTTCGTCGGCCCGCGTCCCGAGCGCCCGGAATTCATCGAGTGGCTCTCTAAAGAGATTCCCTATTACGGAGTGCGCCACATGGTGCGGCCCGGCCTCACCGGATGGGCGCAGGTCAAGTACAAGTACGGCAGCACCGTCGCAGATGCGCGCGAAAAACTTCAGTACGACCTGTTCTACATCAAGAACGCTTCGATTGGTCTGGATCTGCTGATCATGTTCCTGACGGTCAAAACCGTCCTCTTGCGCCGGGGTGCTCAATAGTGGGTGCGCAACAATGACAATAACGAAGATGAAATACATCTTCTGGATCGCGGCTGCGCTCGTTGGCTACTCCTACCTGGCCTATCCGGCGTGGTTGTGGCTGCGCAGCCTATGGTCGCCGCGTCCGGTGCGCCGGGGTTTTGTCGAAAGCTCCGCTGCACCCACGGTCTCGGCGGTGATGGTCGTGCGCAATGAAGAATCTGTGATCGCTCGCAAGCTCGATAACCTGCTGACGCTCGATTATCCCCAGGAGAAGCTGGACGTCGTCGTTGTCTCCGACGGTTCAAGCGATAGCACCCCCGCCATTGTCGCCGGCTATGCCCACGATTCCAGGGTTCGCGCCCTGATGAAACCGGAGCCGCACGGCAAAGCCGCCGGCCTCAATGATGCGATCAAGTTGGCGACCGGAGAAGTGCTCCTGTTTACCGACGCCCGCCAGCGGATCGAATCCGGCGCCCTGCGCTTGCTGGTCGAGAATTTCGCCGACCCCGAGGTCGGCGCCGCCAGTGGCGAATTGATGCTCGGCGATCCCACCAGCGGAGAGACCGGGAAGGGAATGGGGTTGTATTGGCAAATCGAGAAGAAGATTCGCGAACTGGAGTCCGCCTCCGGTTCTGTCGCCGGCGCTACCGGCGCAATCTATTGCGCCCGCCGGAGCTTGCTCGACGCGTCGCCATTGCCCGAGGGCGCCATCCTCGACGACGTTCTGTTGCCTATGCAGATCGCGCGCCAGGGATCGCGCGTTATCTTCGACCCACGCGCCCGCGCCTGGGACTCACCTTACTTGGGCAAAGGCCGTGAATTTTCCCGCAAGGTGCGCACCCTGACCGGCAACTATCAACTCTTGCAGCTTGCGCCCTGGCTGTTGAGCTCGCAAAACGCGATTCGATTTGAATTCATAAGCCACAAACTCTCGCGATTGGCTTCCCCCTTTGCCTTGCTGGCGCTTCTGATCGCCTCCATATTTCTGCCTCAGCCGCTCTATCGCGCGGCGCTGGGGGCGCAGCTTGCGTTTTACGCGCTCAGCCTGGCCGCGCTTGCGGGCATTAAGATCGGCCCGCTCTCGCGCATTGCCGATCCAGCGCGCACTTTCGTCATCCTTAATTCCGCCGCAATGGTTGCCTTCATTAACTTCGTCACCGGCAGAAAGGCAGTGTGGGTTCGCTGATCCTGCCATGAGAATTCTCTGGGTCAAAGCCGATAAGCTCCTTCCCGTGCAGAACGGCGGCAATATCCGCACGTATCACGTCTTGCGATATCTGTCCGCGCGGGATGAGCTTACGTTTTACTCTTATTATGCGGGTACGCCCGACCCAGATTACGAGCGCGAGTTGCAGCGGCAGTTGCCCGGGGCGGTGGCCGTCTGCACTGGCAAGGCCGAACTCTCGGGAGCCGCGCGCGGCCTCGACTATCTGGCTCATTTCAGCGCCCAGCCACCCTATGCGGTCAGCCGCTTCGCCGACGCCAGAGTCCAGAAACAGCTTCAGACCTGGTTCCGCGAGCAGCGCTTCGATGTCGCCGTCTGCGACTTTCTGGATGCGGCGGTCAACTTTCCCGCACGTCTCAACATCCCCAGCGTGCTCTTCCAGCACAACGTGGAAAGCGAAATCTGGCGCCGCCATTCCGCCACCGCTGGCAATCCGGCAAAGAAGATGATGTACCGCATCGAATTCCGGAAGATGGTCCGCTACGAGCGCGCCGCAGTCCGCAAGTTCCAGCATGTGATTGCGGTCTCCGAAAACGATCGCTCCCTCATGACGCAATGGGTGGATGGAGATAGCGTTACCGTCGTCCCCACCGGAGTCGATCTCGCGCAGTATCGTCCCGATCCGGCGGAATTCGATCCCAATTCCGATTCGAATTTCGCTCCCAATCCGCGCGCTGCATCCGCGCCCCTCATCACCTTCGTCGGCGCCATGGACTGGGAGCCGAACGTCGACGGCGTCGAATATTTTTGCGGTGAAATCTGGCCCTCGATCAAGGCCGAAGTGCCCCAGGCACGCTTCCGCATCGTTGGCCGCAATCCCGACCGCCGCGTTCAGAAGTGGGCCTCCGGCTCCATCGACGACTCGATCGAAGTTACCGGCCGTGTGCCTTCGGTCGTCGAGCATCTGCGCCAGTCCGCCGTGGTCATCGTGCCCTTGCGTATCGGCGGCGGGACCCGTCTGAAGATCTACGAAGCCATGGCTACCGCCAGAGCCGTAGTCTCTACCACCGTCGGCGCCGAGGGATTGGATGTTCATCACGGCCGCGACATCATGCTGGCCGACGATCCCCGTTCCTTCGCCCAGGCCGTGATCATGCTGTTGCGCGATCCGGAACTGCGCCGCCGTTACCAGCAGGCCGCCGTCGAGACCGCCGCCCGCTACGACTGGCCGGCGATCGGCGAGCGCTTCAGCGAAGTCTTGCACTCGGTAGCGGAAAAGAAATCTCGTGCGCTATGCGCGGTTCCCACGCGCTTAGCCGAAAAGAAAGCTTAAGAGAAAAAGAGGAATTTGTGGCCATCGGCGACCACGGCAATTCGGTACCGGCGGAAGTCTCTGGAAGGCGCACGTCCTTCCTTGCCGCGGACCCGACCAGGAGCGCGTTTTTCTGGCTCAGCGCTTTCTTCGTAGTCTATTGCGCCCGCCCGGAAGACTGGATTCCCGGTCTCAAGTATTTCCCACTCGCCAAGATCACCGCCATCCTGGCCATGTGGGGCCTGTTCACCAGCCTGGGTAGAACCAAACGCACCTTCAAAGATTTGCCCAGGGAGGCAAGACTCCTCCTGACCATGATCGGTCTTCTCTACTTCGGAGCATTTCTGTCTCCGGTCTGGAGAGGCGGCGCCGTGACTCGCACCATTGATTTTTCCAAGATCTACGTCGCCTGGGTGCTGGTGTTCCTGCTGGTTACCACGTTCGACCGCTTGCGGAGAATCATCTTCATCCAGGTCTTTTCGGTGGTCCTCGTTTGTGCCGCCGCCCTCATCAAGGGCCACAGCACGCCCCGCCTCGACGGTGTGCTGGGGGGCATCTATTCGAACCCGAACGATCTCGCATTCGCCATCGTGTTATCGCTGCCGTTTGCGCTGGCCTTCATGGTCACCGCCAGGAACGCTGTCATCAAAGTGCTGTGGCTTTGCGGAATACTCGTGATGGCGGTCGCTATTTTTATGACCGCGTCGCGGGCCGGTTTCATCGACCTCATCATCTCCGGCAGCGTCACTCTATACTTCTTCGCCATCAAGGGAAAGCGCTATTACCTGATCGTGGCCACTGGCCTCGTCGGCGTCGTAGTGATGGCTGCCGCCGGCGGAAAACTCTATGATCGCTTTGCCGCCTTGTCGGGCGACAGCGCTACCGATCAGTCCGCCTACGGATCCTACCAGGATCGCATGTACCTCATGGGGCGCGCCGTCGATGCCATTGAACACTATCCCATTTTTGGCATTGGCGTTCGCAACTTCCCGACCTACTCGCTAATCTGGCACGACGTGCACATGACCTACCTCCAAATCTGCGCCGAAGGCGGTATCGCCGTCCTGATTCTCTATCTCATGTTCTTCTGGTGCGCGTTTAAGAATCTAAGAACCCTGCGACAAACGAAGAATCTCGATCCCGACATCGTTTTATTCGTCGGAGCATTACAAAGTTCGCTCGTCGGCTTCGTCGTGGGCGCTTGCTTTGCCCCAGAGGCTTACCAGTACTTCCCCTACTTTGCCGTGGCGTTTACGGCAACGTTGCTGCAGACGATCAAAGAAAATGAACAAGGACCCGGCACGGCGCCTCCGCCGTCGAAAAAGCCGCGTCATTTCCTGGAGGTTTATGCCGATCACGGAACCAGCGGCGCAGTCTCTCCTGTCCGCTGACTTGCAGGCAATTTTGCGCTGCCTCAGTTGCGGCTCGAAACTTGAAAGCGACCAGCCCGCGGGCTTCCTCTGCCCGGCGTGCAAGCGCGTCTATCCCAACCTGCAAGGAATCGCGCGCTTTGTTGACGCCCAGCACTACGCCGCCAGTTTTGGTTTTCAGTGGCACCGGTATCAGAAGACGCAGCTCGACCACGACGAGCTCCGCGAATCCGAGCGCCATTTCCTGGCGAAGACCGCTCTCCACCCCGAAGACCTCAAAGGCAAACTGGTCCTCGACGTCGGTTGCGGCATGGGACGCTTCGCCGAAGTCGCTACCCGCTGGGGCGCGCGTGTTGTCGGCGTTGACCTGAGCGCCGCCGCCGAGGTTGCCGCCAAGAACCTTGCCAGCCGCGACTTCGTCGCTTTCCAGGCCGACGTCTTCGCCCTGCCCTTTGCCCCCGAAAGCTTCGACGTCATCTACAGCATCGGGGTGCTCCATCACACCCCGGATTGCGAAGCCGCCGTCAAAGCGCTGGATAAATATCTGAAGCCCGGTGGACTCCTCGTCGTCTGGCTCTACAGCGGATACAACAAGTGGTACCGCTTCAGCGATTTCTGGCGCCGCTATACCCACAAGATGAAGCCCCAGACCCTGCACGGCATTCTGAGAGTTGCGGTTCCGTTCTTCTATAATCTTCAACAAGGCCTGAAGCGCGTGCCCCTAGTAGGTCGTCCAGTTGCGGGCATTGTTCATCACGTGTTCCCGGTGAACCGCCAGAAAGATCCGGAAGCCCGCATGCTCGACACCTTCGACTGGTATTCTCCGAAGTACCAGTCCAAGCATACCTACGAGCAGGTGTTCAAGTGGTACGAAGCGATGGGCATGGAAGACATGCGTTTAGGCGAGATCTCCATAGCCGTCCGTGGCCGCAAACCGGCAAGAGCGCGCTAGCCGTTGGTAGTCCTTCTCTTGTGCAGAGACGGGGCTTGCCCCGTCTCACTCGGTGGCAGGAGACGCGGCAGGCCGCGTCTCTACGGGAATTCAGATGCCCCTTTAAGGGCTGAACATCAAAGCGAATGCGTCTCGAAAAACAAATCGCCTACGCAAGAAAGATCCTGCCGTCCGCGACCTGGCGCGCTCTAAGCCCGCCTGCCCGTGGCCCCGTGCACGTGATCCTCGCACTGGCCGATCATTTCGAACCGGCCATCGATCCCGAAGACGGACAGAAGCGTGCCCCTCGCCCCGAGCAGGAGCGGCGCCTGGAATGGTGGCTGCGCGAATATCCCAAAGTCGTCGACCGCTGGCGAGACCACGATGGCCGCCCGGTTGTCCACACCTACTTCTACCCCGCCGAACAGTACGACCAGGGCTTGCTCGAGATGCTCGCCGATCACTGCCACGCCGGCTGGGGAGAAGTCGAGATCCATCTGCACCACGGAATTCCGCATCCCGACACTGCCGAAAACACCCGTCGCGTGCTCACTGAATTCCGCGACCGGCTGGCCCTTCGCCATCGCTGCCTGGCCGTGGAGGAAGGTTCCACTCGTCCCGGCTACGCTTTTGTGCACGGGAATTTCGCTCTCGCCAACTCCGCCGCTGGACGCTTCTGTGGCGTCGATTCGGAAATGCAGATTCTTGCCGAGACCGGCTGCTACGCTGACTTGACCATGCCCAGCGGTTTCTGGCATCCGGCGCAGACCGAAAAAATTAATTCCGTCTATGAATGCGCTCTGCCGCTCGATCAGCCGGCGCCGCAACGCGACGGGCACGACCTGGTTGCCGGACGCGCGCCCAGGACTTTTCCTCTCATGGTCCAAGGTCCGCTCGTGACCGACCTCCGACGTACCTTACGTTCTGCCCGGCCCGTTCTCGAAAACGGCGCCATCACCGGCTCCAACCCCCCGACCATGCACCGGCTCCGCCTCTGGAAGCGGGCGCAAGTCCGCGTGCTCGGGCGTCCCGACTGGCTGTTTATCAAACTGCATTGCCACGGCATGGACCCGACCCAGAAAGACGCCGTTATCGGTGACAGCTTCCACAAGTTTCTTTCCGCGCTAGTCGGCGGTGCGGCCGGCAGAAACGAAACGCTGCACTTTGTCGCCGCGCGCGAGATGGCCAACATTCTGCTCGCCGCCTGCGACGGCCGCGAGGGCAATCCCGGTGATTACCGCGACTATCGCTTCAAGCGGTTCGCTGACCTGCCGCTATTGGCAGCAAAATCCAGTTCTGTTCCCGTGAGCTTGGAAGGATAGAAAAAAGGCCATGTGCGGAATCGCCGGAGTGGTGAGCGCAACTCGCGAGAGCAATATCACCGAAGCTCTCGTGCACCATATGTGCGAGCAGATCGTGTACCGCGGCCCCGACGACGAGGGCTTCTTTGTTGCCGATGGCGCCGGTCTAGGCATGCGCCGCCTCAGCATCATCGATCTCTCCGGTGGCCATCAGCCCGTCTTCAACGAAGACCGCAGCTCCTGGATCGTCTACAACGGCGAGATCTACAACTTCCCCGAACTCCGCCCCGAACTCGAAAGCCGCGGCCATCGTTTCCGCACCCACACCGATACCGAGGTCATCATTCATCTCTACGAAGAAATGGGCGCCGACTGCGTCAAGAAACTGCGTGGCATGTTCGCCCTTGCCATCTACGATAAGACGAAGCGCAAATTGATCCTCGCCCGCGACCGCCTGGGCAAGAAGCCCCTCCACTATGCGCTCCACAAAGGCAATCTCTATTTCGCTTCCGAAATCAAATCGATCCTCGCCGTGGTTCCGGAACTAGCCGAAGTCAACTCCCAGGGCCTGCTCGAATATCTTTATTACGGATACGTCCCCGATCCCATCACGGCCTTCACCGGCATTCATAAGCTTCCGCCCGGACACCTGCTCGAATTTCAAGACGGTGAGATCCATATCCGCCAGTACTGGGACCTTCCTGAATACAACACGCACGCGCCCAAGAACGAAGAAGAATGTTTGGAAGAACTGGAACAGCGCCTGTTTGAGGCGACAAAAATCCGCTTGATTTCCGACGTCCCTCTCGGCGCATTTCTCAGCGGCGGCACTGACTCTTCCACCGTCGTTGCCTTGATGGCGCGCGCCAGTTCCGGCCCGGTCAAGACTTTCTCGATCGGCTTCAAGAAAGATGATTTCAACGAAGCCGACTACGCGCGCATCGTGGCCAAGAAGTTTGCCACCGATCATCACGAGATGATCCTCGAGCCCGACGTCGTCCAGACCGTCGAGCATCTCACCGGTTCGCTCGAAGAGCCTTTCGGCGACTCCTCCATGTTGCCCACCTACTACGTTTCGCAGATGGCCCGCCAGCACGTCACCGTGGCTCTTTCCGGCGATGGCGGCGACGAAATGTTTGCCGGATACGATCGCTACCGCATCCACGCCGGCCGCCAGATCTTCGAACACATTCCCGGATGGGCCCGCAAGTTTTTCCGCGACCAGGTCTTTCCGCGTCTGCCCGGCGGGATGCAGGGCCGTAAATTCAGCTACAACGTGTCGCTGCCCTGGCAAGAACGCTACGTCGACGGCATGTCCTTCCTGCCCGCCTTCGAGCGCGATGTTCCGCTGCTCTCGCACGATTTTCGCGAAATACTGAACCGCAGCGACGATCCCGCCAACGTCCTGCGCCGTTACTTTGAGCAAGCGCCGGCCAAAGATCCGGTCGACCAGCTCCTCTACGTCGACACCAAAACCTACATGGTCGCCGACATCCTCACCAAGGTCGACCGCATGAGCATGTTGAATTCGCTCGAGGTCCGCGTTCCCATCCTCGATCATGTCCTCGTCGAGTGGGTCGCCGGCCTCCCGCCCGAGTGGAAGCTGCGCGGCAACCGGCAAAAATATATTCTCCGAAAGTTGGCGGAGCGCGTCGGCGTGCCTCGCGAAGTGCTCTATCGCCAGAAGCGGGGATTCTCGCTCCCGCTCGTCCACTGGATGCGCAACGAACTCAAAGACGTGCTGATGATCCTGCTCGAACCCCGCACCCTCGATCGCGGCTATTTCGCCGCCGACGGTGTGCGCAAATTAATGGACGATCACCTGCTCCGCGGCAAAACAATGACCGGACGCATATGGCGTCTGCTGATGTTCGAGCTCTGGCATCGCAACTTCCTGGAAAAATACATCAAGCCCGCCGGCCTGTTCTCGCTCCCAGTGGTCGCCGACTCTCGCCGCCAGTCGCCCAATTCCACCGCCGCGCTAGCCAGCGCACCGGTGGGAGGATGATCGGGTGCCCGCCACTGAACCTGCCCGCCTGACCCCAACTCTCCCGCCCGACCTCTCCGGTCTGCCCATCAACCTGTTCCTCATGATCAACACTTTTGAAACGGGAGGTTCCGAGCGCCAGTTCACCGTCCTCGCCCAGAATCTAACTCCTCCGCAATTCCAAACGCATCTCGGCTGCGTCAGCCGTCGCGGACCACTCGCTCACAACTTTCCGGATACTCCTCAATTTCCCCTCGGCGGCAGCCTCTTCGGATGGCAGTCGCTGCGCACCCGCCTAAACCTCAGTCGTCATATCCGCCAGCATCGGGTGCAAGTCGCCCACGCCTTCGATTTCTACACTAATCTCACGCTGATTCCCGCCGCCAGGTTTGCGCGCGTGCCTGTTGTCATCGGCAGCCATCGCCAACTTGGAGACCTGATGACCCCCGCGCAGTTCCGCGCTCAGGCCGCCGCCTTTCGCTGGTGTGACGCCGTCGTCTGCAACTCGCAAGCCGCCGCCGCTCGTCTCCTCGCCACCGGCCTGTCGCCCAACAAAATCGCAGTCATCGGAAACGCCCTGCCGGCCGGGGCTTTCACCGCGGCGCTCGCAACTCTGCCGAAGCGTCCCGGAGGCCTCCGTGTCGGCATGGTCGCGCGCATGAATCACCTTTACAAAAATCATTCCGGATTCCTGCGCATCGCCGCCCAAGTCCATCGGCGCATGCCGAATGCTGAATTCCTTCTCGTCGGCGATGGCCCGCTGCGTCAGGAACTGGAGAGAGAGGCCGCAAGCCTCGGCCTGGGCGCCGCCGCGATCTTCCTCGGCGACCGCCAGGATATGCCCGCCGTCCTAGCTTCGATAGACGTCGCGGTCAACACCTCCGATTCTGAAAGCTTGTCCAACGTCATTCTCGAAGCAATGGCCGCTAGTTTGCCCGTGGTTGCCTATGACGTCGGCGGCAACTCCGAACTGCTCAGCCCAGAACGCGGAGCCCTGATTCCCGCGGGCAATGAAACCGGCTTTGCCGATGCCGTTCAGAAACTTCTGGCCGCTTCCGCCCTTCGACAGCAAGTCGGCCGCAACGCCCAGCAGTTCGCACACGAGAACTTCAGCCTTGATCGCGTGCGCCAGCGCTACGCGGAGCTCTATGGAACGCTTCTCCAGAAGAAGCGCCGGAGGAATTCCGACGCATGAGCGAGCTCACCAACGGACGCTTGTCCAAGCGCCTGCGAGTCGCCATCGTAGCCCCCAGTCTTCGCTACGTCGGCGGACAATCCACCCAAGCCGACTTACTTCTACGGCTCTGGCAGAACGATCCCGACATCGCCATCAGCTTCCTCCCCGTCGATCCGCCGCTGCCCCGCGCCCTCGCCTGGGCGGAACGCATCCCCGGCCTGCGCACAATTCTGCGCGAGCCCATTTACTTCTGGCGCCTCTGGCGCGGCCTCAAAGATGTGGACGTTGCTCACATTTTTTCCGCCTCCTACTGGTCGTTCCTGCTCGCTCCCGCCCCCGCGTGGTTATTCGCAAAAATGAAGACGCGCGCCAGCAAGAGCCTCGTCAACTACCACAGCGGCGAAGCCCGCGACCACCTCCACCGCTTCCGCTCGGCCAAGTTCGTTCTCTCTCGCGTCGATAAAATTGTCGTTCCATCCGGCTACCTGGTCGATGTCTTCCGCGAATTCGGATTGCCAGCATCTGCCGTGCCGAACATCGTCGATCTCTCGCAATTCCGCTATCGCGAGCGTGCTCCGCTGCGCCCGCACCTGGTCTGCACCCGCGGTTTCTCCACGTACTACAGCGTGGATGTCGTCGTCCGCGCATTTGCCGAAGTAAAAAAAGAATATCCCGAAGCGCAGCTCAACTTGGTCGGCAACGGTCCGCTCGAAAATGATCTCCGCAAGCTGGTTGCGGAACTGAATCTCACCGGCGTCAACTTCACCGGCGTCGTTTCGCGTCGGGAAATCGGCAACTATTACGAGCAGGCCGACATCTTCATCAACGCCTCGTGGCTAGACAACATGCCGCTATCGGTGATCGAAGCCTTCGCCGCGGGCACTCCCGTTGTCACGACGTCCCCCGAGTGCATGCCCTATCTGGTTCAGCACGAGCGCACCGGATTGCTTTCACCCGTGGGCGACGAAAAAGCGCTAGCCGCGAATGTGATCCGTCTGTTGCGCGACCCCGCGCTAGCCGCTACCCTGGCGCAGAACGCCCACCATGAATCGCGAAACTACACCTGGGAAGCCGTCCGCGAACAATGGCTGAACACGTATCGCGGATTAGTGTGACAGGGACGGATGATTTTGGGTGGCGCAGCGCTTTTGCGGCAACAGCATCGTTTGGAATTCAGCTTTAAAGCCGCATTCAAGACAAATGCAGTTACCGCAGGCGCTGAAGCGCGAGTACATTGCGACGACTTACGGCACGAGTGAACTCGTACCCTTCCCAAAGCACACCTGACTCCGTCCGTTTTCTATTGGCTGGAGCCGCACATTTTCAGTGTGGCGCCTGACTCGCCATGCGGATCAGGGTGTGGGCTCTCCGCAATCGTTGGAATTGGAGTCATCAGCTTCAGTTGGTCTAACTCAGCCAGCACGTCTTTCCAATCATCCGGGTCTTTCTTCGTCTCGATCGATGCTGAGAGGTCAGAATAAAAGTCTAGAATGTTGTCGCGCAGTTCCGGAGTCGTCCGATCGAACTTGCGGCTCGACAACTGCCCCAGCAACTTGGCATAGGTGTCGTCGGTGAGCGAGTATTCCGCTGCCTTGGTGGCCTGGCCACTATCAAGATCACAATTGGGAAGCAGGAGCGAGTCGGTGCGCACGGCGCGGAGGAAGGTCCGGTATTGATCGACGGTCGAATTGATGCTCTTGAAATACATGTCCTCGGTCTGGGGAATCGGGTTCTTGAAGCCCAGCCCCTTGAAGGGGCCAACTTTAGGAATGAGTCGGAAGAATACTGCGAGGATGCGGGCTCCGAGTCCGGGCTTGGTGTAGTCTTTTCCCCACTCTTTTTCATAATCCGAGCGCTTGAGACGGTACAGGAACTTTTGTTTCGCGAAGTCCGGGTGCTCGCGGATGATGTCTTTCTTGTGGGTCTGTAGCGCGACCTGAGTCATTTCCGGAATCAGGCGGCTGACGGAGAAGCGATAAGAGCCGATGGCGAGATCCTCATGAGCGAGTACATCTTTCACTTCCACTCCGTAGACCGCGGGAAAGGCTCGCTCCAGCAGGGGTTTTGACACTTTAAACCCGATGAAATCGTGGTACTGCTGCGATGCGTAACGATTCTTGGCCACCTGTACCATGTCGAAGCCGAACTCGGTTTTCAAGTGCGCGGTTTTGTCCTGCGCATATCTCACCGACTTGCCGAACTTCGCCCGCAACTTTGGATACTCAATGGCTACCGCCTGGTTGACTGCCGGGTGTCCGGTAATGTCGGACGAATAGTGTGCAAGAGCGCCGAGAGCGAAGGCATACTCGTTAGCGTCTGTGCTTTCCAGTAACAACTCGCGAACAAAATCTCCGCTGCGGACGTAATGCACCAGGTTGCTGAATTCCGCGCCGCCGAACGGGTAATAACCCAGATCCTGGATGACAGCGCCTCCGTAGGCGTAGGCATGCGCCTCCTTGATCTGATCGTCCGAAAGCCCTGGGTATCGCTGGAGCAACAGAGGGCGGATCTCGTCGGACCAGAGCAGGTCCACGATTTCCTCGTGGGTCAAAACAGAGTACGCGAACGAAACGTGGCTGCACATGACCAGGACGAGGAGAAGTGCCACTATACTCCTGGCCAGCAGGCGCCAACGGCTGGCTCTGGCACCGAGCGATGGCGATGAATGGCTGGGGGTAGTCAAGTCAGAGTTTTGCATGGGCCCCGTGAACCTTCGAGTTATTCGCATATTTGAGAGCGTCCGTCAGCGTAAGGTTGCCTCGGGGCAGCTTCGGTCAAACGCGACCGAGAACCAAGAGAATGACAACGATCAAGAGGATCAGCCCTACTCCGTCGGTCGCGGCATAACCCCATTCCCGACTATGCGACCACCGCGGCAGCGCTCCAAGAAGTGCTAAAACCAGAATCACGATCAATATAGTTCCAAGCATGTTGTGCTCCTTGTCATGGATTCATGAGGGGTGCAGGGTCTCCCGAAGACTGCACCGGGAGAACCGCTACATCGAGATGCTGATCGCAATTCCGACGTTGGGATACCTGCGGTCGAAGATGTAATAGCCGCAGTAGTTGAATTAGAGGCACGATCTTTGACCTTCCTTTCGCGGGCTAACACCGCTTATTGGCCTGGAGGTGTCGCCATGATTTCGATATCCGAGATTCTTAGGGTCGAATCGTGTTCGCCGTAAGGTATTGCGGCACACGCTCGGTGAAAAACGCCGATTGGCTGGATGTGGTCGCCTCGCCGTGGCCTGACTGCGACCCGATTGGCAGCGACCTAAGAATGAGAGCTGCGAATCAGCATTCGCGGCTCCGTCTGCACACTCAGTGGAACAAAGAATGACAGGTGTGGATTCTCACGTCTGAGCAAGATAGCTCACATGGGGAGATTAAGACCGACCGGAGGTCGCGGCATCAGTGGCCAGGACTGCCGCAAATTCCACCAAATGCATCCAACAGCAGCGGAGCGAAACCCAAAGCGGTCAACATTGACCAGTTGTTTCGGGACATCTGTGCCATAGTATGAGAGCAGTGCACGGGACGCTGAGGCTTGGGCGACCCATTTTGACGAGGGCTATGCAAAAACGTGAATGTTCGCAGTGCGGTGGGGAGTTGGTGCTGGCGGTGCGTGCGAACCAACCCCAGACCAGCAATGATGGGCCGAGCCTGCTGACCAGCGCATTTACAAGCTGGAGATGCGGCACGTGCGGGTGCGCCTTTACGGCAGCGCAACTTCGCGAAGACAAGCGCGGGCGGTCGAAAGCAACCGAACACGCGTGAGTGTTAACTCGCGGAGAGGCGGGCGACCCGCCAGCTGGACCCTTCGACTTCCCCGCTCAGCTTCGCTCTGAGCTTCGACAAAACAGGGCAGCCTCGCGAGACGCCCGTCCCTCCACCGAATCGTTCATCACGCAGTTACGGTACTAATCCCCTGACGGCATCAGTTCGTCGTATGCCTCCCAACAAGAAGCCATCAGCGATGGAGGAGCGATGGCGCTGGTGAACTGTGCCTCCTCAGTTGAGCCCTCGAGCGCCATAGTGGACGCGGTGCCGCTGGTGATGACCTGTTGCACGGCATCAAAGTATCCGGTTCCGACGAAGCGCTGGTGCTTCACCGCTTCATAACCGACCTCGTGCTCGCGGAGGAATTCCTTTTCCTGCAGTCGAGAGTAAGCGGTCATGCCGGCCTGCTTATAGCCGCGGGCGAGTTCGAACATGGCGAAGTTGAGAGCGTGGAATCCAGCCAGCGTGATGAACTGGAACTTGTATCCCATGGCGGCGAGCTCGCGTTGGAAGCTGGCGATGGTCGCGTCATCCAGATTCTTCTTCCAGTTGAACGAGGGCGAGCAGTTGTAGGCCAGCAACTTGCCGGGATGGACTTTGTGCACGGCGTCGGCGAATTCGCGCGCTTCCTCGAGATCGGGCTTGGACGTTTCGCACCAGAGAATATCGGCATACGGGGCATAAGCAATGGCGCGCGCGATGGCAGCCTTTAATCCACCTTGAATGTGGTAGAAGCCTTCGACGGTGCGCTCACCGGTCAGGAATTCGCGGTCGCGCGGGTCAATGTCGCTGGTCAGAAGATTGGCGCTGTCGGCATCGGTGCGCGCCATGATCAAGGTTGGGACCCCCATCACATCGGATGCGAGCCGGGCGGCGACTAGTTTCTGGATCGCCTCGTTGGTCGAGACCAGAACTTTGCCGCCGAGGTGGCCGCACTTTTTGGCCGATGAAAGCTGGTCTTCAAAATGAACGCAGGCGGCGCCCGCTTCGATCATGGCCTTCATCAGCTCGAAGGCGTTGAGGTTGCCGCCGAATCCGGCTTCGGCGTCGGCGATGAGCGGAGCGAACCAGTTAACGTCGTTGCTGCCTTCGGCATGGTGGATCTGATCGGCGCGCATCAGGGCTTGATTGATGCGGCGCACCACGTTGGGCACGCTGTCGGCTGGATAGAGACTCTGGTCGGGGTACATCTGGCCGGCGTTGTTGGCGTCGGCGGCGACCTGCCAGCCGCTTACATAGATGGCTTTCAATCCGGCCTTTACTTGCTGGACGGCCTGGTTGCCGGTCATGGCACCGAGCGCAGGAACGTAGGATTCTGCTTCGTCATGCAGCAGGTTCCATAGCCGTTCCGCGCCGTGGCGCGCGAGGGTGTGTTCGATATGGAACGAGCCGCGAAGGCGGTTGACATCGTGTTGGGTGTAGGGACGAGTGATACCGCGCCACCGAGGGCTGGTCTGCCAGTTGCTGATCTGTGAATTGCTGGGCTGTGAGTTGCCATTTTTCCCGTTGGAAGTCGACATTTGTTTGTCCCCACTCAAGAGTTTCTGTCCCTCATGCAGTAGATGCCGGATTGCACCTTCCAGGCAAACCGCGCTGTCCGCGCGGTTCCACTGGTCCGAAATGACCTAGTGCTCGGGACTTGCGCCGGTGAATGGCTATGATGTTGACTATGAACGCTATGACTTTTCTTCAGAAGGATGCTGGTGAGAGCCAGAGCCGGACCCAGATGGAGACGGGCATTCTTACCCCGGAAGCCCGCGCATTTCTGTCGAAACTGGCGGCTGCGTTCGAGCCCCGGCGGCAGGAACTGCTGGCGCGGCGGCGAACCGTACAGCAGGACATCGATAACGGCAAGCTTCCGGACTTTCTGCCGGACACGGCTGGAATCCGCCAAAGCGACTGGAAGGTCGCGCCGATACCGAGGGACTTGCGCGATCGCCGCGTGGAAATTACCGGGCCGGTCGATCGCAAGATGATCATCAATGCGTTGAACTCGGGGGCCAATGTGTTCATGGCCGACTTCGAGGACTCGAATTCGCCGACCTGGAGTAACAATATTGACGGCCAGCACAATCTGCGCGATGCGGTTCGAGGAACGATTGAGTACGAGAGTCCGGAGGGAAAGCAGTATCAACTTGGACCCAATCCGGCAACTCTGTTTGTTCGGCCACGAGGATGGCACCTGGACGAAAAGCACTTTTTGGTGGAGGGGAAGCCGATCTCGGCGTCGCTGTTTGATTTTGGTCTGTTCTTTTTTCACAACGCTAAGGCCTTACTGAGCAAACGGACTGGGCCTTACTTCTACCTGCCGAAGATGGAAAGTCACCTGGAGGCGCGGCTGTGGAACGACGTGTTCTGTATTGCCCAGGACGAACTGGGCGTTCCGCGCGGATCGATTCGGGCCACCGTCCTGATCGAAACGATTCTGGCGGCGTTCGAAATGGACGAGATCCTTTACGAATTGCGCGACCATTCCGCGGGGCTGAACTGCGGGCGCTGGGACTACATTTTCAGTTTCATCAAGAAGTTTCGCGCGCATCCTGAATTCGTGTTGCCGGATCGGTCGCAGGTCACGATGGAGCGGCATTTTTTGAGCTCCTATGTCGAATTGCTGATTCAAACCTGCCACCGGCGCGGCATCCATGCGATGGGTGGAATGGCGGCGCAGATTCCGATCCGAAACGATGCGGCCGCGAACGAGCAGGCGCTGGAGAAAGTGCGGCGCGACAAACTTCGAGAAGTGAAGGCCGGCCATGACGGCACATGGGTTGCGCATCCTGGCCTTGTTGCGGTGGCCAAAGAGATCTTCGATAAGTACATGCATCAACCAAATCAGATTTCTTCAGATAAGAAAGCGACCGAGCCAGTCAGCCGGACGGTCCAAGCGCAAGACCTGCTCGAGGTCCCGAAGGGCGATATCACTGAGGAAGGATTGCGTTGGAACATCGATGTGGGATTACAGTACCTGCATTCGTGGCTGCAGGGATCGGGCTGTGTTCCGATTTACAACTTGATGGAGGATGCGGCGACCGCGGAAATCTGCCGCGCCCAGGTGTGGCAGTGGGTGAAGCACGGCGCGCACCTTAAGGACAGCAGGCTAGTGACGGAAGGAATGGTGAAGGAGATTATCCATTACAGGGCAGCGGAGTTGGGCGCTAAGGCTAGCAATGACGAAAAGTTGCGGCAGGCGGCTGGAGTCCTCGAAGAGTTGACGACGAGCCAGGAGTTTGCGGAGGTTTTGACGCTTGCCAGTTATGATCTATTGGATTAGAACGTCAAGGCATGGGCGCACGCAGAGGTTCTCCCGCCAACCTGCAGATTGACGCAGACTTCCTCTCGCAATTACGAGAACACGTTGCCGCGCGCGAGATCGAGCGCGGGATTGCGTGTCTTCGATCGCAGCAGGATCTGATCGCAAGTCTCGACCCCAGCCAGGAGAATGCTGCTCACCTGCTGGCGCATCTGGCGATATGGATTGATATCGGATTCAGCGGACCGCCCCTCCAGGAACTTCTGCAGCGCTTTGAACAATTAGAACCAGGATTGCGGTCGAAGCTCTCGATAGCCGACTACATTTGCCTGCGCATGGCCGAGGGCATGAATGCGATGGTGGAAGAGGCGATGGAAACGGCGATTGGTCATTTTGACTTCGTCCTGAGCTTGGGGAAAGAGCTGGACGACCGGTTTCTGCTGGCCATCGCTTGTTTCTGGAAGGGTCGTTGCCTGCGGAGAAGAGGCGAGTACGACGAAGCCCTGATTTATACGGGCAAGGGAAGAGACCTGGCGGTTGGGTTAGGGCATCTGCGGATGGCGGCGGTTATGCAGGTGCTCGAGAGCTGGCTTTTGTTTCAGCAGGGCAAATGGAAAGAGGCGGTGCGCATTTCGCAGGAGACTGAAAAAGTGCTGGGCGAGACGGATGATTATGTGACGCTCGGCAACATTCAATCCTTCTACGGGCGAATGGCGCGCCGGGAAGGCCGTTTCGATAAGGCTATTGAGTTTTTCGAGCGCGCCATTGGCCATTATGGCAAGCGCGATCCACGGCATCCGAACCTGGCGCGATCGCTGGCCAACATGGCACTGGCCAAGCGCGGGATCGCTCTTCAGTTGCAAAAAAGAATCGACCGCGACGCGCAGAGGCGCCGGAAGACCTCAGCCAGCCGCGAAGGCAAGCCGAGTTCAACCAGCCATGGCTCTCGTAGTCATGATTTTCGCGGTCGCTTGGCCGAGCTTCGCCGCGAAGCGCTTGAGCACCTGGAGGCTGCCCGGGCCATCTATCAGCAGCGCCCGAACCATCATGGTCTGGGCACGGTTTACATGAATGCCGCATACATCCACCTAGATGGCGGAGATTTTCAGCGTGCTGAAGAAGAAGCGGCTTCTGCGTACGAGGTGGCCGAGCAGAAGCAGGACTACATTCTGATGGTCCGGGCGCGCATTCTGCAATGCATGATTGAAAATGCGAAGGTGGAAGAGGAGATTGGTGGAGGCGCCGATCCGGGAAGCCACGCGCGCCGCGCATTCGAGTTTAGCCAAGAGGCGATTGATCTGGCGAAGCATACGCAGCATCATTTGCTGCTCGCGAACGCCTATTTGTGGCAAGGATTGACGCAGTGCAATTCGTTCTTTGACAATCCGGAAGCAGCGCGCGAGTCTTATGACCTGGCGCGGGCGTCTTGCGAGGCGAATCCATCCGACAACATTTGGCAGGATCTTCAGACGTTAGGTGCGAAGATTCTTCGCAAGGGAAGTGTTCATCCGGCGCTGAAGGCGTGGTCGCAGGGTGCGGTGGGCGAGAAGACGTTCCGGCAGATCAGCGAGGAATTTGCGGAGATTGTGATCGCGCGGGTCTGGGAACGCGAAGGCCGCAAAGTGTCTCGCGTGGCGGCCCGGCTCTCAATTTCTCCGAAGAAAGTGCGGCGCATTTTGGCGCGGGTGGGACGGCGAAAGCCGCGCCAACGTTAGGAGCATCAGGTCTCAGGAAGGTCTCGATTGTTCTGTGACCTGATACCTGAGACCTGACACCTGATACTGAATCGAACCATCAAATCAGGGAATCGAACGTCTATGAAAATCGCAAATGATGTAACGGAACTGATCGGCCACACGCCGCTGGTGCGGCTGAACCGGGTTACACAGGGCGCGGTCGCCGAGGTTGTGGCGAAACTGGAGAGCCAGAATCCCTTGGGCAGTGTGAAAGATCGCATCGGCGTGAGCATGATCGCCAATGCCGAGCGGGCGGGCCGGATTCACCCCAGGAAAACCGTTCTGATCGAGCCGACCAGCGGCAACACCGGAATCGCTCTGGCTTTTGTGGCGGCCGTGAAAGGTTACAAGCTCATCCTCACCATGCCCGACACCATGAGCACGGAGCGGCGCGTGCTGCTGCTTGCTTTTGGCGCGGAGATCGTTCTTACGCCGGGTCCGCGGGGGATGAAGGGAGCGATTCTGAAAGCCGAGGAATTGCTGGCCACGACTCCAAACGCATACATGCTCCAGCAATTTGACAACCCGGCGAATCCGAAGATTCACTTTGAGACCACGGGTCCAGAGATTTGGGACGACACCGACGGGCGCGTCGATTTTCTGATTTCGGGCGTCGGTACCGGTGGAACTATCACTGGCGTCTCCGAATACATTAAACCGAAGAAGCCGTCGTTCAAGGCGGTGGCCGTGGAGCCGGCGGATAGCGCGGTTCTTTCTGGCGGAAAACCGTCGCCGCATAAAATTCAGGGCATCGGCGCGGGTTTTGTTCCCAGCATCCTGCGCCGGGATTACATTGACGAGGTTATCACCGTAACTAACGACGAATCCATCAACATGGCGCGGCGGCTTCCGCTCGAAGAAGGTTTGCTGGTCGGCATCTCTTCGGGAGCGGCGGTGGTCGCGGCTTTGCAGGTGGCACGCCGTCAGGAGAACGCCGGGAAATTGATCGTCGTGGTTCTGCCGTCGTTCGGCGAGCGCTACCTGAGTAGTATTCTTTTCGAAGGACTCCGGAACCAGGCGCTGCAGATTCCGACGGTGCAGCTCCCGGACTGATCTTTAATCTTTGATCTTTAGTCTTTTAATCGTTGCCCCATGCCGCCCCTTCTGTCGCTAATTCGCGAGGACGTTGCCAGCGTCCTGGAGCACGATCCCGCGGCGAGGTCGCGCCTGGAGATTTATCTCTGCTACTCCGGGCTGCATGCGGTTTGGTTCTATCGCATCAACCACTGGTTGTGGAACCACCGCTTCTTTCTGCTGGCGCGCTGGTTGTCGCAGGTGGCGCGCTTGCTTACCGGAATTGAAATTCATCCTGGGGCGCAGATTGGCAGACGTTTGTTCATCGATCATGGTTTGGGTGTGGTGATCGGCGAGACCTCCATTGTCGGCGATGATGTCACGCTCTACCAGGGTGTGACGCTCGGCGGGACCGGCAAGGAAGTCGGTAAGCGCCACCCGACGCTTCTCGACAACGTGGTAGTCGGCAGCGGCGCGAAGATTCTGGGCAACATCACGGTGGGACGTAATTGCCGGATTGGCGCCGGATCGGTGGTGCTTCGAAACGTGCCCGACGATTCCACCGTGGTGGGCGTGCCAGGGCATATCATTTTTCGAGAAGGCAAGCGAGTGGTTATTACCGATCCCAAGCAGATCAACGACCCTCTGTCTGAGGCTTTGGCCGCGGTTGCGACTGAGGTCAATAAGTTAGCGGAACGAGTGCGTCTGCTGGAGGGGACGGGCGGGCGTGAGCCGCTGTCGGCGTCTCTGCAACGGATTATTGAGGATATCGATTATCAGATCTAAGCCGCTTCCAGCTTTTGTCATCCCGAGCGAAGCGAGGGACCCCCACTCCCGTTACACATTTTCGGTTGGGTAGGGGTCCTTCGCTTTGCTCAGGATGACAATTTTATAGCTGTGACAAGACGTTTGACCCAAACAACGTGACCCCCCGTTTCCGTCCCAACCCAAGTATGATTGGTTTGCGTTTTCGGGTCGAGACCTCGCGGATGAAATACGGCTTCGTAATCGATAACCGCAAGTGCATCGGATGTCACGCCTGCACGGTGGCGTGTAAAACGGAGAACCAGGTGCCGGTGGGCGTGAACCGGACCTGGGTCAAGTATGTCGAGAAAGGCGTTTTCCCGAACACGCGCCGCGTATTTCAGGTCACGCGCTGCAACCATTGCGAGAAGCCTCCTTGCGTCACGATCTGTCCCGTGACTGCGATGTACCAGCGCAAGGACGGAATTGTCGATTTCGATTCCGACCGCTGCATTGGCTGCAAAGCCTGCATGCAGGCTTGTCCTTACGATGCGATATATATGGACCCGGACGATGGCACGGCTGCCAAGTGCCATTTCTGTGCGCACCGCACCGAAGTTGGACTGGAACCGGCTTGTGTGATCGTGTGCCCGGAACACGCCATCATTGCTGGGGATTTGAGCGATCCTGAAAGTGAAGCGGCGCAACTGGTCGCGCGGGAATCGGTTCGCGTCCGCAAGCCGGAGCAGGGAACTCAGCCCAAGCTCTACTACATCGATGGCGATGAGAGCGCGATTGTGCCAACGGTGGCGCGCCATGAGTCGATTTACATGTGGTCGCAACGGAATGCGGCTGTGCTTGGTGGCGGCGCCGCGTATCCGCCTGACCACCCTTTGCTACAGAAGGACGCGCTTGCCGCGTATGACGTTTCCCATGCGCGTCCGTGGGGATGGCAAGTTCCGGCCTACTGCTGGACCAAGTCCATCGGGTCGGGAGTGCTCGCTGTGCCAGCTATCGGCATCGCGCTTGGAAGATTGTCGGGCGACCGGGTCCGCGATATTGCGCTGGCGACCGGCGCGCTCCTGTTCACGGCTCTAACCACGGTGCTGCTGGTTTGGGATCTCGATCACAAAGAACGATTTCTTCGAGTGGTATTCACGCCGCAAAGTAAATCGTGGCTGGCGCGTGGCGCGTTTATTCTGATCGCATACAGCGCGTTGTGCGGCGTGTTCTGGTTGGGCGCGGTTGCGGGATTTCCCATTCTGACTTCGGTCTTGTTATGGCCGACAGTGCTCGTAGGATTTTGCGCGGCGGCCTATACCGCGTTTCTCTTCGGACAGTGCGAAGGGCGTGACCTGTGGCAAACACCGCTCCTGCCGGCGCATTTGATCGTGCAAGCGTTGCTCTGTGGATCGGCGGTGCTGGCGTTGCTTCCGGAGACGATCGGTGGTTCGACGCAGGCTCTGGCATTTGCGGTTCCCACACTGCTCATTAGTTTAGTTTTGCACTTGCTTATGCTGCTTGGCGAGGTTGCGATGCCTCACACTACTGACAACGGACGTTACGGCGCTCGACTGATGACCCATGGACCGTTCGCACGCGCATTCTGGGGAGGAGCGGTCGTGCTGGGGGGAATTGTTCCGATGCTGCTTTTGTTGATTGGTCCTCTTTTGTCCGCCGCGTCTAATCGCATCGCCGCCGGATTGGCCAGCGTGCTGGCTCTGGCTGGACTTCTGATTGTCGAATGGTGCTTCGTGATGGCTGGGCAGAGCGTGCCGAACAGCTAGCTGGGCGTGATGAATCATTCGGTGGAGCGACGGGCGTCTCGCTCCTCCTGCCGGGCGGGGACGCCCGGCGCTCCACAAGCAAAGCGTATGGAGATTCAGCAATGACCGATTTCAAGCGCGACGGCAGCCATCTCTCTTCTTACCCTCCGGTGGAGAAGTGGGATGACTGGGTTGAACTCGATCCCGAAGCTTGGCCTCGTCGCGTCGAAAAGCATTACCAGCTTGTTCCCACCGTCTGCTTCAACTGCGAATCGGCCTGCGGGCTTCTTGCATACGTCGATAAGGAAACGGGGCAGGTCACGAAGTTTGAAGGCAACCCGAAGCATCCAGCCAGCCGCGGACGCCTTTGTGCGAAAGGTCCAGCCACGATCAATCAGATTCATGATCCCGACCGCATCCTTTATCCGATGAAGCGTTCCGGGCCGCGCGGCGGTGGAAAATGGGCGCGGACTTCATGGGACGAGGTGCTGGAGACCTTCGGCGCGCGCATCCGCAAAGCGTTCCAGGAAAATCGAGGCGAAGAAGTCATGTATCACGTGGGACGCCCCGGACAAGACCACTTTATGGATCGCACCACGCAGGCATGGGGCATCGACGGCCACAACTCGCACACGAACGTCTGTTCGTCATCGGCGCGGTTTGGCTATCTGCTGTGGCACTATACCGACCGCCCGTCGCCCGACCATGCCAACGCGCGCTTCATTCTTCTGCTCTCCGCGCATCTCGAGTCCGGGCACTATTTCAATCCGCATGCCCAGCGCATCATTGAAGGGAAAATGGCGGGAGCGAAACTCGCCGTTATGGATCCGCGACTTTCGAATACGGCGAGCATGGCCGATTACTGAAGCGGCGGTGCTGCTGGCAATGGCGATGGTTATACTGGGCGAAAATCGTTTCGACGCGACGTTCGTAAAGAACTGGACCAATTGGGAAGAGCTCGAAGTCGACGGATTTTCCGCCAAGGGCCAAAGTTTCGAAGCCCTGATCGAAGCACTCAAGCGGCACTATACGAAATTCACTCCCGAGTTTGCGGAGAAAGAAAGTGGAGTGAAGGCGGAAGTCATCGTAAAGACGGCGCGCGAGATCGCGACCGCAGGAAGCCGCTTCGCGTCGCATCTGTGGCGTGGCAGTTCCTCCGGTAACCTTGGCGGATGGCAAACGGCGCGCGCCTTGATGCTCCTGCACGTACTGACCGGTTCGGTTGGAACTCCGGGTGGACACAGTTTGAGTGCGTGGAACAAGTTTGTGCCGCAGCCGTTTAGCGATCCGCCGGCCCAGAAGCATTGGAACGAGTTGCTGTACCCGTTGGAGTGGCCTCTGTGCACGCATGAAATGTCGCCCCTGTTACCACATTTCCTCAAGGAAGGCCGCGGTCGCCTTGAAGCCTATTTCACGCGGGTCTTCAATCCCGTGTGGACCTATCCGGATGGATTTTCCTGGATCGAGATGTTGCGCGATGAAGAAAAAGTCGGCTTGCACGCCGCGCTGACTCCGACCTGGAGCGAGACTGCGTGGTTTGCGGATTATGTTTTGCCCATGGGCTTCAGTTCCGAACGTCACGACCTCATGAGCCAGGAATCGTACGCCGGCCGGTGGATTGGCTTTCGCCAGCCCGTATTGCGCGTTCTACAGGAACGGGAAGGGAAGAAGTTCGATTACACTTATCAGGCCAATCCAGGAGAAGTTTGGGAAGAGGATGAATTCTGGATCAACCTTTCATGGGCGATTGATCCCGATGGTTCGATGGGAATCCGGAAGTGGTTCGAATCTCCGTATCATCCGGGACGGAAACTCACAGTCGACGAATACTACGGCTGGATGTTTGAGAATTCAGTTCCAGGATTGCCCGAAGCCGCCGCCAAAGAGGGATTGAAGCCGCTCCAATACATGCGCAAATACGGCGCGTACGAAGTTACTACCGATGTTTATAAATTGAACGAGAAGCCGGTGGCACCCACCGCGCTCTCGGGATCGAAAGTCGAAGCGAACGGCGTGATCACGAAAGAAGGCAAAGCGGTAGGCGTCATGGTCGATGGCGAGCCGGTCGTCGGCTATAACACTCCGTCACGGAAACTGGAGTTGTTTTCGAAAACGATGGCGGATTGGCAATGGCCGGAATTCGCGCTTCCGGAATACTATCGCAGCCACATTCATCACTCCGCGCAAACGGCGTCGATGGGGAAATCCGGCGCAGGCGTCTACCCGGATATCGATCGGGATATCGATCGAGATTTCGATGCCCGATACATGCCGCTGGTGGAGTGGCCAAAGGACGCAAATGGCGAGGTCTACACCCTGCTGCCAATCTTCCGGTTGCCGCATCTTATCCATACGCGATCGGGAAACTCGAAATTTCTTTACGAAATCGCGCACAAGAATCCGCTCTGGCTAAATCCGGCGGACGCCCAGAAGTTAGGCGGCATTCGTACCGGCGATTTACTAAAGGTCCACACCGAAATCGGTTTTTTCGTGTTGCATGCCTGGGTTACCGAGGGTTTGGCCCCAGGTGTGGTGGCCTGCTCTCACCATATGGGACGTTGGCGTCTCAATAAAGACGATCAGCTCGAACGCATGTCGAGCGCGTGGGTCAATCTGCAAGAGGTCGGTAAAGGACAGTGGAAGATGCGCCAGATCTCGGGAGTGGAGTCTTACGAAACGTCCGATCGCGATACCCAGCGAGTGTGGTGGAGCGATGCTGGCGTGCATCAGAACCTTACATTCCCCGTGCATCCCGACCCCATCACCGGCATGCACTGCTGGCACCAGATGGTGCGCGTGGAGCGGGCTGGCGCCGACGACCGCTATGGGGATATTTTCGTCGATACGAATCTTTCCTTTGCGGTTTATCAGAAGTGGAAGGCGCTGACTCGTCCTGCTCCGGGGCCTGGGGGATTGCGGCGCCCGCTGTGGATACCGCGGATGAGACGACCGGAGGGAGCGGCGTTCTATGTCTCTAAGAAAGCCTGAGCCTGCGGCTTGACGTTGTAAAATGGAGACATGCCGCTACAACCAGGAAATCCCGCGTTCAACAAGAAGCGCACTCCGCCTCCGGATGAAACTTTTGAAGAGGCGGCCTATCTGAAGGCACTCGGGGAAAAGCAGAAGGTCGTGAGCCTGAAGCTGGCCGACGGCGAAGTGGTCCGGGGCTGGATCGAGTACTACGACAAGAATATGGTGCGCGTGACGCGCGAGGATGGACCGAATCTGTTCATCTTCAAGCACGAGATTGTTTATATCGCGGAAGACAGCAACAAGAAGTAGACAGCAATCAGCAATCAGCATTCAGCAACCATCCCCGAAAACGAAAGTCTAGAAGTCGCGATGACATCCCACCAATCTTTGGACCTGATTTCTCCGATGCAGGCTATGGCTCGTGAGGCGGGCAGCCTGGTGATGGGCTACTTTCGACAGCATGTGAAGATTGAATATAAGGGCGCCGTGGACCTGGTCACGGTGGCCGATCGAGAATCGGAAGCGCTGATTCTGGAGCGCATTCGCAAACAGTTTCCGACGCACGATGTGATGG